>Ga0070669_100002407_pt1 | contig 13540 bp, 30 predicted proteins | sample KBSS53metaG_FD_64680 | JGI IMG/M metagenome (GOLD analysis project Ga0070669, IMG submission 64680) | Switchgrass rhizosphere microbial communities from Kellogg Biological Station, Michigan, USA - KBS S5-3 metaG | ecosystem: Host-associated > Plants > Roots > Rhizosphere > Soil ... | reverse complement strand
ATACTCTACAGGATTTTCTTCAGCATTGACTGTTTCTCTAAGACCTTTAAGATACTCGTCAGTGATTTTTTGAGTTGATTCGATGCTGACAGTCACAATGGGTTCCTCCCTTACATTTATCATGGTATTGTCGTTTAAGTATAGGCTTAAACTGTTGAGGTGCATTTATATCTGCACCATCTCTACATGGTTGACAAATAAAACTTAACATTAACGCCTCCCTCCGTGTGACCGAAGGATGTTAGACATGTCCAAAGTTAGTGGATGATTAGCACTTAAAATCCTATAAATAGTTCCATATGAATATCTAGTCATTTTAGAAAGTTCCCGACAACTAGCTCCCTCCAAATATTCATGTCTAATATGCTTTATTTCCTCTATACTTACTTTACTCTTCACTGTGCTCCTTCAAGTACTAATTCAATTGCAGCCTTCAAGAAATGCAGGTCTACATTTTTCTCTTGGTGTAATTCAGTTAATCGACTAGTTATATCATAGAGTAATTCAGCCCCAAAACGATCAGCAAGACTTAACAACTCAGTAATAATAGCCGCAGCGCCATCAGGACCAAAGATAAAACCTACCGATACTTGATCCGGTTTTTTATTGATACGACCTTCTAAGGTCATAAAAATTGCTTGTTCATTAAGTTGTCCACTACGTACCAAATCAACAGTACATACATTTGTGGCTTCCAAATGAACTGAATCTGTCATGTCTAAAATGGCAGCACTTCGTTCTTTTGGAGATCCAAATGAGTTAATAGCACCTCCAAGTTTACGAGGATTCGAGATACCTGTAGGTTGTGCTAACTTTTGGAGATCTCCAGCAACCATTCTGCGTTTAGCAGGATTGCCGTATTTAGGACGCTTACTTTTGCTGCTCATTTCTCACCTTCAACAACCATATCTACTTCGAATTTAACGCCCAGTTGTTGACTTTCTGGAACAGCTTCCAAGGTCTTTTTGATTCGATCGATATCACAATTATCATCGTCTTCAATGGTAATCGAATCATGTACCTGTAAGACAATGGGTTCGTCTTTAAGTGCCAACATTCTACGTTTAACAATTTCGAAAGCGCCTCCTTGCAAGATAGAATTCCAAGCTTTATGTGCTTCACTTTTATGTAAGTGTCTACGTCGCCCAGTCCAATATTCAATATATCCGTCATTAGAAGCTAACTGAGTCGCCTTTTCAGTAATCTTTTTGAAACCCGGCCACGTTCCGTGATATTCTTCATATAGACTATCCGCTTCATCTTTAGGTACCTTGAGGATAAGAGCAATTTTGCTCTTCCCCGCCCCATATAATGTAGCATATACAAATGTCTTAATCTGATGCCTTGGACGACCCAATCGGGTGGACATTTCCGAAAAAATATCCGCACCCGAATTGAACACTTCCAAAAGATCTTTCTCTTTGGCATATGCAGCTGCTAATCTAAATTCAACCTGCTTGAAGTCAAATGTTCTAAGTTTTAATTCGCCACAGATAGTTTTCGTAGCATTAGGTGTAAAAATGCCTGAACCTTGTGCAGTTGGAATTCCATTAATACCCTGCCAATACAGTCTTTCTTCTCTAGGAATGAACGCTTTTTTAACATCACCGTTCCAAGGTTTTACACTTTCCCTCGGAATCTGCTGGAGATTAGGTTTTTCACAGCTGAGGCGACTAGTGCGAGTACCATGTACTTTGTAGTTGGGGTGTAAGATCTCATTTTCATCCATTAAGTCTAGATAGGCTTGGAAATTGGAACTTACTGTTTTTTGCCATCCCCTATAGGTAAGAACTTTTTGTGCAGTGTCGTCTCCTGTGGCATCTAGCAGTAATTCATATTCTTCTAATGCTTCTTTGTCAAACGAAGGAGCACCATTGGGTGTTTTTTTGAGTACAGGTAAACCAAGATCATCAATGAGATACTTGCCGAGTTGCTGAGGACTACCCGGGTTCCATCCGAGATTACTTGCGATAGTATTAAGGATTTTTGTACCTTCGATAGCCTTTTTTCGAGAAAACGCTGTATCAATTTTGATCCCACGTTCTTTAATTCTCGCAATCAATCTAATAAAGTCAGCTTCTATTTCCCAAAGCGTTGACAATAGGTTGTTCACCTCGAATCACTCTACGAGCTATATCACACACTCTAAGACCGAATTTTGTAGAGTAATTTCGCATTCGTTCATAAGCTACTTGAGACTCAATTCCAAACTTTTGAGCTAATATAAATTTAGCCTTAGCTATATCATTCTTTTCTTTATGACTGTGTATATGTTTATCTTTAGCCTGTTTGTTTTTGGTCATTTTAGTTTTTCTTAAAAAGTTTCTCTGTAGTTACGTATTCTGTACGAGTACGTTCTTCTCTATTCTCACGATCATGTTCATAAAGAGAGTGGTGTTGTAGCGGTTCCATATCTCCAGCTTGTCGGGTATGAGAATGTTCATGCATAATAAACTCATCTGTTTTAAGGTTGTAGTGCCTGTGGCGTTCTTTACCATTGCACTTAACTAGACTATTTAAATGATCATTAGTCTCTTTAAGTTTGATTGCTAGCCAACGAACTGCTGTAATATAATATTCACTTGCGTATGTAACATCTTTTGCAAGATCACTTGCTGTACAATCTAAAAAAGATGCAAGCCGACGTTCTTCTTCTTTGTTAAGCATTTATTCGAATCTTTCTGATAAACGTGCACTTAATTCATTAGCTTTTTGAAGTTCTTCCGCATATTTAGAGCATTCAGTATTTATCTCTTTAAGTTTCTCGGCAAGCCATATAGTTCTGTTGTGCTCTTGACTATCCCATCCGATTACTTCACGGTGAATTTTTTGTAATTCTCTATAATATTCTATAATAGATACTACATCTTGTTCTTCTTTTTCGCTAAGCATTAGCTTTCTCCAAAATAATCTTAGCAACTTTTAATTTTCTCATTCGATTACGCATCGCTGTTTGCTGAATGAATACATGAGCATCTGCTTCACTCATTCTATATTTATGCATAATATGCTTCTTGGCTTTATTTATAATCTTTAAATCTTCTTCATTATCTAAGTAGGCCATAGCCATTGTCTCTCATTCGAGTTATGTATCTTGCAGTTTGAACAGCAGGACAATGTGCTTCATGCATTTTATTTAGATATTCAGAATTGTTACCGATCCAAGCTTTGGCCTTTCTATTTCCCCAACCATATTTTGTTGTAAGATAGAAGTGTATAGCTCTACGGTAATTAGAAGGACTCATTTCTTTTTCTTTGCTTTCTTATAGGCGCGACGTTCAGCCCGATTACCATCAGCAATAGGGACAGCCTTAAATTTATGCAAATCACTTTCTTTATTCATATAATGAGAACCGAATTTAGTAAAATCTACAAAAATAAAGTTCTTATCAGGACTAACATTTTTGTGAATTTTAGCCATTTTATCCCTTTAAAACTTTTCTTACGGTAGTCTTAGACCTACCTGTGATTGAGACAATAGTCATTATAGAGTAACCTTCATCTCTTAAATACCTAATTTGGAGTTTTTCTCTCGATGTTACTTTAGTAGCCATAAATCCTCCTTTTTCATAAGTTATTTCGGCCCTCTGAGAGCGTCTCCACTGAGGACCCATCCAAGGACACCTGGGACCACTGGATCTTGCCTCACGTGTACACACGGCAGGCTATCCGAGGTGACCACGAGAGGTCACTCTCGGGTCAGGAGGAAAAAAAGTAGCAAACCTGGTATAAGTGTCTTTAAACTATAGACACATTTAGCGCATCTACGTCGTTTCTTCAATCCTTTCTCATCATTTCTCCATTTAAATTTATCATCTCCTGTACCACAGTAAGCTTTTACACCTGGTAAAACTAAAAATGCATGTTTAGTCTTAGATGTAGTAGAATCTATATACATCCAATATATTGTAATCTTTGAATTTTCCATTTGCTCCCTCCTCAGTGGAGAGACTAAGTTTCTAGTCTCTCCCAAACCTAGATGTTTCTATCTTTCCTTTGCTGCTTGAATTCTTTCTCAGTAGTAACAGCTTCTTCGATTATCTCATCAACACTTGCAGGAGACCAAACTTTCCTACGAATTAAGAAAGCTGTAACAAATGGAATGAGGATGAGTAAAACTTGAAAAAGTGCAGTTTTAGCTTCTTCTGTCATAAGTTTAGGAAAGAAAACATTTAAAACTGATACAAAAGCACCAGCCAGAGCAGCTACTGTGATACCTGTTTTAATTGCAGGTTCTTTATCTTTCCTATCAACGTCTTGAACAAACATTTCAAGTTTAGACTTCACAGCCAAGTCACCTTACCCTTGATATCACCAGAAAGCATAAGACTATTGGGCATATGTGATTCTAGCCACTTCTCTACTGTACTTTTAATTACAGTCTCAGGAAGAGGCGTAGTACTGGAAGAAACAATTGCAAGAGATTTATGGTACTGCATAGCAAGCCAAGCAGTCATGTAAGAACCGTTAAAAGTTCCGACTCCACCTTTCTTTTTCCAAAAGTCTGCGAATGCAGCCGCAGAAGTTGGTCCATAATCACCATCAACACTAACTACAGGAGAAGGAGGAGTAACAGTATGTCTAACTTCATTATGAACATACTGCCAATACCTTACTGATTCTCCTGCATCACCCTTCTTTGGAAGCTGCACTTTTCCTTGACTCCATTCTATGAAAGAATCACCACGCCATACTGAGATAATTGGAGCAAGCATAGACCAATTGTTTACAAATGCTGTGAAAATTGAAGTGTGACCATGCCACAGGTGCGTCTTATCAGCAGTAACTTTTCGCCAGGGACCAATTTTGTTATCTTTGCCAAGTCCAAATACTGTCTTACCGTCAATAGTACCGAAGAATTCTTTAACTGCTGCAAGCCTAGTATCTAGTGGATTTTCAGCAGCAGCCTTCATTCGCTTAGTCCATAGTATCATTTCAGAATCAGACATAGTCAAATCAATAGCACGTGCTTTATTTCTATTTTCAGGAACTAGATCAAGAGGAAGTTTAATGGAGTAGTTCCCAGGCCAGAATCTAAGATTGGCATTTACAGTATTGTGATAGGCCTTCTTGTTTGCATAAATACCACTAAGCAGCCAGTGAGGATTAGGACGTTCAGTCCAAAGTCTCCACATTGGTTCTGTGATATGTTCAGGATCAGGATTTGTCATCTAAATCCTTTCGATAAATAGGATGATTATAGTGTTCCTCATACCAATTTTCAAAAACAGTATATCCCAAAGTGTGATCTTTATTTTGTCTATATAATTCAAATCCTTCACTATTAACGATAATATCATAAGTAGGAGATCTTAATTGATAAGTGTCATCTGTTAACTGTCTACATTCAATATTAGAAAGACTGTCAATAGTATGCCATTCAGTGGGATAGATCGGTCCACTTGCTATATCTGTCAAGACAATCTCTTTCCTCTGCTACAGATACTCCATATTCAAATAATGCCCTATTTCTATCGCCAAGGGGGATATAGCCTATTCCCTTATTCATTTCTTGTGCTCTGTGCTGGCCTTGATAAATCTTTGCTGGTGTCACTCCTACAATAGGTAGATGATTATCCATTACTTAACTAAACCTTCCTTCTTCTATTTTCAGGATCACGATGTAGACCTGTTCTGCTTTCACCCCTGTGGCGAGAAACTAATTCATAAAAAAGTTCAAGAAAGTACAGAAACATTATTACTCCAAAGGGGACCAAACTGAGCCTCATAGAGGGGAAGTAGTGCCAGAAAAAGCTCCATTGTAATCTTAGCATCTACTGTTGCATAGTTATAAAGAAGAGCATAAGGTACGTAATACCAACCCATTGTTTTAATAATGGATGCCATCAACGGATCCATTTCTTTGCCACTACCATCACAGTAAAATTTATGCATATAGTCGAGAGATTTAGACATTACATTCTCATCTACCATATGTCCCATAATCATAGTACAAATAAAAGGCAAATCGAAAAGATAAGGGAGTGCAACGAGATCATGCCCAGCATGATGAAAGATACGATACTGAACTGTTTTAAGGACATAGATGAGAAATTCATAGGTCTCTGCATCCACATTGACATCTTCCCGATGACCAATAGGAAAATACATAGACTGCAAGCCGGGATGAGCGATAGAAATGCCAAGAATATTAGGAGCATAGCCCTCCGTATCTACAGTTATATATTTAAAAGTTAAACAGTTTTCCAAGTGAGTTATTTGTTGGGATTTCGTCGGGAGGGGATTCTCCTGGTTCAGAGATAGTGGTGTCCATAGTTTCTTTAATATAGGCGGCTTGGTTAGATCCAACAAGTATGAACCCCCTGTTAGGTGTGCGTTCTATCTCGAAATCTTCCATTTTTCTCACCATGCGAGTTTTTGGAAGTTTTACTTTTATTCGATTGGATCCGGGTCTCGAAGAAAGTACGACAACAGTTTGTGCATTAGCGTTAATATAAGTTGAACCATAGCCGTCATCTAGATCATCCTTAGATTCAGTTTCACCGATACCCTTCTTACGGGGATGGTGAATGAAAATATAACTACATTTTAAATCTCTACGAACATCTTCATTCAAGAAACTGTTAAGTCGTTTGATGGCGTCATCATCTTTAACAGAACCATACATAGAGATACTCAAAGAGTCAATGATAACCAATTCAATTTTATGTAGTTTAATGTACTTGACCAATTCAAGTTGTTGATCTGGAGTATCAAATGGATATGGATTACCAATTGGCCAAATGAAGAATTGCTCTTGAAGTTCTCTTTCCTCATCCTCAGGAATTTGCATATCCCTGAAAAATTCTTTTACCTCATAATGTTGCATTTCAAGAGAGACAAACAAGACTCGTTGTCTATTAATAATATTCCAGAGTAAAAACTTATCCTTCCCTAGTGCTAAATGAATAGCTAAACGTAGTGAAAAAGTACTCTTACCAATACCAGGTTTACCAAAAATAACCATAGATCCCGCCACAGGGAGCAAGCCTTCGATAGCCCATTTTAATTCAATGTTGGTATTCATGAAGTCGCTAAAACGATAGACTTCAGGAGCACCATGGACAATTTCGGCTACTGTGGCTTTCCTACGTCGCACATTAGCAATTAAGGATTCAATGCGACGTTTTCTGTCAGAACGTCCAACAAACTTTCCCCAGACATCATCTTTACTTAAGAGAAGAACAAAAGCTTCCTCATTGGAGCAACCTGATTCAATTACCTCATGAGCAAGTCTGGCTAAAGCGTCAGAGCGTCTACCTTTAGGGATCTCATCCTTAAATAGGAGATCTAATGCATCGACTGTCCATCTGTATTTAGCAAGAACTTCTTCTTTGCCAGGAAGTCTTCCCTCATGAATGTCAACACGGGTACCAGCGGGAGGAATAGGAATCCCAAGAAAATCATTAATGGAGTATAGGATGTTATTTTTGCTAAGTAGTGTGACTGGCTTATTACGTTTGTGATTCCAAGTATCCACAGGACGAAGAACTTGCTGATAATCCCAAGCACTTAAATCAGCTCCATAGTGAAAAGCAATCCGACGGGTAATATCTTCAATTATTGTTTTGTCTGTTTCAAAATGATCTAATCTCCAGTACCAGTGTTCATGACCTTCCTGAGAGGACATGATTCGCATAGTTGGTTCAATGGCCTTATTAGGTAAGGTTCCATCAAATTCAGTCCAGACAACACATGTTCCTTTGAAAGTCTCAGGACTGATTCTCGGATCCGTAAACATAACAGGCGAGATATACACCTCTCGTCTATTGAAATCTCCAATATGTTCCTCAAGAAGTGTTCGCTCCTGTGGCCAGTTAAAGAAATACTGTTCCCAGGACTTTGGATTTTTAGGATCAGCTTTTACGGGAGAATAAACATAACCTTCCTGATCTCCGAAGAGATCAGATAGAAACTCACTACTCATAAACCTCCTCTCTTGGTGGAGCCTAGTCTAACAACGGGGTTTTGGCGATGGCGAAAGACTAGGCTCCTGTGTCAGGTGAATTAATTACCAAAGTTCACGCATATAATCTCCTTTCTATAGTTAATAAGTTTTAGATATGGGGTACCACTTCTCCCACTCCCGGATGATACACAGTGCTGTAACACTGAATATTACCCATATGCCCTACGAAACATATGTCCGGCCCTTTATGTATTAATTACTCGCTGAGATTAACCCAACGAACATTAACACCCTCGTTAGTGGGACCGTAATTACTAACTCCGATATCTACCTTTGTACCGATAAGAACTTCAGGATTCCAATTCTCATCATTCAGATCATCAGAATTAACTCCAAGACCCTTCTGAGAAGCATTTCCTTCATTGCCACAGAGGGTACGCTTTAGTGCAGAAAGATTACGTCGAATGATCTTCTGTTCGTCGGCAGGGAGCAGAGAGAACATTTCCTGAGTCATCTCAGGATCAACAATGTTAAAGTACTGGGTAACCTTAGAATCCAAGAAAGCAGAATCCTCATTGTTAATGGTATATTCGATAACAAGCTGCTTACCCTTGTTACCATCCTTAAACAAGGCCTTAGTAACTTCGGCAGAATACTCTCCCTTTTCAACCCAGTAAGGATTGGTAGGAATAGTAGTTGCGTCAAGTCGACCAAAAATGCTCATTTGAAAACAATCTCCTTGTACTTGGTGACAAAATCATCAAGGTTCATTTTACCTTGAAGACCTTCAATACGACTCTTAGCCAGAATAGTAAGAGAGTTCTCTGTCAAGTCTGCAACAAATCCACGATTCTCAGGTCTAAGATTTACAATAAGATCAGCTCTTTCTGCAATGATTTTAAAAGTGGCAGGAGGTACATCAGGTCGTTTCACCATATCAGGGCTTAGTCCCTTAATAGGTTCTTTAACTTGAGAAGTAAAGATAATGTGGGCTTCAGTGTTGTTGAAAAGTCTATCAAGTGTTGGCCTAAAAATATCCCTTGTAACTCGATAGTCAGTAGGAGCTAGAATATCAACATTTTTAAGATCTGGATTTTTAGTAGAAAGTTTTTCTCTAAATTTACCGCCCCAATCTGCTTCATCATACAGCAGATCTAAATATCTGTCAACTGACTTACTAATTGTATCCCAAATAATAGTATCGTATCCACTAAAATCAATGTACTGTAATTGACTGAGTCCCTGGAGTTTAACAATTTTAAATTTACTAGAAAGAGTACGGTGACGTTCATTAAGAAGTACTTTCCAACTATCATCAGAACTTAATAGCAATCCTTTCTCATCAACCATAGAACAGGCTGTTGTAGTCTTCCGTTTGCCAAAATCTCCGTACAACACAGTGACTCGATAAGCGGAAGTAGTGGCATCTTGATTAGCTATTTCTTTAAGTTCATCTATTGTAGTCATAATCACTCTTTGTATATTCATGCTTAAGAGTTTTAGAAGCATCTTTGCCCTCGGCTTCCAAGGTACATGGAAACTCAAAAGCACAGAATTGACAGGTTGTGTAATTCATTGTACGTCGTGTATATTGTTTACTAGATTCTGGTGAGCGTCTGTACTCAAATACTTCACCCACTGCTTTTGTGAAATCACTAATAAGATTCTCTTCTTCAGCACTGGAAAGAGTATAATCTTGAGGCTTAACAAGTCCTGTAGTTACATTAAAGAAACGAACAGATGATCTAGTAACATTATAACCCATACGATTCAAAAAGATCTGATATAGCTTAGACTGTTGAAAGCGATTAAGTTTTGACTTAGACCATGCCCTACCTACAAACTTAGCATCTTCTACTTCACAAAAACCCCCAGTATGTTCAAATACAACATCAGGAGTAAATCCAATCTGAACATTTTGAAGATCGTAAAGATCAATTAGATCTTCTGGTGCTATTTTTTCAATTGGAATCAAAAATCGATTCTCAACTAGAACAGCCTTAGAATTAAAGTCATTTCCTCTAATGTAGTTATCAACCAAAGTCCAGGCTTTAAGAAGACTACCAATTTCTGAAATAGCCTCAGCTTTCACCATTCTGCTAGCTTCTTGTTGTGTAAGTCTTACAGCTTCATCTTTACTGTGACCAAGTTCAAGAAGATTGTAGAAATGTTGAAGAAGTTTATGCCCTTTAACACCGGTATCAATAGCACCTGATTCGTTCTGTGGCCGAAGACCTAAACCAAATCGATACCAATACTGTCGAGGACACGTATCCCACTTAAACACTTCCGAATAGCTAATAATTTCAGGTTTAATTGACAAGTGAACGTGATCTGTCATCTCTTTAATCTCCATTCAGCTTCACTAGCTAAGAGTTCAAGCTCTGTGGCTTCTTCAGGATTATGAGGTAATTTATTATATTCCTCTTCATCATATAGAGGATCGTTAACAGCATGCCACCTGTTATGGCATTTTTTACAAATTCTATGTACGTTACCTGGTTCGTTTCTTAATGTATCCTTTACAGGACCATGATGCCTGTCTTGTTGTAATCCTTCGATGCAGCCAACTATAGAATGCCCACCACCACAATTCTTTTTGCCTTGCCATTCACAAGGATTACCTCTAAAAATTGGATATAATTGTGCTGCCCTCTTACGACCCGTTGAATGTCTATCCTTAACACTCTCTGGATCTTTTACAGGTGCTCCTGAATACCTTCCTCCCCCAATAGTCTGTAAAGACCTAGTAATTTGAGCATAGTCCGGATGGCAATTATTGCATCCATTTAAACATTCACTATGAAATCCTCGGCCACAGGCTAAACAGGCCACTTAATGCCTTCTTCTAAACCATTCATCATGTTGCCAATCTGTAACAAACAAATGAGGATAACCCCATGGTTCTTGTGTGGGAATTAATACGGGTCCTCCACTAATTGTACGAAAATCATCAGATTCATCCATATAGGCTGGAATAATACAATTCTCAGGGATTTCCCAATTTTCCTCAGTATAGTATTTACCTGAACGTTTAAAAAGAATTACTTTAGCTTTTGCCATTAAGATAATCCTTAACTCTAAGGATATAATCTAATCCCCATACAGCGAATATCGAAACTCCAAGATACCATAAAGCATCAGTAACATTACGATCAAAAATGGCTTGACACATAAAATAGAATTGAGAAATTACAACTCCAAGTAGTAACAAGACGAAAAGCTTAAATAACCTAGATCGGTTCATCAAATTCAGGTCCTCGAAAGCCACTTTCAATCTGTCTATTAATTTGTTTCAATTCAGCAGACTTGACAGGTAATTCACACATGGAAGATTCCATGCACCAATACATTATAGGTCTTCCATTTCTAATACTTAATTCACATTCTAAAGCTAGGTGTTCATTAAACGGATCAATTTCTAATTCAAGAATGTATTTCATTACCAATTCTTTCCTTGATTGTAGTTATTATAATCAGATTGCAACGCGTCCGTATTTACCCAGTAATCAACATAATCTGTTATACATAAAGCCCAATTAGTCTCCTCATGATAAAAATAATTAAGTCGCTTCCATTTATCACATGCTATGCAGAGACCCAATCCTGGATTCTTATAGTACTTAAATGGAATTGGAGCTTTCATCTATTTTTCTTTGGCTTCTTAGGTAGATAAGCTGTAGGTCCACAGTGTACTATTTGATGTACCCACCCTTGCTCAGATGTTAGAATATTAAACCCTTCCGGATATCTCATATAACCCAATTCAAAAAGATAGATCCAATGTATTTTACAGTATTTATTTCTACAGTCTTCATCAAAAGTATGAGGCGCCTTTGGGGTACATTTACAAGAAGCTACACCTTTAGGACAGTCTATACAATGATAACCACAAGTCAAGCACATACCTTTTCTAAGTCTATGCCACGACAAATGTACATTCTCGTTCATTATTCTTTGCTTTTCTTCCTAATATGAGTTTCTATTCTAGTATCCATCTCAAATGCAAGTGTGATTTCATCTTTTGCATCTAACCAGATAGTTGTTGGAATATCCATAATAGTAGCAAACGTATCTTTAAAATCTAATTCCCAATATGTACCATCACCTAATCCAACTATAATTTCTGCATCATCTGGTAAATTTTTTGTTTTTTCTCTAAACTCATCAAGTCTCATGATCAACCTCCCCCGCGAGCCTGATTTTGGGCATGAAAAAGCCTGGGAGGTCCCCCCGAAAGAGGACCTCGCCCTATAACCTACAGCTTAGTCATCATCGTCTTCAGTCGCAAGGTATTTAGCAAGATCTTCTGCTTCGGCATCGTCATGCCATAGGTCAGGATTCTTTGTAACAGAATCCTCTACATACTCTTCTGCTTCTTCTACTTCAAAATCATGCTTTGAAACAAGAAGTTTAACAACTGAATCCTTAAGTGTTTCCAAAGTTTCAACATGCATATCAGGAACATTCGCCATTGTGTTCTCCTCAAATTCGTTGTCTTCTCTTGCAGACACTTCTTCATTCCATTTGATGAAGGGATCTCCTATTTCAAATGGATTCAATTTAGCTGGTATAGCTAGTCATGATACTGGTAAACTTGTGATAAGCATCAGGACTGGTTTCACCTAGATGATTCCGCAACACGATTCCGCTTGCATCATAAGCCCAAACTGTACCACTAGCATTGCAATTGACCCAATCATAGAAACCGAGCCAAGTAGGATTCCCTGGAGAATAACGATTCACAACCAGGCTAGCTGATGTATTATTGACATTGTAACCGTCAGTGTATTCACTACCTGACAAATTCCAACAATTATCATTTGTATAATTGGGATGTACTTGCCAGCGGCCTCCCTGATAATCAATCCAATGATAGAGGCAAATGTAATTATCTGGACATCCAAACAATGAACCTGCCTTCGCTCGACCTAGCAACTTCTCTCGCTGCTGATCTAGCAGATTCTGTTCAGCTGAAACATATTCCCAACCATTTTCAATACTGATAGTTTTGATTACTGGTACTTTTGAAATAGAAACCTGATGGTTGTTAGTTGGAGTAGAACAAGCCGTCAGGCTAAGCACACCAGCCACTAGTAATGCGAAACGCTTGAACATTATTTCTCCTTAAACCGTTTTCCTCAGGTGGATTTATTTCTTATCCAGTATATAAAACTTAAATACAAGTGGAAGAATAATAATAGCTCCAATAAGCATGAGTAGAGTAGGAATGATATTAATAATTCCAATAAACCATAGTACCCCAAAAATAAGTAGTGAAGCTGCATAAATAAATACAAAGAAAGCTACTATACGTCTTTCAATCATACTGTCTTCCTCAGATGTTCGGCAAGACTTGCTTGCATACTGGCAGCATCCTTGAATTCCATTACAATATTACGCTTATTTTCAATCAACTCCGTCATGTATCCATCGATAGTATTTTTAACCAAAGGAATATGAATAGTTGCCTGATCAACTGAATTAATTCTGTCAACTCGTCCAATTGCCTGATCTTCATTACCCGGATTCCAGAACCGATCATAAAGAATCATATGACGAGCAGCATTTAGATTTGCACTTTCACCTACAGTCTGATAAGTAGCAAGCAAAACTTGATACCTAGGATTT
>Ga0070669_100002388_pt1 | contig 13586 bp, 9 predicted proteins | sample KBSS53metaG_FD_64680 | JGI IMG/M metagenome (GOLD analysis project Ga0070669, IMG submission 64680) | Switchgrass rhizosphere microbial communities from Kellogg Biological Station, Michigan, USA - KBS S5-3 metaG | ecosystem: Host-associated > Plants > Roots > Rhizosphere > Soil ... | reverse complement strand
GATATCCGGCAGGTGATAATCGCTGACGATAAGGTCGTAAGGATGCTGCAACAATTCGATAAGTTCGCTGCGGTTGATAGCGCGCTTACAGGTCGAAGACGGTAATAATTTCAGTAACTGGCGTTGCAACAGCAAAAAATCGGTGTCGTTGTCTTCAACCACCAATATGCTGATCGCCTGCTCCATGGTTTCATTTTCGCGAGTCATCAATCGTTCTCCGGCAAAAATTCACTATTTCATCTGCCGGCACGGGTCTTTGAATGAAATACCCTTGCAGAAGATCGCAGCCGGCATTTTTTAAGAATTCCTGCTGTGCATAGGTTTCGACACCCTCAGCAATCACATTCAATTGCAGCTTTTCTGCAATCGCGATCATCGCGTGCACAATAGCGACGTCGTCCGGGTCATCCGGCAGATCGCGTACAAATGCGCGATCGATTTTGAGAACATCGACCGGAAATCTTTTTAAATAGCTGAGGCTCGAGTAACCCGTGCCAAAGTCATCCAGCGCTATGGTAACGCCTAGTTCATGCAATTCGTTGAGCGCGCGTAGCGCAGTGCCCGCATCGTGCATCAATGCTGTTTCAGTAATTTCGACTTCCAGCAAATGAACGGGAAGATGGGATTCACGCAGCACGTCTTCGACCATTCTGACCAGATTCGGCTGGCGGAACTGAAACGCGGAAAAATTCACGGCAATGCGTATATCCCCACACCCTTGTGCACGCCATTGTTGGGCCTGACGACAACTCTCGCGTAACACCCACGCGCCGATAGGAACGATCAGGCCGGATTCTTCCGCCAGCGGAATAAATTCTGCCGGGCTTACCATTCCCAGGTTAGGGCGCTGCCAACGCACGAGCGCCTCGGTACTGATTAAGCGCCCACCGTCGCAGGCCACTTGCGGTTGATAATGCAACAGCAGTTCTTCGCGATCGAGCGCCGCTTCTAGTGCATGCGATAAATCCAATTTATCCTGCAGCGTCGTGCGCATGCTCGGTTGATAAAATTGATAATTACTGCCGACCTGTTTCTCAGCACTATGGAGTGCAATAGCGGCGTTTTCGCACAGCATATAGCTATCAGTGGCATCGATAGGATAAATGCTAATACCCACATTAACATGAACTCGCCACTCGTACCGCGCTAGCATAAAAGGGGCAGAGAAAACTCTTAATAGGGTTTGCGCCAAACTTTCGATATCTGCACGCGTTTGGCAATGACACGAAAAAATGGCGAATTCATCCGCCGCCAGGCGCGCAACAAAATCATCTTTGTGCACCGCACTGCGTAAGCGATTGCCGACCTCAGTCAGCAATGCATCGCCCGCCGAGGTACCAAGATGATCGTTCACATCTTTGAACCGGGTTAAATTAACGCTAAACACGACCACCTTGCTGGCCGTCTCGTGGTGCGGATCACTCGATAAGTTTTGCAGGCACTGCGACAGACGTTCGTAGAATTGCAGGCGATTCGGCAAGCCCGTGAGGAGGTCGTAATTCGCCAAATAATGGATGCGCTCCTGCGCCAACCGATGCTCGCGCCGCGCCGAAGAGTCGCGCAGCTCGCGGTGAATTGCCGGCGGCAATCGCTTCAAATTACCTTTGATGAAATAGTCCTGCGCACCTAATCGCATTGCCTCCACGGCCCGATCTTCACCGATAGTTCCAGAGACAAAGAAAAAGGGTACATCGGGATCGGTTTTGCGCACCAACTCAAGTGCTTCATGGCCGTTGAAACTGGGCATCGTATAATCCGAAAAAATAATATCCCACGGCGCCTCCTGCAGTGCCGTCGTCAACTCTGCCTTGCTGTCGACGCGATGCGAGTTTGGGTTAAAACCATTTTTGCGTAACGTGTTGAGCAAAAGTAGCGCGTCGTCTTCATTGTCTTCAACGATAAGTGTTCGGATTGGTATAGCGTCCATCGTCCGCTCCTTTCTTCCTCGTGAAGTTCTGTTGTGGTCGAGCCAATCTGTTGTTGTGAAAGTGTGTTGTGGTCGTGAGATACGTTGTATTCACGAGAGCTTGTCAAACCGGAGTGGGTGGAAGCTCATTCACCAGCAGCCAGAACACGCCGAGCTGACTCACCGCATTGACAAATTCATTGTAATCAACCGGCTTTCGCACATAGCTGTTGGCGCCGAGATTGTAGCCTTGCACCATATCCTGCTCCTCGCGTGACGAAGTCAAAATCACAACGGGAAGAATTCGGGTTTTTTCGCTATCGCGAATGGCCTGCAGCACCTGTAAGCCATCGATTTTTGGCAGTTTTAAATCCAGTAAAATGAGCGCTGGCAACGCGGGCGCGGCGCTAGCGTAAGTGCCTGTCGAAAATAAATAATCGAGGGCTTCCACACCATCGCGCGCGACAATAATCTTGTTTGAGATATTCAATTTCGAAAACGCGCGCAGGGCGAGAGCTTCGTCGTCTGGATTATCTTCTACCAGCAAAATCGGTCGCGTGTTCATACGTATGCCTCCTTGACGAGTGGCAGTGTGAAATAAAAAGTCGCACCTTGGTCGACCGCTGCGGCGACCCAGATACGGCCGCCGTGACGATGAATGATACGTTGCACCGTTGCAAGACCGACGCCAGTGCCCATGAATTCCTTGGCGTCATGCAGACGCTGGAAAGCGCCGAAGAGTTTATTCGCGTAAGCCATATCGAAACCGGCGCCGTTGTCCCGAACGAAAAAGCAGGATTCGCCGTCCTGGTTGCACATACCGAATTCGATAATCGCGTGTTCGCGTTTGCCGCTATATTTCCACGCATTGTTTAATAGGTTTTCGAGAACGATGCGTAATAAATACGGATCGCCTATCGCGTTCAGTTGCGATGTGATTCGGATATCGACAGATCGCTCGGGGTTAGCGGCGCGCAATTCGCCGACGATCTCTTCTGCTATTGCCGTCAAATCCACTTTTTCTTCGCGCATACTGGTGCGGCTGACGCGGGCGAGCGTTAACAGCGCATCGATCAGGCTGCCCATGCGTTGCGCGCCACCGCGTACGCGCATCAGATAATCGGTGCCGGTAGCATCGAACTGTGTTCCGTAATCTTCCAGTAACGCCTGACTGAAGCCATCGATTGCACGCAAGGGTGTGCGCAAATCGTGCGATACCGAATAGCTGAACGCTTCCAATTCTTTATTGGCGCGTTCCAGTTCAGCCGTGCGTTCGGTCACGCGCTGTTCGAGCTCGGTGTTTAGTCGCTGCACTTCGAGCAGGGCGCGACGGCGGTCATCATTGCTGGCTTCCAATTGCGCACGGCGCTCGCCCACCTGTGCCAATAGCTCATTGAATGCATCGACTAAATATCCGATTTCATCATCTGTGCTTTTTGCTGCGCGTAAACTGTAGTCTTGCTGTTCGCTGACTTGGCGAGCCACATCGGTGATGTGAAGAATCGGTCGCGCCACGCGCAACTGCAGCCACAATGAAAATAACATGGCAACAAATAGCGCGATGACCGCCACTGACAACACGATCGAAACGTATTTCCACACGCGGTCGTACAGTTGATAATTTGCTTTTAGATAAATCGTGCCCAGAATTTCGTTGTGATCGATTATTCGTTGAAAGACGATAATTTGTTTGCCGGTAACCTGGTGGTTATCGGCTTCTGGCAACGCTGGAAATACCTGATTCGGATTATCGATACTTCTATAAGAAGCGAATAATGTGCCTTTGGCGTTGTACAGCGCGGCGGCGAGAATTTGCGGTCGCGCTTCGAGCGTTGCCAAACTTTCTTGTGCCACATTAGGGTCGTTGAATTGCAGCGCCGATGCATTCGCAAGCGCCAATAATCGGCCCTGTGTGGTCAGATCCTGCAATAGCCGTGTGTTGTAATCGCTGAGGTCGTACAACACCATAATCAAACCCGACACAAACAGCGCCGATGTTGTGGTCAACAATACGCCCGCGAACAGCGTACGCCGTATGGTGCTGCGAGGAAGCCAGCTCATCATGGCATCGACTCACCGCGTACATTGCTGGCTACTTTCAGCAATTGCGCACTCAAACGCAGGCCTTGTTGGTTCGCCGTATCGAGGGCCACCTCAAAAATAACGCGATTATTTTTAAGCGAGAAATTAATTGTGCCGCCATCATCCAGGCCGTGCTCGGATTCGGTGACGATCAACAGCGGCGAATTTTGAATTTTGACGCGTAGTTGCGGTAGCAGAGCTTGATTTGGACGTGCCACAAACAGAACGTTGACATCAGTAAGATCGCCATCATCAATGCGGCGAACCTGCACCGGGCGATTATTAATAGTATGGTCTTTAACAACCGTGTTGAGTTCTGAAATGAAACTGTCCGGCGCCGCGATTCCAAACACAAAGGGGCTATTGGCGTTAGCAAAGGCGGTGGGGGGCCAATCGATGTATAAACAAAATTTGTAGAGGAACGCCGCTTTGATTTGATATTCCATGGCGCTGGACGGCAAGTTCTCCGCCAGACTTACGGTGCTGCCACTACTACAAAGAATTACGGCGAAAATAAAAAAATATTTATAGAAATTCACATGCGCAGAGCGCCACCACTCCGATCTATGGGTGCGCGCCATAGCCTGCGTGCTGCAACACGCGGGCAAGCTCTCGATAAATACTGCCACGTAGCCTTTCCGTAAGCGCTGTGCTTGATTTCCCGTTCAAGACATTGCGTCGTTTGCGCAAGGCTTGCGTAAAGATTTCATTCACAGCATGAGGAGCAACAAGGTGAGCCGTCGTTGCTAACGAGAATAGAGTACGAATTTTATAAAGTCCAACACTGCTCATCATGTCTGGTTATGTGTATTTTGGGCGGCGGCATCGTGAAAAATTTCTATCTGGATTTGATAGTCTTACAATCTGTCTGGTTTTTATCGAAATCGTTTCGATGGTAATTACCAGGCAGAATGTGGCACCTTCTTACCTACGTATGAATAAAACGAAGTGGTTGTTGTTGAAAGAAGGGGCTTTCTTTGTTGAAAGCGAGGAGGGAGATTGTGAAGAAAGCAGGGCGTATCGCGATAGGAAATAATAATCGCCATCTTCAGAATTTTAATTCCTGTTTCACCGCCGCGCTCTCCGCTGTCCCCGCCGGTTTTCATTTTTTACTGTCGACAATTATTTTTTTAATGCACGACAATTCCGCATTCGCAAACAGCAGCTTGAGCTCTGCCAGCGCGCTAGCCGATCTGTCACTGGAACAGCTGGGCAGCGTAGAGGTCACGTCAGTATCCAAAAGTGTACAGAATTTACAATCGGCTGCAGCGGCGATCACGGTCGTTACCAATGAGGAGATTCGCCGATCCGGCGCTACCAGCATACCGGATGCATTGCGTTTTGTGCCGGGCATTAATGTGGCGCGCCAAAGCGCGAGTGAATGGGCGGTAAGCTCGCGCGGATTCAGCAGTATCAGTTCGGAAAAATTACTCGTGTTATCCGATACTCGCAGCATCTATACGCCGCTATTTTCCGGCGTGCTGTGGGATGTTCAAGATTATTTGCTCGAAGATATAGACCGCATAGAAGTCATCCGCGGCCCTGGCGCTTCGCTGTGGGGCTCGAATGCGGTTAACGGTGTCATCAATATCACAACCAAAAAAGCGCAGGATACGCAGGGCCTTTATGTGGAAACTGCGCTTGGCACCGAGGATCGCGTGACAGCAGCTGCACGCTACGGAGCCACTGCGGAAAACGGTGCGAGTTATCGCATCTACGGCAAGTATATCGATCGCGACGATACATTGAATTCCACGGCAACGAGCACTGACGATTGGCACCTGGGCCACGTCGGTGCGCGCAGCGATTGGGACGTTACCACGTCCGATAGCATTACCGTGCAGGGCGATCTATACCATGGAACGATTGGCAAACACGCGCCATCGATTACGGTAATTGGCCGACAAGGTCCCACGGGCGGTTTGGATGTTGACGTCAGCGGTGGCAATGTACTCGGTCGTTGGCTGCATCAAATCGACGATACCTCGAATTTTGTGTTGCGCGCTTACTATGACAACACTCATCGCAATGATCCCAGTTACCGCGACGATTTAAATACATTCGATGTCGACTTTCAGCATCAATTCGATTTCACCGCGCGCCAGCAAATCATTTGGGGATTAAATTATCATCTCACTGAAAATAAAAATGTGGGCAAGGGCATTTTCAATGTCGACCCGGATTTTTCGCGCGATCAATTATTCGGACTTTTCGTCCAAGATCAGATCGCACTGCTGGATTCGTTGCATCTGACGCTGGGCACGAAATTCGAACACAATGATTTTAGCGGCTACGAAACACAGCCGAGTGCACGGCTGGCATGGCAATTCTCGCCATCCAGTACGCTATGGACCGCAGTGTCGCGCGCAGTACGCGTACCCACACGTTTGGAGCGCGATATTGCCGTTGAGGTTACCTTTGATGATCCCTCAGTGGTGCTGCAAGGTAATCGCGATTTCAAATCGGAGGTGTTGGAGTCTTATGAAGTTGGGTATCGATGGCAGGCACGCGATAATCTCGCGTTAGATTTAGCGGCATTTCACAATCACTACAGCGGGCTCGCTTCATTAGAGGTGGGCACGCCTTATATCAATCCCGCCAATGGTTTTACGGTGATTCCCATCATCAATAAAAATACGACCGACGGCAGCACACAAGGTATCGAAACGCAAATTACTTTTGTACCGATATCGGTATGGCGGCTTTCCGTTAATTATTCGTATTTGGATATGCAGATCGACCCGACCGGCCTCGATATCAATCGCGGTGCTTTTCTTGCCGGTGCAACGCCGCGGCATCAGTTTGGTCTGCGATCATTTTTAGATTTGCCCGCCGACATAGAACTCGATATTCAATTCCGTTACTTATCCGCCATCCGGCATTTGCCGCAAATCGTGAACGGCGATGGCATATCCGCATATGGAGAAATGGATTTGCGGCTGGCGAAACGTCTTAGCAAGCAATTGGAAGTGTCGCTGGTTGGGCAAAATTTATTGCACGACCATCACACGGAATTCGGTACACCCGAGGCGCGCGGGGATATTCAACGATCCGTCTATGCCAAAATAACTTGGCGGATGTAGTCCGATCGTGTCGGGCCGTACTCGTCCTGATTGCGCATAATGTATATTATGTTAAATACAGGAAATTCCTGACCTAAGGTTATCAATCCATAACGTAAAGACTTTGGTTGGTCGTCCAAATGCGCCTTAAGCCGTTCGCCTCGCGTTTACTATTGAGGACAGGCCCTCGTCTAATGCGCAGTGGAAAGTTCGAAAAATTCTATCAGCGTCCCCTCGGCATCCTTTGCCATGGCTATCGTTAGCGGGGAGCCCGCGCCGTGATGAGGTTCGGATACCACCGTGTAGCCAGCAGCACGCACTTGTTCAATGATCGACTGCACATTGGCCACTCGGAACACCAGCTTGGCCGGATGAAGTGGCGCTCCGCCGTCGGCATGGTGTATCAGCACAACCATCGTCTGATGCTCTCCTGCTGCTGGAAAGCCCAGACCTACCTCCTCGACAGGTGCGCTTGGACTGCCATTACTGAATAGCGAGCTCATCCCGAGGGCTTGGGTATAAAAGGCCTTGGCCTTCTCCATATCGACGACGTCTATTCCGACCAGTGATAGGCTGACCTCACCGGGGCGCGTCTGTGCAGAGACGGTGGCGCAGGCCGCCGCCAGTAGCGCGATCCAGATGTACTTGTGTGTCACTACTCGGCTCTCCTATTCATCAAAAAAGAGGAATGGTGTCGGTCTGATCGAGACGAACCATGGTTGCGTTAATGCCACCGGCGAATCCAGCCTGCGCGCGCTGCGGAAAGCCACCTGCGCGTCAGGCGCCTTCAAAGGTCAGCTGATCGACCCGGATGGCACCGACCGGTATTGACGAGGCATAAATCCTCGTGGCCCAGGTGCCAGTCAGTACAACCTCCCCGCTCCCGCTCCCGCGCCCCAGCACGCGCCCGTGCACGTTCCCGCGCCGGATCTCCGGCGGCCCGCAGGATGGTGAGCGAGTCGGTGACGCCGCGCACTCCAGGATAGCGCGCGAACCCGCCGGGAGCATGAACGCAATGATGGGCCAGATCAAGCCGATCGCCGAGCAAATGATCGCGGCTGCGGCGAAGGCCACCGGTTCCGATCGCTTCGTCACATCGATCGGAGGCGGCTCGCGAGAGGCGCGCCCGAGCATAATCGCAGCGCATGAAGCGGCTTACGGCGCGATCAAGGTCGAGCGGAGTGATCTCCCCGTCGGAGTCACCCTTTCAATGGTCGATTTTCAGGGGAAGGTACCGAACGGCCGCGTCGAGGAAGCCTAGAGGAACGAAGGCGGCGACGAATTCTATCAACACGGTGCGCTACGCGCATGAAATGACCGGCAAGCCGGTCTGCGTGTACACTTAACGATGGGCGGATACGCGGCACTTTGGGTGGAGAACTGCTGCGCTGGATTCTGTCAACACTGCGGTTATTCTTCCTATCCGTATCGACTTGCAAATTTAGACTTAAGAATTTGTGACATTGCGTCAGAAATAAAAATCCGGAGTAGGAAGATGCGCGCAAGATTTATAGCGGCGGTGGTTTTTGTATTGCTCGCCGCTTCGCCGGCTCATGCGCAAACCAATGCGGCGCGCGCCGCTTGTCCCTCGCCGACGCCAAGCCAACCCCGCCCCTGGCTCGATGCGTCCTTATCCCCTGAATGCCGCGCCGATCTCGTCTTGGCGCAATTGCCGACCCAGGCCGACAAGCTCGCCTTCGCGAAAAGCTTCACTGGCTCATCGTCGTCGCAGCGAAACGCGCCAACAATCGTTCAGCGGCTGGGATTGGAGATAGGCAAGTTCTCAGACGGGCCAGCGGGCCCGCGCGGAGGCATGGCGTGGCCTAACCCGCTCACCATCGCAGCGAGCTTTGATCGCGATGCGGCGGTGCGCTATGGCGGGGCGCTCGCGCAGGATTTTCGCGCGATGGGATTTGACGGCATGTACGGTCCGGTGATCGACATGCCGCGTTCATGGCGCTTTGGGCGCATGTCGGAAGGATTCGGCGAAGATCCGTATCTGACCTCACGGATGGCGGTGAGTGAAATCGGCGCCGCGCAAGACCAGCATCTCATCGTCATGATGAAGCATTTTCCTGCCTATTCCCAAGAGCAAGGCCGGATCGGCGCGCAACCGAGCGGGCATAACCCAGCGGTGAATGAAATCGTTTCCGAGCGCGTATTGCGGGAAGTGTATTTCCCGCCGTTTCGCGCTGCGGTCGAAGAAGCGCATGTCGGCGAAGTGATGTGTTCGTTTCCGCGCATCAATGGAATCTATGCGTGTGAAAATCCGCTCGTCTATCAGGTGCTCAAGAATGAGTGGGGCTTTGACGGCGGCGTTTATCCGGATTTTCCGGACGCGCAACGCAGCATCATTCCAGCCATCAATGCCGGACTTGACGGCGGCCACTATGAGACCACTGCCAATCTTATAACCGGCGTCGGTTTCATTCCCGGCCCCGGCCTGGAAGAGGGTCTGAACAGCGGCCAGGTTTCACAGGCCAGGCTCGTCGATATGATCCGTCGCCGGCTCTTGCCGCTGTTTCGCACTGGCGCGCTTGACCATCGGGCGGTCGCCGCCTCTGACCAAATCGGCGCGCCTCAAGACATGGCGCTCGCCTCGCGCCTGATCACGGAGGGCGCGGTGCTGCTGCGAAATCGGAACGGGGTTCTGCCGTTCGGTCCGGATGTGCGTTCGATCGCGCTGATCGGCGCGCAAGCAGGGCCGGGTGCGTTCGTGGTGAGCCAAGGCTCAGGCCATGTCGAGCCGAGGCGGTTCGTCTCGGTGGAGCAAGGCTTGCGCACGCGCGCCGGCTCTCAGGTCGCAGTGACATGGACGCGCGGCAATTACGGCATCCAGGAGGCGCCAGCCGCGCCGGCGGCGATGTTTCGGACGCCCGAAGGCCGTTCCGGCGTGCGCGCCGAGTATTTCGCCGATCCCAGCTTGAATTTCCGCGGCGCGCCCCTCGCCGTACGTGACGAGCCCTCGCCGGGTTTGACGGTTGCGCCGCGCGAGATACCAAACCTGCCCGCAGCGGGCCGCTTCGCGGTGCGATGGACCGGCGATTTTACGCCGACCGTTTCCGGCGTTCAGCATTTCACGCTGCGCGGGGCGGGCTCAGCGCGGCTCTACATCAATGACAAGCTGGCGGCTCAATATTGGCGCTCGGACTTCGGCAATGTCGCTTATGCGTCCGCGCCGATGCAGGCTGGCCAGCCGGCGCGCATTCGCTTGGAATACACGCCGCGCGACGCGCTTGTGGTGGGCCCTCTGCCGCTGCCGACCATTTTCATGGGCGGGCTCTTTGGCGGGATTGTCGAACTCGGCTGGGCCGGTCCGGACGACCGTATCGCGCAAGCGGCGGCGGCAGCGCGAACAGCCGATGCCGCGGTGGTCGTGGTCGGCGTGCGCCAAGGCGAAGGCATGGACCGCGACACGCTGCACCTGCCCGCCGGCGACGACGCTTTGATCGAGGCCGTCGCGCGCGCCAACAGACGCACCATCGTGCTGGTCACGTCCGGCGGCCCCGTAGCGATGCCCTGGCTCAACCGCGTCGCCGGCGTCATGATGATGTGGCTGCCGGGCGATAATTTCGGGACCGCTGCGGCGCAATTGCTGTTTGGCGATGCAAGCCCGGGCGGCCGTTTGCCGGTGACGTTTCCGGCGAGCGAAAGCCAGGGGCCGCAAACCACGGAGCGCTCCTATCCCGGCCTGACCGACGATAGCGGCGCGCTCACCGATGTGCATTTCGAGGAAGGCCTCAATATCGGCTATCGCTATTGGGACGCGCACGGCCAGCGTCCGCTGTTCCCGTTTGGCTATGGCCTCAGCTATACAAACTTTGCGATGTCCAGCGGGCGCGTGACGCCGCAAGCCGATGGCGGCGCCTTCATCGATATCGATGTGCGCAATACGGGCGCGCGCGCCGGGACCGAGGTGGTGCAAGCTTATTTAGGGTTTCCGAGCGCTGCGGGAGAGCCGGCGCGCCAATTGCGCGGCTTCGCCAAGATCGCGCTTGAACCGGGTCGGCTTGGCCACGTTCAAATGCGGCTAGATCGGCGCGCATTTGAGTATTGGGATGAAACCGCGCGAGCGTGGCAAATCGCGCCGGGCGCTTACCGCGTCTTCGTCGGCGCATCCTCGCGCGACTTCGCCTTTCAAAGCGAGGTCACGCCGCTTTCTTCAACCCCCGTTTTAGTAGGCGGCTGAGCGCTTGGGAGCCACCTGCACGTCAGGCGCTTTCAAAGCTGAGCCGGTCGACCCGGATGGGCACCGACCCGGTATTGACGAGGCATAAATCCTCGGTGGCACGGGTGCCAGTCAGTACAACCTCCCCGCTCCCGCGCCCCAGCACGCGCCCGTGCGCGTCCCCGCGCCGGATCTCCAGCGGCCCGTCCGCCAGGATCGTGAGCGCGCCGGAGACACCGCGCACTCCCGGATAGCGAGCGAACCCGCCGGGAGAGAGATCGAGCACGAAGGTGTCGCCACCGCGATGAGCAACCGCACCACCGCCCGCGTCGAAAAAGTCCGCCGCCGCTATTCCTCGTCGCGCGTCATATTGGCCGACCCCCACCGTATCGAGCCGGACCGGAGCGATCGTGCCGTCGGCACGGTAATGGACGTAAGAGATCACGCTGTTGCGGTAATGCTCGGTCGCGCCCGGCGTCGCCTGGTCGTTGCAGGCGAAATACCATTGGCCGTTTAACTCGAAGAAGCTGCCGTGCCGGTCGTAATTCAGCAGGTCGTAACGAGCGCCTGGGCGCTGAAGGCGCAGTTCGGGGTCGGTCGTCGCCTCACTCAATACCGAGCCTTGCGTCTCGAACGGGCCGTAGGGGCTGCGTCCGATCGCGTAATAGCTTCCCCACGACAGGTAGTAGAGGTCGCCGCGGCGGTGGAGGAACGGCTTGTCGTCGGTCACTCCCTTCGCATAGGGGCCGACCGCCTTCTGCACCTTCAGCGGACGCGGCGGCTCGGCCAGCGAGACCATGTCCTCGCCAAGCCGCGCGATGAAATACTGAAACGTGCCGAAGACGATGTAATTCGCGCCATCCGCGTCCTGAAGGATGCCGGGATCACGCGCTTCGGTTTTAACAAGCCCTTCGGCGATCAGCGGCTTGCCGATCGGGTCGCGCCACGGCCCCGCCGGATGGTCGGCGACAACCACTCCGATCTCCTTGGGCCCGCGCGAGAAATACAGATAGTAACGCCCGTCCTTACGCGCCGCGTCAGTCGCCCAGCACTCATTGCTGGGCTTGCCCCAATAGGTCTGCTCAGGCCGCAGCGTGCCGGCGTGGCGCCAGTCGACCAGGTCGCGCGAACGCCAGATCTGCCAGTCACGCATCACGAAGCCTTTGGCATCGGGATCGGCGTCGTGTGTGGCGTAGAGCCACACCTCGCCGTCCCACACGCGGACCTGCGGATCGCAGACACCGAGGCCGGGGATGATCGGGTTGCCGGCGGCGCGGACTCGCTCACCCCGCGAAAATGTGGGCGCGCAGCCGGCAACACCGAGGCCGGCGAGCGCGATACCAGTCAGGACACTGCGACGCGTGAGGATCATGCCCGTCATATCAATTGCTCCTTGTCTTGGATGAACTCCGTATTGGTCACCGGCTGAGATGACAGCTGCGCGCAATAATGTTTTCCGCTTGTTCCTGATGACCCGATAACGGCTTCGGATTCAGATCCGCATTCACCGCATGATCGGCCAGTTCGGCAAGTTTGAATTCGCCGCGCTCGATGCGCTGGCCGAGTTCTTTACTCCAACCGCTGTAACGCGTCTGCACGAGCTGCGATAGTTTGCCGTCCTCGATGACTTTCACGGCGATCAACAACGCACGTGCCAGCGTATCGGCGCCGCCGATATGCGCGAGGAACAGATCGCTCGGGTCCGTCGATTGGCGACGTAATTTCGCATCGAAATTAATGCCGCCCGTGGTGAAGCCTTTATCCTGAATAATTTGCATCATCGCCGGCACCAGTTCCTGCGCATTATTCGGAAACTGATCGGTATCCCAACCGTTGCGCGGATCGCCGCGATTCATATCGATCGAACCGAAAATATCGTAATGCCGTGCAATCGCGACTTCGTGTTCGAAATCGAGGCCCGCGAGCGTCGCATGATTCACTTCGATATTTACTTTCACTTCTTTTTCCAAATTGTAGCGGCGCAAAAATGCGTACACGCCTGCGGAATCGTGATCGTATTGATGCTTAGTTGGTTCAAACGGTTTCGGCTCGATCAGAATCGTGCCTTTAAAACCGATGCGATGTTTGTGCTCGACCACCATCGATAAAAAGCGGCCGTATTGATCAAGTTCGCGACTCAGATTGGTATTGATCAGCGAGTCGTAACCTTCGCGACCGCCCCACAGCACATAATTTTCACCGCCGAGGCGATGCGTCGCTTCGATAGCCATGCGCACCTGCGCCGCCGCGAAGGCAAATACTTCGGCATCGGGACTGGTTGCCGCGCCGCCCATGTAACGCGGATGCGAAAACAGATTCGCAGTGCCCCACAATAATTTAATGCCGGTGGCTTCCATCTTTTTCGCGA
>Ga0070669_100002387_pt1 | contig 13592 bp, 9 predicted proteins | sample KBSS53metaG_FD_64680 | JGI IMG/M metagenome (GOLD analysis project Ga0070669, IMG submission 64680) | Switchgrass rhizosphere microbial communities from Kellogg Biological Station, Michigan, USA - KBS S5-3 metaG | ecosystem: Host-associated > Plants > Roots > Rhizosphere > Soil ... | reverse complement strand
TCCGAGAGGCACCGACGACTTTACGATGGCCACGACGAACGCGCTGATCTGCTGGGCCTTCGGCACGCTGATCCGGTGAGAGTACGTTCGGAAAGCGTCGTTCGGATCGTGATCTGATGTGAGCGAGGCCGCCCCCAGACCACAGCGAAACATCATGGGGAGGCTCCAAGAACAGGCTGAAGCGTCGCTCGTTGCGTTGGGGGCGAAAGGCCAGCCCGACGCCCGGCTATCAGGGCCAGCCGGCGCCAGGCGTGTGGACCTGGGCGAGCAGCACCTGGCCGGATCGCTTCGCGAGCATTTCGTCGAATTTGTCAACGCCCAGGAACCGGTTCGCCATCATGAACAGGGTACATCGCTCAGGACCGCCGAGCATGGTGGCAAAGCAGGGGCGATCGAGCTGAATGCGGTCGAGGATCTCGCCTCCCTCGGCCACTCTCACGCATTCGTTGTTCCGGGTCGCCGTCCAAACGGCGCCGTCGGCGTCCAGGCAGATGCCGTCCGGCGCGACGCCCTCGGCCCAGACGCGCCGGCGTGCAAGCGTCCCATCGTCGGCGATGTCGAACGCGAGTAGCTTGCCGGTAAACGACTCAGAGACGATCAGCGTCCGGTTGTCCGGGGTGATCACCATGCCATTCGGGAAAGCGATCGCATCCGCAACCTTCTGCGCCGTCCCGTCCGGGGTGATGAGGCCAATGACCCCGGTGGGCGATTTCGACGGGTCTTTCACCCGCTCGGTCATCTCCGCGGAGAAGTCGAATCCGATGCTGGTGACGTAGATGTTGCCCCGGCCGTCGATCGTCATCTCACTGCAGCCATGCTTCGAGATGGGGGCGAGGTCGACGTGCGCCACGACCGAACCGTCCGGCTCGTGACGACTGAGGCGTTCGCCGGTCACGAGCAGGCGCCCGTCCGAGAGCCAGCCGATCGAGTGGCCCAGGCCCGACGGGCCGTAAGCCATCACCCGGGCATCGCCGTCGAGGTCGACCGCGATGATCTCTGGGGTCCCCCAGTGCGGGAACCATAGGCGCCCCTCGTGCCAGCGCGGTGACTCGACCATGGCGAGCCCGTCCAGCAGCACGCGGGCCTTGATGGTTGCATGTGTCATGATCTCCCTCCGATCTCTATACGAACCGCATCTCGCCAGATCGACACCGCCCCCCGAAAAACGACCGCGCCGACGGCCGTCGGCGGCGCAGGCCGAAGCACTCCCATCAATCGCTCCTCTGCGTAGGCGCTATGAGCTGAGGTAATGGCTTAGAGACAGTGGCCGATACGTCCCACAGAGGAACCGCGCGTCATGGTCCCTCCCCTCCGGCAGCCCCGTGGCGATGAGCGATCATGGCAAACACACGATCAGCGGCCGCGATTGTTCTTCTGGTGGACGACGAGTCGCCGGTCCGCGAGGTGCAGCGCCGCGCCCTCGAGTTGGATGGCTACGTCGTGGAAGAAGCGGGGAGCGGCCTCGAAGGGATCGCGGCGATCAAGCCCCCGGCCCGGATCGACCTCCTGGTGGCCGACCTCGAGATGCCTGGACTCGGCGGCGCCGAGATGGTGCGCCAAATCCGGATGATCCGCCCAGACCTTCCCGTACTCTACGTGACCGGCTACATCGATCGGCTGATGGACGCGCGTCCGCTGTGGGAAGGCGAAGCGTTTTTGGAAAAGCCGTTCAGCGTGGCGGGTCTTCGAGAAGCGGTGTCACTCCTCCTGCACGGTACCCTCCGCCGGTAGTTCTCGGCGGTGGTTTATCTGCCGGCTCCGCAGCGCTGGTCCGTCGCTCCCGAACGGCAACGCTAGCCGCTCTTCCGGCGACGTGTGCCCCTTCGGCGGGCGAGACCTGGAGTTGTGGCGCCGGTGCCACGCGTCGCGCGTTCGGCTGCGCGTTGTCGGCGCCGCTTCTTCACGAGCGCGACAGGGATCTGCTCGAAATGCGTGGTGCGTTTGGCGAGGCTAGGTGGCTTCACCGAAACACGCTAACAGGGCGCACGCGATACGGGTCACCTCGTTTGCGGAACGCATGTTGTCGCTAGCAAGTGCTCGGCGCCGTTGCGCAGTCCTGGCTGCTCGACCGCGGCAAGTGGGGCGTTGAGGCGCAGATCATCGAGGCGCCGAACGAATTGTGCATCGGGCATCGCTTCGATCGTCGCGAGCCAGCCGTGCTCTGGGCCGAGTCGATGCGTAAGACATGGAAGCCTGGAGATTCGAGGGGTAGGAAAGCAATGAATTGGCGAGAACACGTCCGCGCCATCGCACTCATCGTCAATGGCCTATTCGTGGTGGCCCTGATCGGATCGCGGAGCTGGTTTGTATCACCGGGATTTGGCGTGCCGATGGTGGTCCCGCCAGTCCTGGCGGTCATTGCGCTCGCGGTCAGTCGGCCACGGCCTGCACGCTGAGATCACCGACCCACATCAGCGGCGGTGTGTGCGGCGAGCCGTCGGGGAGCCTCGAGTGCCTGGACGGATTAAGACGCGCGAATTCTCATTGGTTCATTCGGTAGTCCGGCTTCATCGTGTAAGAGTCGAACATCGATGCAGCGTTCGAGAGGTCGATTCCACTGCGTCCCCTGGGCGCGCAAACGTCGCGCTTCGGTGCTACTATCGGGCGCTGTAGGATGCCGACTGAAGCAGACGTGCTGGCGATTCGTCTGGCCCGCATCGAATACCTGCTCGACAGCCTTGAAGCGGCCTGCTCGCGAAGCACCGAGCAGCGCGACACGTTCCAGAAGCTTCAACAGGAACTGCAATCCCAAGCCGACCCAGGATTGATGCGGTAGGGATCAATGGTTGGCAACCACCTCACCTACACCCGGAACGAGGCTCGTCGTCGGATCACGGTGACGATTGTCGGGCCGGTGCAGCTTGAAGATCTGACCGCGGTCATCGAACGACAAGCGGCCGAGAACACGTGGCGGTACGCGATGCTTTACGACGAACGTGCGGTGACCACGCCGCTCTCGGTCGATGCCACCCGGAGGCTTGCCACGCTGGTCGCGGAACTGACGCTGGCCCATGGCCCGCGAGGCCCCGTCGCCATCGTCTGCCGGTCCGTTGATCAGTTCGGCATGGCCCGGATGTACTCGATCCTCGCGGAAACCCGCGCCAATCTCGACTCGAATGTCTTCTACGAACTCGCCGCCGCGGCGACGTGGTTGAGTGACCGAACGGCAGCGAGCACGTGAATGAGTCGGCGTCGATAGGCCAGTCGAACCCGGAGATTTACGTCCCGCGATACACGCGCCTCGGTTCGGGCAGGTCGCCGCCGTGCCCGCGCTGTCGCCGAGTGACCGGCGTTGAAGACGACAAGAGCACGGGTAGCTCGCTGCGCTGGTTTGTCCGTCGTCTCTGCGGTCATCGCTGGTCCGTCGCTCCGAAGAAGGTGCAGCACTAGCCAGGATCAAAAAACAGCATCACACGCCCGCGCCGCAGGTCACCGGCAGGACCCGATGTAGTCGCACGTCCCCTGGGCGCAGTGGCCTTGGTGAGCCGGCCAGGCGCTGACGCCAATGGTGATCGCGTGGCGCGCGACGTAGTTGCCCGGCGGGATATGGCAAATCGTCATCTCTCCCGACACCGGCGGCGTTTGAGTGACGTTGATGCCCAGGTAGTGGCTAGGATCGGAGTCGTCGCCGCCTATCCGGAATGACTTCGCCGACTCGCGGGAACTGTCCCTTTTAGGCCTCGCAGCTCTGCTGGGGAGGACACGCAGCGCAAGAGGCCGCGCCCATGGCCCATGTTTTTCAACTCTTGCAAGACGGGTCCAGCGGTACGGGCCTTGCGATTCAAGGATGAGACGCAGTGGAGGCCACGATGAAGTTGATGATGGGTGTCTTGCTCCTCAGCTTGCTGACGGCGGCGCCGGCCGCCGCGAAACACGGGCACGAAGGCAAACACTGGAACAAGCATTGGAAGAATCACGATGATGATGATCGCCGCGTGAACCACCGCGCCCCGACTTGCTGTTTGCAACACCACGACGTGCGGATCATCCGCGAGTATTACGCGCCCCGCTATCGCAGCTTGCCGCCCGGTCTCGCCAAGAAGTTCGCTCGGACCGGACGTCTCCCGCCTGGCTGGCAAAAGAAAATGGCGCCGTCATTCGTCGCGCGAGTTCCAGGGCGATAGTCGGCGGGGGCGTGGCTCAGACCCGGAGTTCTTCACTCGCTGACGCGACGCTGCTCACTTGCGCGACCAGCGTGGTGCCGCGGCCCGGCGCCGACACGATGGCCAGTTCGCCGCCAATCATTCGCACGCGCTCCCGCATGCTCGCCAGGCCAAGGCCTTTCGATGCCCGGCCGAGATCGAAGCCTTTTCCGCCATCGGTGATCTTCATCCGCAGGAGCGCATTGTGGTCCGTGAGCTCCACGTCGATCCGGCCTGCGCCGCTGTGCTTGGCGGCGTTGTGCAGGGCTTCCTGCGCGATGCGGTACAAGCAGAGCGCGATGTCGGGGGGAATCTGCGGGGCGAGCGGGCCGCCTCCCAATTCGACGGTGACGTGGTGCTGCCTGGCGATGTGTGCGCACAGCTCTTCGAGCGCCGAACGTAGTCCGAGGATCTGAAGCCTCGACGAATGCAGCGTGTGCGACAACGTATGAAGATCGGTCGAGAGCTCCCCGATCTGCGAGATGATCGGGCGCAGTTTGGCACGGCCGGCCGATTCGTGCTCCGGCCATTCCTCCGGCAGCAACTCCAGCTCCATTTTCAGCAGCGCGATCCGCTGGCCGAAGTCGTCGTGCAGCTCGCGCGCGATTCGAGTCCGTTCGGCGTCCTGAGCATTGAGCAGGTGACCGCTCAGCTCCTTCAGCAGTGACTCCGAGCTCTTGAGCCGGCGCGCCTGCATCACCAGCCGGAGAATCATCCAGGCCTGGAGTATCACCAGCGCCAGCGATCCGATGATGTAACCCTTGTAGAGACTCCAGACCGAGGGCTGTGTGAACTGCACGATGCTGTCGCCGGGCAGGCGCGCGCGGCTGATGCCCCAGCGCTCCATCTGGCGGGCGTCGAACATGCGAAGGGTCGGATTCAGCGTTTCGACAGGGATCGTCGCGGGCGCCTCGCCATCGAGTACGCGCGCACCGACACGGCCCGCGGCGGCGCCCACCTCCGACAGTCTGTACAGCGCGCCGCCGACGATGCCAAGCCCGAGATTGGAGTCGTTCGTTCCGTAAATCGGTGCGGCGGACGCGGGCACCATCAGCGCCAGCGCTTCTTCAGGGAGGAAGTGACGTCCAGCCACATCGTTGGAGAACAAGGGCGAATAGAGGACGGCGGTGTGCGCCGGCAGCGTCTTCAACCGCTGCAGCAATTCGGTCATCGGCAAGTCGGACAGATAGGTGAGGCGCACCCGCGGCTCGAATGACTTGAGCGAGTCGCGGATTTCCATCGTCCACGTCTTTTCGAGCGACGTCGCGCCGACCGGGATGACGATTTCAGTGGTATCCGGCTGCAGGCGAAGGATCACGTCGATCGTGTCGCCGTAGTCGCGCTTCACGGCGATGCCCGTGACCGTGCGCTTCAGCGCACTCTCTTCGATTCTCCTGATGCCCACTGAGGCGAACACGATCGGAACGCCCGGAAAGATCGCTTCACCCCGTTCCATGATGAAATTGAATGCCGAAGAGCTGATCACGACAATCAGATCGATTCGGCGGCCGGCATATTTCGCCCGCAGGTAAGCCGCCAGGTTCTCCTGGTGTGGGGCATCGACAAACCGCAGGAGATCGAGGTGCTCGGAATAGATCTCCACGGGGAACTTGTTCTGGGAATGGAGGCTCGATCGGAGCCCTTCCGCCAACGCGGCGTAGTTTTCCGTCTCGACTTGCTCCGAGTACAAGGCGAGCACGTTCTTGGCGGTGTTTGGCTGGGCGAGCGCCGGGCTGCTGACCGCGCAGAGCGATGCAATCGACGCGAGCGTCAATAGCAGCCGCGAGAGATCGGGATGGACCGACATCGATCTCAGAACGTCCTGATCCGGTCAGAGCTTAGCACGGGGCTGGCGGCGTCCGAGGTTGGGAAGCCTCACCGCATCGCACATCCAAGTCGCGAGAATCAGCCCGATGTCCACTGTTCAGTTGGATGGCACTGCAAAGTCCGACGGTGAGTATCGAGCGAGCTCCTCTCTCTCAGCGAGCCTGATTGACCGTGAGCGTCTCTCCGGCGATGGACAGCGACGCGCTCCGCGCTTGACCGGTGTTATTGGCTTGGACCTGGTAGACGACAGTGCCGTTGCCCGTACCGGAGGCCCCGCTGACCACGCTGATCCAGCTGACGCTGCTCCCCGCGCTCCACGAGCAACCGCTGGAGGCCTGCACGGACACGTTGCCGGTCCCGCCCGCGGCATCGAACGACTGACTGGACGGGGATATCGAGAAGCTGCAGGCCTGTGAACTGCCCGAACTTGTGTTGGCAACAGAGACGCAAATCGGCCCGGTGGACGCTCCGCCGAAGAGGACGCACGGCGCGACATCGACATAGGCCGTCACGTCGTGAATCAGTGTGGTGGCCGCCCCAGCCGACAGAATGCCGGTTGCCATGTCTTGGGCCGAAAACGTCGCTTGCGCGATCGGGGCAGGAGAGATGGGGTTGCCGATGGCGTCGGATGTGGTTTTTCCAGTCGGGGAAATATTGACCGCGAAGGTTGCCGTCTGATTCGAGCCGACCTCTCCGAGCTTGGCACCGTTCGCAAAAACCGTCACCGTGCTGGCCGTCCGGTTGCCAACGGCAACGGGAAAATCCGCAGAGCATCCGGCGAGCCACGCCGCGCTGGCCAGCCCGGCTGCAAGCAGTGAAAGACGGAATGTCATCATCGAGGCCGAGGGGCCCCGCCGACTGAATGCAAACAGGTGACCCGTCGCCGGCGTGATTTCCGGCAACGATCACGCTCGTGCCCGCCACACCGCGAGCGTGATGGTCACGAGCGTTCGTCAGTGTGACGGTATTTCGCGCCGCGACCGGGAAAGCCCGTAAGGATCGTTGCTCCCGGTTTGCCGCGCCCGTTCATTTCCGCTGTCCATTCGCGTCCGTCATGGTGTCCGTCGTCGGCGGCTGGTAGTCCGGCACATGGTTCACGATCGGCTTAATGGTGCGCAGGTACGCATACACCGCCTTCAAGTCTTCGTCGGTCGCGTTCCGGTAGGCTGGCCACGGCATCGGCGGATTGATGGGCCGTGAAACGCCCATGTGTCTGCCGGTACGGATCGCCTTGACGAACATGTCCTCCGTCCAGATGCCAAGCCCGGTGTTCTGGTCCGGCGTGAGGTTGAAGGTGTAACTCACACCCCACGGCCCGCTGAACGCCGTGTTTGTCGGGAAGGCGGACCAGAGAAATGGTTCCGCTGCCTTGACATTCGGAAGCGGACCGATCTGTTCCGGATGACCCGAGAGAAAGCGCGTCATATCGGGCTCGGGCCCGTCCGGTCCCATCTTCCACGGGGTGTGGCAGTCGTTGCACCCCATGATCTTGACCAGATACTCACCCCTGCGAACGGCATCGCCGTGCGCCCGGTTCGCAGCCGATTCCTGGGCCCGGCCCATGACGGTGACGAACCCGACGCCTGCAATGAGAAGTCCCACGGTCGTGACGAGCAGGAAACTCCGTTTGGTTGTGCGGCGCATACAGATCCCCTTTTTTGAAGTCGTGCTGTCCGTTCCCTTAACGCGACAGCGCGGCTCAAACCCCGCAAAGCCGGCAAAAGCGCCCGTTTTGACGTCCGGACGCTATTTGTCCTGCATTGTTTAGGAAATGGGATCCGTTCCTGGTTACTCCGCTCGTAACGCGATTGTCGGTTCAATGTTGAGCGCGCGGCGTGTCGGCGCCACGCAACCCAGCATGCAGACGCCCAGCATGACAATCCCGTAGCCAACGATCATGGCCATTCCCCGGAGAGTGAGGTCACGCTCCGAACCCGGCAACTCGGTGTATTTGAGCAGCGTGGCAACGGCGAAAATGATCGCGGTGCCGACGATGATGCCAAGCGTTACTTGCAACAGGGGGCGGCGGAAGGTGGCGAGGACGACGCGCTGGCGGCTGGCACCGAGGGCCACGCGCACGCCAATGTCACGCGTCCGCCGGGCGACGGTAAACGACAACACGGCGTAGATCCCGGCCAGCGACAATACGATGGCGACGTTGGACAACACGACCGTGATGCGCAGCCACAACCCCATCACCCACAGGACGTCGTTGTTGGCCTCGTTGGCGCGCTGCACGTTGATCAGGCGCAAGGCGGGATCGACGGCCATGGCAGCGTCGCGCACCCGCGGCGCGAGCGTCATCGGATCGCCGCCGCGCGCGTGCACCATCATGTGCACTTGATCGAACAAGTCCGGCCTGCTGGGAATGTAGAACCCTGCGGCGCGCCCGGCTTCCGTCGGCGCCCCGACGCCGAGTTCGCGCACGACGCCGATCACTTCGTACCAGTCACCGGATTTCGTGGAAGCGTCGGGGTTCCCTGGGCCCCAGCGCCGTAAGGACGGCGCAGGGTAGCGGAAGCGCACCTGCTGACCAACCGCATTGCGGCCCTGCAGGATCTGATCGACGAAGCCCTGATCGACGATCGCCACGCGTGTACCGGGGACGGCGTCGGCGGCGGTGAACCCGCGGCCGGCAAGAACCGGCGCCTCCAGTACCTCGAAGTACGACGGATCGACGGCCGCGACGGTCGCCTCGCGCAAAGGAAGCTTCGCGTTCGAGCCGCCCGCTGACGCCGAGGCGCGGCCACCCGACTTCGCCGAGGCTCCGTCGGGCAGGTCGAGGTCGTAGCCCATCTCGATGATCTTCCGTGGGTGATTCGTCGTCGGCAGGCTCTCCGTGAACGTCACGCCAGCAACACCGGGCTGCGCGGCCACCCTCCGGCGAACCTCTTCGAGCGTGGCGGCCAGCCGCGCGTTGCGCTGGAGCGTGGCGGCGTCGGCGTTCAAACCTCCATCGACCGGGTAATCCCGTTCGACTTGCACGGCGAGATATTGCTGGTTTGCGAATCCGGGATCGAAGTCCTCGACGTTACGCAATAAGAACTGTTCCATGTAGACGACCGCAGGGAACATCACCGTGGCCGCGACTTGCGCCACGATCACCACGGTCCATACGCCGCCGAACTGCAGGCCGCCGCTGCCGGCCGTGGCCTGCTTGAGCCGATGGCCCATGCCGCGCGTGATTTTCATCGCCGGCATGATGCCGGCGATGGCGGCGCCCGCCACCGTCAGCGCGATCGCGACGGCGAAGGCGCTCGGGGATAGGCTGAGATCGAACCAGAAGGGAAGACGGCCCAAGTTGGTTTCGAGAAACACCAGGCCCCAGGTGCGAAGCGCCACGTCGGCGGCTGTGACGCCCACGATCGCCGAGACACTGCCGAGGACCAGCGCTTCAGCGAACATCTGCGCCACGATGCGCCCGCGAGTCGCACCGAGCGCCGTCCGGACCACCAGATCGGCTTCACGCGATGCCGCGCGCGCAAACAGCAGCAGGCCGACGTTGCCGCAGATCAGAATCACCAGCAGTACGGTGAAAAAGTAAATCGAGTACACGATGGGCTGGTCGCCGGGGCCAGGCGCGACCATCGTCGCGTAGGGTCTCACGCGGGGCTCGAGATGCTGATGCGTGGCGGGTAAGTCCGTCGCGGCGCGCCGGCCGGCGGTCGTCAACTCCGCCTGCGCTGTTTGCATGGTTTCGCCGGGGGCGAGCAGGGCAAAGACGGTAATCACGGGGCCGGAGCGCGGCCTTTGATCGAGAACAGTGGTCTTGAGCGGCAGCCACACGTCGTGCGAGACCGGGAACTCGAAGCCCTCACGCATGACCCCAACCACCGTGGCGTGCTCGTTTCCGAGTTGCACGTCGCGTCCGAGCACGTTGGGATCGCTGCCAAACCGCGTCCGCCACACGTCGTAGCCAATGACCGCCACGGCAGGCGCCGCGGGTTGTTCGTCGGCTTCGACCAGCACCCGGCCCATGAGCGGCGCGCCGTCGGCGACCCGGAATCCCGAGACGCTCATCTCGGCGACTTTGACAGGACGCGCTTCGCCGGCAGCGACAACGAGATTTCGGCTCGAGTCGCGCCAGGCGCCGACGTCGGTAAGCGATCGCAGCGACTGCTGCCACTCGAGGAAGTCGTGGAGGACCTTTTTCTCTTGAACGCTCGCCGCCACGTCGACGCTGCGAATTTCGACCAGGCGCGCGCCCTGCGGAAGCGGCAGCGTCGGATGGACGAACAGGCCGACGACCTGGAAGATGACGATGCCAACCCAGATCGCGAACGCCATGGCGACGCCGCCCACGGTGGTCAAGCCGGGATACTTCACGAGCATCCGTCCGCCGAGTTTCAGGTCCATCGGCCAGCCGGCGAGCCACCGGAACATCCGGGCTTCGCGCTGATGTTCCTTCACCTGCTCGACGCCGCCGAATGCCCGCAGGGCGGCGTAGCGCGCCTCCTCCGCGTCCATGCCCCTCGCGATGTACTGATCCTCGAGCAGCTGCAGGTGCGAGCGGATCTCGCGCGCCAGCTCCGGTTCGGCGCGGCTCGAGCGAAACGACGACAGCAGGCGGAGGATGGTGCGGCGCATGAGCTCAGGTCTCGAGCAGTCGCCTGTCGACCAGCCCTGCGAGCCGGCGCCAGCGCTCCGCCTGCAGCCGCGCGACCTTCTTGCCTCCACTGGACATGCCAGTGGAGAATGTCAACCTCTCACTAGAAAGTCAAGTGGAGAGGCCCGGGCGGCGCGTCGCTAGCCGTCCCGCAGGGCCTCCGTCGGGTCGACCCGAACGGCGCGACGGGCCGGTCCGGCCGCCGACAACAGACCGATGGCCATGATGAAGAGAGCGGCCGCCGGTAGGATCCCTGGGATGTGCCACCCGCCCTCGACTTCGATGTTCAGTCTGCGGTGAAGGACGAGGGCGATCGTGACGCCGACCACCACGCCGCCGGCGATCTGCCACAGCGCGCGGGCGAAGATGCTCGCCAGCAGTCGCCCCGGCCGCGCGCCGAGCGCCGTCCGAATACCGATCTCGCGGCGCCGCCGGGCGACCGTAAAGGACATGAGGGCGTACAGTCCAGCCGCTGACAGAACGAGCACGCTCAGCGTCACGATGACAAGGGCGTAGGACGTCAGGTTGCTGGACATCTGCGCCTCGCCGTAGACCTCATCGAGGCGGCGTACGGTCTCCAGACGCAGAGCCGGATCGAGGTTCGTGCCGATCTCCTGAAGGCGACGCGCCATCGCGGCCGGATCGGGCCCGGCATGCAGGACGAGTTGGCTCGGGCTGGCGGCTGCACGCGAACCTGGTCGCGCAGGAACATACAGTCGTCCCTGCGATGTGTTCGCGGGGCGGTCGTGAACGATCCCGACGATCTCGTACCAGGGCCCCGCCTCCGAACCCGGGGCAGGAACCGGCCTGACCCGGCGGCCGATGGCATGGCCGCCGCCGATCACCTGCCGGACGAACGTCTGGTCAACGACCGCCGTTGCCGCAGCGCTGAAATCCAGGCCGTCGAACGTGCGACCCGCCAACGCCGAGACGTCGAACACCTTGAAGAAGGCTCGGTCGACCTGATTCGCCCTGACGTAACGTCTGACGCGTGGGCCGCCCACGACCGCTTCTTCCATCTCAACGAACGTCAGAGGTTCCGCGCCGGGGAGTGCCGCGGCGAACGTCACTGCCGATGCGCCGAACTCCGCGTCGATCCGGCGAACGACCTCGGCCTGAAGTTGTCCGACGCGCGAGTCGAAGGGCACGCTCTGCGGATTCACTGAAAGCCGCGCGGTAAGGAATTCCCGTGCGGGAAATCCGGGTCCAAGAACGGCGGGCCGCAGGTTCCCCCACGCCAACTCCATCGCGGAAGGCAGCGCGGCCAGGGCCAGGCCAACCTGGGCGACGATCAAGGCGGTCCACGTCGCGCCGAGCGGAATTCCCGTCCGGCTGCCCAACGAGCGGAGTGCCGTCGGCAGCACCCGGCCGGTCGCCTGCAGCGCCGGTAAGAGGCCCGCAATCAGCGCGGCCAGCACAGAGAGGCCGGCGACGAAGAGGGCCGCGCGCCACGAGAAGCCGAAGTCCACCCAGAACGGCAGCGCGCCGTCCAGTTCCGGGATCCGCCGGATGATCTCTCCTATCTGTCCGAGGATCGGGCGAGCCAAGATCAATGCCGCGGCTCCCGCTGCCGAAGAGAGCACGAGCACCTCCACGCACAGTTGCACCACGATGCGCCCGCGGCTCGCGCCAAGCGCGAAGCGGGCGGCGAACTCCTCCTGGCGCGTGACCGTTCGTGCGTAGATGAGAATGGCGATGTTCAGGCAGGGTGGCACGAGCAGCAGGCTGACGAGAGACACGATGATCCGCTGTTGCCAGGCCAGCTCTCCACGCTCGACGTCATCGGTAAACGCAAACGTATAAGGCACGACGCGTGGGCGCCGCGCATCACCGCGCGGCGGCGCTGTCGCGGGCGGCAGCAGCCCGACGGTTGTCAGCTCCGCCTGGGCGCCGTCCAGCGAGACGCCGGACGCGAGCCGGGCGAAGACGACGCCTTCGGGCGCGGGCTTCAGCGAGCCAAGGGGATCCGCGCGGAGTGGGATCCAGTAGCGGTGGTTCACCGGGAACGCAAAGCCCTCGGGCATGACACCGACCACGGTGTGGATGATCTCGCCGAGCCGCACGGTGTGGCCGATGACCGCACGATCGGACGCGAACCGCGACTGCCACACGTCGTACCCGATCACCACCACTGGCGCTGCCGCGACGTGTTCGTCCGCGTCGGCGATCCACCGCCCCAGCAACGGCTGCACCCGCGCCAGCCGGAAGCCCGAAGCGCTGATCTCGGCGACGCGTACCCACTCCGCCGGACGGCCGTCGACGATCACGCGGCGCTCGATGGTCTGAAACCCGCCGAGATCCTCTACCGATTGGAGCGTCGTGCCCCACCGCTCGAGGTCGCCCCGGGACACCTCACGCCGGCGATGCGCCTCCGCGTCCCAGCTCTGGAGCGCAACGACGCGCTCGCCCTGATCGAGCGGCGGCGCGGTGCGCCCCATGAACTGGTCGAGAAAGACGAAGACGACCGCGGCGATGGTGATGACGATCGTCATCGCCAGTCCTCCGGCGAGCGTGAGACCCCACGAACGACGCAACATGCGGAGCCCCAGCTTGGCGTCGAGCGCGAAGCCATCGAGCCACGGCAGGCCCCACGCCGCGCGCCACGACTCACGCAGCTGCGTGACGCCGCCCAATTGCACGCGGGCCGCGCGGCGTGCCTCCTCGACGCTGAGCCCCCGGCGGAGAGCGTCTTCTTCCGCCATCTCGAGGTGGACGGCCATTTCCTGGTCGAAGTCCGACTCGCTGTCGCCCGGACGGAGGAATCCGCGAATGCGGGCGGCGATCGTATTGAAGAACGCGAGCACGACTCAGCTCCCGGTCTGCGGGTGCAGCACCCGGCCCATCACGCCGGCGACGCGCTCCCAATTCTCGGTCTCGGCCTGCAGTTGCTTCCGACCGGCCTTCGTCAGGGAATAGAACTTGGCCTTGCGGTTGTTGTCGGACACACCCCACGCGGCCTTGATCCATTTCTTCTGAACCAGGCGGACCAGGCACAGGTAGACGGTCCCCTGGTTCAC
>Ga0070669_100002384_pt1 | contig 13596 bp, 10 predicted proteins | sample KBSS53metaG_FD_64680 | JGI IMG/M metagenome (GOLD analysis project Ga0070669, IMG submission 64680) | Switchgrass rhizosphere microbial communities from Kellogg Biological Station, Michigan, USA - KBS S5-3 metaG | ecosystem: Host-associated > Plants > Roots > Rhizosphere > Soil ... | reverse complement strand
TTTGAAGCTCAGGACCTCGGTCGATCCTCGGCCCTTTCAGGGCCGATTTCATTGCGTGAAGCTACCGGGGGCTTCGCCCCCGGCTATTGACCGCCGGCGCCTCCGGCGCCGAAACCGAATTTGATCCCGTCACCTCCTGAGCAACACCAACCACCGAATTTGATTTTGGCACGTCCGGCGCCGACACCGACCACCGAATTTGATCGTGGCGCCTCCGGCGCCAAACCTCTTACAGCCTAATCACCTTCTGCACCACTTTTTCATCAGTAACATGCCGCGTTGCGTGACGCGTATCTACAACCAACGCCGCTTTTTCTGCAACCATGCCGTAATCAATGTTTCTGTGATTTGTTACGATCACGACGCAATCCGCACTTGCGATTCGATCATCGCTTAGGGCAATGCTGGAGAGGCGATCGTGAGATTCGCCTTCGAGGCGAATCTCTGGAATGTAGGGATCGTGATAATCAACCTCCCCTCCAAGCGCCTTCAGCTTCTCGATGATTGCCAGGGCCGGGCTTTCACGTACATCGTCGATATCAGGTTTATAGGCTACGCCCAGAATCAATATCTTTGATCCATTAACCGCTTTCCTGCTTCGATTCAGACCCTTCGCGACAAGGTCGACAACGTGTTCCGGCATCCTCGAGTTGACTTCTTCCGCGAGCGAAATGAACCTCGCTTCAAAGCCGTGCATCCGAGCCTTCCACGAAAGGTAATGAGGATCCAATGGAATGCAGTGGCCCCCAATACCGGGCCCGGGATAGAAGGCCATGAATCCGAACGGCTTTGTTTTCGCGGCCTCAATCACTTCCCACGTGTCGATCTCAAGCGTGTGACATAGCTGCGATAATTCATTCACGAGCCCAATATTTACCGCGCGAAAAGTATTCTCGAGAAGCTTGCATGCCTCTGCAACGCGAGCGGAACTGACACAGTGCACACTGCTGACGATGGCACCGTAAATCGCTGCAGCAACCTCCGTACTCGCTGCTGTGGCTCCGCCGACGACTTTCGGAATATTGCGCGTGTTGAAACTGGCATTGCCTGGATCAATGCGCTCTGGTGAAAACGCGAGGAAATAATCCTTGTCGATTTCAAGACCGGTTTCGTCCAGCATTGGACGCAGGACCTCATCAGTTGTTCCGGGGTACGTTGTGGATTCAAGAATTACAAGCTGGCCCGGTCGCAGTGTTGCCTTGATCCTCTGTGCGGCATCAAGGATGTAGGAGACATCTGGTTCTTTTGTTTTTCTGAGAGGGGTGGGTACACAAATGATAATGACGTCAACTGAAGCCAGAACACTGAAATCAGTTGTCGCCTGAAGCTTGTCCGCTCTGACGGCTGCTGAAAGCTGAGAAGAAGGCACGTCAGGTATATAAGATTCGCCCCGATTGATGCTACTCACCTTGGACTTGTCAACCTCAAAGCCGATTGCAGTCAGTCCCGCGTGAGCAAATTCCACAGCAAGCGGGAGCCCGACATAGCCGAGTCCAATCACGCCTACACGAGCTTCTCGCGAGGCTATTTTTTCTTTCAAATCTGAACCAATGGACACGCGTGATACCTCATTTGGGTTGATAGAGTTATTAGAAAAAGAGCCTACCGAGTGAGAAGTAGAATTTGCCTCTGCCACCTTCGGCCCAGCTGCCACCAATGAAGATCGGACCGAGGCGCGTCTCAACAAGGAGTCCGCCAGTGCCGCTCATGTTGTATGTGGCCCTGCTACGCTCATCAAATGCACTTCCACCGTCATACCAGGCACCTGCGAACACACTTCCACCAAGAAAGCTGGGAAGGCGATGAATCCGGCGCATGTAGCCCACCTCTCCTAAAACGTAGTGATTGCCAAGGAATTCTCCTCTGCCATATCCACCAAGCCTGAAGAGGCCTCCGAGAGTGAATTTCTGGAACGGTGATGCGTCGTGGCCAAACGTGGTGCCACCGGAACCGGCAAAAGTGAGGGTGTTCTTCTCGTTAAGCTTGTAGCCATAGGCGGCACGGATCTCACCCTGGGGGAACCCGGCTGTTGAACCCGGACTCTTGAAGTAGTAGCTGGCGTTGCTTTTCACCCAGAGACCTCGAGTCGGAAACTGTGGGCTGTTCTGGCCAAGATAGTTCCATGTAAATGTGGATACGCTTTGCGTACCGCTAATCTCGGGAAAGAAGGGAACTCCAACAACGCGGTTAGCCTTCTGGTGACCGATTGAATATCCAAGGCGCATCTGACTGCGCTCAGTAAGCGTGTAGCCGACATCAATTCCGGCACTTGCTGTTTTCAATTTGTACTCTGCAAGTTTTTCATCGAACCCAAAAATGTTCCGTTGCTGAGTGTCATACGAAGCGTGGGGTGCAACGAAAAAGCCCGAATTCCCAATCGGCCGAAAATACTCCGTCCCAATGGCAACCCGAGTGCCCAGACTGAAGTCCGTTCGCCATTCCGCATTATTTCTACCCAGATCGTAGAATGTGAGCCTGCCTAGTAGATTGACCTCCGTGTCATCGGTTGCTGAGTTATTGACCACGAATCCTACATCAAGAAAGGGAGGGCCATAGGATTTGTCTACAGTGCGAATTAACAGGCCGTCTTTCCCACCTTCGCGAATCCACTGGTAATCGAGTGATTCAAGCCTTCCCGTTCCCCAGACTTTTCGGAGCCCTTCCTCAAGTTCATGGTGATCGATAGGCTTGCCATCAATTTCCGAAAGAGCCTCCTCGATCTGGGCTGTAGTCCTTTTGTCACCACCCTCAACTTTGACGAAAGAAGGCGTAGGAAGTTCGGTGCGCAGTTTTGCGCGACGTGCCGCGAGGTGCTGCTGCCATTCCGGTTCGCTCAAAGCAAACTTGTCCAGCAGCAGGGCCTTTTGTTCAGCGCCCTTGAAGCCAAGGTCTGCAATTGCGTTTGCATCAGCGAAATCCATCAGAGAGTACTTCTCGAGATCGGGTGATATGAGCAGATCTGCGAGGCGAATATTCCTCCGCACGTTCTCAATGGTCGCGACAGAAGTAGTCTGGCTGATCACGCTGAACAAGCCGCCAATCGAATCCTTGTCGCCAAGTGGAGTGCCTATGTCGACAGCTATGACGATATCTGCACCCATTTCTTTGACTACGTCGGTGGGGATGTTATTCATCACAGCGCCATCGGCAAGGAGGTGGCCATCCAACTCAACAGGCGTAAAGAGCCCGGGAATGGACATCGTTGCCCTCAGCGAACGCGACAGGGAACCACTCTTAAGTACTACTGACTCGCCTTTAGCCAGGTCGGTGGCAACGCAGCGAAACGGAATTGGAAGATCATCAAAATTCGAGACGAGGTCATACGGCATCGCGTATTTTTCAAATATCAGACCGACTTCCATGCCGGCGTTGATTCCCGCGGGCAGGCTTGCACCGTTTTTGAAGCCGAGGGTTATGGGACCTGGGATGTTCAGGCGGTCTTCCTTGCGCCTATAGGACAACTGCTGGAACGACGGATAGCCGCGCAGCAAAACATCCCAGTCGAGTGTAGTCACGATCTTTCTGAGCTCAGCCGGAGACTTCCCGATTGCGTACATCGCGCCTATAAGACCGCCCATGCTTGTGCCGGCAATGTAATCAACTGGAATCCGGTGCTGCTCGAACCATTCAAGCACGCCGACGTGCGCGAATCCGCGCGCGCCGCCACCGCTCAAGGCCAGGCCAATCTTTGGCCGCCGCTGTGTAGTTGAGGGCGCCTGTTGACCCTCGTGCGCGATTGCCCTCGGTATGACAGATGCAATAAGAGAGAGGACAAGGAGTGCAATGATTGAACTTGCAGATCGAACTGCGATTGACGTGGTTCTTGTTGTTCTCACCTTGAAAAGCCTTGGTTAGCTGCAGTTGATAAGGTACAGGGGCTCCGAAATTGACACTTCGCGAATCAGCATGATAGTGTCCGCTTTGTCAGACGATCTTTCTACGCCTTCAGGTGCCTCGGAGTGCTGAGCATAACTCGCACTGAGGAGAATAGGGAAGCGGGTGAGAATCCCGCGCGGTCACCGCCACTGTAAGGCTCGACTATTAGAACGAAACGCTCATCAGCGCCATTGCGGTAATTTCGTGAGAAGGCGAGCGTTCAAACGAGCCAAGTCAGGAGACCTGCCTGAAGACAACTGTAGTTTTTTCTGCTGCTCTTCGGATGAAAGAGTGCGACTACGCTTCAGGATTGGCGGTGAGAGCCGCATTCAAGTCCCAAGCCTCGGACGCGCACTTCAAAAGAAGAGACCGCAGTTCGAGGCTTTCATGTTTTCGCAATCCTCTCGCACATTTGCCCTTCTCGTAACTCTGGCGGTCAGCGTGCTGCTGGCGTTTGAGATTGCATGTGCCCCAAACGCTCCGGTTCGTGTCGAGCAGACTGATACGTCCAGTCCCAGACCTCGACAGGAATTCGCAGACGCGCTTGGCCGGAGGCTCGAGATAATTCATCCACCCCGGAGAATTATCTCACTTGCGCCGAATCTTACAGAGATCATTTTTGCGATGGGTGCAGGCGATCGCCTTGCTGGGGTCACAAGTTATTGCGATTATCCGCCCGCCGCTCGCGATAAAGAAAAGGTTGGAGACACGATTCAGCCTAACATCGAGCGCATCATCGCACTCAAACCCGACCTGGTGCTGGTTTCAACATCCAGCCAGCTCGAGCACCTCACAACTCGACTTGATCAGCTCTCAATACCTGTTTATGTCACCAATCCTCGAACAGTCCAGGACGTGATCGCGTCGATTCGCAGGATTGGTGAAGTTCTGGGATCTCAGGAAGCGGCGGGCGCTCTCGCCGGTGAGATGCAGACTCGCATCGAAAGCATCCAGAAACAGGTCGAAAGCTCCAGGAGAGTGCGTGTCCTTTATGCTCTTCAAACTGGTCCCCTTATCGTGCCAGGACGAAACACATTCATCAACGACCTGCTCAAGCTTGCGGGAGCTGATTCGATCTCTTCATCTGAAACTGCTGATTACCCGCAGTTTTCTCTCGAGAGCGTGATCGCGCGCGCTCCTGAAGCAATCATTGTCCAGGACACTCACGGCGCTGGAGGACCATCAGATGCCGAGCTCAAGCGCCTCTTCGCCGTTACTCCGGCCATCAGGAACAATCGAATAATCCGCGTGAATCCGGATCTGATAACCCGCCCCGGACCGAGGATCGTTGAAGGGCTGGAAATGCTCGCCAATGCTCTGCACCCGAACAAATGACTGAGACAACGTCCACAAAAGGGTTTCTAACGGCATCACGGGCTGCCATTACGATTGGCATTCTGTCGCTGCTCGTGATTGTCATCGCTGCGATAGCTCTTGGACTTGGAAGCGAGACAGTAGGTTTGCGACAGATTCTGAGTCGTGAGCTTACGCCCGAACAGGATGCGATCATTTTTGGTTTCAGATTGCCTCGGATTGCGTTGGCGGTTTGCGTGGGAGGCGCGCTCGCAGTAGCCGGAGCTTCGTTTCAGTCTCTGCTTAGAAATCCGCTCGCAGACCCGTACATCCTTGGCGTCTCAGGAGGCGCAGCGGTCGGATCACTCATCGGGATTATGGCTGGGGGAGAGAACACGTTCCTGCGACCACTGCTTGCCTTTGCGGGCGCCGGCTTCGCGAGCCTGATTGTTTACCAGTTGGGAAAAAGAGACTCAGATCCGGCGCGCCTCGTCCTTGCCGGAGTCATCATCTCGACATTTCTCGCATCAGTCATCGCGTTAATCACTTCACTCGCCGATAACATCAGATTGAGAAACATCACACTCTGGCTCCTTGGCGATCTCTCAAGCGGAACCAAAAAGGGACTGCTCTTCGTGTTTGCCTCGCTGATTGCAGGAGTACTCATCGTTGGCACGCAGTCGCGCGCACTGAATCTGATGATGGTTGGTGAACGGGACGCATTCGCGCTTGGAGTCGAAACCGGGCGCGTGAGGTGGATCGTTTACGGGGTGGCCTCTCTGCTTACAGGTGCTGCAGTCGCAGCCGGAGGGGCAATCGGTTATGTAGGCCTGGTAGTTCCACATCTCGTGCGGCTCGCAGCAGGCGCAGATAACCGTCTCGTTATTCCTGGCTCAGCGCTGGGCGGTGCGCTGCTGGTTCTTGTCGCCGACACGATCGCGCGCACTGCAATCGCTCCTCGCGAATTGCCAACTGGAGCAATCACGGCCCTGGTCGGCGCGCCGCTTTTCGTTTGGCTGCTCTTGAGGCGGAGGTAATGAAGCTTTGAAAGAGTTGCTTGAGCTCAAGGACATACATTTCAGTTATCAACGCGAGGTTCTTACGGGCGTTTCACTGACGGTGCGTGCTGGAGAGATCGTGGCATTGCTCGGACCCAATGGAGCAGGCAAGTCGACGCTTCTCGCAGTCGCAGCTGGAATGCTCAATCCGAATCGCGGCGAAGCTCTCGTTGAAGGACGAAACATTACTTCGCTTTCGCGGCGCGAGGCGGCTCGTCACATTGCTCTCGTATCGCAAACGAGCGACGTGGAGTTCCCGCTGACGTCACTCGAATATGTGCTGGCGGCGCGATACGCACACGTTGGAACGATTGGATTCGATTCACCACGCGATTTGAGTATCGCGCTTGAATCGATGCGTGAGACCGATGCTGTGCAGTTCGCCGAACGGCGGTTCAACCAGCTTTCAAGCGGTGAGCGCCGCCGTGTAGTGCTCGCGCGCGCGCTCGCGCAGCGCACGCGCATTCTTCTGCTCGATGAGCCCACAGCAAATGTCGACCTGGCACATCAGGTCACGTTGCTCGCGCTAGTTGAGCGACTCGCATCGGAGCGCGAGCTTGCGGTGGTTTTTGTAACCCACGAAATCAATCTTGCTACTGAATTCTCAAGTCGCATCGCCCTTATGAAGGACGGAAAGCTGCTGGCGTTTGGTGTTCCCAATGAGGTGATGACGGAGGCACTTCTTAGCGAGTGTTTCGATACGCAATTGCTGGTTGACCGTCACCCGCTCAGCGGCAATCCGCGCGTTTCCTATGTTCGACCTTTGTCAGATTCAAAAAACTTGTGAGGTTCTGTTTTGACGATGAGAAGGCTTTTTTCATTTGTATTAGTAATGTTGATAACTTTGATGATTCCCGTCCTCAGCCTTGCGCAGAATGCAAGAACCGGTCTCACTGGAAATGTGATCGATTCGGCAGGCGCCGCTGTGACTCAGGCGCGCGTTTTCCTGCGCAGCCGTAGCGGATTTACGGTTCGCGAAGGCCTCACGAACGATAAAGGCGAATTTCAGTTCGATGGACTCGAACCCGGATCATATTCGATTTCAGCAATGGCCGATGGGCTCATACAACCCGGAGGCGCTTCCGAAGTGCGGATCGAAGGATCAGGTCCGCAAAAGGTAACATTGCGTTTGGAATTAAGTGCTGTTCGCGACAGCCTCGTCATTTCTGACACCAGGACGGACTCAGATGCCACGAAAAGCGTGAGCAGCACGTACATTGTTTCGGCAAATGATCTGCTGATCTCCCAGCGCTCGAATGTCCTCGATTCGCTGCGCAATTCACCCGGAGCCAATGTAGTTCAATCAGGCCGTCGCGGCGGTGTCACGTCGATATTCGTGCGTGGCGGCGAATCAGATTACACGAAGGTGTTGATCGATGGAGTGCCGGTGAACGATGCCGGTGGAGCGTTCGACTATTCGGATCTGACTACGGAGAACCTTGATCGTATCGAGCTCGTCAAGGGTGCGCAAAGCGCACTCTACGGATCTGATGCGATGACGGGAGTGGTCCAGGTCTTCACAAAACGAGGCACGACCCAGACTCCGCTATTTGAGTTTTCAGGAGAAGGAGGGAGTTTCGGATTCAACAGAGAATGGGCAAGTATCTCGGGGGCCTCAGGAAAATTCGATTATTCAGGCAGTTTCGGTTATCTCGCTACGAATGGACGAGATCGCAACGATGATTATGTCGATCGCTCGGCGACTGCCAATCTGGGTTACAGGATTGGCTCACGGGCTCTGCTGAGAGTAACCGCTCGGAGTGAGAATTCCGGCCTGGGCGTTCCCGGTGCAACTGCGGTCTACTTCCCTGATCCTGATGAGCGCGCCGAGCGGCGTCGAATCGTAACGAGCGCGCGCATTGACGATCAGACAACAGGAATCTGGCATCAGAACTTTTCGTTCGTGTATGCAGAGACGGATCAGAAGGGATTCGATCCAGTTGCGCAGGACTTGTCGAATTCCGCTACGCCACCGGACACGGTCTTTGCGTTCAATGATTTTCGTTCGTTCTTCAGCAACCACCAGCGTCGTCGTGGCGTTCGCTATCAGAGCGACCTCGCACTCCCGGCTTCGAACCTGGTTTCTGCTGGAATTGATTTCGAGCAGGAGCGTGCAGTTTTTGTAAATGGCTTCGATGGACGTGACCGAGTTTCGCCCTCGCGTCGCAATATCGGTTTCTTCCTGCAGGATCAATTCACATTCATTCCCAGGCTTTCCATCGTCGCCGGTCTTCGTGTTGAAGATAACCATGCCGATGTTCCGGAAGATCTGGCCCGAATTCTGGCCAGCCTCGGCTCTGCTTCAGTCACAGGGGACGTGGGATTTGGCACTCGCGTAGTTCCGCGCATCGCTGCAAGCTATCAGCTTTTGAAATCGACGCGCCTTCGTGCTGGTTTCGGAACCGGAATCAAAGCTCCGACGATGCTTGAAGCATTCAGTCCAAGCCCATTTTTTCTGGGTAATCCTGCTTTGCGGCCTGAGCAGTCGCGAAGTTATGAAGCAGGCTTGGATCAATTGTTGTTTTCCGATCGCGCGAGGCTTGAACTGACCTGGTTCGATGCGCGGTTCCGCAATCAAATTGCATTCGTCGGAAATCCGGCGACCTTCGGTGGGCCCATCACACTCCCCGACGGCAGACTAACCAACTTCATCAATTTCGATCGTGCTTTCGCGCGTGGATTCGAGACCGCAGTAACGTTCCGGCCTGTTCGACAATTCCTGATCACGGGTCAATACACTTATCTTGATTCGCGTGTGACTGAAGCCGCTCCAATTATCGATTTCTTCACACTGCAGCTCGTCCCGAATCCCGAAGTCGGACAGACATTGATTCGCCGCCCGAGACACACTGGAGGATTCTCCGTTGCATGGACGAGTGAGCGGTTCGAAGCGAGTCTTTCCACGGTGATTACTGGCAAGCGCCGCGACATTGATCCGGTGACGTTCTCGCGCCTGGCGATCAATGAAGGCTATGGCAAGGTCGATGCAAGCGGCGGCTGGAACCTGACGCGCTACGCAACGCTGTTTGCGAGGATCGAGAACCTGCTCAACAAGGACTATCAGGAGGTGCTGGGTTATCCGTCTTATCGACTCACGTTTTCAGCCGGGGTCCGGCTTAGGTTTGGAGGAGAGCGGTGATTACATCGAAGGTATAGGCATGGGCAATTGGTGACTTGCTCGATCGCGGCCCTGCAACGTTGAGAATTTGGATGTGACACGAGCTGACGAACTCCTCGATTAAGATCGCAGCACGGGCAACCTTAAGCTGACTGCCATCGATAAGTAGGTACGGTTTGTGATGATCGCGACAATTCTCGACTGTCTGTTTGGTCCCACCTTCAAGGACGTCAAAATATATGACTGCGGTTCCATCCGATTCCAGAACATTCCTCAGGGTTCGTTCTGCATAACTCCCGTAATCGAGTTCAGTAAGTGGATAACTTTCAGGGATGTTCCCATCCTCGGCGAGTCGTCCTTTTGGACAATAGCCGCCGCAGGGAAATCCTCGACTTAGCGCGGCATCAAGAGCACCGCGATCGACTCCGGTCTGTCCGCCGGAGACTATTTTCTCAACCGTTTTCACGCGACGATTCAGTTCAACTTCGACTGCAGTCGAATAAATCCCTGTCGTGCTTCAGCGTAGTCTCGTTTTAACGCCCAGGCCATTCTGTAACAGTTCATGGCGCGAATCAGGTCGCCGCGGTTCTCGTAGATCCTTCCAAGATTGAAGTGAGGATAGAAGTAGCATTCATAACGGTCCGCCATGAGAGCCTGGCGAAACCAATGTTCAGCGCTCAGCAGATCGCCCTTTTGCATGAGGTATGCGCCAATGTCGTTATAGGGATTCCCAAATTCAGGATCGACTTCAATTGCGCGATAGCAGTCTTCGATTGCCTCGTCGAGGCGTCCCTGAAAACTGCGGACCCATCCGCGAAAGGTGTAGGCCTCAGCTGTTGGGCAAATGCCTATTGATTTGGTATAGAGCCCGACCGCAACGTCGAGCTCACCCCGCAGCTGTGCGTCGTAGGCGTGTCGCCACCAGAGCTCGGCATCTTCCTTTGCCTGCCTGTTATCATTCTCCACTTGATTTGGCTCCACTTGATTTGGCTCCACTTGATTTGGCTCCACTTGATTTGGCTCCACTTGATTTGGCATTCCGAGACCCCCGACAATTCTTACGAAATCATGAGTACAACGTCAAATAATGAAAGCGAAGCAGCCCGTCTGACTGCAAATAAGGTTGCTTCTGAGCTGCGTCGACTTATATCACTAAAGAAACGTGCAACGCTCGTAATCGACGCGCACGGACTGCCCGACACATTCTTTAACTTTCTTTCCGGGAGTGAGGGAATTGACTGGACTCAGGTTATAGTCATTCTTGCGAGAGAATTTACTGGTGTGAACGGTGAGCATCCGCAATCTATGCGCCACCGTATCTTGGAACAGTTAATTTCACGCGTTCCGATTGTCGAGTTTGTTGCGCCTCGGGCTGATGCTCCAAACCCGTCGGCAGCCCTCGTGAACTTCAACGCACTTTTCAACTCCAAGGGTGCTGATCTTGTAGTTCGGGACAGAAGCGCGGCAATTACGAAAACGGACTTCTTCGGCCTGACGGAACGTCAGCTCGAAGACATCCCACAGATTCTATTCGAGAATAACGCATGAAGAAGCTTCTTTCGTTCCTGCTCATCTTAGTCGCACTGATCACTGCTAATGCAGATACTCGGCCTGCGCCGGAAGACCGGGGCATCTCTGGACTGGCGCTTACTCTGAGACGCCTGCAGACAATTGCCAGCGTGCTTCACACGGGTGCACATCCCGATGATGAAAGCACCGACCTTCTCGCATATAGCGCGCGCGGACTTGGCGCTCGCGCAGCGTACTTGTCGCTCAATCGAGGTGAAGGCGGACAGAATGGAATCGGGCCTGAACTGTGGGATGGGCTTGGAGTGATCCGAACTGAAGAGCTGCTTGCTGCTCGCAAGCTCGATGGTGCCGAACAGTACTTTACTCGAGCATTTGATTTTGGTTTTACGCGATCAGCCGAAGAAACGCTGTCAAAGTGGAACAGAGAAGAAATCCTTGGTGACATGGTCAGGGTCATCCGCACAATGCGCCCACTAGTAGTCGTCACTGGGTTTAGCGGTACGACACGCGATGGGCATGGACAGCATCAATTGGCAGGAATGCTCACGCCTGAGGCAATAAAAGCTGCAGCCGATCCAGCACGCTTTCCTGAACAAATGAAACAGGGTCTCGAGCCGTGGCGAGTCCTCAAAGTCTACGGTCGAGTCTTCCAACAGTCTCAAGGCCCCGCTGCCGTATTTGACGCAGGCCGTTACGATCCGATCCTGGGCCGATCGTACGCGGAACTCGCGTCTGATGGCCGTAGCCGTCATCGATCGCAGGATTTCGGAATCATTCAAGGCAGGGGCTCGCAGGTTCGCTCCTATCCGCGTCTGGAAAGTTCTGTCACGACGACTGAGCGGGAAACTGACATGTTCAGCGGCATCGACGTCACGATTGAGGGAGCCGCAAAGTTTGCCGGCTCGCAATCAGGTGCGCTGCTTCCTTCGCTCAAGAAAATTGAAGAAGCGGCAATGCGTGCTGCAAGCGAATTCCGTGCAGACTCGCCATCGAAGATTGCTCCATATCTCGCTGCGGGACTTCACGAAGTGCGGAGTCTCAAGAACTCTCTTGGCAGTCTTGATGCGATCTCCCGAGCGAATCTGCAATGCATTCTCGATCGTAAGGAAGCGGAATTCAGTGACGCACTCGCGAAATCATTCGGAATCATCGTCGATGCTCTCGCAAATACTGAAATCGTAAGTCAGGGTGAGTCGTTTGAAGTAAATACGAATGTGTATCTGAACCTTGCACGAAATGGCGAAAGTGGTGGAGTTCAGACAAAGATCATTCTGCGTGCGCCGTCGACATGGAAGATTGATCCATTGGGCGAAGCAGATCAAAGTGCGACGCAGGGAATGAGACAGCGGGAGCGGCCTGACGAATACAGCCGCACCAAAGTAACCGTCCCCATTAACGAACCCGTTAGTCAGCCTTACTGGCTGGCTCGTGAACGAACGAAAGAGCAATACGATTGGGACGCCACGATGCCGCAAACGCTGCCATTTGCGCCTCCGAGGCTCGTAGCCCAGGTCGATGTCGCACTGGCAGGAGAGAACGTACAGATAATTCAGCCTGTTGAGTACCGTTTTGCTGACAAAACCTTCGGTGAAATTCGCCGTGAGTTGAAAGTTGCTCCTGCAGTTACCGTTGATCTTCGGCCCGGTCTCTTGATCGTGCCTGCCGGCGCGCACGAGCGAACTCGCGACGTGGCCATCGAAATCACGCATCAGGCACGCACCCCGTTAAAGGGCGATGTAAAGTTACTGGCGCCTTCAGGCTTTCAGGTAACAGGCGATTCGCGGCCAGTAGAGTTCTCAAAAGCCGGCGAGAAGACTGCCCGCCAGTTCAAGGTGACGGTGCCTGAAGGATTGTCCGGAAGTTTTGACTTGCGGGCTGTGGTCGAGTCCGACGGGCGCAAATACACGCAGGGCTTCACCGCTATCGCATATCCTCACATTGAAACGCACTACCTCTATCACGAAGCCAAATCGCGAGTCGAAGTCTTCGACGTCAAGGTCGCCTCAGGACTGGAAGTCGGATACGTCATGGGCAGTGGTGATGACGGGCCGCAGGCGTTGAGTCAGCTTGGTGTGAAGGTCAAACTCATCGATGAATCAGAGCTCAGATCGGGCCATCTTTCAAAATATGACACCATAATCCTGGGCATCAGAGCGTATGAAGTGCGGGATGACGTGATTGCGAACAACAAACGACTGCTCGATTACGTTGCAGATGGCGGCACGCTGATCGTGCAATACAACAAGACAGAATTTGTTCGAGGCAACTTCGCTCCCTACCCGGTGAAGATGGATGGCGGAACTCGGGTAACGGATGAGAAGGCGCCAGTCGAGGTGCTTGTTCCTGACCATCCTCTATTTAGATTTCCGAATGTGATTACTACGCATGACTGGAATGGCTGGGTTCAGGAGCGTGGACTCTATTTTCTCAACGAATGGGATCCCCAATTCGTGCCACTGCTGGCATCAGTTGATGAGGCTGGCAGGAAGCAATCCGGAGGAGAACTCATCGCGAAAGTGGGTAAAGGGAACTACGTGTTCACGGCGTACGCATGGTTTCGCCAGTTCCCTGCGGGCGTCCCGGGTGCATATCGATTGTTTGCCAATCTCGTGAGCTTACCTAAGGCCAAATGAGACTGAACATCCTCACGCGTGGCTGACGCCACGCCGCGGTATGGTTTGGAATGTCCCGTGCGTTGAAACGCACGGCTAAGATCATAGC
>Ga0070669_100002382_pt1 | contig 13600 bp, 9 predicted proteins | sample KBSS53metaG_FD_64680 | JGI IMG/M metagenome (GOLD analysis project Ga0070669, IMG submission 64680) | Switchgrass rhizosphere microbial communities from Kellogg Biological Station, Michigan, USA - KBS S5-3 metaG | ecosystem: Host-associated > Plants > Roots > Rhizosphere > Soil ... | reverse complement strand
CTCGTCCGCGTCCGCGGCAACTACGACGACGTGAATCGGCTCTGTGCGCAAATCGCAGACAACTTCGGCTGGGGCGTCGTGAACGTGAACCTCCGGGCGTACTACGGCGAAGGCTCCAAGACCATGGCGTTCGAGATCATCGAGCAGCTCGGGTGGCGCGCACCGACGGCAGTCGTCGCCCCAATGGCTGGCGGCGCTCTGGCGACCAAGCTGCATCGCGGCTTTCGGGAGTTCGCCGGGGCGGGCCTCTTCGAGCAGGCACTGCCGCGCCTCTACGGCGCGCAGGCCGCGGGGTGTGCGCCGATCGTTAGGCTCGTCGAGCGCGGCAGCGGCCGGATCGAGCCGGAGATCCCTGCGACGATCGCCCGATCGCTCGCCATTGGCAACCCGGCCGACGGCCTGACCGCCGCGCGTGGCATCGCGGACACGGGCGGCTGGGCGGCGGCCGTCAGCGATGCCGACCTCGTGGCTGGCATCCGCCTGCTCGCCGAGACGACAGGAATCTTCACCGAGACGGCGGGCGGCGTCACGACCGCCGCGGCGCTGCACCTGGCGAAAACCGGACGCCTCGGCCCGACGGACGAGGTTGTCCTCTGCATAACGGGCAATGGCCTGAAGACCCTCGACCCACTCGTCGATGCGCTCCCACCTGCTCCGCTGATCGCGCCCAAGCTGAAGGAAGTGGCGGCGCTGGTTGAAGCGGCGTGAACCTAACGATCCCAACAACACATCCTATGTCGCTCACCATCTCACTTCCCAGCGTGCTTTCCCGCCTCACCGATGGCAGCCGATCGCTTTCCGCGTCGGGCAACACCGTGGGCGAAGCCGTCGCCGACGTCACCCGTCGCTTCCCGTCCCTTGCCCCTCGTCTCGTCGATGACGCCGGGCAGCCGTATCCGTTCGTGACCTTCTATCTCAACGACGAGGACATCCGCTTCAGTGGCGGCTTCACCGCGTCGGTTCGCGACGGCGACGAGCTCACCATTGTCTCCGCGGTCGCGGGAGGGTGACATGACTGCCACGCTCACCACTCCGGGCGCTCGATCGCGTGGGGCGCCAACGCTCGACCGCAACGAGTTGCTGCGCTACGGCCGTCACCTGCTCCTCCCCGAAGTCGCGATCGACGGGCAGCGCAAGCTCAAGGCGGGGCGCGTTCTGATCGTCGGCGCCGGAGGGCTGGGATCGCCCGCCGCGCTGTACCTGGCCGCCGCCGGTGTCGGCACCATCGGGCTCGTCGACTTCGACATCGTCGAAGTCACGAACCTCCAGCGACAGCTGCTGCACGGGACGAGCGACGTCGGGCGCTCCAAGCTCGATTCGGCGCGCGACCGCATTCACGACACCAATCCGCACGTCAAGCTCGAGCTGCACGCCACGCGGCTCACGTCCGACAACGCGCTCACGATCATCCGTGAGTACGACGTCGTGCTCGATGGCACCGACAACTTCGCAACCCGGTATCTCGTCAACGACGCGTGCGTGCTGCTTGGCAAGCCTAACGTGTACGGCAGCATCTTCCGCTTCGACGGCCAGGCCTCCGTCTTTGCGACCGCCGACGGGCCGTGCTATCGCTGCATTTATCCGGAGCCGCCGCCACCAGGGCTGGTTCCGAGCTGCGCGGAAGGCGGCGTGCTCGGCGTGCTTCCCGGGCTGGTCGGGACCGTGCAGGCCACCGAGGCGATCAAGCTCCTGCTCGGGATCGGCAAGCCGCTCACCGGCCGTCTGCTACTGGTGAATGCGCTCGACGCCGAGTTCCGGTCGGTCCGCGTGCGGCGCGACCCGTCGTGCCCGGCGTGTGGAACGCGGGAGCTCCAATCGCTCGTCGACTACGACCAGTTCTGCGCAACGAGCGGCGGCGATGGCGCCGGACTCGATGCCGTTCCGCAGATCGAACCGCGCGAGCTCGCCATCCGGCGCGCGTCGGGCGAGGCCATTCAGCTCGTCGACGTCCGCGAGCCGCACGAGTGGGAGATCGGGCATATCGACGGCTCGACACTCATTCCCCTCCACCGCCTGAGGGACCGGCTGCGTGAGCTCGACGCGGCGGCGCCCGTCGCCGTGATATGCAAGGGTGGGACGCGCAGCGCGCTGGCCACCCGCGATCTGATCGACGCGGGCTTCGGGCGTGTGTGGAGCGTGAGCGGCGGAATTCTGCGATGGTCGCGCGAGGTGGACGCCGACATCCCGGAATATTGAGGTCGGCGACGGAGGGTCCTCGCCAGGCGCTTGGAGGCGACCCGCGCGTAATATTGGCGATGCCTCGCGCACCTCGCACTCGCTCAGCTATCGAGATCGATCCCGCAAGACGCCGCGAGTTCTCGCGGCGTCTTCGCGCGTGGTTCCGGAATCACGGACGCGATCTGCCGTGGCGGCGCACGCGTGATCCATACCGCGTCCTCGTGTCCGAGCTCATGCTGCAGCAGACGCAGGTGTCTCGCGTCGTGGATTATTACGAGCGCTTTCTCGCTCGCTTCCCCACGCTCGATCACGTCGCCGAAGCGCCGCGGCGGAGCGTGTTGAAGTCGTGGGCGGGATTGGGATACTACGCTCGCGCGAGGAACCTCCACGCCCTCGCTCGCCACGTCGTTCGCGACGGGGGAGCCATTCCGGACGATCCGGAAAGGCTCCGTACGCTTCCCGGAATCGGCGCGTATACAGCGGGCGCTGTCGCGTCGTTTGCCTACGAGCGGCGCGCGGCACTCGTGGACACCAACGTCGCGCGGGTGCTCCATCGCGTCTTTCTCCCCGCGGTCGATCCGAAGTCTTCACGAGGCCAGCGCGCGACCTGGGCGATAGCCGAACAGCTGCTGCCGCGTACCGGACCACACGCCTGGGTTCACAACCAGGCCCTGATGGAGCTCGGCGCCCTGATCTGCACGGCCCGCGTTAGGCACTGCGACCGGTGCCCGGTTGCGCGGCTCTGCGCAACCCGGCTCGCCGACCGCTAACCAACCGTCGCTACGCGCGCTTTGCCGGACTTCTTGCGATAGTCGAGCGCGGACTTGTACGGCCGCTCGTCGTAGCCCGTATAGACCTGACGGGGCCGCGCGATTTTCTGCTCCTTGTCCAGCAACATCTCCTCCCATTGGGCCAACCAGCCCGACGTCCGCGCGACCGCGAACAGCACGGTGAAGAAGTCCGTGGGGAACTTCATCGCCCGGTAGATCAGTCCCGTGTAGAAGTCGACGTTGGGGTACAGCTTCCGCGACACGAAGTAGTCGTCGCTCAGGGCGATGCGTTCCAGCTCGAGGGCGATCTCGAGGTCGCGATCCATGCCGACGGCGTCGAACACCTCGTTCGCGAGCTGCTTCACGATCTTCGCGCGAGGGTCGTAGCTCTTGTAGACACGATGGCCGAATCCCATCAGCCGACCGCCCTTGCCGCTCTTCACCTCGCTGATGAAGGTCGGCACGTTCTTCACCGAGCCAATCTCTTCGATCATGCGCAGGACGGCTTCATTGGCGCCGCCGTGCAACGGCCCGTAGAGCGCCGCGACACCAGCAGCCACCGCCGAGAAGGGATCGACGTGCGACGAACCGACGGCGCGGACGGCGTTGGTCGAGCAGTTCTGCTCGTGATCGGCGTGCAGGATGAACAGGACCTCGATCGCCTTCGTGAACACGGGGTTCGCCTCGTACTTCGGCTCGCTCATGCGAGCGATCATCGACAGGAAGTTCTCCGAGTACGACAGGTCGTTGTCCGGGTAGATGAACGGCAGCCCCTTGTTGTGGCGGTAGATGAACGCCGCCAGCGTCGGAACCTTCGCGAGCAGCCGGATGATCGAGATGTACCGCTGGTCCGGATCGAAGATGTTCTTGGCTTCCGGATAGAACGACGACAGTGCGGCGATGCTGCTGCACAACATCGACATCGGGTGCGCGTCGTAGCGAAAGCCCTCCAGGAACCGCTTGATGTTCTCGTGCACGTACGTGTGGAACGTGATGTCGTGCACCCATCCCTCGTACTGCTGCTGGTTAGGCAGCTCGCCGTTGCGGAGCAGCCACGCCACCTCGAGGAAGCTCGCACGCTCGGCGAGCTGCTCGATGGGGTAGCCGCGATAGCGCAGAATCCCCTTGTCGCCGTCGATGAACGTGATCGCGCTTCGGCACGACGCCGTGTTCATGAACGCCGGATCGTAGCTCATGAGACCGAAGTCGTCGCCGTCGGTCTTGATCTGTCGCAGGTCGTTGGCGCGAATCACGCCGTCGGCAATGGGGGCCGTGTACGTCTTGCCCGTTCGAGTGTCGCGAATCTCCAGGGCATCAGTCGCCGCCGGCGCGCCAACCGCTTCCGTCTTCGTCATGCCGCGTTCTCCCTCAAGCGATCTCGGGTCTGTGATAGCGTGCGGGTGAAAGCTAGCGAACCACCGCGGCGAACGGCATTGCCGCCCGCCCCGCGGGTGGTCTCTACCCGCCGTCAAGGCTGGCCGGTCTATTGACCCGGTGGGACGCCGGGCGCCCGAGGCAGCTCAGGCGTTCACGCCCCGTGCGATGGCTTCGAGCACCTTGTCGCCGAAGCGGTCGACCTCGTCCAACGTCGTGTAGACGTTAGGCGTGATGCGCAGCCCGTTGAACTCGGCGTGGATGATCGGCGTCGTGATGATCCGATGCTTCGTCCACAGCCACCCCTGCAGCTTTGCGCTGTCGATCCCGTCCACGTTGAAGAGCCCGATCCCGCCGGCCTGCTTCCCGTCGAGAGGGGTGAGCACGCGCACGCGGGAGCTCTCCGCCAGGAGACGCTTCGCCCACCGGTCTCGGAGATAGCGAAGCCTCGCGACCTTTCGCTCGCCACCGATCGCGCGGTGAAACGCGAGCGCCGCAGCAATCGCGTTGTGGTTCGCGGCGGGGTGGGTTCCGATCTCCTCGTACTTTCGGATGTCCTGATCCATGCTGGCCGGCGCCGCCATGAGCGGCCACAGCGACTTTTGCTTCGACCGGCGAACGTACAGGAACCCCGTGCCGATCGGCGCGAGGAGCCATTTGTGCAGGCTGGTACCGTAGTAGTCGCAGCCCAGCTCATCGCGCGTGAACGGGAAATGCGCGAAGGCATGGGCGCCGTCCACGAACACTTCGATCCCCTTCTCTCGCGCCATCGCGACGACCTTCGCGACCGGAAGGATCTGCCCCGTCAGGTTGGTGATGTGCGTGATCTCGATCACGCGCGTGCGAGGGGTGATCGCCTCGCGAAACTGGTTGACGACGTAGTCGTCGGACGGTGGCGGCACGGTGAACTTGATCTGCTTGACCACGATCCCTTCGCGGCGCGCGCGCTGATCCCACGATGTCAGCATGCGCGGGTAGTTCTGTGTCGTGACGATGACCTCGTCGCCCCGCTTGAGATCGAGCCCGAAGATCATGGTCTCGTTCGACTCCGAGGCGTTCCGCGTGATCGCCATTTCCTCGGCGTCGCACCCGAACTCCTTCGCGAGCTCGCGACGCACGCTCTCGATCCGCGGCTCCAGCACGCTCCACATGTGCTCCACCGGCGCCTCGTTCGAGAAGCGCAGATCGCGGATCATCGCCTCGAGCACGTGCGAGGGCGTGGGACTCACCCCGCCGTTGTTCAGGTTGATCAGCGTGCGGTCGGCGTCGAACGCCCGTTGGATCTCCGACCAGTAGACTTCGTCCTCCGCGAGCGGGAGCGCGGGGCGCCCGCCAGCGACCTGCTCCGCCCGCAACACCGACGCGAGCGCATTCGAACGGAAGACGGGCACCGCCAGCCCAGCGCGGGCGAGCGTGGAGATGAAGGCGCGTCGGTCGGACATAACGGGAACCGGGAACGGGAAACCGGGGTGACTGCGGTCGCGCACGACTTCGCGCGCGCGTTTAACCTGAGTGACGAGTTAGGCGCCGTCCAGTCTCGGCGTACCTCGGTTCCCGGTTCCCGGTTCCCGGTTGCCAGCGCGCACCTCCGACGCGTCGCCTACAGTCGCGAGCCCTGCGGGAGGTCGAGCACGAAGTGAAATCGTGTCCCCTTCTCGAGCTCCGTCTCCACTCCGAGCTCGCCGCCCATGGCAGCGATGAGCTTCTTGCAGATCGATAATCCAAGACCCGCGCTCGAGAACGCATAATCGCCCGTGATCTGACGCTGGCGAAATGCCTCGAACAGGTTGGACATGACGTGCGGTGGGATACCGCGCCCCGTGTCCTTGACCGAAAACTCGACGCGGCTGCGGTCCATCTGCTTGCACGTCACGTCGACGGAGCCGGCATTCGTAAACTTGATCGCGTTCGTCGCAAGGTTCAGCAGAACGCGATTGAGGGCAGCCTGGTAGCCGACTCGCAGGTCCGCTTCCGGACCCACGCATCGCACGACGAGACGTTTCTCTTCCGCCATCGGTCGAAGAATGTCCATGATCGACTGCAGGACATCGGAGACGAGAAACGGCATGCGCGGTTGGTCCATCAGCGTCGTGCCGCCACGCGCGAGCTCGATCACGTCGCCAGCGAGCGCGCTCAGACCGAACGCGGCGGAGTATACGAGTCCGAGTTGTCGCTCCTGAATCGGCGTCAGCGTGCCGCCCGACCCGTAGCGCAGCCGCTCTGCGAGAATGAGAATCGACCCGAGCGGCGAGCGCATGTCGTGCGCCATCTCGACCACGAGCTGCTGTGCGTCCTGCCCGGAGAGCCGCGCGGCAAACCGATGCGCCGCGTCCTGGTCGATCGATTGCTGCACGCGCTCCATTGCCTTGATCACATCCAGCACGCTCGCGTCGCCGGCCGATACCATCTCGGGCGACTCGGTTCGTTCCAGGAACGCACGGCGCAACAGCTCGAGCGTTCGACGCACCGGCACGAACGGCGGGAACGCGACGAGCCTAACGGCGTCGCCGCTGAGCGCCTGCCTAACGTTGTCGGCCAGGGCATTGACGGTCGTGCGCACATCCGCGGCCGACGTTGCCCCATGTTCGGTGTGAGGCCACTCGGCACAGACGTCTGCGACCGCCACCGTGAGCGCCCGCGACACGGCGCTCGAAGCGACCGATTCGGAGGCGCGCGCCCCCGAATCGATCACTGCGGTTGCACGTGAGGTTGGTTTCGATGCTTTCGACCGCGACACGCGACCTGGTTCGAGACGTGAGCTCACTCGTCCACGGCGCCGCCGAACTCATCCCGGCGGAAGCCATGCTTTTCCATGAGTCGGTACAGCGTCGTACGGTCGATGCTCGCGAGCCGAGCCGCCTTCGACATGTTCGAACCGGCCCGCGCGATGAGTTGCGTCAGGTATTCCTTCTCGAAATGCGCAACGAGCTTCTCCTTGGCCAGGTGGAAGCTCTCCGTCATGATGCTGATGGGAAGCCCCGTCGCCGTCGCCTGAGGCGCCGCCGCGTCATCGTAGAGCGGGACGTCGTCCGGCTGCACACCCTGACCGGGCTCGGCCAGCACGGCCAGCTGTTCGACGACGTTCTGCAGCTCGCGCACGTTGCCGCGCCATGGGCGCGACCGGAGAAAATCGACCGCCGCCTCTGTGAGTCGCGGCGCCGCCTCGCCCGGCTGCCGATGGCGTTCCCAGAAGTGCGTGAGGAAATGGTTCGCGAGCAACGGGATGTCCTCGAGGCGCTTTCGGAGCGGCGGCAGCTTGATCGGCACGACACGAAGGCGGTATAAGAGATCCTCGCGAAGCGTTCCCTTCGCCACGCACTCGGCCGGGTCCCGGTTCGTCGCCGAGATGAACCGGACGTCCACAACGGCGTCCTGCTGCTCGCTCCCGACGCGGCGCACGACGCCGTCCTGCAAAACGCGCAGGAGCTTCGCCTGCAGCGGCAGCGACATCTCGGTGAGCTCGTCGAGGAACAGCGTTCCGCCATTCGCGATTTCGAGAAGTCCCGGCTTGTCACGATCAGCGCCGGTGAATGCGCCCTTGCGATGGCCGAACAGCTCACTCTCGAGCAGCCCCTCGGGCAGCGCCGCGCAGTTGATCGGAACCACCTGACGACTCGCGCGGCGGCTATGCTGGTGGATGAACTGGGCGATGAGCTCCTTGCCGGTTCCGCTCTCGCCCATGATCATGACCGAGGCATCCGTGCTGGCGACGCGCCGGGCGAGGTCGACTGCCTTACGGAATGCCGGTGAAACACCGAGAAGCGTGAGCTTGTCGCTGTTCCCGTTCTGCTTCAGGAGCTGAATGCGAAGATCGCGCGTCTCGCGGGCGACCATGACGGCGTGGGAGGCGCGTCCGATCAGCACCTGGAGATGCGTCGCCGAGAACGGCTTGGGCAGATAGTCCCAGGCACCGGCGCGCAACGCCTCGATGCTCGTCGTGACGCTCGGGTTTCCGGTCATCACGACCACGATCGTCTCCTTGTGTGCGGAGAGCGTCGCGCGAAGGATTTCCATCCCGGACACGGGCGTCATGTACAGATCGACGAGTACGATGTCGAACTTGCGGCGGCGCACGAGGTCAAGCGCTTCGTCCCCGCGGCCGAGCGTGGTCACATTGAATCCGTCCATCTGCAGGACGCTGGCGCACCCTTCCCGAAGGGTGCGGTCGTCGTCCACGATCAGCAGACTGAGACTCGACTTGACTTCCGCCGAGATGGACAACGGGTCTCTGGCAGTCTCGCTATCTCCTGCGGCGAGTGAGCGCCCCGAATCGCCAAGAACCGCAGCCGAAGTCGACATCCACAAACTCCTTTGAGCAGAGAGGCGCACACGCGGCGGGATCCCCGCGGCGCACCGATGTTCTTCAGGATTCGATCACCGTAACCAAGTCGCCACGCGATCGCTATTGTGACAACGAGCGATGCTGACTCATCTGTATGACGACCATGCTGTCCGGACACAACGAAAAAATGCTGCCAACAAGCTACAGCATAGCGGTGTGGCCACACTGGTTGTGTATCACATCCGACACCGTGTGCTGCATCACAACGACATGCGAAGGTAATTGCCGCGTTCGGGGCAGGCCGAAATACCCACGAAAACGCGCGCCGAGGCCTTCAAGAGCACGCTCGAGCGTGGGCCTGATTTTGCGGAACAGGGTCGCGTCCACTTGTCGGGAACCAGCGCGTGCGACATGGGTCACACGGCGCTTTGCTAGTTTGTGATAGACTTGGGTTAACCTCCGTCACGCCCTCAACCGTCTCGAATGTCCGGATCTCTCGTCCCATCGACGTCCCCGTCCATGGAGGTCGGCCCCGAAGGGGGTCAGGCCGCTCTACAGAGCTGGGGCCCGCCGGCCCAGCCGGCCGCGCAAGCCCAGGGCGCCATGAGCCTCGGACGCTATGTCTCGGCGCTGAAGCGGTACAAATGGCTGATCGCGATCATGACACTGGTGGGCGTGGCGGGTGGTGTCGTCGCAACGAAATTCATCACCCCGACCTACCAGGTCGACACCACGATCGTCATCGGTGAGTCGCCAGACCCCAAGGGCCCCGTCCGCCCGCAGGTGACCTTGCGCGAGGAGGCATGGCGCGAGCTGCTCTTGAGCTTCGCGATCCTGGATCCCGTGGCCCGGCAATCCGGCTCCTACCTCACGCCGAAGTCCGAGGCCGATTCAGCGATTTTTCGCAACTTCGAGCCGACCTCGGACCTCCAGGCCGGTGAGTACATGCTGACCGCCAACAAGGGGACGAAGAAATACGATCTCGCGGCAAAGCGCGCACGTTCCACGGCCGTCGTCGAGAGCGGAACGCTCGGCGATTCCGTCGGACGCACGGTCGGCTTCGCCTGGCTGCCTAACGCAGACGCGGTCGCCGCGCGGAGCCCGGTGAAATTCGAGGTCAAGACGCCGCGCGAGGCGGCGGCTGATCTTCGCAGTCGCCTGAGCGTCTACCTCCCGCCCGAGAGCCGGTTCATCAAGGTCTCGTTGCGGGGTAAACGGTCGCAGCCGCTCGCGGTCGAGATGAACTCGATCCTCCGGGAGTTCGTCGCGGAGGCGGCGGCGTTGAAGAAGAAGAATCTCACCGATCAGCGCATCGCCCTCAACGAGCAGCTCGAGCAGTCGAGCGCCAGCCTGCAGAACCTCGAGCGGCAGTTGAAGGAGTTCGAGGTCAAGGTCGCCGTCGAACGCCCCAAGGGCCTGCCGATGCTGCCCAACGGGTTGATCATTCAGGATCCGGCGTCCGCCAGCTTCTTCACCCTGAAAGTCCAGAGTGAGACGGCGCGCCGCGACCGCGAGGCCGTCCAGTCGCTGCTCGGGTCCGGGCAGACCGCTCGGGTCACGCCCGAGCAGCTCCTGAGCATCCCCAGTCTGCTCGTTTCTTCTCCGGACCTGAAGGCAGCCGTCGACGAGCTCACGAAGGCCGAGGCGGACCTTCGAACGCTTCGGTCGCGCTACACCGAGCAGATGCCGCTCGTGATCGCGAAGGCGCAGGAAGTCGAGCGGATGAAAACTCAGACGCTTCCGTCCATCACCCGCCAGGTGCTCGAGCAGCTCGGCCGGCAAGAGACCGAGCTCGATCGACGCATTGCCGCCGCGTCGTCGGACATGCAGCGGATCCCGGCAACGTCGATCGAAGAATCCCGGCTGACTCGTGAACGCGATCTCGCGGCAACGCTCTATGCCGACATCAAGGGCCGATATCAGCTCGCGCAGCTCGCGGAGGCGAGCGCCATTCCTGACGTGAGCGTGCTCGATTCCGCTGTCGCGCCGCTCAAGCCAACCAGCAACACCGCCCCGATGATTCTTCTGATGGTCATCGGCGGGTGCCTGGGCCTCGGGATCGTGCTGGCCTTTCTGCTCGACCTGCTCGACAAGCGGTTCCGGTATCCGGAGCAGGCAACCCACGAGCTCGGGCTCGACATTCTCGGAACCATCCCGACGATTCGTCGCGGCAAGAATGGCGCGACACGGATGGAGGACGAAGCGCAGCTCGTCGAAGCATTCCGCGGACTGCGGCTCAACGTGCGCAACGCCGCGAACGGGAGCGGGCCGGTGACGGTCGCGATCTCCAGCCCGGGCCCCGGCGACGGCAAGTCGCTCATTTCGTCGAACCTCGCCCTCGCGTTTGCCGAGGCCGGCTATCGCACGCTGCTGATCGACGGCGACATTCGGCGCGGACAGCTCCACTCGACGTTCGGCGTGCCGCAGCGACCCGGCCTCGTCGATCACCTCACTGGGGACATCGTCGTCGAAGACGTCATTCGCGAGACCTCGCATGGGAACCTGTTCCTGATTCCCTGCGGGACGCGCCGGCATCGCGGGCCGGAGCTGCTCGCCGCGGATACGACGGTGAAGATGATCCGTGCGCTCCGGTCGCGGTTCGACGCGATCATCGTCGATACCGCTCCGCTTGGCGCCGGCATCGATCCCTACGCGTTAGGCTCCGCGGCGGGCACGATGATGCTGGTGCTTCGAACCGGGCAGACCGACCGAAAGCTCGCCCAGGCCAAGCTCACGACGCTCGACCGATTGCCCGTCCGGTTGATCGGTGCCGTCGTCAACGACGTGCAGGCCGAGGGGATGTACAAGTACTACGCGTACCTCGATGGGTACGGAACGCTCGACGAGGATGAGGAACCCCGGCTCGTGCAGGCCGGAGGGGCGTCGCTCCCGTCGCGTACCAACTGAGCGGAGTGCTCGGGAATACAAGCGGGGCCGATCGACTTGAGGTCGATCGGCCCCGCTTCGGTGGTGGAGGCCGCCGCGCTACGCGCCGGCCCGGAGCCAGTGCTCAATGCACGAATCGGAGCGGCACGTCCTCGAATGCCGTGATCTGCGCGCTCTCGCTCCCCTTCACGTGCCGAAGCGCCGTCGCGGCTCGTAGCAGCAATTCCACCGCATCGACCGACGACTCGGCGAAGTTCGGGACCGCGCAGTACCCCGCGCGCAACTGAATCGCGTTGTCGCCCGCGAATGGCGCGGACTGGACTGTCTCCTGGATTCGCTCCACCAGTCGCACGGCACCCGGCGCGGCGGTGGACGGCGCAATGATGCCGAACTCGGAGCGGCCGAGGTGCCCGATGACGTCGGACACGCGGGCCGTCCGCCGGAAAATGTCGCCGAGGTGCTCGGCGATGCGGTGGGCGATTTCGTTCGCATCACGGTCGTCGACGGCCTCGTTAGGCATCACCGAAACGGCAACGCACGCCAGCGGGGCACCTCGCCGCGACGCATCCGCGCCAAGCTCCTGCGCGCGACGGGTGAGCCCACGAACGTTGTAGAGGCCCGTATCACGATCCAACAGGCTGTCATCGTGACACTGATCGAGCTCGCGCTTCGACGCGATGAACGTCTCCAACTTGAGCAGCAACTGGTCCGCGTCGATCGGGTCGGTACAGTACTCCCACGCGCCCGCGCGGTACGCCTCCAGCCGCTCGGCCCGGGCAGCCGGGCCGGATGTCGTGACGATGATCGGCGTGCTGACGGAGAACCGCGAGTCCTGCCGCAACAGTCGACATACCTCGACGCCGCCAATATCCGGCATCCCCGAGTCGATTACAATCGCGTCGGGATGCGTTCGCCACGCGAGGTCGATCGCCTGTCGACCGGTATGCGCCCGAACGACTGCATAGCCCTGAGGTCCGAGGATGCTTTCGAGTGAGCGGGCAGACCATTCCTGGTCGTTCGCGATGAGAACGAGCGGAGGTGCCGTGGTCTTATCGATGTCGAGCATGCGCTCTCAGTCAATGCAGAAGGTTCGCAACCGCCAGCGCAGTTGCGCACTGTGATCCAGCTCACCACGCCCCGTTGTCGTTGCAGAACTCGTGCAGCTAGGGTAGCGAATTTGAAGCTGTTGACGCCCCATGACTTACGCTGTTTTCGGGGTATTGACCGAGATGGTTTTGCGGCTCGGTCGCTACACTTTCGATGGAAATGCGTTACCAAGGCCACAACTTGGCGACGAGTCGGCGGGGCAACTTATTGGTTATGCGAAGTTTCCTGGCTGGTTCGCGCGTCAATATCATGAGCACCGGCGAGAAGTCCCGACCCGCAGACTTCCGAAGTTACGACCCCAAGCATTTCGAGAACTGTGGGAAAGCCGCCAGAGGGTGTTGTATACGCACGACAACCTCCAACCTCGTTGCCGGGCGACTTGCTTGGAAAGCACGATCAATTTGGTGGTGAGCCGTGACTTACGGCCTCGATGCAATGTCCAAACACTAGCACGAAGGCTGCAAAGGAGTCTTCGCAATGATTATCGACATGACTTCAGTTCGACGGCTTTTCTGGATCCGCCCATCACGGTTAGGCACGGTTGCGGGCGTTGCATTCGGAATCCTGGTGTTGCCGCTCCTGGCTGGCGCCGCTCGCGCGCAAACGACGACCGTTACGCCAGCCAAGCCCATTCCGACGCCGGCCAGCGTGAGTCCGCAACGGGCCACGCTCACCGAAGCCGCCGAGAATTTCGAGAGGGCGTCGCATACCGAGAAGGACGCCAACAAACGCGCCGAGTATCTCTGGCAGGCGCAGGTCATTCGAAAGCGACTGGCCGAGGGCGATTTTCAAACGGGGCACCGCGTGCTGCTGTTCGTCACCGGTGACAGCGTTCTATCCGACACGTTCACAGTGATGTCGGATCAGAAGTTGCAGTTGCCAAATCTCCCTGAGATTTCGCTCGCCGGTATTTTGGATTCCGAACTTCAAGGCTATCTGGCAACCCAGTTGGCCAAGTACATTCGGGACCCCTCGGTACGCGCTCAGGCGCTGTTGCGGGTGC
>Ga0070669_100002375_pt1 | contig 13615 bp, 11 predicted proteins | sample KBSS53metaG_FD_64680 | JGI IMG/M metagenome (GOLD analysis project Ga0070669, IMG submission 64680) | Switchgrass rhizosphere microbial communities from Kellogg Biological Station, Michigan, USA - KBS S5-3 metaG | ecosystem: Host-associated > Plants > Roots > Rhizosphere > Soil ... | reverse complement strand
ATCCGCGCGCGCCCGGCGTCGTCAAGGTGCGTCAGCTCGCCCACGCGGCGAAGTGTCGCACGCGTGGGCGAGTCTCAGGCCGCGATCGCGACTGGCTGCGCCGCCGCATGCCGCAGCGCCGCGTCGGCGAGCGCGTCGCGCACGCGCCGGCCGGCGATCCCGGCCTCCGGCAGCTCGGCGTGCCACTGCACGCCGACGGCGAACGGGTGGCGCGGGTCCTCGATCCCCTCGATGATCCCGTCGGCCGAGCGCGACGTCACGCGCAGCCCGCGGCCGAGGCGATCAACCGCCTGGTGGTGGATGCTCGGGACCGGCGCGCGCGAGCCGACCATCCGCCGCGTCAGCGAGTGCGCACCGGTCGCGACCGCGTGCATGCGCCGGTCGGCGTGCAGCTCCGGCGCACGCGTCGCGCGCTCCTCGCCCAGGTCCTGGTGCAGCGTTCCGCCGCGCACGACGTTCAGCAGCTGATGCCCGCGGCAGATGCCGAGCACCGGCAGCCCGCTCGCCAGGGCGTCGCGCAGGATCGCCGCGTCGGCGCGGTCGTCGTCCAGGCGCGATCCGCGCGCGCCGCGGATCTCCTGGCCGTACAGCGCCGGATGCAGGTCGTTGTCGCTACCCGTCACCACCAGCGCGTGCGCGGTCGCGAGCTGGCGCGCCGCCTCCTGCGCGTGCGAGACGCGCCGCACGCGCACCTCCGCACCCGCCAGCCAGCGCTCGTACGTCTGCGGATGCTCGTCACGCACGAGCAGCAGCACGAGCGGCTTGGAGGCCGGCCCGTCGGGACCCGTCTCCACGTACGCGCGGCGGAAGCGCTCACGGGCGCGCGTCAGGCGCTTGCGCGCCGCCTCCGGCGTCGTCTGCAGCAGCCGCGCGGCGTCGGTCGGACCGTAGCCGGCGAACTGCAGCGTGACCAAGGCGCGCTCGCGCGCCGGCAGCTGCGCGAGCGCCGCCTCGATCGCGAGCCGCTCGTCGTGGTCCTCACCCTCCGGCGCGGCGGCGCGGTCGAGCAGGTCCAGCAGCGCGTCGTCGATCGGAACCCCGCCCACTCGGCCGGCACGCGCGCGCAGCGCGTCGATTGCGAGGTTCGTCGCGACGGTGTAGAGCCACGCTCGAAGGCGCAGCTCGGGCAGGCCGGCGGGCGCGTGCAGCCAGGCGCGCAGGAAAACCTCCTGCGCCAGGTCCTCGGCGAGCGAGGGGTCGCCGACGCGGCGGCGCAGGTGGCGCTCGAGCGGGCGACGGTGGGTGGTGATGAGCGTGTCGAGATCCATGTGGGTGAAGACGGATCCCGCCGCGCGAAGCGGACGCGGTGGTGGCGGCGGGTTCCTATGCCGGCGCGTGCGTCCGCTGCGCCGCGGCGATCAGGTCGAGCACGGCGCGCTCGTCGCCGGCGCGCAGCAGCTCGATCGGGTCCGGCGCGCCGTTGACGATCGACTCGAAGAAGTCCTTGCGGTCCTGGTAGGTCGGCAGCGTCGCCTTCGCCCAGCCGCGTGCATCGTTCAGCATCACGGCGAGCCGCGCGTAGTCCTCGCCGAACAGCTCGCCGATCTCACGCTTCATGCGCTTCGCGAGCGCCGGTGAGGCGCCCGCGGTCGAGATCGCGATCGCAAGCGGGCCGGTACGCACGATCGCCGGCAGGATGAAGTTGCACAGCGGTGGCACGTCGACGACGTTCACGAGCATCGCGCGCCGCTCGGCGTCCTCGAACACGCTGATGTTGACCTCGGAGTTGTTCGTTGCGGCGATCGCCATGAACGTGCCTTCGAGGTCGGACGGCTCGTACCGGCGCGCGAACCAGGCAATCGAGCCCTCGTCGGCGAGCCGCCGCAGCTCCGGGTGCAACTCCGGCGCGACGACCGTCACGTCGCCGTCGCACGCGAGCAGGCCCTCGACCTTCTCGAGCCCGACGTCGCCGCCGCCGACGACGAGGCAGCGCCGCCCTTTCAGCTTGAGGCACGCGATGTAGAACGGCGTGTCCAGCATGTCGCGCACGCACGACTGGTCGCAGATCCCCTTGCGGAGCTGGCAGACGCATTCCTTGCCGCTGTAGGCCTGGGCGGGCATCGCGCCTCAGGGTATCGCGGGCCGTGCAGGCTGGCGGCGGCGCTGCGGATGGCCTGGCTGCACAGCCAGGTACCCTGGACGCATGGCAAGCGCGGAGGGGATCTACGCCGACGACGCGGTCATTCGCCGCCTGTACCGCGAGCACGTCATGGTGCTCGCAGGCCCGCGCGCGCTGCTGATGCAGGCGGCGCACCCGGTCGCGTGGGCGGGCTTCTATGCGCAGACGGCGTCGAAGGACGAGCCGTACGAGCGGCTGCACCGCACCGCGCAAATCGTCGAGCTGGTGACCTACGGCCCGCGCAGAGAGGCGGAGCGAGCGACGCGCCGCGTGCGCTCGATGCACCGCAAGGTGCGCGGCGAGCTGCACGAGTCCGCGGGCCGCTTCCCAGCCGGCACGCCATACGCAGCCGACGACCCCGAGCTGCTGCTGTGGATCCTCGCGACGCTCGTCGACTCCGGCATCACCGTCTACCAGCGCTACGTGCGACGGCTCTCGGTCGCCGAGCGGGAATCGCTGTGGCAGGACTACCGCGTCTTCGGCCGCCTGTTCGGGCTGCCGGACGAGGCGATGCCGGCCACCTACGAGGACTTTCGCCGCTACATGCGTCGGATGCTCGACGGCGACGAGCTGTTCGTCACCGACGATGCGCGCAGAGTCGCAAAGGAGATCGTGATGCGCCCGCCCGTGCCGCTCGCGGCGCGCCCGCTGCTCGAGCTGGCGAACTTTGTGACCGTCGGGCTGCTGCCCGCTCGCATCCGCCACATGTACGGCTTCTCGTGGGACCCGGCGCGCAACCTCGTGCTGTTTGGCCACACCGAGTACGCACGCCGCCTGCTCGTCCCGCTGCTGCCCGGCCGGCTGCGCTACAACGCGCGCCGCCGCCAGACGGCCCGCGCTGCGTGAGCCGCGCTTAGACTGGCCTCTCGCTCTGCCTGAGCAAAGGGGGATCCATGAGATTGCAGGCGGCGGCGCAGGAGATGCTCCGCGCAGGGAACCCGACCGCGACGAGCGTGAGCGTCGCGGCTGACGGGTCGGTGTGGGCGGTCGACGCCGACGGCGCGATCGTGCACGCGACGGAGGCGGTCGAAGCGTGGACGACGGTGGCCGGGAGCGCGAGCTTCCTCGCGCTGACGGCCGAAAGCCTCGTGCTGGCGGTCATGCAGGGCAGGATCGTCGCGCACCCGCGCAGCGTCGAAGGCTCGTGGGAGGCGCTGTCGCTGCCGCCGTTCCAAGCGGCCTCGCTCGCGATCCAGGCAGGCTCGGAACCGTCGCAGGACACGCTGTGGGCGCTCGACGTCGGGCGGCGGCTGTGGACGCGCGAAGCGAACGATGGCTGGGAGACCGCCGGCGTCACGGCCGACGTGCTCGCAGCCACGACCGACGGCGCGCTCTATCGGCTCGACGCCGGCGCGCTGTCCGTGCTGGATCCGAGCACCCCGCCGTGGGTCTCGATCGAAACGCCCGAGTCGCTCACCGACGTGTCGGCGGGCGCGACCGGCTTCGTGTGGGGCGTCGAAGGGTCCGGCAGCGTCTACCAGTGGGACGGCGGCAGCACCTGGGAGCGGATCTCTGCGCCCACGTCGGCGATCCCCACGGCGATCTCCGTCGGCGAAGACGCGACCGTCTGGCTGCTGTCCGACGGCACGATCTGGCAGTACGTACCGGCGGAGGGCGGTTGGAGCGCGATCGGCTGGGAAGCCGACGCCGCGCCGGCCCAGATCGCGCTCGCGAACCTCGAAGCGATCTGGGTGCTCGACGTCGACGGCGGCATCCACTGCTACACCGCGGACGCCGCCGAATGGGTGCCGCTGCGCGCCGACGGGCTGCCGCGCTTCGAGCAGGTCGCGGCCGTCGAAGCGCGCGAGCTGTGGACGCTCGACGCGGCCGGCCGGATCGCGGCGCTGCGCGAGGCCGACGGCGTGTGGCAGTCGACCCGCACGTACGGCGAAGGCTGGATGGCCGTCGGCGCGAGCGCGGATGCCGTGTTGGCGCTCGACGACGCCGGCGACTCGTACGAGCTGCTCGCCGACGGCGAGTGGCGACCGCGCTCGACGACGCCGCCGCTGAAGGGCGTCGCGGTCGGCGGGACGTACGCGGTCGCGATCGCCGACGGCCAGGTCGTCGGCTTTGATCGCGACGGGAAGGCCGGATGGACGACCGTCGAACCGCCGCTCGCGGAAGCGGCGGTCGACGTGAGCGTCATGCCGGGCGGGTCGATCTGGGCGGTCACGGCGACGGGGAGGCTCTTCTGGTACCTGGGGACGTGGATCGCGGTGTCCTCCCCGCCGCTCACGCAGGTCGCCGCCGGCGGCGACGCCGTGTGGGGGATCGAAGCCGACGGCGTGGTCGTCGACCTCGGTGGCGACACGCCCCTCGGCGAGGTGCCGCGCTCGCGCCGACGCGCCGGCGGGCTGCCGCAATGGGACGCGGAGGAACCGTTCGACGAGGCGCAGAGCACGCACCTGTGGATCGTCAACCGGGCCGCACGCCTGGCGCAGGGTCAAGGTGCGACCGGCCAGGCGATCTGTGCGCTCGTGAAGCCGGGTCAGGGCCGCATCGGGGACCTGTTCCACGACAACCTCTGCCAGGGCCTCTACGACGCTGACTGGAAGCCTGAATTCAACCAGCCGGTCCTCGAAGAGCCGACGTACGCCTCGCACTTCTACGACGCCGAAGGCGGCGAGAACTGGCTTCACCAGACGAGTCCCACGGCCGTCACCCAGGGCAGCCTCTACTTCTCCAGCGCGCTGCTCGCTCACCAGCAGGGCAGGCCGGACGCCGCCGGCTACGCGCTGGGGCTCTCGCTGCACTACTTCACCGATCTCACGCAGCCGATGCACGCGGCCAACTTCACATGGCTCAGCTCGCACCCGCGCTGGGGCTACCACACCGCGTTCGAGGCCTACGTGATGGAGATACAGAGCACGGTCCAATTGCCGACCAGCTACGTCGCGACCGCCAGGCAGACGCCCGAACAGCTCTTGATCGGGGCGTCCTCTGCGTCGAAGCAGCACTACTACGACGCGATCTGCCCGTGGTGGGCGGTGCTCAACTACTACAGGTTCACGAGCTACTACAAGGGGATCGCGAGGAAACAGGCGCCGCTGATCCTGCGCGCAGCGATCCGCCGCACGGCGCAGTACCTCGTGCAATGGATGGAATCGGCGGGGCCGAGCGCCTGACCTACGGCTCGCGGCCGCGCGCTCTGCGGATCTCCGCGAGCCGCGCAGCGAGCGCGGCCTCGGCGTCGTCAGGCGCGTAGAAGCGCGCGCCGACGGCGCCGGGCGGCGCGACCTCCTGCGCGTTCACGTGGCCAGGATGCCGATGTGGCGAGTCATAGCCGTCGCCACGCCCGCCGGAGCGCAGCTGCACCGGCGGCGGATCCGCGCCGTGCTCGCGGACGAAGCCCTTCGCCGCGCCGATCGCGCGCTTGGCCGCGTCCGACTTCGGCGCGAGCGACAGGTAGATGGCGGCTTGCGCGAGCGGGAACTGCGCCTCCGGCAAGCCGACGCGGTCGACCGCCGCGGCCGCCGCCGTCGCGACGGTGAGCGCCTGGGGGTCGGCGTTGCCGATGTCCTCGCTGGCGAGGATCACCATCCGCCGCGCGATGAAGCGCGGATCCTCGCCGCCTTCCAGCATCACCGCGAGGTAGTAGAGCGACGCGTCGGGGTCGGATGCGCGCGTCGACTTGATCCAGGCGGAGATCGTGTCGTAGTGGCGGTCGTCGGCGCGGTCGTAGTGGATGATCCGCCGCTGCAGCGCGTCCTCCGCGTGCGCCTGCGTGACGACGCCTTCCGGTGCGGTTCTGCAGGCCAGCTCGAGCGCCGCCAGCGCCGTGCGCGCGTCGCCGCCAGCGCGCGCGGCGAGCAGCTCGAGCGCGTCCTCCTCCACGCGCGGCTCGCCGCACTCCCCGCGCTCCAGCGCGCGCCGCAGCAACGTGCGGACGTGCTGCTCGGTCAGCTCCTCCAGCTCGTATTGCCGCGTGCGCGAGAGCAGCGCGCCGTTGACCTCGAACGATGGGTTCTCCGTCGTCGCCCCGATCAGCGTCACGAGCCCTTCCTCCACGGCGGGCAGCAGCGCGTCCTGCTGGGCCTTGTTGAAGCGGTGGATCTCGTCGAGGAAGAAAATCGTGGGACGACCGCCGCGGCGGCGCTCCTGAGCCCGTCTCAGCACCTCCCGCACCTCGGCTCTGCCGGCCTGCAGCGCGCTCAGCTCCTCGAACGCGGCGGCGGCGCTCGCCGCGATGATGCGCGCGAGCGTCGTCTTGCCGGAGCCGGGCGGGCCGTGCAGGATCATCGAGTGCGGCCGGCCCTGCTCGATCGCGGTGCGCAGCGCCGAGCCCTCCGACAGCAGGTGCTCCTGCCCGACGAACTCGACGAGGTCGTGCGGGCGCATGCGCGCGGCGAGCGGGGCGTCCGTCGCCGCGGTCGCCGATCGCTCCCCTTCGGCTGGATCGAACAGCGAGTCCATGGCGCGTAGTCTGCCGCACCGTGGAGCTGGCCCTGCTCGCCGTCTGGTGCTTCCTCGTCGCGCTCGGCGGCGGGCTCGTCGGGCTCGTGCTCGGCAATCTGCGCCTGCCGGTCGTGCTGCTCGTCGCCTCCTCGCCGGCAGCCGGCGCGGGCGCGAACATCGCGATCAGCGCCGTGGCCGCAGCAACCGCCGCGGTCGCGCACATCCGCGCTGGGCGCATCAACTGGCGGCTGTTCTGGTGGATGGCGCCGCCGTCGATCCTCGGCGCGGTCGCCGGCGGCTACCTGTCGGGCGTGCTGCCCGAGCGCACGCTGCTGCTCGCGATCGCGGCGGTACTGCTGAGCAGCGGGATCGGGATGCTGCGCAGTGGCGAGCGGCCGCCGCGCCGGCGGGGCACCGAGGACGAGGAGCATCCGGGCCTCGACATCCCGGTTGCGGTTGCGAGCGGCGCCGCGATCGGCTTGCTCGGCGGGATCGTCGGCCTGATCCTCGGTTCGCTGCGGATGCCAGCGCTGCTGCGGCTCGTCGGCGAGGTGCCGTTCAGAGCGGTTGGCACGAATGTCGCGATTGGCTTCTTTGTCGGCGTCGCCGGCGCGCTCGGCCACCTGCCGAACGCTGCGCCCGACGTCACGCCGATCCTCGTGGGCGGGGCGGCCTCGATCCCCGGTGCGCTGCTCGGCTCGCGCCTCACGGGCCGCCTGTCGGAGCGCCAGTTGATCCACGCGATCGGTGTCGTGCTGCTGATCGCGGGCGCGTCGATGGTCGTCGAGGCGATCGTGCGCTGACCTGCGGTCACGTAGGATCGCCAGCGCCGATGAGCCACGATCTCCAGACCACCACGACCGAGCTGCTGCAGCAGCTGATCCGCTTCGACACCGTCAACCCGCCGGGGAATGAGCGGCTGCTGCAGGAGTTCCTGCTCGGCGAGCTGACCAGCGCGGGCTTCGCGTGCGAGCTGCTCGGCGTGGAGCCGCAGCGGCCGAATCTGCTCGCGCGGCTGAGAGGCGATGCCAATGGTCCGACGCTCTGCCTGCTCGGCCACGTCGACACCGTGCTCGCGCACCCCGACGAGTGGACGCACGACCCGTGGTCCGGCGACGTCGCCGACGGCTTCCTGTGGGGCCGCGGTGCGCTCGACATGAAGTCGCAGGTCGCCGCCGAGGTTGCCGCCGCGATTTCGCTCGCGCGCTCGGGGTGGCGACCGGCGCGTGGCGAGCTGCTGATCTGCGCGGTCGTCGACGAGGAGACGGGCGGCGCGCTCGGCGCGCAGTGGATCACCGAGACGCATCCCGACAAGGTGCGCTGCGACTACCTCATCAACGAGGGCGGCGGTCCCTTCTTCGCGTACGGCGGCGCGCGCCGGTACGGCGTCTGCTGCGCCGAGAAGGGGGTCTTCCGCTTCAAGCTGATCACCGATGGCGTCGCCGGCCATGCGTCGCTGCCGAAGATGGGCGACAACGCGCTGCTGAAGCTCGCGCCGCTGCTCGAACGGCTCGGCGCGCGCCAGCCGTCGTATGCGATCACCGACGTGCCAGCCGCGTTCCTGCGCGGGCTTGGCGAGGATCCCGGCGACCCGGCCGGCGCCGTGCAGCGGCTCGCGGCGACCGACCCGCGCCTCGCGACGATGTTCGAGCCGATGCTGGGCGTCACGTTCACGCCCACGCGCGCGGCTGCCTCGGAGAAGGTCAACGTGATCCCGAGCCGCGCCGAGGTGCACGTCGACTGCCGCGTGCCGCCCGGGCTCGGCGAGGACGAGGTGCGCCGCGCGATCGAGGAGGTGCTCGGCCCGGAGGACGGTTTCCGCGTCGAGTTCAGCGAGCGCGTGGTCGGCAACGGCTCCCCGGCCGACTCGCCGCTGCGCGACGCGATCGACGCGTGGATCGCCGACAACGATCCGGGCGCCGTCACCGTCCCGGTGATCCTGCCCGGCTTCACCGACTCGCGCTGGTTCCGCACGGCCTTCCCCGACTGCGTCGCGTACGGCTTCTTCCCGCACCGCCACCAGTCGATGCTGGAGGCCGCGCCGCTCGTGCACGGGGCCGACGAGCGCATCGACGTGCGCGACCTCGGCTACGCGGCGCGCTTCTACGCCGACGTGACGCGCGCGCTGCTGGGCTGAGCGCAAGACCGCACCCTTCGCACCTGACTCTGGTAGAAAGGCCAGATGATCGGCCGCTCCCGTCGGGGGAGACGAGCGGCGATCGCCTCGGGGGCCACGCGCGCCGATCGGCGGCTTGCGCCGTGGGCGACGCGGACCCTCGATGTGCTGGCCGCCCACCAAGGGCTCACCGCAGCCGGGTTGCTGGCGTCGCTGGTGCTCGTCTACCTGTGGCCCGTGCTCGTCGGCGGCGGCCTGCTCGCGCCGACGGCGAACCTGTTTCACGCGCCGCCATGGTTGTCCCAGGCGTCCCCAGACCAGCTCAGCTGGTTCCAGGGCGAACTGGCGGACGTGGTCGGCACCTACTACCCATGGGCGACGCTCGCGCGCAGGCTGCTGCACAGCGGCACATTCCCCGCATGGAACCCGTACGCGTTCGCCGGCACGCCGCTGTTCGCGAACGCCCAACTGGCATGGCTCAGCCCCTTCAGCCTGCCGCTGTGGATCCTGCCGCTCAACTACGGCCTCGGCGTCGCGGCGGCATTGAAGCTGTGGGTCGCGGGCTTCGGCGCCTACCTGTTCTGCCGCGAGCTGCGCCTTGACTTCTGGCCGGCGCTGCTCGCCGGGATCGGCTTCACGCTCTGCACCTTCAACGTCGTCTGGCTCACGTTCGGGATCTTCGTGTCGGTCGCGGCACTGCTGCCGTGGGCGCTGTGGCTGACCGAGCGGATCGTCCGCCGCGGGCGCGCGGTCGACGCGCTCGCGCTCACCGCCGTGGTCGCGGTCATCCAGTCGGGCGGGCATCCCGGGACGCAGGTGCACGTCCTGCTGGCCGTCGGCCTCTACGCGCTCATGCGCGCGGTCGCGATCGCTGGGCGCGACCGTTCCGATCGCCTGCGCGCGCTCGGCCTCGTCGGTGGTGCGGTCGCGCTCGGCACGCTGATCCTGGCCGTCGTGCTGCTGCCGGCGCAGGAGGCGGCCCGTGGCACCTTCGGCGCCGCCGTGCGGCGCAACGGCGCCCCAGGCTTGAGCGACTCGCAGATGTCGGTGAGCGCGCTCCGCACTGCGCTGTTCCCGGAGTGGTGGGGCCGCCCGAGCGAGCAGCTGACCGAACGCGCGTTCAAGTTCCGCGAGGGGACGCTCTACGCCGGCACCGTGTCGCTGATCTTCGCCACGCTTGCGCTCGTCTCACCGGGGCGCTGGCGCGTGAAGGCGCCGCTCGCGCTGATCGGCGTGCTGGGCCCGCTCGTGTTGGTGAGAGCGCCGCTGATCTATCCGCTGGTGATCCACCTGCCGCTGCTGAACGCGGTGCAGGACCAGCGGATAATCCTGCTGTTCCAGTTCGCGGTCGTTGTGCTGGCGGCGTTCGGCCTGCAGGCGGCGGTCGGCGCGCTTCGCTCGCCGCGCTGGCCCACGGTCGTCGCGCTCGCCCTGCTCGTCGGCATGGTCGCGGCAGCTGCGGCCGGCGGGGGCGCCGCGCTTGGGGACGTGGCGAGGCAGATGCTGCGCCGCGCCGACGCCGAGCTCGAACCGGTCTCGGCCGGGACCGTCGCGCTCGCGAGCGTCGGCTGGTGGCTGCTGCTCGCGCTCGCTGTCGGAGCGGTGCTGACGGTCGCGCGACTGCGGCCGCGCTGGAGCGGCGTCGCAGCGGGAGCGATCGTGCTGGTGCTGGCGTTCGACATGCTGCATTTCGCGCACGGCTGGAACCCGATGCGACCGGCTTCCGAGATCATCCCGAGACCGACGGGTGCGATCAGATACATGCGCGCGCATGCGGACGAGGGCCGCATAGCTGGCGTCGGGATCACGATCCAGGCCGACTGGCCGACGATGTACGGACTGGCCGACGTGCGCGGACGCGACGCGCCGCAGCCGAGCCTCGAGTTCGCGCACCTGTGGCTCGCGGTCGACGCACTGGAAGTGGCGACGGTCCGGCGCTACGAAGCGGCGACCGTCAACGTGCTCGGCGTGCTCGGCGCGCGCTGGCTGCTGGCCCATCCGGAGGTCGACCTGACGCGCCCCGACGTCAGGGTCGCGTACAGCGGTCCCGACGCTGCGGTGTACGCGAACGCCCGCGCCGTGCCGCGCGCGTTCGTCCCCGCGCGGGTACACGTCGCACGCGACGAGTACCACGCGCTGAGGACGATCTTCGACAGAGGGTTCGACCCGCGACGGACCGCCGTCGTCCGCCGCGACCAGCTCGATGGGGCCGGCGTGCCGCGCAGCGGGGCGGGGTTTGTCAGGGTCGTGCACGAGCAGAACGACCGTGTGCTGCTCGCGGCGACGCTCGAGCGGCCGGGCGTGGTGGTGCTCGATGACCAGCTGACGCCCGGTTGGAGCGTCCGCGTCGACGGAAGGCCTGCGACAGCGCTCAGGGTCGACGCCGTCCTGCGCGGCGTGCGTGTCCCGGCGGGCAGGCATGCGGTCGAGTGGAGCTATCGCGTGCCGGGGCTGCGCCTCGGCGCCGCCCTCAGCCTCGTTGGCGTCGCGATCGCGCTGGCGTGGGCATCGGCGCTCCGCGTCCAGCGCCGCGCGCGTCGACTGCCCCGCGGGGTCGAGTGATCGCACCGAGCTGCCGATGAGAGGCTGTGGGCATGAGCGTCCTCGCATCGTTCCTGGGCTACTACGACTTCAAGGAGTGGTCGGGCATCTGGATCGGACCGATCCTGATGGTCGTCCTGATCGTGCTGTTCGCCGTCGCGCTGCGGCAGATGCGCCCGACGAGACCGCAGCAGATCAAGCCCGAGGCCTCGCCGCAGATCGCCTGGGACGAGATCGCCGGCGTCGACGAGGCGAAGGACGAGCTGCGCGAGGTCGTCGACTTCATGAAGGACCCGCAGCGCTTCAAGGCGCTCGGCGCGACGGTCCCGAAGGGGATCCTGCTGCACGGGCCGCCGGGAACGGGCAAGACGCTGCTCGCGAAGGCGGTCGCGCACGAGTCGGGCGCGAACTTCTTCGCGCAGTCGGCGGCGGCGTTCGTGGAGACGTTCGTCGGCGTCGGCGCGGCGCGCATCCGTCGCCTCTTCAAGGTCGCGCGCAAGAAGGCACCGGCGATCGTCTTCATCGACGAGCTCGACGCGGTCGGCGGCCGCCGCGGCGTCGGCGACGTCTCCGGCGAGAAGGACCAGACGCTCAACCAGCTGCTCGTCGAGATGGACGGCTTCACGGCGCGCGGCGACGTCGTCGTGATCGCCGCGTCCAACCTGCTCGAGAAGCTCGACCCCGCACTGCTGCGCCCCGGTCGCTTCGACCGTCAGGTGTTCGTCGCCCCGCCCGATCGCAGAGGCCGCGAGCGGATCCTGCAGGTGCACACGCGTGGCAAGCCGCTCGCGCCGAGCGTCGACCTCGGCCTGATCGCGCGCCAGACGAGCGGGCTGACCGGCGCGGACCTCGCCAACATCTGCAACGAGGCGGCGATCGGCGCCGCGCGCCGTCACAACGAGCAGATCGGCGCGAGAGACTTCGACGCGGCGCTCGAGCGGGTCGTCGCCGGCATGCAGGCGAAGCGGGGGCTGAACGAGAAGGAGAAACGGATCGTCGCCTACCACGAGGCCGGCCACGGATTGTGTGCGGAGCTGCTGCCGTCGGTCGACCGCGTCCACCGCATCTCGATCGTCCCGCGCGGTCGTGCGCTCGGCTACACGCTCAACCTCCCCGAGGAGGACCGCTACCTCAAGACGCGCGACGAGCTGATCGACCGCATGACGATGCTGCTCGGCGGCCGTGCCGCGGAGCAGCTCGTGTTCGGGTCGGTCACGACCGGCGCCGCCGGCGACTACGAGGTCGTCACCTCGCTGGCCGCGGCGATGGTCGACGAGTACGCGATGGGCACGCGCGTGAAGCTGCGGCGGATCGACGGGGACCACGTCGCCGAGGCGACGCTGCGGCTGCGCGACGAGGAGCAGGCCGACCTTGCCGACGGCGCCTACCGCGCCGCGCTCGGGCTGCTGAGAGCGCACCGGCGCTGGCTCGACGCGCTCGCCGATGCGCTGCTCGAGCAAGAGGTGCTCGAGCGCGCTGACATCGACCGCGTGCTCGCGGATCTGCCGCGTCCGGCCGCCGTCGCTGGCACGGACGAGCTGGGCGTCGCCGCCGCCGAGTGAGGACGGCTATCCTCCCCGCCGCATGCTGAGCCGGATTGACCACATCGGCGTCGCCGTCGAGGACCTCGACGCCGCACTGGAGCTGTACGCGGACGTGCTGAAGCTGCCGGTCGTGCACCGCGAGACGGTGACCGAGCAGGGCGTCGAGGCGATCCTGCTCGACGTCGGCGAGAACCACGTCGAGTTGCTGGCCCCGCTCGGGCCTGACACGCCGGTCGGCAAGTTCCTCGCGAAGAAGGGCCCCGGCCTGCACCACGTCGCCTATCAGGTGGCCGACATCGAGGCCACGCTGGCGGCGCTGAAGGACGCCGGCACGCGACTGATCGACGAGTCCCCGCGCGTCGGGATCCGCAACTCGCGCGTCGCGTTCGTGCACCCGGCCTCGACCGGCGGCGTCCTGACCGAGATCGTCCAACCCGCGGAGGACCATCACTGATGGCTGACGTCAAGCAGCGGATCAGCATCGGCTTCCACGGCCAGACGCTCGTCGCACGCGTCGCGCCAGATCGGCTTGCCGCGCTGCGCAAGGCGCTCGAGAAGAACGGCGAAGGCTGGCACGAGCTGGAGGCCGAGGACGGCGTCGTCCTGCTCGACCTCGCGAAGGTCGTCTTCGTGCAGGTGGACGCCGGCGATCAGCGCGTCGGCTTCGGCGCTTGACCCGCCGGCTCGTCGCGCTGGACCTCGCCGGCCTGCGCGTCGCGCGCACGGTCGCGCACACGCCGCGCGCCGAGCGGGCCGTGCGCGTGTTCTCGGCGCTTGGTCAGCACGGCGGCTTGTGGCTTGCGCTCGGCGGCGCCGGCATGGCGCTCGACCCGGCGCGCCGCTCGCGCTGGCGTCGCGCCACCCGCGCCGTCGTGCTGGCCAACGCCGTCAATCAGACCG
>Ga0070669_100002373_pt1 | contig 13619 bp, 10 predicted proteins | sample KBSS53metaG_FD_64680 | JGI IMG/M metagenome (GOLD analysis project Ga0070669, IMG submission 64680) | Switchgrass rhizosphere microbial communities from Kellogg Biological Station, Michigan, USA - KBS S5-3 metaG | ecosystem: Host-associated > Plants > Roots > Rhizosphere > Soil ... | reverse complement strand
GATCGCGTGAACGGCGCAAAGGTGCTCGCGGATGCGAAAGCGGGAAAGATGGCGACGCTGACACTGCGCGCACGCTTTCAGCGCGACACCGGGAAGGCCATCATCGCGTATCTACCCGGGAAGAACTACGGCACGCCGCAGGACGAGCAGGTGTTGCTCGCGACACACACGGATGCGATGTCGCTCATCGAGGAGAACGGCGGCATCGGGATGCTCGGCATCATGTCGTACTTCAATCGCGTGCCGAAGAGCGAACGTCCACGCACGCTCGTCTTCTATTTCGACTGCCGCCACTTCATGCCGGGCGCGGAAGCGAGCTGGCCGCAGTACGACTACTACCGGCTCCATCCGGAAAGGCTGAAGTCGATCGTCGCGACGGTCGGCATGGAGCACATGGGCGGGCGGCAGACGATCGAAACGGGATCAGACGGCAATGCCTACGCGTACTCATCGGCACGTCCCGAAGACGGCGGCGTTATTACCAGCCTGATGGATGTGAACAACAACAACATCTGGCTCGTCGAGATGATTGCGCGCGCGGCAACGGACAACCGCTGGCCGCGTGTTGACGTCAAAGCCGGCCCCGACGCGGGACCCGGCGTCAATGGCGGCTTCCAGGGCCGCGTGAAGAGTCCCATGAACAAGGGGCGGGACTACAAGATTCCCGGCTGCGGCCTGGCAGGTGATTGGCCCGGTGCGTGGACGCAAACGTACGCGCAGGTCGATACGGAAGCAGGCCCGCATGGATTCGATGAGAACTACTTCGTCGCGCAGGTTGCCGGCCTGACGCAGATTACCGGCGAGTTCATGCAGGTCAAACCGCTCGTGATCGACCTCGGATGGGGCGCGCTGAAGACCGCCGTGGTCGCACTGAAGGATCCTGCGGCGCTGGCGCAGTACGTCGATGTCTTCCGAAGCATGGAGGCTGGACGACACGATCAGGCGCGCGGCGGCCTGAAGGATCTCGCCGCGAAGCACGCGACACTCCACACGCTGATTGATGCTCAGCTCGCCAAGCTGGGTTGAGCGGGATCGTGATCCGGGAGGGTCGCACGCGAGACTCGATGCGGACGTTATTGGACGACCCTGGAATCGCCGACGAACCGTTTGTAGTCGGAGTAGATCTGGCTTCGTCGTGTCGATTGGAGACCGCCGCTCAGGATGCTCACGGACTCGATCGATTCCGGGAGGAGCAACGCTTCATCAGGGTCGCTGAACGCGACCGTCCGGTAACGAATCGTCGTGTCTTCGCGCATGATCACGACGTAGTTGTCGAGATTGTGCCGTCGTTGAATCCGCGGCGGGACTCTCACGCTGGTCGGTCCGCCGACACTTCGCTCGACGCGCAGCACGTCATAGGTCTCCGCATCCACCCAAATGCGTCCGGACTCGGCGATATGTCCCGACCAGTCGAAACAGTCGTCGTGTCCTTGCTTGTCTTCGATCAGTTCCGGGTTGCTCTTGCGATTGACCGATGCGAAATCGATGCGAAAGGCTGGTTGGTTCCTCTCCTTCGCCACCCTCGCTGCCTTGAATTGGTATTCCGAACGGTGAGCGGGGAGCAGAAAGGCGAGCGGCTCGCTCGACAGCGGATTCGGGTCGGTGCAGCCATCGCGATTCTTCTTGTCTTTCTCGCGCGGCGGCCGGCCGTTGACCTTTCGCACGTCCCGCACCACTCTTGCTTCGCCGGCGACGTCACCGCCGTCGGGTTCGACACGCAGCTCTGATTCGACAATGCGGGCAAACCCCTGGGACGAATACGTGCGATCGATCGGCTGCACTCTGGACGTCTCGATGCAGATCACGCGCTGCGCCCGTTTGTAGAACTCGGCGACCCTCTCAGCGACGCGCGTCAACAATTCGTCGAGGTTCGGTTGCGCCTGCGCATTCGGTGTGGCGGCGAGGACGACCCCAAGCACAACCACTACGACGGACGACGCTGCCCGGAACCAGTTTGTGAGGCGCACAAGCGCCGAGTGCGACACGGATCGATTCTACGCATAAGCGAGCGCATTCATTTGCCGTGGTTCACAATATCGCTGGCTTCAAGTTCGGCGCGGACAGCACGCCCCGCTTTGATCGCGGCATCGGTCTCGAAATGGCCGCCTTCCTTGGCGCCTTCCTTGTTGTAGAGCAGGATCATCGCGCTGCCGCTTGTGATGCTGGCATGGCTGAGCACCTCGAGCGCATGCTGCAATTCGTGCCCGATGGATCCCATGAGATCGCGATCCATCTTTCGCGGGTCGATGCGGATCCATAGCACCCGGTTCGCGCCCATCACCGACATGTCGAGGATCAGGCATGCCCCCAACCCGCGTTTGCAGTGGCCCTCGAGCACGTAGACAACACCATCGGTCGCGCCGATCTGATCGACCAAGCGATGAAACGTCGATGATCCCGCCACGGCGTCGCGGATGGCCGCTGCGAGTCTTCCCGAGCCTCCCCGGACGCGGGCCTCGGGTGACATAAGGCGCGGTCGGCCGGCGGAACTCTCCCCCGATTGCATTGCACGCGCGTTCGATACCCAACCGAGAACGGCTACGCCTACCACTGCGATCGCGAGTGTTCTCGTGGTCCTGTCCATCGCATTCCCTCCAGCGCGCGGCCGTGAGGTCGTCGGCACTCTGGAATGCGGGAACGCGGGTGTGCAGGGTTAACGTCGTCAAAAACCTTCCGGAAATCGTCGATCCGGAGAGTTCAGAGGAGCTCTGACGCAGGCGTAGAATGTGAGGCATTCCACAACCGAGACATCGCGTCTACTGAGGCTGCAGCGGTCACCAAGCGCGGCTGGCGGTCGCCAGACGCTGGCTGTTGCGCGAACTGTCAGGAGAACGGCCGTGAGCGACCCGACGCGCCTCCAGCGTTTGGAACATGTGGTTCACGCGGCACTGGAGCGGCCACCTGGAGAACGGGCTGCCTTCGTGGCGTTGCTCTGCGGGGACAATCTAACGCTGCGTCAAGACGTGGAGGCGCTGCTGGCGCACGCCCAGACCGCGGAGGGTTTTCTAGCCACGCCCTTGGCAGCGGTTGCCGCGCACCTGCTCGGTGAGGGCAGTAACGGATTCATGGTCGGCCGGCAGGTTGCGTCCTACACGATCGGGGCGTGCCTCGGCGCGGGCGGAATGGGCGAGGTCTATCGAGCGCGGGACACCAAGCTCGAACGCGAAGTCGCCATCAAGATTCTGCCTCACACGTTCACGAACAACCCGGAACGCTTGCGGCGCTTCGAGCACGAAGCGCGGATGCTCGCGGCGCTGAACCATCCCCACATTGCGGCGATCTACGGTGTTGAGAACATCGACGGGACCCCGGCCCTGATATTGGAGCTGGTCGACGGGCCAACCCTGGCCGACCGTGTGGCGAAAGGCCCCATCCCGCTCATTGAAGCGGTCACGATTGCTCAGCAGATCGCGGACGCACTCGTCGCTGCACACGAGAAGGGGATTGTGCACCGCGATCTCAAGCCCGCGAACATCAAGATCACGGCTGCCGGTGTCGTGAAGGTCCTTGACTTCGGGCTCGCCACGCCGGCGACCACCGAGCGCTCAACCCCCGACCTCACGCACTCACCCACCGCGATGGTCGGTGGCACACATGAGGGTGTGATTGCCGGTACCGCCGCGTACATGAGTCCCGAGCAGGTACGCGGCGTGGCGGTCGACAAACGAAGCGACATCTGGGCGTTCGGGTGCGTGCTTTATGAGCTGCTGACAGGGAGACGGCTCGTTGACGGTCAGAGCGTGCCGGACGTGCTGGCGGCCGTGCTCACGACAGAGCCTGACTGGACGGCGCTGCCGCCGGGCACGCCCCCGTCGATTCGAAAGTTGCTCCGGCGGTGTTTGGAAAAGGACAGTCGGCGACGAATGGAATCGGCCGCCGACGTCCGACTCGAGATCGACGATGCGCTGAGCGTGGGCGATGGCGCTGAATCGGCGCCCTCAGGCGTAGATCCACCGATGGTGTCTCTGCGCGTCACTCGTGTACGGATGGCGCTCGTCGCCGCCGGTTCGGCGCTTGTCGTCGGCGCCGGTGTTGGCGCGGGCACGTGGCTCACGATGCGGCCGTCGCCGCCGCGTGTCTCAGAGTTGACGATTGCCACGACACCTGCCACGGCGCTATCGGTAAACGGCGTCGATCGCGATGTGGCGATTACGCCGGACGGTTCGCGCGTCGTGTATGTCGGCAACAACGGCACCGAGTTGTTCGTGCGGTCCCTGGAGGCGCTGGAGCCCGTGAGTCTGTACACAGGCGGGCTGCGCGGGCCGTTCGTTTCGCCCGACGGCCAGTCTGTCGGCTTCTTCGACAACACCAACACGTTGAAGAAGGTGCCGATCACGGGCGGACCTCCGGTGACGATCGCGACGCTGGACGGCCCCTCGCGCGGAGCGGTCTGGCTGCCGGACGACACTATTGTGTTTGCGACGTTCGCGTCCGGCACTGGTTTGCAACAGGTGGCTGCAGGCGGTGGACCGGTGACGGTGCTCACCCGTCCGGACCGTGGGCGCGGTGACTTCGATCACGTGTGGCCGGAGGCGATGCCGGACGGCCGCACGGCGCTGTTCACCATTCTCCCTATCACAGGCGGATTAGATGCGGCGCAGATCGCCGCCTTCGACCTGAAGACGCACGCACAGACGATGGTGATGCGCGCGGGCAGCGACGCCCGATATGTGGCGAGCGGACATCTCGTCTACGCCGCGGGTGGGACGTTGCGCGCGGTCGCCTTCGATCCGGACACGCGGACCACGCGCGGCGCGCCGGTCCCAGTCATTCCTGAGGTGCTCACCACGGGTGGCGCGACGGGCGGCGGCGTCGATGCGGTGGTGGCGGATGACGGCACGCTGGTCTACGTCCGAGGCGTTAGCGGTATGGGTGGGCAGCGGGCGCTCGCATGGGTCGATCGGCAGGGCCGGGAGACAGCTATGGCGGCACCCGCGCGCGTATATCAATACCCGCGCCTCAGCCCCGACGGGGGGCGCGTAGCCGTCTGGGCAAACGACTCGGATAACGATCTCTGGCTATGGGACGTAACACGGGTGACGTTGACGCGTCTCACGTTTACGCCGCTTCCGATCGTGGATCTCTATCCGGTGTGGACGACCGATGGCAGGCGCGTGCTTTTCAGCTCCGATCGAGACGGCGAACGGAATCTCTATATGCAACCAGTGGACGGAACGGGTGCAGCGGAGCAGCTGACGACGAGTCCCAACCTGCAGGACGCCACTGCGGTGACGCCGGATGGTGCGCGGCTCATCTTTACGGAGACAACGGCGCAGAGCGGCCCCGACGTGCTGGAGGTCACGCTGATGGGCACTCACACCATCACGCCACTCGTGCAAACTCCGGCGACGGAGCGGAACGGCATCGTCTCACCTGACGGCCGATGGCTGGCGTACGAAGCAAACGACTCGGGAAAGTTGGAAATTTATGTGCGGCCGTATCCGGCCGTGACGAGCGGCCGGTGGCAGGTCTCGAGCGGAGGCGGGACGCAGCCCCTGTGGTCGCGGGATGGGCGGGAGTTGTTCTACGTGTCACCGGCCAATGCCCTGATGCGCGTCGGCGTCGAGCGCAATTCTTCATGGACGGTGACGACGCCGACGATGCTGTTGAAGGACGGCTCGGTGATCACGCTCTCAGGCAATCCGGGTCGAAGCTATGACGTCTCGCCGGATGGGCAGCGGTTCCTCGTCCTCAAACCGGCGAACGCACTGAACGCCCCGCCGCCGCAACTGGTGGTCGTGGAGCACTTCGACGCATTGTTGAAACGCGTGATGCCGACGAAATAGGAGAACCGGGCGTCACCTTATCCGTCGCGACTCAGGCCGTCAGAGTCATCACTGACGTGGCTCACGGCAGTTGACCCGGCGCGTGTTCGTCGATCACGCGCGTGCGCGCGGACACCGCAAACGCGGTGGCGACGAGCACCGCGTGCCGCTGGACGAAGGACTCGTCGCGACATCGGAACCCGATCTGGATGTCGTCGCGCTCGTTCGCGCGTTGGAGGCGTAGGCAAGGTAGAGGAGCGGCAGACCTGAATGCTTGAAGTTCGGTTTTTCGGCGGCCTGAACGCGGACCAGACTGCGGAAGTGCTCCATGTGTCGACCGACACGGTGAAGCGCGATTTGCGGGTGGCGAAACTCTGGCTGCTGCGCGAGTGGTCAGGACATCGGCCGTGATGGACCCCGTGCGGCAGCGGCGTGTCATGGAGGTCTGTCATGAGGCGCTCGAATTGTCGCCAGGCGAACGAGCCGGATACGTCGCGTCGGTCTGCGGCGACGACGTGCCGCTACGTCAAGAGGTGGAGGCGCTGCTGGCGCACGCTCACACGGCGGACGGATTTCTCGCGGCACCTGCCGGAGCCCTCGTCGCGCAGGTGCTCGGCGTCGGTAGTGAGGCATCGATGGTCGGGCGGCAGGTTGCGTCGTACACGATTGGCGCGCGCCTCGGCGCGGGCGGGATGGGCGAGGTCTATCGTGCCAGGGACACGAAGCTCGGGCGCGAGGTCGCCATCAAGATCCTGCCTCGCGTCTTCACGCACGATCCGGAACGCCTGCGGCGCTTCGAGCGCGAGGCGCGGATGCTCGCCGCGCTGAATCATCCCCACATCGCCACGATCTACGGCGTCGAGGAGCTCGACGGAATCCCCGCCCTCGTGTTGGAGCTGGTCGAAGGAGCAACGTTGGCCGATCGACTGGCGAAGGGGCCGATCTCGCTCAGTGAAACCCTCACGGTTGCGCAGCAGATCGCCGACGCGCTCGAGGCGGCTCACGAGAAGGGGATTGTGCACCGCGATCTCAAGCCGGCGAACATCCAATTCACGTCCAACGGCGTGGTGAAGGTGTTGGACTTCGGCCTCGCCAAGCCGGCGACTGGCGAAGGTTCAACTCCTGATCTCACCCAGTCTCCGACGATCACCGTCGGCGGCACGCGTCAAGGAACGATTCTCGGGACCGCTGCGTACATGAGTCCGGAGCAGGCGCGCGGCCGCGCAGTCGACAAGCGGAGTGACATCTGGGCCTTCGGCTGCGTGCTCTACGAGATGTTGACGGGGAGTATCGCGTTCGCGGGCGACACCGTCTCGGACACGATTGCGAAGATCCTCGAACGCGAGCCGGACTGGCGCGCCCTGCCCGTAACAACGCCAGCGAATATTCGTCGTCTGCTGCAACGGTGCCTGGAGAAAGATTCAAAGCATCGGCTACGGGACATCGGCGACGCGAGGATGGAGATCGACGATGCGCTGGCTGCCTCCGCGAGACCCCAAACCCCGCAATCCGGCGGCACTCAACGGCGTTGGCTATGGAGAGTCGTAGGCGCTTCGTTAGCCTTGGGACTCGGAGTCAGTTGGGTAGTCACGCTTCTGCCGCGATCTCCTGTCTCGATGCGTACTCTGAGGCTGACGCTCGCCCCCCCGGCCGGAACGGAGTTTGTTGAGGACAACGGCTTCGCGATGTCACCGGATGATCGTCTGATCGCGTTTGCGGCGCGGTCGTCGGCTGGCACCAGACTGTGGGTGCGGTCCCTGAGTTCATCGACCGCTCGCGAGTTACCAGGCACGGATGACGCGGCGTTTCCCTTCTGGTCCCCCGACAGCCGGTCGCTCGGCTTCTTTGCGGCAGGCAAGCTCAAACGGATCGACCTCGCCGGGGGAGCGCCGACGGTGATCTGCAATGTGGGAGGGGGGCGAGGCGGAACGTGGAATGAGGACGGGCTGATTCTTTTTAATTCCGTTAACGATGGACCGTTGCTGCGTGTAGCCGCTGCAGGAGGAACGCCCGAACCTTTCACGGTGCTTGACAGATCTCAGGGCGAAAATTCGCACCGCTGGCCGGAGTTCCTCCCGGGAGGCCGCAGTTTCCTGTACTACGTACGAAACGACATTCCCGAACGGTCTGGTGTTTACATGGGAACGATGGACAGGCCGCAGGAGAAGGTTCATCTGGCGACGACCACTTCAAATGGGATCTACGTACCGAGCGGAACACGTCAGTCAGGCCACCTGTTCTGGATGCGCAACGGAACGGTGGTGGCGCAAGCCTTTGAGCCTGCGACACGGCGGATCACGGGCGAACCAGTCAGGGTTGCTGAAAACGTTGCGGTCGGAAATGGCAGCGCCCTCATCGCCGCTTCGGTGTCCACAGACGGAACGATCGTCTATCACCCATTGGCCACCAGAACTTATCAGCTCACCTGGTACGGTCGCGATGGCACGTCCCTCAATGCGGTTGGACCACCCGACGCGTACGTCGGGCCTCGTATTTCGCCCGATGGCAGGCGTGTCGCGGTAAGACTTCGCGGAGACATCTGGCAAATGGAATTGGCTCGCGGCATCCTCACGCGAGTGACCTTCGAAGGCCGTGTCATCGCCGATCCGGTCTGGTCGCCGGATAACCAGCGCATTGGGTTGTCGAAGTCGGCAAACGCATCCGGCAACCCCACCCTCTTTTCCAAGAGTGCCACCGGCACTGGTCCCGAGGATCACTTGCTCGACTCCCGCGACACGCTGGCGGCGCAGGACTGGTCGCCGGACGGCAGGGCCATGCTCTATTCGATGCAATCGAATGACCTTTCTTCGCAGGCGCTGGACCTCTGGATAGTGCCTTTCATCGGTGACAAGAAGCCGATCCCCTTCGTGACCACACCGTTCGTCGAGGGTCGCGGTCAATTCTCACCAGACGGGAAGTGGGTCGCCTATACGTCGAATGAATCCGGCCGGAACGAAGTCTACGTCCAGAGTTTTCCAGTGAGCGGCGCCAAGTGGCAGATCTCGAACAGTGGCGGGGATTGGGTGCGGTGGCGGCGAGATGGGAAGGAGCTGTTTTATGTGGCGCCGAATCGCGAACTTCGATCTGTAGCGATCGTCGGTGCCCCCACTTCTCCGGAGTTTGAAACTTCCAGAGTTCTGTTTGTGCTGCCCGCTACGCTGACGCAGCAGGGAGGTCAACAGCTGCCGTACAGCTACGACGTCATGCCCGATGGCCAGCGCATTCTCGCATTGGTGCCTACGGCGGCTGAAAGGCCGCCATTGACCGTCATTGTCAACTGGCAGGCGGAGTCGTCGGCGAACACGAACTGACGTAACTCCCCCCAGTAACTCGCCTCCGCCGGCTTCCCTCGATGCGCGTTATACTCCGGCCCGCTGCAGATGGTTCTATGACAAGAAAAGAGACGCTCAAGCCCGCGATGCTCCTCCCGATCGTCGTTGCACTCTACGGCGGTATCAGCGCGCAGACGCAGACGCCGGCGGCCGGTGGTGCAGCGAGAACCGGAAGCTTGCGTCAGATCATTCCGGGTCATTACGTCTACACCACGAACAACGAAGGCCGGCTCTTCAACAGCGGGGTCGTCGCTACCAACGACGGTGTGCTGGTGTTCGACGCCCTGGATACCGACGCGATTGCGCGCGCCGAGCGGCAGGCGATTGCCAATACGATCAAACAGCCGATTCGCTACCTCGTCTCCTCGCCCTTCCACGATCCGTTCAACGGCGGCAGCGCGGTCTACGCGGACGTCCTCAAGATCGCCCACGAAAACTACCGTGCCGGGCTCATCGATCAGATGCAGCGTGGGAACGTCCCGGCCGACGTGCAGCGAGCGCGCATGCCGAACGCGACATATCGCGACCGCATGACCTTCTACCTCGGCGGCAAGGAGATCCAGGTCCTTCATTTCGGCAGCGCGCACACCAAGGGAGACAGCGTGCTGTTCGTCCCGCAGGATCGGATCGCCTACCTGAGCGAGGTGTTCTTCAACGAAGAGTTCCCGAACATGGCGGGCGGCTACGGCGTGTCGTGGGTGAAAGCGCTGGACGCGTTGAAAGCGCTCGATGCCGACATCTTCATCCCGGGTCACGGCCCCATTCCCGACGATCCGAAGCAGACGCGTGCGGCGCTGGATCGCGCGCGGCAGATCCTCGTGGATGCCCGCGACGGAATCCAGAGTCAGATTGCGGGCGGCGCCACCGAAGATCAGGCGATCGCTGCAGTCAAGCTCGATCAGTACTCCAAGTTGTATGCGTTCATGGGACAGCGGGAAGTTGTTCTACGGCGAATTTATCGAGAGCTGAAAGGAACGCTCCAATGAGTACGAAGATGCAATCGTTCGTCGTCGCCTGCGCGGCCGCGGTCGTCGCGGTTCTCGTAGTGGCCGACCTGAAGGTCGGCCCCTACACGGTCGGGTCCAACGTATACGCGCAAACCGGCGCGGTCCAGTACGAGCCCGACCTCTCCTGGCCGAAGCCACTCCCGAATCGGTGGGCGCTCGGTGGCCTTGGCGGCGTCTGCGTCGATGCCCAGGATCACGTCCTGATATTGAACCGCCAGGACGTGAACGAAGGCGATCTGAACGCGGCACGACTGGCTCCGCCGCTCATCGAATTCGATCCTGCGGGGAACGTGGTGCGTTCATGGGGCGATTTGAAAGTCATGGATCCGCGTCTTCATTCGTGTCACTTCGACGCCGAGGGGAACGTCTGGGTCGCTGCCTCCCCGTCAGGGATGGTGCAGAAGTACTCGCACGACGGAAGCAAGCTGCTGCTGACAATCGGCAAGAAAGGCGTGTTCGATTCCTCCGACGGGACGGCGAAGGGCAAGCCGCTCAACTCGAATGCCGCCGCGTTCTACATGCCGTCGAGCATCTTCGTCGATCGACAGAACGGCGATGTGTACGTATCCGACGGCGAAGGAACAGGCGGGAATCGCCGCGTCGCGGTCATGGATCGGACCGGCAAGTTCCTCCGGCAATGGCAACCGGCAGATATGGAAGTCGTCCACTGCTTGACGATGGCGAAGGACGGACAGGTGTATGTCTGCAATCGCAACGGGTCGCGAATCCAGGTGTACGACAAGATGGGAAGCCTCAAACGGAACATCGAAGTTCCCTGGACGCCTGTGACACCACCTGCCGACGGCAAGCTCACGCAGAGTGGTGGTTCCGCAGTAGCGATCGATTTCTCACCCGATCCGGCCCAGCGGCTGATGTTCGTCATCAATCAGAACAATTCCGAGGTCGACGTGATCGACCGCCAGTCCGGTCAGAAGGTGGCGAGTTTTGGGCGGCCCGGCAGCTTCCCGGGACAGTTCAACCAGCCTCACGGCATCGCCGTCGATTCGAAGGGCAATGTCTACATTGCCGAGAACCGCGGCAAGCGGATTCACAAATTCAGGCCGGTGAGCGGGCGAACGTCTTAACCATCACTTGATGTCTTTGATCCATTTCAGGATCGGGCCAGTCACGCTGTCATCCGCCGTGTTGGGCGACATCACTTCGGAAATGTGGCTGTGATCCTTGAACACGAGGTACGTCGGGCAGCGGCCCGCCTTGCAGAGTTGATCTTTCAGTGTCTCGGCGAACGCGATGATACCGGGCGGATCGAGTTCGGCGGTCGAGATCACGAAAGGCACTCTTGAGTTGATGAGGCCCGGCAGATTCGATCGAGCCAATTGCGTGGCCGCGTCCGGTGTCGGGGCTCCGCGTCCTGCGGCAGGCGCTTGTGCCGCCGCGGGCCCGGAGGCAGCCTGTGGTCCGCAGGGTGGGTTCGGACCCGTACGTGGAGGGGCAGTCGGGAGGATATTGAACGTGGCGGGCGACATGAAGATCACCCCTCTGAGGCCGACACCCTTCGGACCGTAGAGCTCGGGATGGCCGACATATGTGCCGGTCGGCACGTTGCCCGCGGATTGCGCCCACAGGAACGCTCGCCCCGGGTCGCCCTTGTGACGGGCGATGTTCTGATCCACCCACTGCACTACCTTGGCGACGTCTTTCGCAGGATCGTCCCACGCGTTTCCGGGACGACGCTGCATCAAGACGCCCACCATGCCATTCTTGACCGCCCACAGCGGGATGTTGTCGTAGAAGACATCGTTGTTGGGAACCTCCAGATGCCTGTTCCCAGGTCCGCCGGGTACGTAAATCAGGACCGGCCGGTTACCGCCGCCCTGTTCAGGGGTGAAGACGTCCACCACGTTCTTGGGATCCGATCCGGTTGAAACGTCGCGCGTAACGGAGACCCCGTGGTACGGAGGCTTGGGGTGCAGCGATTGATAGAGTCGAGCCGTCTCCACCGTGCACACGCCGCGTCCAATCGCCACGAGCTCTTTGGCGATCTGCGGGGGCACCTGCGCATGTGCGGCTGTCGCGGTGGCAATCAGCATCGCAATGACTACTGATCTCACTGGCTTCAATGTCATCTGAACCTCCTGCTCAGAACATCGCGATCGGGTTGACGGGCGACCCGGTTGCGTTCGGCAGCGCCAGTGGCGTCACCGTCAGCATGAACTCCCAGCGGTTGCGTGACGCGGCGGCTTCGCTCAACGCCTCCAGGTCCGCGCGATCGAGAATGTGGATCCCGAGAATCGCCTGCACGAAGTTATGGACGGCATTTCTGAACAGGTCACCCTGCGGCTGCGGTGAATAGCCGGCAGTTTCCCATACGATCATCGCGACGTCGCGCTGTTTCAGCCAAGGCAGGATCGAATTATCGAACCCAGCCGCGCCGTCGTCGGGCCCGAGTTTCGCGCGTCGCCCGTACCGGCCCCATCGCAGCACCAGCGCGTCTCCAGCGCCTGCCTTGATACCCGTCTTCTTTTCCCACGCCTCGAGATCTTCCGGAAAGATGCGATCGCCAGGCGCGAGGTACGGGACTCCCTTCAACCGCGCGATGTCATACAACACGCCACGCGTGACGATCCCATTCTTCATCGGAAGAACAGAGTTCTTCTCCGCACCCTTTTCCCTGGTAACCAGTTTCGTCGCGTCGTACCCGTTCCACATCTTTCCGCGGAAGAAGGTATGCGCGAGCGAATCGATATGCGTCGCGGCGGCGCCGTGGATGCACGGATACGCCACGCGATCGGTGGCGCCCGTGTCAGTCGCGGTCGTCATCGCCCATTCGGCCGGGCAGGGGACGTCCTCGACCTTGTCGAAAAAGGTGTTGGTGGAGAGTGACACCGGCACGCCTTCCTTGACGAGCGCGAGCGCGGCTTTTCGCTTCGCCGGCGTAATCAGGTTGAGCGTTCCGAGCTGGTCGTCAGCGCCCCAGCGTCCCCAGTTGGACAACTGGGTCTGCCACGCCTCGTACTGCGCCTCGCTCACGAGGGGACGAGAACTCGTCCCCTGTGATGGGTTCTGTGCCGAGAGCGGGACAAACACCAGCGCGCACAGGGCGACGACGCCTGATGTGGTGACGACCAATCGCGCTTTCATTGGCACCTCCACTTTTCTGGTGCTCAATGCTACGCCCAATGCCAGGGCGCGAGACGCTCAGGAGGCGTTCGACGGAGGAGTATGGAGGCACGCTTCGGCCTCGCTGGCCCCCAACTCCAAGTGCGCTTACGGCAGTTTTGAATTCAGGGTGCTGTAGTAGCCTCCAACCTTCGGACCGATTTCCTGGATGGCGGCAATCGCGGCGGTGGTGATAATCCCGATCAAAAGCCCGTACTCAATTAAGTCCTGACCAGACTCCTCCTGGACGAGCCGAACAAGCATCGCCTTCATCGAACTCTCCTTGTCGCTGTGTATAGGTGACCTCGGCTCCCGCTGCCCTGCGCGCACCGTGAGTTAAGGTTGGCGCTGAGTGTATGGCAAGGTCGCTACCGTAATTACGGAACGACCACGAA
>Ga0070669_100002372_pt1 | contig 13620 bp, 12 predicted proteins | sample KBSS53metaG_FD_64680 | JGI IMG/M metagenome (GOLD analysis project Ga0070669, IMG submission 64680) | Switchgrass rhizosphere microbial communities from Kellogg Biological Station, Michigan, USA - KBS S5-3 metaG | ecosystem: Host-associated > Plants > Roots > Rhizosphere > Soil ... | reverse complement strand
TCAAACTCCCCTTCGCGCAGCATACCAGTGTCAACGAAGATGCAGATCTGACGGTCACCGATCGCTTCATGCACAAGTGCCGCCGCAACGGTGGAATCAACTCCTCCGGATAAACCGGTGACGACACGTGCATCAGTTCCCGCCTGAGCGGTAATGCGACGTACCTGATCTTCGACAACTGCTTCTGGCGACCAGTCACCGCGCAGGTTGCAAACAGAAAAAAGAAAGTTGCGAAGGACCTGACTGCCAAGCGGCGTATGCGCGACTTCGGGATGGAACTGCACTCCATAGATCCCGCGCGATTCGTTTTCAATGCCATTAACAGCGTCATCCGTAAGTGCTGTGACGCGGAATCCTTCTGGCACCCGGGTCACGTGGTCGCCGTGACTCATCCAGACATCCATTTCGTCTGGCAAGCCACTGAAGAGAGGACTCTCTAGGTCGACGACCTTCAAACGAGCATAGCCAAACTCCCTGTTCGGAGATGCAGCAACATCCCCGCCCAACTCACGCGCAAAAACCTGAAAGCCATAACAGATGCCGAGCTTGGGGCAATCGACCAACTGCAACAGATCTGGATGCGGTTTCGGAGCGGATGCGTCATAAACAGAGGACGGCCCGCCGGAGAAAATCAAAGCTTTGGGAGAGCGACTTTTGAGAGTATCGATTGAGGCGTTGAAAGGAAGGATCTCGCAGTACACGCCCGCCTCACGAACGCGACGAGCTATTAGCTGTGTATACTGGGAACCGAAGTCGAGAATGATGACCGTTTCGTGCTGGCCGGCGCTCGTCAAGAAAACCTCTGATGCTGTTTTTGAGTCAAACGTTATGAAGAGTGGCAGATTATACTTCGCAGTTTGGAGAACGCAAACGGGCGTTGTAGTTTAGTGGTCGTGAATTTGAATGATTCTGTTACGAATTAGCCCCAAGAGAATTCTGCAGACAGGTTTTATCGTCTCTTTAACCGCGTCAATGCTCTTCGCCTTCCCCCGGGCGACTCCACAGCGAGCGCACGCGGCTCCTGAGATACTCTTATCCCAGCCTCTAACAGTTCGCTGGAGGTACGAATCCAACGTCACTCTCAATCTCACGCCGGCATTCGACAACGAACGAATCTATTTGCCGCTGGCCGGCGGCACAATCGTCGCTTTAAAGGCGAAAGATGGTCAGCTTGTTTGGCGTTCCGAGATGGGAGGCGAGCTATCCGCCTCGCCAGTTGCTGACGACTCGATGATTTACGTTGCGTCTGAAGCGCTGGGCCCAACGCAAGGATCCGTGGGTGGAGCATTGCGAGCCCTTGGACGGGAAGGTGGTGTTACTCAATGGATGACGCCGCTCGTCCGACCCTTGAGAGGTTCTCTTGCACTTAGCGGTGTAAGACTATTCGCGGGTGGGGTCGACGGCCGTGCCTATGCGTTTGATAAACGAACTGGTGGCGTGTTGTGGTCGATACCTTTTGGTGCCGCGTTAAATGGACACCCGGTGAGTGCTGGTGGACGAGTTTATTTTGGAAGCGAAGACGGCACCTTGCTGGCGCTGGAGGAATCAACCGGCAAGCTCCTGTGGCGGTACAGGACTGAGGGTGCGATTCGTGGTCCGGTTGCGGTCTCGAACGAGACTATCTTCTTCGGTTCGGGTGATGGATACGTTTACGCCGTAAGCGCTGATAGGGGGCGTTTGATTTGGCGGAAGCGAACCGGTGCTGGAGTTGATGCAGTCACTCTCACAAGCCAGGGGCTGCTCGCAGCCTCGCTCGATAATTTCGCTTACTTTCTCAACACCAATGGCAAGATGCTGTGGAAGCGTCAAATGCCTGGCCGCATCCCTTCGAAACCTCTGACCGTTCAGGAAGCTGCACTGTTTACACCGTTATCGAGTTCCGCCGCTGTCGTTCTTGCGTTGAGAGATGGTAAACAGGTCAACGCCTTGCCAACCGGCGAAGAGTTAACCAGTTCCGCGGCGCCAATCATAGTCGGAGATGCAGTGCTCGTCACAACAGAGCACTCTCTGCTGGCATTCGCGCCGCCCCCCATTACCGGAGCGAATCGTTAGCTATCGGAGTGTCGAATTGGCTGGGGTTCGACCTTGGTTTCATCAGCTCGTCGCCAGAAAACGCCAATCACGCGCGAGAGCAATCCGTGAAGAATGTAAGCGATGACAATTCCAAGCAGGACATACTGCGAATAGAGGAAGATCAGCATTCCCACCGCAAGAGACAAAATCACAATTCGCATGCTGCGAACTTTAGTCCCCACGGTCTTAAAACTCGAAAAGCGCAACGTACTCACCATCATCAGGCTCAGCGTTCCCATCAGCATTATCATGAGAACTGAATAAACCCGCGCTCGCTCTGGACCAAGACTGATCAGCGGCCACGGACTGAAATGGACGATGGCCGCAACCAATCCCCCCGCAACAGGGATTGGCAGCCCAACAAAGCTCTTCTTGTCGACTTTGATTGTACCCTCTGCAAGAATTCGCGGACGCGACGACTGGACGTTGAAGCGCGCTAACCTGAAAGCGCCGCACATCAGATACATGAACGATATGAACCAGCCGAACTGATGCGCGGCTGTTCCTTCGACCAAGCTTCCTCCGTATCCCCAAACGTACGCGAGAACAGCCGGCGCTAATCCGAAGGTAACGACATCTGCGATCGAATCCAGCTGAACGCCGATCTCCGTAGTCGTTTTGGTCATTCGCGCGATCCGGCCATCGAGCATGTCGAATAACACGGCCCACCCTATGGCTCTCGCTGCGTTATCAAAATGTGCTGCGGCCCACGCAACGTCTGGATTGGGCTGGCCCAGCAATTGAAAGCCGCGCAGCGACGCCATTACAGCAAAGAAGCCCATACCAATATTCGCCGCCGTAAACAGCGACGGAATCAGGTAGACGCCCTTTTTCACGCCCCTTCGCGGTGGGTTCGTATATTCGGGTTCGATTTGAAATCCAGGCGCGCTGCTCATGAAATCCGACCAATCACAGTGATGCCTCCGGTGACGCGGCTGCCTTCGCTGATAGTTACGTTGACGTTCGCCGGCAGAATCAAATCGGTTCGTGAACTGAACTTTATCATCCCGAACCGCTGACCGAGGGCGAGATTATCACCCTTCCTGGTCCAGCACACCACTCGCCTTGCGAGGATTCCCGCGATCTGCTTGCAGATTACAGTCACTTTTTCGCCCTTGATTATCAAAGCGTTCTGTTCATTTACCTGGCTGGATTTCTCATTCGTCGCCATCAGAAATTTCCCGGGCGAGTACCTGATGTCAAGAACGTGTCCGGCGATAGGTGAGCGATTGATGTGGACGTCGAAGGGCGAAAGAAAAATACTGACCAGCGTCGCCGGTTCTCCATTATCCGAAGCAAGCGATTTCACTCGCGTTACGCGACCGTCGGCTGGTGCAACCACGACGTTTGGATCTTCTGGTGGAACGCGTTTTGGATCGCGAAAGAAGTAAGCCATGAAGGCCACGACGATCGCGAAGATCACTGTCAGATACCAAAAACCGAACACCAGCGCCACGACTCCAAGAACTGCTGGTATCACAATGAACGGAATACTTTCGCGAGCTATTTTCAAAATACTTCTGCCGACAATAACTGAACTTGCTAAAAAGGGACGTGTACTTTTAGTGCCACGTCCCCATAACTTGATACCTTAACTGGTGGAAGGCTCCAGACCTAGTGGTCCAAACTCTGAGTCTTTTGGTATTGCAACATCATCGAATACATCTGATCTTTGAGAGCGAGTTTCTTTTTCTTTAACGTAATCTCCTCCAACTGTTCTTCATCACTCGGATAGGCAAGAGATGATAATTCACTGAGGCGTTCCTCGTATTTATGATGTTCCCTGGCTAATTCTCTGAATTCGGGATCGCGATTTATCAACTCTTCTTTCAAACTATCCGTCGTTGCAATGTTCATTTCGTGCATGTCTCCTTTCAGGTTTGGGGAGCGTCGGATTGGGTATTCGGAGGCGACTCAGAACCTCCATCAGAATGTTTCGCACGCTAAAAATGTTAGCCGAACAACTGGGTCAAATCAAGCTAGTAATTACTTTGGCTTTTTCATAGTGAGCGTCTCATCACTACCGCATCTTCCAAAGGGTCGGAATAATAGCGAGGACGCCGCGCAATTGGCTTAAATCCACACCTTTGATATAGGGCTTGTGCCGCGAGATTTCCACTTCGCACCTCTAAAAAGGCTGTGTTTGCGCCCAATCTTTTGCCCTCCTCTATGGCCTGTTTTAGCAACAGGAGGGCAATTCCGTTCCTACGATAAGGCTCCCGCACAGCCACATTGTTGATGTGCAACTCGCCGGCAGAGGCTCTTGCCGCAATGTAGGCAGCGACTAGATGACTTCCCTTCTCAGTCGAGCGTGGACGCGCGATCAACATTAGGCTTCGGTTATTTCCCTGCAGTTCTGCGTAGTACGCAGCCCAACCCCAGCGGCTTAGGCCCGACTGTTCCTCGATCTCAACGACTTCAAGCAGGTCATGCTCAGTCATCGGAAGGATGGTTATTTCGGTTGTGAGCGCGTTCAATTCTCTACTCGGTGGATCATGTCTTCAGCTCTGCGTCAGAAGGTCGAACATAAATCGCTCTTAAGTCTTTCGCATCCTGCACTTCGTTGCTCTGAGCCTTGCGCGACGCGAGCATCGCTACATACTCTGCCAAGTTTACGGGCGGCCGTATTAGACACCAGCCCTCGCCAGATTGATCCTCACTGAATCTCGAGCCCGCATGATCCGCCCAGGTTTTGATTTTGTCTCGATGCACGACCGCTCCATCGCCGACCCAACAAATGTTATTGAAAGCACCATACTTCTCCAACATCGCGGTCGGGGAAATGTGCACGGGATCGTCTAAGGGTGTCACTGCATCAGCAGATACGCTGAACATCTGCACAAAGACTTCGCCGCGTCCAGCGGGCAATGCCGCGACTACTCTTTCACAAACACCAACCGAATGAGCGATCGCTTCCAAAGTTGGAATAGGAATGCACGGTCGACCCAGAGTAAATGACAATCCTTTTACCGTAGCAATTCCAATTCTCAGCCCTGTAAAACTCCCAGGTCCGGTTGCGACCGCGAACAAATCAAGTTCCGCCAATGTTCGACCGGCGCTATTCAGAACCGTATCGATCTCCCGTAACAGAGTATTCGAATGAGACGTGTTTTTGTCGCCTGCTAACGAAGCGATTATCTGTTCCCCTTTCGACACTGCGACAGCGCCAGCCAGCGTAGCGGTTTCGACGCTGAGAATTAATGGTTCGGCAGACACTCAGTTCACGCTCACTTCATCAACCGCAAAAGAATCCAGCCACACATGTCCAAAGACCGGGCACGGTGATGAACTACACGCATTCCTTTCGAGTCTTAAGAATACGGCGGTTGATGACGGGAAAGTTGTGAAGTCAACGGTCATTGTTGTCCAATCACTTGTTGCGCCTTGAAAATTCTGGGAAGCACTCAACACTTTCTCGCTACTTGCGTCCACTACTTTCAACGTTGGGAGACCTCCGGTGACGAGATCTTTCGTCTTCACAGCAAATGAAACTCGATAACGGCGCTCCGGCTTTATCAATACCAGTTGTGCAAGTACAGCAGCAGAATTGTCGTATCCGTCGAACGTGATCCGCAAGCTTCTGGCGCCACTATGCGGTTCATTCACATCAAGTGCAAAGATCACGTTGTCGTACTTCGGTGCCTGCCACCCGAATCCGCTTTGATCAAGGATCAGATCCTGTTCAAAACCACCGTCCTGAATGGTGCTTGCTGAATTCAAGTTGACTGAACCACTCCTCCAGATTTCAAAGGCTTCCAGGAATGCTTTGGATTGAATCAAAGTACGAACCAAATCGGCACGTGCACCCTCGGAGATCGGCGTTGTGATGCTACGAAACTGTTGGAGCGCTTCCTGGTTCTTTCTCCGGTGTGCAAAGAAGCGCGATAACCCAAGCCGGGCTTGGTCGTCCTGAAACTGGACCAGATCCTCGGTCAGGCGGGCATCCTCGCGCGAGATTCCCCACGCCAAATCAATCAAGCCCGGCAGAAAGTCTCGATTGCTCGCAGCCGCTAAGCGCAAGTCGCTGAATCCTTCATCATAACGACCCAGCCGCACAAGGAGATTGCCGCGTTGCCAATGCGGGTGACCGTAGCGTGGCGCCAGCCTGACGGAGTGATCGAAGGCAACGAGTGCTGAATCAGCGTCGCCGCTTCCGTCGCGAAGGATTCCGACTTCCATCCAAAGCAGATCATCCCTGGGCCGAAGACTGACGGCGACCTCCATCTCTTTCGCCGCATCTCCTTTCAGTCCTGAATTGTTGAGGACGACTGCACGCGCGCGATGTGCTTCTGCGTCGTTTGGAGTGAGTTTCACCGCTTCGTTCGCAGCCGCGACAGAGTTCGCTACGAGCGAGTAGCGCGAGAGAATCTTTGACAATCCAAAGGAGGCGGCGCTCTTCATCAGCCAAACACAACTCAAGACTATTACCACTGCCGCGACAGGTCGAATAATTCGCCACGGAAGAGATTGGATTGTTTTCGTTGTCACGAAGAGAGCGGAGAATAAAAAGCGCGCCCTCTATGAAAGGGCGCGCTTACATTGGCGGTTTGAAAAATCGTTTACGAAGGACTCGGATTATCCTGGAAGAATAGCGGCGTCAGTGCGGCAAGACCACCCGCAGTAAAAACAGCCACCGTTGCGGCAGTTCCAATTCCGAAAAGGCCGCCACCGCCATCGCCACCCGGCGGCGGGCCAGGAGGAGGAGCACCGGGGCAGTTCGTAATCGTTCCGCCCGCGGCCGGATCGGTTGTTCCGACGGTTGCTGACTCTGTTGCAACCTCTCCCTTTGTTCCCTTATTGGCGACCAGTGTCACGCAACCAGCCATCACCAAAGCCTTCACCGCACCGGTCTCATCAAAAGTCAAAACCACTTTCGTGTTTGGAGAAATATTAAGCCGGCCGAGAGGACCAAGTTCAACTGTTGCTGACTCGTCCGCTCTGGTCTCAATGGTCGCACCGGAAGCGATCGCAGCGCCCGTCGACGCACTCACGCCATTCACGGTGACGGGCTTGTTGTTCGCAGTGGTTAGTCTGCCAAGGAGTTGCTGATGTATCGAAACCTTTGTTAGAGATGCTGCAGGTTGAGCGAACGCCAGTTGCACACCGATCTGTAAAATCGAATAGACCAGCAAAGCGACTATCGTGGCTTTCACTTTACTTCGTGTTGTTGTCATTAGAAGCTCACCCCTTCCAAATAGTAACAACTCCTTGTCACCCTCACCTTGGTTTGTCGGCGAAGTTTACTTGCTGCCGCCATTCAGGTCAACGTTTTCGTGCTTTGCATTCCGTTGCACCGACATGGTTGCAAGTGTCAAGAGAACAGCAAAGACCAGACTATTCGCTATCAAGTGCAGACCAAAATCAAAAAAGCTGTGCATCAACGCTCCACTGAGCCCAAGCACTGCAGCAAAGCAAACGGCATTACGCGCTCGATTCCCGGTCCGCACGTTATTGCGAATTAGTTTGAATGCCACTACGGCGAACCACAACCCGATAGCAAAACCAATTAGTCCGCCGCTCGCGAGCAGCTCCAGGTAATCGTTGTGAGCTTCCTGCGGCGTCATGGTCCCTGACGCGTGATGATGTTCCGTCACCGCGATCCAATAACCACCCAGGCCGACCCCGAAGACGGGATGATCGGCTATAGTCCTTAATGTCGCTCGCCATATATCGTTCCTGGTTACACCGCCGGATGATGCGACTGGCTCAATCGAAAACTCGCCACCCGCTGCTTCGAAGTTACTCAACAATCGATCACCCCCAACCCAAATCACACCGACTCCAAGAGCGACTACCAGCGCCAATACCAATCCAATGCGCATCGGGATTGATCGCGTCGCCCGTGAAAGCAAAGAATCATCCAACGTTGAACTCCTGTTGAAGTAACTGATCATCAGGACCGCGATCACTAACTGCGCAATCATTGCCAGAATGCCGCCGCGCGAGTTCGACAAAACAAGCGCGGTCCAAATCGGCAGGAGCAGAGCAACATATACCATCGCGTGCTGACGCTTAACGCCTCCGAACGCAATCAACCCTAGCCCGAGGCCAAACGCCATTTCCATCAGGTATGCGAAGTGGTTCTTGTTGATGAATTGCCCGTAACCACTGCCTGGCCTCAGCATTGGAAGGACAAATCCTGTATCGCGCTGAACTGTTTGACGAAGGATGCCGTAGATAGCACTCAAGACTGCCACACCTAGAATTACGTGGATCAAAACTCTGACACGACTTTCTGTGTTTGCGTATCGAAAGACAAGCAGAATAACGAGAGAAAGGGCTATCAGCTGCAGCGCGACGAAACGCGTTTGATGCGGATCGGCGCTAATTGCATTCCATGCGGGCAATGACAAACCCGCAATAGCAGATCCAGGTAAAGACATTGTTTGTAGGAAGGCAAAAAGGATGAGGACGGCTATCGGTAGAATCAACCGACCTCCTTCGATTCGCCTGGCGCCATTCAGCATCACTTCAATGACAGCGACTATAGTCGCCAGTAAGACGAAGCAGATAAACAGCGCCTTCCACCACGGATGAGAAGTGCCGTACGGAATTGCAGTCACGCAGATCAACAACATCAAAGATCCGAAGAGAGCGCCGTTAAGCAACACTCCGAGTCTCAACCGCGCCGGCAACTCTTCTACCGCAACAAAATCAGCAACTGCGCTTTGCGACATTTAGCCTGTGACGTTTCCCGCCCTTACGGTCATCGATAGCGGCTCGATTACCCGCGCTGTTTCGTATTGCTTGAAAATCCTCTCCGTTGCGTCCGTCAGCTCGCTACGAAACAATTCGCTCAGGTAGTTCATATCCACGAGCAATTCGCCACTGGCAAAGTCACGATAAAGATTCATCCAACCCCACTCAACTCCGTCTTTGACCAATGGCAGACGAAAGGACCACGCCGAAGGGGAGCGCGAATCGCTGTTACCGTTGCTCCATGCCCAATAGATACCGCCATCGCGTAACTCAAGGCGAGAGTGGCCGCTGCGCTTCGCAGCGGCTTCGAATACACGCTGCGCAATTTCTGCGCTTCCCGTTCGCCCGACCTGAACATTTGCAAATGAAAACTCACCGAACTCCAGCATGCTGTGTATCGCTGCGAAGACGTGGTCGATGTCCGAGGCCTTTGAAAGCGCAACTGCCGTCCGCCTGATACGGACATTGTTAGCCACTCTCAGCCGGCGGTCGGAAACCGTGCGTTTCACACCGGCGCGAAGTTCATCTATTTCGTGGTATCGGAGGTGACCAACGGCAATGAGCACTGCGACCGAAACAACGAACATGATCAGGCCAGTGGTTTTGGATCCGGTAGTTGTAAATATCATTGCCACCAATCCGAACAATGTACAGACGCCGTACAAAGCCAGCACTACGCGACGCTGTGACCAGCCACGTGCCAGCAACATGTGATGAATATGCTCGTTGTCTCCCTGAAACATCGGACGACGGCTGATCAGTCGCCGGCCCATGGTCATTGCCGTATCAACCATCGGAAAACCAAAAGCGAGGATTGGAATTACGATCGCCACTGTTGTAGTGGCCTTTTGTGCGCTGAGTACGGAAAGCGCGGCGAGTGTGAAGCCCACGAAGAGCGCACCCGAATCGCCAAGAAAGATTGACGCTGGATTGAAGTTGTAGCGCAGGAATCCGGCGAGCGCGCCACAAAGTACGAGAGCTACAACCGTCATCAATGGCCGGTCTTGTGATATCGAAACGATCAGAATCACCAACGAGGAAAACAGTGCAGCTCCCGACGCGAGGCCATCCATTCCGTCGATCAAGTTGAAAGCATTTGCGATCCCAACGAGCCAGAGAATGGTTATCGCAAACGAGAGGAGAGGCGGCAATTCGACTGTTCCGACAAAAGGAATCGACAACGCATCAATGTGGCCACCGAGAAAATAAAAGAGCGTGGCGATCATTCCCAGAACTGTGAACTTTACAGTCGCGTTTGTGCCACGTAGATCGTCAACGATCCCAAGTACTAGCACCAATGTGGCCGGTATGAGCGCGACAAAAATATCTAACCAGCGAGCTTTGAGTGTTTGAGTTAGCAGATTGTCAACAAACGGAAGCGTCGACAGCGCAGTAAGGCAGGAAAGATAAATCGCCACACCGCCCAGCCGAGGAATTGCTTTCGTATGCAAACGTCTTGAGTCAGTTGGTACGTCGAGGAGCTGAAAGCGCTCGCAGAGACGTCGCACGACCGGCGTTATGATGAGTGACGCAACGGTCGCGATGACAAAGAGCGCGAAGAAGGTATTCACTTAAGTTTCTCCTGAGAAGTTTGTCTGGGCTAAAACTTTAAGTGCCTGGCTCGTTTGTAATACTTAATACCGAATCACTGGGCATCGAACGCGGCAACGCGTGAATCTCGTTGCCACCCAATTCGACAATTGCACAAAGCTGCGGGAGTAGAACCTCTTTTGAGTACGGTGATGCGTTGCTTTGACGTTCAAGCCGCTCGGAGGAAGAGAGCGACGCTTTGCTAATGTGTCCGACTACTGTGTCGTGGTCCTTGTGTTTGGCCGTTAACAACTGACCGTTGAATTGAGGCGCAAGATCAGTTACATGACTTTCTTCCGGGCCGATGTAAAGCATCGGCGATCCAATAGCCATGATGTTGTAAACCTTGCAGGGGTGAATTATCCCAACAAAAGGATCGCCCATAACAACAACATGCAGGTCAGCAGCCGACAGCGATGCAGACAATCCAGCCAGCGGTTGATATGGAAGACATTTGATATTCGCGAGCTGATGCTGTCCTGAAAAATGTTTAACTTTTTCCTGTTCGCTTCCGCCCCCAACGAAACAAAAAACCACATTGCTGCGATTACGGAGAGTTAGAGCCGCCTCTAACAGAGTATCGAGTGGATGGCACGGACTGTGATTTCCGGAGTACATCACAACAAACTTCCCATCCAAACCATGTTTGTTTCGAAACTCCTGACGACCAGAGCTCGAGTAGCTAACCACATCCGAATGGGACCACGGCGGTAAGACTGCGATACGTTCACCTGCAACACCCTCGGCTCGAACCCTGTCTTTCGCAAAACGATCCAGAACCACAACCTTCTCTGCGCGCCGCAGGCTGTAGTTCATCATTCGCTTTAGGAGTCGTGTGGTTATCGATTTCTCTTTAAGCCAGCCGGCCGCGATCGCTTCGTCAGGATTTAAGTCCATGATCCAGCAATAAAGCCGGGCGCTCGTGAAGAGCGCATAAAGTGCGGCGAGGAATGAGATCAACGGCGGAGAAGTGAGCGCAACAACTGTATCAACCCGCGGAAGGAACAACATTCGAAAGGCGCAAAGCAGCAGAAAACTCGAGAAGTTTGCCGCGCGCTTCCACTTGCTGTTTTTACCCCACGACAGCGAAGGAATTCGTATAACCGTGATGCCTTCCCAACGTTCTCGTCGCTTGAATCGAAGAGTCGGATCGTCATAGCCACGGTCGCTGGTCAAAACCGTGACTGCGTGGCCTCGGTTGGAAAGTTCGGTCGCGAGATCGGTGAGGTGTTGGGCCGTGGAAACCACATCAGGGTAGAAACACTGATTGAGAAGCAGGACTCTCAAGAACTATTCTGAACACGCTCGCGAAAATACTGAACGGTTCTTTCTAATCCTTCCGCAAGGGGAACTTTCGGAATCCAGCCTAAAACACTTTGTGCGGTAGTGATGTCGGGTTTTCGTTGTCGTGGATCGTCTTCAGGCAGTGGCAGGTATGTCAATTCGGAGTCAGAGCCGCAGATTCGCCGGACCTCTTCTGCCAGTTGTTTGATCGTAAACTCTCCTGGATTGCCAAGATTGACTGGCTGGTGCAGATCGTCTGCATTCATCAATCTGATCAAGCCTTCAACCAAATCGTCGACATAACAGAATGACCGCGTCTGACTTCCTTCACCGTACAGTGTCAGTGGTTCACCACGCAGTGCCTGCACAACAAAGTTCGAAACAACGCGACCGTCGTCTTCCAACATGCGTGGTCCATAGGTGTTGAATATTCGTGCGATGCGAGTATCAACTTGGTTCTGACGGTGATAATCCATCATTAGCGTCTCAGCGAGCCGTTTCCCTTCGTCGTAGCACGAGCGTAGCCCAATCGGATTAACGTTTCCCCAATAGTCTTCCGTCTGCGGGTGCACTAGCGGATCGCCATACACCTCGGAGGTCGAGGCCTGGAGAATTCTTGCCCGAACACGCTTGGCCAGGCCGAGCATGTTGATGGCGCCCATGACATTGGTCTTCACGGTCTTCACCGGGTTGTATTGATAGTGAATCGGTGATGCCGGGCACGCCAGGTTGTAGACTTGATCGACCTCAAGCAGGATGGGCTCGATCACATCATGACGCACGAGCTCGAAGCGCGGGTTGTCGAGCAAAGGGAAAATGTTTTCGCGCCGGCCGGTAAAGAAATTATCGAGGCAGATAACATCATGCCCTTCGCCGAGCAGTCGTTCACAAAGATGAGAGCCAATAAAGCCGGCGCCGCCGGTGACTAAGATTCGCATAGGCCTATCGTGTCTGATCTGGAATCGTGTGGCAAACAGTCAGTACCGACACGCGGTAGCGTCGGGTCCGCGTTTACGATGAGCGGGCCTCGCAATGACCTGGACCCGACGCTACCGCGTGTCGGTACTGACTGTTTGCCACGTGATTGGTTGTTCATCGTTCGAGCCGGTGATTGCCAACATACAAAACGTCCATCTTCGTCTTTAAAAAGCAATCAATAGCGTCGCGCGGAGTGCAGACAATCGGTTCGTTTTCGTTGAACGACGTATTCAGAACAACCGGAACGCCGGTTAGTCGGGCGAAGTCGGAAATCAGTTGATAGTAGCGTGGATTCAGTTCCCGCGACACTGTTTGTAATCGCCCCGAGCCATCGACGTGAGTGACTGCCGGGATTTCACTTCGACGCTCGGGCCTTATTTGATAGACCATCAGCATTGTTGGCGCTGGATGCGTTTGCTCGAAGTAGTCCCCTACTCTCTCTGCCAAGATCGAAGGAGCAAAAGGTCGAAATGGTTCCCGCTTTTTGATCCGTTCGTTGAGAATGTCTTTCATGTCCGCGCGCCTCGGGTCAACGACGATCGAGCGATTGCCCAGCGCTCTTGGTCCAAACTCCATTTGCCCCTGAAACCAACCGACGACTGATCCATTCGCAATGTCTTCTGCAGCACGTCGAGTGACTTCGATGTCGTCAAGAGTTTGAAAATTCAGATTCGACCTGTCTAATTCCTGCTTGATTACGTCGTTTGAAAACGAAGGGCCGGTGTATGCGCCGATCATTTCCTCACCACGAGGCTCTTGCAGTACCGCATTATGAATCTGAAAACAAACTCCGAGGGCGGTTCCGCTGTCGCCTGCCGCCGGTTGCACGTAAACGCGTTTGAATGGCGTGTTCAATAGAATCTTTCCATTCATCACCGAGTTGTACGCGACACCGCCGGAAAGACCCAAGTTCGTAAGACCAGTTTGTTCATGAACGTGATTGAGAATGTGAAAACCGACTTCTTCCAGACGAAGTTGAAGGCTCGCTGCGATATC
>Ga0070669_100002370_pt1 | contig 13620 bp, 6 predicted proteins | sample KBSS53metaG_FD_64680 | JGI IMG/M metagenome (GOLD analysis project Ga0070669, IMG submission 64680) | Switchgrass rhizosphere microbial communities from Kellogg Biological Station, Michigan, USA - KBS S5-3 metaG | ecosystem: Host-associated > Plants > Roots > Rhizosphere > Soil ... | reverse complement strand
CTTATCATTTCGCAAAGCGCGACTGAATAATGTTTCCGCTTCGACGAGGCGATTTTGCTTCGCCCGAATCGTGCCCATGAGATTCAAGGCAACCGGGTGATCCACCGACCTTCTCAAAACCGTCGACAGTTGCTTCTCAGCCTCAGCAAGGTGGTTGTCGCGAATGAGTGAGGCCACCTGCTCAAAGAATTCAACCTGGGCTTGGTCCTGAGCACTGACGATTGGCACACAGAAAAGCCACAAAGCGCAGGCTATATAAGCTGCGGCCCTGGCTTTCTTCGCAACCCGTCTATCGGCTGAACTCTTTCTCACCAACGTTTCCCTGGCCTTCCTTGATCGTGACTATGCGATTCACGCCAACGCTTGAGACCTTATCCACTACACCGCTGGGCCAATGCACCTCAATCGAATCCACTTTGGTGCGCTTTTGCAGACCAAAATGCAATCTCAAATCACTCTGCGAAATGTAGCTGTCGCCACTTCGCACTTCATCCACCTGCGTCAGGTCGCCGGAGACAACCGTAACGCGCGCGCCAATACCACTGCGATTGCTCTTCACACCTACGGTCTTAAGGAGGATGGAATTGTCCGTGTTGCCCCCATCATTGCGCAAAAGCTGAGGTGGCCCGTCGAGGTCAGCGATGATTAGATCTATATCACCATCGTTATCGATATCACCAAATGCGACACCGCGGCTCACGCGATCTTCAGTCAGCACTGCGCCAAAATCCGCCGACACCTCACTGAATGTCCCATCACGGTTATTCCGATGCAGCAACCTCCGCTGCCGGTAGCCGGGTAGTTGCGGATAGACATGGCCGTTAGCAACGAACAGATCGACCCATCCATCGTTGTTGTAATCAAAGAATTTTGTGCCCCAGCCAACGTAGGGCAAACTCACTGCAGCGACCTTGGCAGCATACGAAAGGTCAGTGAACGAGTTCTTTCCGTTGTTATGGTAGAGCGTGTTGTATTCGTCGGCAAAATTGGTGACGAACAAATCGAGCTTGCCGTCGTGGTCGTAATCGCTGACCGTCACGCCCATAGATCCTTGTTCGCTGCCGTTCTCGTTAACGCCGGTACCCGCAACAAATCCAATCTCTTCAAACGTGCCATCACCCTTGTTCCGATAATGAAAGTTTGGAGTGGAGTCGTTGGCGACAAAAATGTCTATTAGGCCGTCTTCATCGAAGTCACTGGTGATGACTCCAAGCCCGTAATAGCCATCCGGGTCACTGACACCCGCCGCCTTCGAAACCTCAGTGAAAGTTCCGTTGCCATTATTACGGTAAAGCGAATCGCCAGCGCCCTTTAAGCCTCGTGGACCGCACTGCACTGCGATCGATTTGTACTGACACGACTTGCCTTGACCAAATTCCGGAAGATTGTTCACATCGAAATCGACATAGTTCGAAACGAACAGATCGAGATCGCCGTCTCGATCGTAGTCAAAGAACGAGGCGCCGGTGGACCACCGTGGATCGCTTACTCCCGCTTTAGCCGTGACGTTCGTGAAGGTGCCATCTCCGTTGTTCTTAAAGAGATAGTCCGGGCCAAGACAAGTCACATAAAGATCCTCAAAGCCGTCGTTATTGTAATCGCCGACGGCTACACCCATACCCCAGCCTATGTCACTGACACCTGCTTTTTCGGCAACTTCTGTAAATTTCCCGCCGCCTAGGTTGCGATAAAGCTGGCTCTTGGTTTTTCCTTTGGTCTTAACAAGGTCGACGGTGAGGGAGTTGACCAAATAAATATCGAGATCGCCGTCGTTGTCGTAATCAAACAAGGCCACGCCGCCGCTCATCGACTCTACGATATATTTTTTCTCAGGCGAGGCCACGTGTCGGAAGCTGATGCCGGCCTGAGTGGTGATGTCGGTAAAAGCAATCTTGATCGATTGCGCCACCGGTTGTTGAGAAAAAAATAGAGCCAACAGTGCCAGGCTCGCGAGGAAGGGATATGGTCTCATGTCGCCGCTATTGATCCGTGTTCGAGCGAGCTTTCTCTTTTAGGTCTTTCGACATCTTCAGGTGATTCTCGCCTTCTGTCTTACGACCTGCAGCAATGTAGGCTCGACCGAGTTGATAGTGAATATGGGCCTGGTCGGGTTTTAGCCGCACGGCGACCTCAAGGTTCTCGATACTGCCTTTTATGTCACCCTTCTGCAACAAGGCTTTGCCCAGCTCATAGCGCGCGTCAACAAAATCAGGTTTCTCTCTGACGATCTCCTGCATCAGCGTTATTCCCTTTTCCGTCTCCTGTTGAGCAAGCAAAGTGAAGGCAAGATGATATTTCGCCTGAAGGTCGTTTGGATTAACTGTTAGCTCCAGCCCAAACTCATTCGCAGCCTCTGACAGTTTCCCTGCTTTGAAGTGAATGAGACCGGTATAGAAATGGGCCAAGCGAAGTTTGCTGTCCAGGCTTAGAGCTGTGCGTAACTCTGCTAGTGCTTTGTCGACCTCACCGCGTTCGTAATGAGCCTGGCTAAAGAGGATGTGCAGTTGCGGGGTATTTACCCCAATCGCCACCATCTGCTCGATAACGCGATTAGCTGCGTCAAGTTTCCCGTTCTTAAGTAATGAAAGAGCGAGAGGGTAATAAAGAGCAGCATCCTGAGACTTTACAGCTACAACCTCAGTTAGTAACGCGGACGCCTTGGGATAATCGTAGATCATGAAGTAGCTCAGTCCGAGTAGTTGCTTAATCCCGATGTTATCGGGTTTGATTTTGAGTTCGTTTTCGAGAGCGGGTATGGCCTCTTTGTATGACTCTGATTTGTAATATGCCAGGCCGAGGTTGTAATTGAGTCCTTCCTGATTCGGGTTCCATTTTGCCGCCAACGCAAATTGTGCCGCAGCTTCGCGAAAGTCCTGCTGCTCTGCGCGCAGCAACCCGATGCTGTTATGCGCGGCTGCGACTACCTTGCTGTAATAGATCTCTTCTGTCTTCAGTTCTTGCGCCTTCGTCGGTTCAAGTGCTTCACGTTCTGCTATAACTCCTTCAGCTTTGACCAACTCTGGCATCGCCCCAACTTGCTCAGGTAATTTGTTGCCACTGATAAAGGCCCCGACCTTTTTCTCGTCAAGTTTAAATCCTTTCGACTTGAGATCAGCGGAGAGTTTCAGCTCCTTTTCACCTTCGGCAGTCCTCCCAACTTTCATCAGCGATTGGCCCAATCGGTAATGTGCGGTTGTGACCTGGTAGTCGTTGTGATCAAGCGACGGGTTGAGCGCAATACTCTTTTGCAGGACCTCGATCGCTTCCTTGTGCCTGCCTACTCCCTGGTACGCCTGGCCCAAGTGAAAGTAGGTATCGGGATTGTTCGGATGTTTCGAAGCTGCCTTTTCGAGCAAAGAGACCGCAAGCTCAAATTTACGTTCCATTATGTAAAGAATGCCGAGATAAAAGTTCGCGAAGTACTCCTCCGGATTCGCGGCTAATTCAATCTTAAACTCCTCGATCGCGTCAGGGATTCTGGAAGCGCCGTCCTTATATAAATAGGTGAGACCAAGATAGTAGTGGACTCGTGGGAATGATGGATTGAGTGTGATTGCCTGCTTAAACTCTTCGATCGATTCGCCGAGATAACCTGTCTCCCGGTAAGCGCGTCCGATGAGAACCCGGAGAGCTGGTCGATTACCGAGGCGTTGTGCCATTCCTTCGTACAACTGTTTTGCCTTCGGCAGATCCTTTTGCTTCAGGAAACAGAGGCCGAGCGTATATTCCGCGTCGTAATCCGAGGGAGTGAGTTTTAATGTCGCCTCGAGTTCCCTCCTCGCGCTCTCAAAGTCGCCCATCATGAAGTAGGTCTTACCCAGCAGGTGGTGAGCTATTGCGCTTTGTGAGTTAGCGCCAATGGCTCGCTGCAGTGGTTGAATGGCGTCCGAATATTTCCCGGTGTAGAAGTACGCAATGGCGAGATCAGTCAGAGCATCTGTCGCGTCACGTCGAACCGAGATTCCAGCCTCAAGAGCCCCAACGGACGCTGGATAGTTGCTCTCGGCTAGATAAACCTTTCCGAGGCGATGGTAGGCTTCGCTGAGTATGATGTTGAATTCAGCCTCTGCCCTCGTGAAGTTTCCTTCGCGTCGAGCTGCATTAGCTGCGTCGTAATGCTTACGAAATAGATCGCTTTGTGCCTGGAAAAAGGAGATCAATAACAGGGCTGGAAGACAGACCAGGCGAAGGGACATCGTTAGGTAACTCTGAAGCGGAATCGAGAATAAACGCAGACGAAGTGCGAGTGTAAAAACTCAGCACTTCGTCGTTGTTTAGAACTATTGGGGAGTATATCAGAAGGTGAATTTGAACCCGAACTGAATCTCACGCGGTGCTTGAGCTGTCGTAAGCGTTCCGAAGCTTTGCAAATTCCGTGTGTCGAGATCAAATCCAACAAAGTTCGTGTGATTGAAGACATTAAACATCTCGGTGCGGAACTGGAATCCGTATCGTTCCTTAAATCTCCAATTCTTCGCCACAGAGAAGTCGATGTTCATGATCGGTTTTCCTCGCACCGCGCCTTTACCGAGCGAGCCGATTCGGCCAACCCCAGGATTCCTGAATGCTGCCGGGTTCAGGTGCTGCGTTGCGTCGTTTGTATTCAGATAGAGCGGTGCTCCGGTGTAATCCGGTCGCTGTCCGACTGCGCTCGCCGTACCGAGGCTGTTAAAGCCACTAAAAACATCAATCGGAGTAGATCCGAAGTACGATCCAATAGCATTCAACTGCCAATCACTCAGGGCCAGATGCGCGGCGTGGCCCCAACTCCTGAACGAGGGCAAGACGTACACAACATTACTGACGAAGGTATGTCTTCGATCGAGATCGGCGTCCCCCTTATCACTCTTGAAGTTGAAAGGATCACTGGTGGTGTTAGTAAATGCTGTCAATGCCACATCGGAGATCGCATGCCCCCAGGTGTATGAGGCCTGGAACGCCAGCCGATCAGAGAAGCGTCGATTGAGCCACAACTGCATCGCATGATAACTGGAGTTGCCATTCGACTCGTCAGTATTGATGGTGCCTACGCCTCTCAAAAGACGATTGTCAGCCAGCAACTGTCCCGAGTCCCGTACCGTTCCAGTCACCGGGCTCACGATGTTATTCGTGGCTCGTGCATACTGAAGTCTGGCCGGATCCGAACTGCCATCGCACGCAGTTCCTCGACAAGCAACGTTTGGCGCAATGTCGTTACGGTTCACATTGCGGCGCCAAATATGCAAACCGTGATTGCCGATGTAGGACGCTTCGAACGTCGTATTCTTCATCAGCTGGTGGGAAATTGTCAGGTTCCATTGATAGCTTTCAGGTGGCCGAAAGCCCACATCGACAGCGTTGAAACCCGCGTTAGGATTTACGCCAGCAACGTTGGTTCTCAGCCCTGGGTTGATGGTGTCAAGGCTGCGACAGGTCGGACAGTTCGCGAGTGTGGTACCAGCTCCGTTCCAACCTGAACCTGCACTTACCGTTGTAGTCCACGGAGGATTACCTGTCATTCGAAGCAGATCCTCAATCACATTGGAACGGCTCATATAACGACCGAAGCCCACCCTGACAGCTGTTTCACCTGTGCCCTTCACGTCCCACGCCAAACCAAATCGTGGCTGCCAGCCTGCCTTGTAGGTTTCGATGGTCGATTTTCCGATTCCCAATCCTACAGCTTCGTCCGCAGTGACAAGACCGGTGTTGAAATCAATTCCGTTGTATAGGTTCGGTAAGAAGTTTGAGATCCGATTGTCTATCTCCCATGCCGGCAGAAACTGGGAATAGCGTAAACCGAGCGTAATCGATACGCGTGGATGAATTTTCCATGTGTCGTTCCCATAGAATTCGAAATCACGCCAGCGACCCTCAGCGATTTCAGTGGTCTGAATCTCCGTATAGTTAAGAAGCACGGTGTCCCTGAGTAGGAGGTCAGCAATACAATGGCCCGTCTGTTCACCGCAGCCTTGAATGGCTCTCGATGTGTTGCCGCCACCAGCACCACCGCCCGGCTCGTCTTTGAGATTGTGACTGAAGAGAGCACCGAATTTCAGATCGTGGTTGCCTCTTACTAAGGAGAAATCATCTTTCCAAATGTAGAGGTCTTCGCGATTGGCCCACGGAGCCTGGTGCCAGAGATTCGCGTATCCGCCTGCGCCCCAGAACAAGGCAGGTATACTGCCACCAACACGTGAATCTGTTGTTGGGAACACAGTCGGAATCGCGGCAGTGATCTCATCTTCGAGCGCCTGGGTATCCGGGGAAGTAGTAATGATGATGTCGTTGCCGGCTTTTGAAAACTGAAAGTCATTAACCATTGTCGACGAAAGAGTATTCGTCAGCTTCACGGCAAAACTATGGCTCGGCTGGCTCCAGTCGGACGTAAGCGTAGGATACGGCGAGTCGCCCCAGAAGTTATTTGAGGCTGCAAGGTGCGTCCACTTTTCATTTATGTAGCGGACCATCAGGTTCATGTTGCTGGTGATGTTTACGTCACCGCGAATCATATCCTGACGCGTATCGATTGGTTGCAGTTGCGAACTCGCCCAATTCTGAAAACTACTGTTATTGGGATCCGGGAAAAGCTTGACGAGCGCCTGCCCACCGGGGCTTAGCTGGCCTGTTGGGATCCGATTACCCGGGAAACATCCGGTGACGACTGGAGGAGTTGAGTTAGGCGTACAGACTCCACCCGGAATGTGTGGTAACGGTCCGGTCAATACTCCGCTAAAGTCACCCTGCTTTTCCGCAGCCGTGGGAACCCTTGCGGAAAGCACTGAGCCTCGTCGTTCTTTTCTCCACTCCTCCGACCAGAAGAAAAACGCTCTGTTCTTAATTATTGGACCACTGAAGTTGCCACCAAAGTTGTTGTACTTCAACTCTGGCTTAGGCTGACCAGCGCGGTTCAAGAAGAAGTTATTCGCATTCAGCTTGTCATTTCGGTAGAACTCGAAAACGCTCCCGTGAAAGTCATTCCCACCGCCCTTGGTGATTAGGTTCACGACTGCGCCCTGAGCTTGTCCGAATTCTGCACTAAAGCTGTTGCGCTCTACGCGGAACTCCTGAATCGAGTCGACAGACGGGAAGACGAGAAGGGTTCGATTCGATCCGACGTCCATGTTGTTGACGCCGTCAACCGTCCACAGATTCGCATTCGACTGGTTGCCGTTGACCGACATGTCGACGCCGGCGTTGAGTCCTGTTCCTCTCGTTGCGAAAGCACCGCCCGCGCCTGATTGCGTCACCGGCGAAACACCCGGAACCATCAGCGCAAGCTGCGCATAGTTACGACCATTGAGTGGCAACTCAGTTACCTGCTTCTCAGAAATCAGACTGCTCACTTCACCACTGCGCAGTTCCACGGGAGCTTGTTCGCTTGTGATGGTCACAGTTTCACTTACCTGGCCCACTTGGAGATCGATGTTGACAGTCTTGTTTTCACTGACGTGGAGCTCGACCCCAGTAGTCACGGTTTTCTTGAAACCGCTCGGCGCGGCAGTAATGGTATAAAGGCCGGCAGGCAAACTCGAAACAGTGTAAAAACCATCGCCATCCGTGGTGACGGTACGGCTGGCGGTGCCAGTCTTCTCGTCAGTGATTGTCACTTCCACGTTCGCAACCCTGGCACCTTGCGGATCTCTCACCGTGCCGGAGATGTTTCCTGCGGTGCTCGACTGGCCGTGCACACTTATAAGCAGACCAATACTAAGCAAGAGTAATGACGCCCGCATCCAAGACCTGATCGACATACAACACCTCCAGGGTGGTATCCGGAATGGAACTACGAATTCTTAACTAACGCAGCCCGCTTGGTCGTCGTTCTACAAATTGTATCGAGTTGCTACTTTGTTGCAGAGGCTAGCAAAAGTATTTAATACTAATCTGCATTGGTGTCAAGCACTTTTTCGTGGCTCTATAGCTATTCGCGGGTTTATTTTTCGGAGGGAAGAGCCTGGTTTGGAGCACTGACGATTCTCGGGAGACTCAGGTAAAGGAAACTGAGGCGAATTTGCTAGCCAAAACAAGACTTAGAGCGCCCATCAGTGTCGGTTCAGGACCAAGCGTCGAGGCGATGATGCGTGTAGACGGTAAGCCCCGACAAATACTTGATTCAACCGTATTATGAAGCTCTTCGCTGATAACCGGCCAGGCGCGAACTATTGGCCCCCCAACAATAACTGCTTCTGGCGCCAGACCCCGGATCAAATTCGCTATGCCGATGCCGAGGTAGTGTGCAGTTTCTTTGAGAGCCGAGCGCGCCGCATCGTTGTTGTCCAACGCGAGATCCATTAGGTCACTAAAGTTCGGATTGGCATGTCCGTTGTGATTGCCTGAAAGACTTTTGTAGCGCGCAAGAGCGGAACGTTCAGAAGCAAATGCTTCCCAACACTCGCGACTACCCGACGCGCAAGCAACAGGGGCGCCGCTGCCGATCGTCATGTGGCCAAACTCTCCGGCAGCACCACCTTCTCCCCGATAGACCTGCCCATCGAACACGATTCCCGTTCCGACACCCTCTTCAACTAACACTAAAATGAAATCTCTTACTTCCCTGATCTCGGGCCGGCCGAACCAAAGCTCCGCGAGCGCCGCTGCGTTCGCATCGTTTTCCAGGGACACTGGCAATCCAATCTCCGCTGATACCTGTTCGACCAATGGAATGTCGCGCCACTTGAACTGTGGCACGTAAAGTTTGGTGCCTTCTGAATCAACCAGTCCGGGCAGACTGATGCCGATACCTTCAATCGTACTTTTATTCTTCGCGATTAAGTCGCGCGAATTCGTGATGATGTTCGCGATCAGATCGTCGGAATGACGAGGCGTATCGAAGCGTTCCCATTGAAGTACACGACCTGCGAGATCGCTGGTCGCAACTAACGTCCGAGAGGTTCCAACATCGACTCCAATTGCAACAGCGTCTGCGGTGCGAAGTGATAACAACAGCGGCGGGCGCCCCCCACTGGATTTACCACTGACCTCTTCAATCAAACCTTCAGCCCCGAGCTCTTCAACGATCAGCGAAACGGTCGATCGCTGCAACGCTGTTTCGTGAGCAATATCTGCGCGTGAGATCGGACCTCTCTCACGGATGTAGTTGAGAATGATCTGTCGGTTAATGTCGCGGATCGTGTTTGAACGAGCCACGTTTGCTTTCTTTAGGTCGATTCGTCGCATTGCTTTCGTGGGGAAACGTTCACTTGGTTCTGAACAACGAACCAAAACGCCAACCTACGCACAAGACTGGGTGGTCGGTCAATCTTTCCTTTTTGGAATAAGTCCAGGTGATTGGGCGCGGGGGCTACCGTTTAACCACGAAACGCGTCTCGCCTGGGGATTTCGTCAACGCGCGTTGTGAACAACGTTTATTTCGCACTATACTACACCAATTCCTCGGAAGGAGAGCTTAGACTATTTCAGATCGGCTCGCCTATTTCCGCTCGTCGCTAGCGCTCATTGCAGTGTTCCTTTGGCTGTCTGCATCAGCCGGAGCACAGAGCGTAGGGCAACCTGCGGATACCACAAATCTCGAACGCCTGCGGCAACAAGATATGAGCAGTCGCGAATATCAGTTGCGGAACCTGGGTACAGCAGCAAATAAAGCTCTCGATGACAGGCAAAAGAAAGCGTTGATGACGCAGGTCGATCAAGACTTCAAGCGCATTTTGACGCTTCACAATGAATTAATGCGCGCGATCAATTCGGACGCTCCAATTGACTACCACTTTATTTCGGACGCCTCAGCTGAAATCAACAAGCGATCGACGAGGTTGCAATCTAATCTTTGGCTCCGACAGACGGACGAGGAAAAGCCAGCGTCGGCAAAGTCGATCTCAGACAGCAGCAAGATCAGATTCTCGGTGATAAAGCTCTGCACTTACATCAAGGAATTCGTTACTAATCCTATCATCGAAACTCCGGGAACAGTCGACGCTAAATATCTGGCGCGAGCAAAGAGCGATCTGGCCAGCGTCGTCAATCTTAGCGGCCTGATTCGAAAGCAGGCCGATCAAATCCCGAAGTAGTTAGTTTGCCGCGTGGATCAGACGCTAATAAAAATCTTTCGGCGATAGAGGATCCACATTATTCCCAACCATACCAGGACGAAGGCAATGGCAAATGCCAGCGAAGCATTATTCGGACTGGCCCACGAAGCAAAAAGGTTTTCATAGATCCACGACTGCAACGGAACAGAAGCCCCGCCTGAATTCACCTTTATCAACCCCAATAATTCAGCCATCAGTCCTGAACCGACGTAGAGCGCGATCGCGTTCAGACCAAAAACCTCAAACGGTTTGGCCCAACGACGGTATCCCTTTATGTCGACGATCCAGTAGAAAAGCGCCAGGAACTGCAAGGCCAAACCTCCAGTAAACAAAACGTAGGAACTAGTCCACAGGGCTTTGTTTATGACGAAGAAAGAATTCCAGGCCCAACCAACGGCGACACAGATTGCTCCCGCAACAAACATCCCGGAAACTTTTTCATATTGCGACTTTTCGGATCTGAGCCATTGCCCTGTCAGAACTCCCATTAGAGCTGTAGCGATTGCCGGAATCGTACTCAGCAACCCTTCAGGATCGTAGACCTTCGCCTGCGCCCAAACGTGCTTACCGAAGACGACGCGATCGATGTACGACGCCAGACTTCCCTCCTTCGTAAGATCTCCGGCGACAAAGCCCGGCGCCGGCACCAGCTTCATCAGTGCCCAATACAAAAGCAGGAGCGCAATGGTAATGAAGATCTGCGTTCTTAACTTAGTGTTTAGAAAAATAATTGACGTAAAGAAGTAGCAGATCGCTATTCGCTGAAGCACACCGGGAATCCGAAGCTCAGATAAACTGAAATAAGGAAAGCCATTCAAGAACAATCCAAGCGCGAAGATAATCAACGTTCGCTTGATCACCTTGAGATGAAGATCGCGCTTGCTGCCGCCACGCTCTAGTCGATTCGCGAATGCAAGTGGGATCGAAACACCCGCGATAAAGAGGAAGAACGGAAACACAAGATCAGTAGGCGTCCATCCGTGCCATTGCGCGTGTTCCAGCGGCCAGTAGATATTGCTCCAAGTGCCGGGGTTGTTCACGAGCACCATTCCCGCGATCGTTAGACCGCGAAACACATCTAGCGAAACAATTCGGTTTTGTGCAATCGTCATAGGAGGGCTTTAGGTTTGGATTCGGTCGGAGCAGCCCTATTTAGATCATTCAACCATTGCACGTCAACTCAGGCACTTGGAATCGCCAATATCAATTGGTGAATGTTGTTCCCACAAATTTGCCGCGGTACACTGTTGGCAGTCAGGCTTACCGAACGAATTGTCGAACATATAAATCCACGGAAACCAGTGTCTTTCCGCCCTACTCATCTCATTTTCGCGTTACTAATCTGGAGTGGAACAGCGAACGCTCTCGACCCTAAGAGGGAGTTATCGCAGTTCGGAGTAGAGGTTTGGCTGACTGAAAACGGGCTGCCCCAAAACACTGTGCACGCAATCACTCAAACCAAAAACGGTTACGTTTGGATCGCCACTGAAGGCGGGCTCGCACGGTACGACGGAGTCAACTTCCGGATCTTCGACAGACAAAATACGCCTGAACTACCCAGCAACTACATTCGGGCCTTGATGGAAGATCGCCAGGGAAACCTCTGGATCGGCACGGCAGAAGGCTTGGTTCGTTTGCAGCCAGGAAACGCGACGCTCTTTACGCGAGTCGAAGGGTTACCAAACAACAGCATTCAATCGCTGTATGAAGATCGAGTTGGGAATGTGTGCGTTGCCACGACGGGTGGACTAACAGTGCTGAAGGGCGATCAGGTAACCACCTTCCCCGTGAATGATCGCTCGGTCAGCGGGAGCATCCAAACCGTATTTGAAGATGCGGAAGGCGCTTTCTGGATCGGTACCCCTTATGGATTGACGCGGTTTAAAGACGGAAAGTTTTCAACGTTCACCGAGCGTGACGGTCTCGGTAGCAACAGTGTTCGGGCCATCCAGCAAACACGAGATGGTCGCTTATGGTTTGGAACGTTATCTGGTCTTACCGTGCTTAGAGATGGCGTCTTCACTACTTTCAGGATGCGCGATGGTCTCAATAGCGACAGAATCTTGTCGTTGTGCGCTGATCGAGACGGAACATTGCTTATCGGAACTGCCAACGGTCTGAATCGATTGACTGACAATCATTTCAGTGGATTCGTGTTAGCAGACTCGCTCTCCACAAGCACTATCCTTGCTTTATTTGAAGACGTTGAGGGGAACGTTTGGATCGGCACTGAGTCGGGCGGGGTTAATCTCCTGAAGGATACGAAGTTCACAACCTACTCAACGAGAAATGGCCTGGCTACTAATCTGGTCAAATCAGTGTACGGCAGTAGCAACGGTGACCTTTGGATAGGCACTGAAGGTGGGCTGAGTCTGCTGCGCAATGGACAATTGACCAATTACTCGACGGCGACCGGCTTATCCAGCAATGTCGCTATCTCTCTATTCGCTGATACATCCGGAACTCTCTGGGTCGGCACGACCAGCGGTCTCAATCGTTATCGTGATGGAAAGTTTACGCCCCAGCGTGCGACAGATGGACCAGCAAACGAATACGTAAGATCGATTTATCAGGATCGCGAAGGCTATCTGTGGATCGGCACGCGCAGTGGGTTAACGAGAATCAAAGGAGCTGAATCGAAGACTTTTACGGAAGCTGACGGTCTTCCGAATGACCTGATCACGGCTCTGTACCAGGATTCTGGCGGCGCACTTTGGATTGGTTCACTCGGTGGCTTGACCAGATTTCAGAATCAAGAGTTTACGACCTACACAACCAAGGATGGCCTCTCGAGTGATTTAGTGTCGGCTATTTACCAAGACTCTGACCAAACTCTCTGGATCACAACCGACGGCGGAGGCGTGAATCGTTTCAAAAACGGTACCTTCACAGCTTACACAACAAAACAGGGATTAATTGACGACGTCATTCACAGCGTGCTCGAAGACGCTCGGAATAACCTCTGGTTTAGCTCCAGCAAAGGTGTCTTCCGCGTCAGCAAGTCGGATTTCGATCAAGTCGCAAATGGAAAAGCTTCCTCGATTACTGCCGTCACGTACAGCACTGCCGACGGAATGTTGACGCGGGAATGTAGCGGTGGAGGTTCACCTTCGGCGTGGAAAGACCATGCGGGAAGACTATGGTTCGCGACGATCAGAGGCGTGGCCATGATCGATCCAACGAATATCAAGAAGAATGAGCACGCACCTCCAGTCGTAATCGAACAATTGCGAACCGACGATCAGTCTGTGATTTTCGCCAACAACGCAGTGATCTCTGCTGGCCAGACACGGTTCGATTTTTACTACACGGCTCCGAGCTTCGTGGCGGCCGAGAAGATCCGGTTCAAGTACAAACTTGAAGGGTTCGACAGAGACTGGATCGATGGCGGTACACGGCGCATCGCTTCATACACAAATCTGCGACCGGGGAATTATCGTTTCCTCGTCATCGCCTGCAATAACGATGGCGTATGGAACGAAACCGGCGCCAGTCTCGGTTTCTATCTCAAGCCGTATTTTTATCAGACCACCTGGTTCTACATTCTTTGCCTGTTGGCGCTGATACTTATCGGCTGGCAGGTTTATCGTTT
>Ga0070669_100002369_pt1 | contig 13621 bp, 8 predicted proteins | sample KBSS53metaG_FD_64680 | JGI IMG/M metagenome (GOLD analysis project Ga0070669, IMG submission 64680) | Switchgrass rhizosphere microbial communities from Kellogg Biological Station, Michigan, USA - KBS S5-3 metaG | ecosystem: Host-associated > Plants > Roots > Rhizosphere > Soil ... | reverse complement strand
CGGTTTATGGCCGGGCCCACTACGTTTCACCTCGCCAGCTGGAGTATCACGGCGTTCAGCTAAAAGTTCTTCCCACCATTCGCCATAAATACTTCGACACCGTCGTTCACTGCTTTCTCTCGGCGGTCCATGCCGTCTCGGGACGGTTTGATGCGGCGCTAATCTGCAATGCCGCGAACGCGCCTTTCGCGCCCATCCTGAGGCTAACCGGAACGCCGGTAGCCATAAACGTGGACGGACTGGAGCACAAAAGAAAAAAGTGGGGCTGGCTGGGCAGGCGTTATTACCTCGCCGCGGAACGTCTGGCGACGATGCTGCCAAACGTGATGGTGACTGACGCCCAGGTGATCCAGGACTACTACCTCGCGCGATACGACGCCGAGTCACAAATGATCGCGTATGGCTCCGAAGTTGAACGGCGTCCGGATCGGGCGGCGGTGCGACGCTGGCGAGCGGAACCGAATCGTTATGTACTTTACGTTTCCCGGCTCGAGCCGGAAAACAATGCGCGCCTCGTAATCGAAGCTTTCAAGAAAGTGCGGACCGCTTATCGGTTGCTGATCGTTGGTGATGCTCCTTACGCTCACGACTACATCACCGACCTGAAAGAGCGCGCTCGAGGTGACAAGCGCATAGTCTTCACCGGCTTTGTCTTTGGACAGGACTATCGCGCGCTGCAACAAAATGCCTACTGCTACGTCCATGCGACCGAAGTCGGCGGAACGCATCCGGCGCTGCTGGAAGCGATGGGTTATGGCAACTGCGTTTTGACTTTGGCCACTCCGGAAAACATCGAGGCAGTGGGAGACGCGGGAATCCCGTATGCCGATGAGTTCGATCTGGTCGAAAAACTACAGCGGGTTTTACGAGACGGGTCGTTGGTCCAGAGTTATCGCAACCGGGCGCAAATCAGAGTGCAACGCTACTACGATTGGGATCGCGTCGTGGACCAGTATGAAACGCTGTTCGCGAAGATGAGTGGTAAACAGGTGGACGCAGTAGCGGCGGTTGAGAGTAATGAAGCCCGGTCACAGGATGCAGCACTAAGCAGAAAATAAGTCTATGCAGAAGCCCGACCGTCAGGGAGGGTTTAGAAGGCGTTGGCGGAGGCTTGATGGTTATAACTGAATCCGCAAGCTAAGAGTTTCCTTACAAAAATTTTTGTATCCTAAAAGAGGTGGCCCCGCCAATCATTACGATTGGCGGGGCAAAACTTTCCGGCAGGTTCGGGTAAATCAAGGGCGGTGGCAAAGAACTGAGAATCGTCGATTAGGCCGATCCTTGAACCAGGCAGCACTGTTTGCGGGTGAGATAAAGCCTCGCGGTTGGATAAATAAGGGCCGCGCTCATTGCTAACAGCTTTTTCAATCAACTGGGGTGGCGTTCAGTGTGCGAAATTATACGTAAGTTTCGTGACGTGTCAAGAACAATTTCACTAGACTTCCGTAACAATCACCCAGAAGGTTCAAAATCCTCAGGATTATTCGCCAGAACGGACTTGAGAAAGGCGTAATGCCTGCCGGCGCGCCGCTTCAGAGACGTTGCGGTTTTGACTGAGGTTTCTAAGATCCTTGGTCCGGATACGGGGCAGGGTACTAATAACGGTGGGTATCGGCGTGCGCGGATTGCGAACCAGGTTGTGAATAATTGGATAGGAACGCGCCCAATTGCGATTGAGAGCAATGAGGCGCAGCACTTCATCAGCCACGGTCCGCATTGAGGCGATGTTTTCGACCTCCTGGTCCGTAACGCGCGGATTTTGAATCACGGCGGTCGCCACCACGCGGTTTGAGTCGCGAATCAGGATGCTGCGCGCTTCGCGATCGCCCTTCATGCCGAGCTTCATGCGGTCCTTCACGTTCATGAACATTATGCGCCGAATCAAAGAAACCCGCTCCGGCGGCACCTCGCCCTTTTCACTCTGCTCAAATTCCAGGGCGCGTTTGAAGTTGGCGGCGTGTTCCTCGGCAGTTTCCAGTTTTAAATCTTCATAACGCTCGCTCGGCAGCCATGAGTTGTCGAGCTCCGCATCCGAAACCTCGATGTGTTCCGCGATCAACCAGGCGTCTTCAACCGTCAGCCCGGCGGAGAAGTCAGCACTCTCGAAAAACTCGGCCGCCGCGCTATTGCCTCTGCTTCGCAACTCTTGTGCGATCTGCTGCGCGCCTCTTTCCTTTTCAAAGAACTCACGCCTGGTTTCGCGCGCCCGACGTTCGGCGTCGGCGGAGCGATCAGAGTTTCCCAGGATGGCGTCGATAATTTTGGGAAAGCGCACCAGCCTCTGCTGGTTCGTGGCAATCAGGTCAAGCAGTGAACTATCGGAAGTAGACGACGCCAAACCGGCGATCACTTCATCCGGCGTCTTGCTGTTCATTATCACTGCTTCGTGAAGCTCGCGAGTTTGCGCGGAAAGCGTGGCGAGGTAATTCAGAACGGGGATCGAAGTCTCCGTGCTTTTGGCTGCTGTCAGGAGATCCTGTGAATCCTGCGTAGTTAAGGTTTCGTTTGCTGCTTCGGCAATTTCAGGGTCGTCGGCTCGCCGGAGAGCAACTAACACTTCCAGCAGGTCAGATTGCGGAAGCGGCAATAGACCACTCGCGGCGGCAAGTCTCGCCTGTTGGGGTGCCGTGCCAGTGATGATGGCTTGTACCGCGGGATTGGTTGAAGAAGTTGTGCTGCTCATGATGAAGGGCGCGAGCGAAAATTATTACTCTTCGAAGACTCGTACGCTGGCGGAAATTGAAGGCTAGTTTTGATGTTTTACACGAGATGCCGACATCCCCTGTTCAATACAAATTGAAATTGTATTCCAACTGAACAAGAGTCGAGACGGGCCTGCCATCTTTCACCGCTGGTGCAAACTTGATCTTTCGAGCTGCGTCGATCGCCCGAGCTGTCAAACCGCCTGGCAAATCGTTAAGGACAAGAATATTTTTAACCGTGCCGTCGGCGGCGAATACTGCCCGGAGAACGACTGTGCCTTCCACGAGTGCGGCTCGAGCCTTCTCTGTATAAGTGGGCTCGGGTTTGCTCAGAACTCGCACCCTGGTTGTGACTTCTGCAGACGAAAAAAGCGTACGTGGGGCCTGCGACATGTCGGCCGGCTCAGCATAGAGACGAAGTGTTTCCAGCTGTTCCTTCCACATGGTTGCGTCCGGCGCAAGTGGAGCGAGTTTAAGAAACGACTCCAGATTCGCGGCGGCTTCCTTGAAACGCATTGCGGTCTCTTTCCCTTTTGCTACCCTTTCCTCGTCGGTAAGTTTTGGCGGGACGGCCAATGTTTTGAACTCCGTCCCGTCAAAAGCCCAGGACCTGAGCGAGCGACTTGCAATATCACAAATCAAGGCTTGAGATCTTAGAAGATAGCCCAGGGGAAAATCAGACTGGCCCGTCAATGCGTCGTTTGCTTGATTAAGCGCTTCTCTGCAGGAGCGTCGCTGTAGGTGAATTACACCGAGCACGTAATGAGCCTCTGCATTTTGAGCGTTGAGCAATAATGCCTGGCTGGCCTCCCTTCCAGCTTCATTTATCGCTTTCGTAAACAGAAGCGTGTGGGACAGATTTGCGTGAGCAGTCGCAGAGTCAGGGCGAAGCGCAACTTCCTTTTCGAAAGCCTTACGTGCGTCTTTCCACTTCTCCTGGCCGGCGAGGGAGAGCCCAAGGTAATGCCAAGCCTCGGCATCGTCCTTATATCTCTTTATGCCTGCACGCAGGGCCTTAGTCGCGCCATCAAAATCGCCTTGTTGGTAAAGCCTGACGCCCCGATCCCGATCTTCGTAAACAGTTGTTGTTGGCTGCTGCAACCAAGAACCGGCTACCGCGGGAGTCACGCCGCTGATCGAGAGGACCAGGATGAAAGCAACCATTAGGTGGTGAAACATTATTCCTGAAGAGCGTTAAGCGGTAGCCCCGTGACACTTTTTATATTTCTTACCCGAGCCGCACGGGCAGGGTTCGTTGCGACCAACCTTGGGCTGATCGCGAACAACCGTCTTCACTTTTCCCGCTTCTTCTCCGGCTGCGGCGGCGCCCTGGTTCGGTCCGGTGAAGGTCATTGAAGTAGACCGCCGCGGCAGCCGCCGCTGCTGAATCGCTTCCGGTGGTTCTTCGGAAACGACCTGCAGGTTGAAAAGCGAACGAATGGTGCTGGTATCGATGCGGTCGAGCATTTCCTGAAACATGTCAAAACTCTGCTTCTTGTACTCGACTAACGGATCTTTCTGACCGTAACCGACCAGGCCAATGCCCTGTTTCAAGTGATCGAGGGACAGCAGGTGGTCTTTCCACTGCGCATCGATGATGTTGAGCATGATGATGCGTTCGTAGGTGCGCATCGCTTCCGGTCCGATATGTTGTTCCTTGTCGGCGTATTTGACCTTCAGCTTTTCCCAGATGGCGTCGGCGACTTCCGCGGAAGTGTAGTTGGGAATGTCCAGGCCTTCAGCGTCAGCGTCGAAATCATAGATGGTCTTGATCTGGATCTTGTAGTTTTCAACGTCCCAATCGTCTGGAGAAACGTCGGGATTTAAATACTGCCTGGTCAAATCAGATAAGAGATCGTAAGCAACACCTGCCTGCGGCGGATCGCCCATCAGGTATTCGCGCTGGTCAGGCTGTTCCATCAACTGGCGGCGCAGGCCGTAGATCGTCTCGCGCTGCTTGTTCATGACGTCGTCATACTCGAGCAGGTGTTTACGCGATTCGAAGTTTCGACCTTCGACCGACTTCTGCGCCGACTCGATTCGCTTCGACACCATCTTCGACTCGATCGCCACGCCTTTTTCCATGCCCAGACGCTGCATCAGCGCTTTGACTTTATCGCCGGCAAAGATGCGCATCAGATCGTCTTCAAGCGACAGGAAGAATCGCGACGATCCGGGATCGCCCTGGCGTCCAGCGCGTCCGCGAAGCTGATTGTCGATTCGTCTTGATTCGTGGCGTTCAGTGCCGAGGATGTGCAGCCCGCCGATGCCGACTACTTCCTTGTGCTCTTCTTCGACGATTCGTTTGGCGCGATTGAAAGCGACGTTCCACTGCTCTTCAGTGGCTTCGTCGGGATCGATCTCATCCTTTTTGAGAAACTCGCGGGCCATGAAATCCGGGTTGCCGCCCAGCAGAATGTCGGTGCCGCGACCGGCCATGTTCGTGGCGATTGTGACCGCGCCCTTGCGTCCCGCCTGGGCCACGATCTCTGCTTCGCGCTCGTGATACTTCGCGTTGAGCACGTTGTGCGGCACGCCTTCGCGTTGCAGCCGGCGCGCGATTAACTCAGAATTTTCGACGGAAACTGTGCCCACGAGCGCCGGCTGTCCGCGCTCATGACAGTCTTTGATTTCCTCAATCACCGCGTCCCACTTCTCTGGCAGCGTGCGATAGATAACGTCGGAAAAATCGCTGCGGACCATCGGCATGTGGGTGGGAATGACTACAACGTCGAGTTTATAAGTCGACTGAAATTCCGAGGCTTCAGTTTCAGCCGTACCGGTCATGCCCGAAAGTTTTTCGTAAAGGCGAAAATAGTTTTGCAGCGTGATGGTGGCGAGGGTCTGGTTCTCCTTTTCAATCTTCACGCCTTCTTTCGCTTCCACCGCCTGGTGAAGTCCATCCGACCAGCGACGGCCTTTCATCAATCGGCCGGTGAAGTCGTCGACGATAATCACTTCGCCTTCCTGGACCACATACTGGTGATCCAGCTTGTAGAGCGTGTGGGCCTTCAGCGCCTGCTCGACGCAATGAAGCAATTCCATGTTTGAAGGGTCGTAAAGATTTCCCACACCCAACAGACGCTCAGACTTGTCGACGCCCTCTTCGGTCAACACCGCCGTATGCTGTCGTTCGTCGACCACGTAATCGCCGGTCTTCTGGCCGTCGACCTCTTCGCCTTTTTTCAACTGCGGAATGATCGCGTCGGCTTTGTAGTACTTATCCGTCGCTTCATCCGACGGGCCGGAAATGATCAGCGGCGTGCGCGCTTCGTCGATAAGAATCGAATCGACCTCGTCAACGATCGCGAAGTAATGACCGCGCTGAACACAAGTCGCGAGGTCAAACTTCATGTTGTCGCGCAGATAGTCGAAGCCGAATTCGTTGTTGGTGCCGTAGGTAATGTCGGCGGCGTAGGCTGTCTGGCGCTCGAAGTCGTCCATGTCGTTTTGAATACAACCAACTTCGAGACCGAGGAAACGATGAATCTGGCCCATCCACTCCGCGTCGCGCGAAGCCAGGTAATCGTTGACCGTAATCACGTGGACACCGCCGCGGCCGGTGAGCGCATTGAGGTAAGCCGGGAGGGTGGCGACGAGCGTCTTGCCTTCGCCGGTGCGCATCTCCGCAATTTTTCCCTGGTGCAACGCGATGCCGCCGATCAACTGCACGTCGAAGTGGCGCATTCCAGTTGAACGCACGCTGGCTTCTCTGACGAGGGCGAACGCTTCGGGAAGAATCTCGTCCAGCTCTTCACGCTCGCGGCGCTTGCGCTCTTCTTTGTCAGTGATGCCGGCGACGGCCTGCTGGAGTTGTTCCTTAAACTCCGCCGTGCGCGCGCGCATTTGTTCGTCCGAGAGCTTCTTTATTTCCGGCTCGAGCGCGTTTATTTGTTCGACAATCGGCTGGATGGATTTGAGATAACGCTGATTGCTGCTACCGAATACTTTTGTTAGTAATTGATCGAAACTCATAGTTTTGTTAATCCGAAACGCGGCGGAATACCCGCCTGATCGTGTTTTATAGTTTGTTGATTTTAGTTGAGCGTAGGAAAGGTATCAAGCGGTGCTTACTGTAGGGGCGGACCTGCGTGTCCGCCCTGGGCGCACACATAGGTGCGCCCCTACATAATTCGTTAGCTGGGCTTGTCCGGCGTCGCGAGTTGCTTCTTGATTAGATCAACCACCGCCTGCCGCGGCATCGTAAAATTGAATACGATGTTTTTGCCGACCGCCTCGGCACTCGTGTTCCGCAGCAACGCTTCCTCATCTTTGCCGGCGCGCGACTGGGCCCCGAACATTAGCGCCGCATTGAAGCCTTTAGCGAGCACGCGCGCACTGTCAATCGACGACGCCTCTGATTCGACGGTAGCCAACACTTCGGTTTCGCCCTGCTTAATTGTAAACACCACCTTCGATCCGGGATTGTCTTTGTCCACCGGTTTCAAGTAGATCAGAAAACCGCTGTCGTTTAGCGCCGCGACCATGCGGCCAAACAGGTCAACCAGATTTTCGTCGCCGGCCTTCTTGGTGTACTTGGCGTTTTTCAGTTTGCCGTCTTTGTCGAGTTCCGCCTCGATCACCATCTCGAAGGGCTGATTCAGATCCAGCTTGCCCTGTTTCTTAAGTTCATAGGCATAAGCCGCGAAATCTCTCATCGCCTTCTTGTTGATCTCGTTCTCCTTGGGAAGGTCGAGATTGTTTTGCGCGGCAGTCTTTTCCAATTCAGTCTGGGCCTGGTCAGCGGTCAGCGCCGGACTGCCGGCTGGACTGGGACTGGACTTCGCAATTGCCGGCGACGTTGAGGCTTTCGGTGTTGCCGGCGTGGCGTTCGCGATCGCCACCGGCGACGGAGCGATAATCGGCGTTGGCGAAACTTCCGGTTGGACCACCGGCGGCTGCGTCTGAGCTACCCACGGCAGCGGCGTGACGGCGGGAAGCGGCGGCGGCAGAGCCGTCTGTCCTTCAGGCGCCCAATAGCCATCAGGATAGCGAAACTTGTTACTCGACAATTCCACGAACTGCACGTCGTCGCCGATCTGAGTTCTTTCGTAATCTTTGTCGACGAAACTGGTGTCGGCGATCAAGCTGGCAAGGTTGAATGCAGCCCTGACGCCGGGAATGTAGAGCACGCCGCTGAGCAGCAACACGTGGGCCGCCAGCGAGCCGCCCAACAACTTCAAAATAATGGGCCAGCGAATCTGGTTGTTAACTTCAAAATGTGCGAAAAGTTCCGACATACCTAAAATAAAACGCCCCTGCTATCGACAATGTTCCTTCCTTAGACGCGCGGCGCGGGCCAGACGTTGCGAGAATTCGAACCGTCGCTCGAATGCAGTTCAGAGTTCAAGCTTTAGCTTGCGGTGTTCTGTGCCGGGCAAAAGCCGCAGCCTAAAGGCTGAACTCTGAACTGCCAGCCTCAATCCCGCGTTAGTGTCTACGTTAGCATTTCGCCCGCGCAAGCCCTAAAGCTAGAATGAATTATGCGACGTTCTCGTGACAGAGTTGTTGATAAGAAGCGTCGATCTGGTAACAAAAACAGATCTCGACGGCCGGAGGCGCCTGAGCGGGCCCATCGACCCGACCCAGGTTTGACGAAGAACGCCGCCTCAAATCGCAGCATTTCCTCCGATCTCAGAAAGCTGCTCGAAGGTATTGGGACACCGCGCCCGCGGCCGTTCAAGCCCGATCCGTTCCAACTCGAAGCCCTGGCCGCGCTGGAATTCGAGGACGTGCTCGTCACGGCGCCCACCGGCAGCGGCAAAACCTGGATTGCGCGCGAGGAGATTCGGCGCCTGCTGGATGCGGGCCGGCGCGCCTGGTACACCACGCCGCTGAAGGCGTTGACGAATTCAAAGTATCAGGAATTCTCGGAAGAGTTTGGTGAAGATCGCGTAGGAATACTGACCGGCGATCGCAAAGATAACACGGCTGCGCCGCTCGTCGTCGGCACTACCGAGATTTATCGCAACCAACTTTTCGATTCGTTGCGCGGCGGCGGCGACATTGACGCGGATTTGGTTGTGCTCGACGAAGCGCATTACCTGGGCGACGAAGATCGCGGCCACGTTTGGGAGGAAGCAATAATCCTGACGCCGCCGCGCATTCGTCTGTTGCTGCTGTCGGCGACGGTGGGGAATGCGGATGAGTTTGCCAGTTGGATTAGTGAAGTGCGCGGCGTTCGCTGCGGGGTGATTACGCGGCCCGGCGCACGGCCAGTGCCGCTGCGCGCTGGAATACTCTTGCCGGACAAGAGACTGCTGCCGCTCATGAACGAAGGCGGCAAACTGAATCCTGAGATTGAGCGGATGCTCGACGAAACCGCCAGGACGCCAAGGCCGCCAAGACGACGCTGGTAAGCCACGAAGATAATAAACCGCGGATGAACGCGGATTACACGAATCTGAAAAGAAGCATTTGGACTGTTGAAAGAAAGAAGCTCGTTGACTGTTGAAAATCTTCTGATCTGATCCGCGGTTATCCGCGTAAACGCGCGGCCAAATTTATTCTTGGCGTTCTTGGCGGTTACCAAAACGATGAAGCTACGCATGCCGGAGATGCCGCCCGCTACGTTGCTAGGCGCACTCGGTTCCTACAACCTGTTACCCGCGATCGTCTTTATGCCGACGCGCCGGCGCTGCGATCAAGCGGCATCTGAAACCGCGCTGATGCGCCGCGACGCAAATGACGAGCGTCGTGAAGCACGCCGCGATTTCATGCGTAGTTGGGTTGAACAGCATCCGGAAATTCGCGGCCATCGTCATTGGGACACGATCATTCGCGGCGGCGTCGCTTCCCATCATGCCGGTCACATTCCTGCCTGGAAGATGGTGATCGAAAAACTTATGAGCGCCGGTTTGCTCGACGCGATCTTCGCCACAGCAACGGTTGCTGCCGGAGTCGACTTCCCGGCCCGCACCGTTGTCTTAACAGTTGCCGACGCGCGCACCGGCAGCGGTTGGCGACAGTTAACGGCTTCAGAATTACAACAGATGACCGGTCGCGCCGGGCGCCGCGGGCGCGACAACGTCGGCTTCGTGGTTGCCGCGCCCGGGTTGCATCAGGATCCGCGGCGAATCGCCGAGCTGTTGCGAGCGCGGCCGGATCCGCTCGTCAGCCAATTCCGCGCCACGTATACCACGTTGCTGAACCTGCTCGATGCGTACGGGAATTTCCGGCAAGTGCGTGAGATCGCTGAAAGAAGTTTTGCGCATCGCGAAGCCGCCCTGCAGATTGCGCGGCTCGAAAGAGCCCAGGCTGACGGCGAGCAACAGCTTGAGCTCAAAGCTAAAGAGGCCGGATGTGATTTGCCGTTGTCTGTTGTCAGAGGATTTGAACGATTGGTCAGCGCCCGCTCACGTTTGCACGAGCTGCAGCCACAGACGAGGGCTGAAGCGCTGCATCGTTGGCTCGATGAAGAAGTGAAACCGGGGCGCGTGGTTGGCATTGGTCGCAGTGGCCGGCGGCTGGTTTTGATTACCGAGAAGCGCGACGGAAATGTTCGCGGCATTCGTGAAGACGGACGCAGCGCCAGCTTTCCGCTCGAGCGCATTGGACGCGTCTACGCGCCGGTTTATCGTCAGCGCGACGAGTTTGTTGACGAAGCATTTGCTGACGTGCGCGAGCGCGGACGTGAGCTAGTCATTCCTGAGCCACGTCTGCGCGACGCGCAGGCAGAGGAAAGTGACGCGGTAAATTTCATCGACGATCAGCTCGACGCGATCTTGCCGGCGGGGCTCAACGCCGAGGACAAGGCGAAGTGCCTGGAAGTTCTGTGGTCTATGCTTGCCGAGGCGGAAGATCTCGAACGCGTCACTCGGCGAATGGAAACTTTGCGTGAAGAGGTTTGGCGGCCTTTCAATCAGCGCGCGCGGGTGCTGGCAATCTTCGGTTACCTCGACTTCGAAGCGGAGCAAGTAACTGAACGCGGTCGCTGGCTGGCTGACCTGCACGTCGATCGCCCGTTGCTGATCGGTGAAGCGCTGGAGAACGGTCTTTTCAACGCCGTCGAGTTTGATCGCATGGCGGGGTTGATGGCAGCACTGACGGCGGATGAGGATCGCGACTATGGCCAGCTTGAACTGGAAGACAGTTTGATAACGGTCCTGGCGCAGTTTGAAGCCATCGGGTTCAAGGTGTCTTCGGAAGAATGGAAACTCGGAATCGAGCCGGCGCCGGATTTGAATTTCTCAGCGGCGGCGGCTGCGGTCGCCTGGGCCACCGGCACAGATTGGTCCAAACTTGTGCGCGATACTGGTGCCGAGGAGGGCGATCTTTTCCGGATGTTATCGCGCAGCGGTGAAGCGCTGCTGCAAATCGCGGGTTTACGAACAACGCACCCGGAAGCCGCGCGAATCGCGGCCATCGCGGCCGACGCGATCCTCCGCGAGCCGGTGAGGTGAGAGCACCCGATATTTTTTCGAACCGTTTAGAAAGGGCACTTGCGCCCCAAACCCTCGTCCGTTTAGAGAGGGCACTTGTGCCCCCCAACGCGGGCGGACAAGTCCGCTTTCTAAACGGCCCGATTAGGTGGAGGGACAAGTCCGCTTTCTAAACGGCCCGATTAGGTGGGAGGGACAATCCGCTTTCTAAACCTAGTAAATATTTTGTCTATGCTGGAGGATTAGTCTTAATGGCGCTGATTTCCGCTAACGAACTGAAACGCAAAATGCTGATTACGGTTGACGGTCAACCGTACGTGGTCCTGGAAGTGTTTTTCGCTTCGCCCACCGCGCGCGGCGCCGCGACCATGGTCCGTACCCGTCTGCGCCAACTGCTCAGCGGCGCCGTTCTCGAAAAGAGTTTTCGTTCCAGCGAAAAGTTTGCTGAGCCAGACATCGAGCTAGCCCCGGCGTCTTATCTCTACAACGACGCGCACGGCTTTCATTTCATGGATGAGAAAAGTTTTGAGCAGTTCACTTTCGACGAAGCTGCGATTGATGCCGATCGTGGTTATTTGAAAGAAGGTGAGTCGCTGCAGGTCTTGAAGTACAACGGTGCGCCGGTTTCATTGCAACTGCCGCAATATGTCGAGCTGGTTGTCACGTCTACCGAGCTTGGTTTGCGCGGCGATACGGCTGCCGGCGGCGCGACAAAAGTGGCCACATTGGAGACAGGAATTTCGGTACGCGTGCCGCTGTTTATCAAGGAAGGCGAGACGGTGCGCGTGAACACGCAGACGGGTGAAGTCGCGGGACGAGCGTAACCAGATTCGGGGTTTTTTCGTGGTTTCGTACGCCTTTGTTTATTAAGGAAAACGTACCGCGAAAGCACAGGAAGCCGTCGGTAGATCACCTACTGAGATACCTGCAAACTCTCAACTTGAACGAATTTCTGTACCCCTTCGCAACAAAATTGCGGCTTGATTGAGTACGTCACATCGACCCCTCACGACAACCAAAATACAGCAACCATCGCAATCAAATATCCATCTTAGTGCCGGTCTCGATTTCAAGTGCTTTACGTTCTTTGAGAATCGATTCCATGCGTAGCGATTGACAGGCCAGGGACCACATGCGGATGAAGTTCCCCCGCGCGTCCCAGGTAAGAAGCTTTAAATTTGGTGGTCCCCCGGGCCATCGCTCACATGGAGAATCAACATGAAGTTTCCCCGGTATCCCCGTGCCCTACATTTGCGCTCTGCGAAGTTCGCCCCTTTTGCCATCATCTCTTTATTCTTTCTGACGAACTTCACCGGTCTCTTTTTCAGTCCGGTATTGGCTCCAACTGTTAGCGCCGCGAACCAGGTAGAAGTCATCCCTGAAGACATCCCGTTGTCAGGCGATTGCGATCTTGATTGGATCATTTATCGCGCCGGCAAAAACGCGGGTGTTGACCCTCGCTTCATTCACGCCGTGATCAAGCAGGAGTCGAAATACGATCCGAAGGCAGTGTCATACGTTGGCGCCGAAGGCCTGATGCAAATGATGCCGGCGACGGCGAAGCGTTTCGGCCTGAAGGATCCGTTTGATCCGAAAGCGAATGTGGAAGCGGGAACGAAGTACCTAAAATGGCTGCTGAAGCGGTTTGACGGTGACGTTTCACTCGCGCTCGCCGGCTACAATGCGGGCGAAGGATCGGTTGACAAGTACAAAGGCGTGCCGCCCTACGGTGAGACGCAGAACTACGTGAAGAAGATCGTCAAGACTTACGGCAAGACCTATCACCCGGTGCTCGCTCCGGAAGACGCGAAGCTCGCGTTCCATCTGACCAACGACGATGCGACCGCTAACGTCGGACTCTAACACCTAATTCAATTCGAGAAGAGAAAGAGGACAGACAGGAATGTCTGTCCTACTTTTTTTGGGTCGATCTTAATTTGGAGTGCGCTGACCTGTCAGCGCTTTCGTCGGTTGCGACCTGTCGCGACCATGGTTCGTTGAAACACAAGCTAAGGTCGTGGCGTCAAGCCGCCACTGGCCAAAGCGCTGACAGGTCAGCGCACTCCAAAAGAAGAGCCGGAGGATCGAGTAAATGGCGCTGATTTCCGCTAACGAACTGAAACGCAAGATGCTGATCACGGTTGACGGTCAACCCTACGTGGTCCTGGAAATATTTTTCGCTTCGCCTACCGCGCGCGGAGCCGCGACCATGGTCCGTACCCGCCTGCGTCAACTGCTCACCGGCGCTGTCCTCGAAAAGAGTTTTCGTTCCAGCGAAAAGTTTGCGGAGCCCGACATCGAGCTGGCTCCGGCGTCTTATCTTTACAACGACGCGCACGGTTTTCATTTCATGGATGAGAAGAGTTTTGAGCAGTTCACTTTCGACGAAGCCGCGATTGACGCCGATCGGGGTTATTTGAAAGAGGGTGTCTCGCTGCAGGTTTTGAAGTACAACGGTTCGCCGGTTTCATTGCAACTGCCGCAATACGTCGAGCTGGTTGTGACGTCTACCGAGCTTGGTTTGCGCGGCGATACGGC
>Ga0070669_100002368_pt1 | contig 13621 bp, 12 predicted proteins | sample KBSS53metaG_FD_64680 | JGI IMG/M metagenome (GOLD analysis project Ga0070669, IMG submission 64680) | Switchgrass rhizosphere microbial communities from Kellogg Biological Station, Michigan, USA - KBS S5-3 metaG | ecosystem: Host-associated > Plants > Roots > Rhizosphere > Soil ... | reverse complement strand
CTAATCAAACTCGGCGAAACGAAGCACAAGGAACCGTTGACGCTCAACCGCCGCGCTGCGGAAAGCGATCTGCTGATTTACGTCAACATCAATCTAGTGCCGATGGACGGTGGTCATAAGTCTGTCGCGGTGGGCCTGTGTGACTACGAATCGCTGCGCGCCCACCACGAGCCGCAGACGATCCGGGATTCCGACAGTTACATGGATCCGGCGCGGTCCGAGTTGAATCACAAGGTCCACCGGCTCGGCAAGATCGTCGACGAACAGCTGAACGTCTTTCATATCGAGACGGCCATCAACAATCGCATGTACAAAGGCGACATGGATTTTCTGCTGCGCAATGAAGACGACTTCACTGCGTTCGACCGCATGAAGTTTGAGGCCATGCGCTACACGATGAGCAAGCTGCCGCGGCCGGCGCGGCGCAAGCTGCTCCATTCGCGCCCGGCGCAGTATGAAATGATCGCCTGCCATGCCGGCAAGACTGAACCAGTACACGACAAAATTATTGAAAAGGCTTTCGACCAGTATGCGATTCCGGTGCGCGGCCAGTGTGACATTCTGATCACCGGCATCCCTGACATTTCGCCTTACAACGTCTATTCGATCCTGAATCCGTTGCTGGTCCAGGTAATGGGTTTGGGTTATCACTTCAACTTCTATCGTAACAAGCCGTTGCTTAAGAAAGGCGGGGTGCTGATCATTCATCACCCGTGCTACGACGAGTTTGATCACAAGTTTCACCCCAGCTACATCGAATTCTTTAATCGCCTGTTGCCGGAGACGCGCGATGCGTTTGTGCTGCGCGACAAATACGAACGGGAGTTTGCCAACAATCCGAGCTACGTGGAGATGTACCGGCGCGGCAACGCCTACCACGGCGCGCATCCGTTTTTCATGTGGTACTGGGGCGAGAACGGGCGCCAGCATGTTGGCAAAGTAATTGCGGCGGGGGCGGAGAATGCGCACGTACCGGCAATGCTTGGCTGGGACAGGGCGGACAACCTGACTGAAGCGATTGCGATGGCGCGCAGCTTCATGGGCAGCTCGGCGGAGATCACGATGCTGCACCAGCCGATTATTGGGATTGCAGACATGGAATAGAACGCCTATTTCTGCATAGAGGATCGTCCGTCCAACGAAGCTGAATGGCGAAAGAGTCGACAAAGGAATCGGGCTCAGCACTCGTCACTACATCTCGGATTGAGCGACAGATCTATACCGTTAGAGGACAGCGAGTGATGTTGGATGCCGACCTGGCGGGGCTGTATGGAGTGACGACAAAGAGGCTTAACGAGCAGGTGAAACGCAATCCAGATCGATTTCCCCCAGACTTCATGTTCCAGTTGACTTTGGAAGAAGCGCGCCAATTGAGGGATTCAAGGTCGCAATCTGCGACCTTGAAGCGAGGTTCAAAACATAAAGTATGCCCCCTATGTTTTCACCGAACACGGCGCTGTAATGCTGGCAAGTGTGCTCAATAGCGTTGTTGCCGTTGAAGCGAGCATTCAAGTAGTCAGAGCATTTGTGCGGCTCCGCGCCATTTTGAGCATAGATAAAGACTTTGCCAAAAAGCTCGGAATGCTAGAGCGAAAGTACGAGAAGCATGACGAACACTTCAAGACGGTTTTTGCTGCACTTCGCCAACTACTTAGCGACACCAATCAGCGTCCTCGTAGGCAAATAGGCTTTACTGTGTCTGCGAAAAAACGTCAGAGCTAGACCGCCGATGACTTCTTTATCACCAACTGAACTCTTCAACGATCGCAAGATGCTGTTAATCGGCAGCACTGGCTTTCTCGGGAAAGTCACGCTCAGCATGTTGCTGCACAGCTTCCCGAACATCGGTCGTGTCTACGTCACCGTGCGCGCGCGGTCGCAGGAAGAGTCGGAGTCGAGGTTTTGGAACAGCGTGATCACTGCGCCGCCGTTCGATCCGCTTCGCGCGCGTTATGGCGATGCACTCGAAGGCTTCATTCGCGACAAGGTCACGGTACTCGGCGGCGACATCGGTGAAACGAATCTTGGCTACACCGAAGAACAATCGCAGGCTGTCGCTAACGACATCGACGTCATTCTTAACAGCGCCGGCAACGTCACTTTCAACCCGACGCTCGAGAGCGCGCTGCGCACGAATGTCGTCGGCACTCAAAACGTTATCGCGTTTGCGAAGCGCATGAAGCGGCCGGCGTTGATTCATGTGTCCACTTGTTTCGTCGCCGGCAATCGCTCCGGTCCCGTTTGGGAAAACGATCAGGTCGTCGGCTATTTCCCGCGCCAGCACGAGCTCCCAGGCGTTGAATTCGACGTCGAGCAGGAGATTAGAGATTGCGCGAAACTGGCCGAACGCGTTCGCGAAGAAGCGCGCGACGCGATGATGGTGGCAAACTTTCGCGACTTGGCACGTAAGCGACTTAACGAAGAAAACCGCGATGCCGACGATCCCGACGCGCTTGGTCTGGCGGTAGCGCGCGAACGAAAAGTCTGGACCAGAACGCGACTAACCGATCTCGGTGTCGAGCGGGCTGCCTTCTGGGGTTGGCCCAACATCTACACCTACACCAAGTCGCTGGGCGAACAGCTCGTCGCCGCCGAGACGGGAATTGTTCGCAGCATCGTGCGTCCGAGCATCGTTGAATCCGCGCTTGCCTATCCCTTTCCCGGTTGGAATGAAGGCTTCACCACTACGGCGCCAATTATTTTTCTGGTGTTGAAGGGTCAGACAAAAATCCCTGCCAACGATAAGTTGATTCTCGACATAACTCCGGTGGATCAAGTCGCTTCTGTGATGTTGGCGGTAGCAGCACAGGCTTGTGTCGAAGAGCCGCGGCTGGTTCACCAGGCGGCAACCGGAGATTCGAATCCAAACAACATGGACCGGATCATCGGGCTGGTCGGTCTCTACAAGCGCCGCCATTTTCAGGAAAAGGAAACGGGCATCAAGTTTTTCAATGAGATCGTGGCGCGCATGGAGCCGCGCCCGGTTTCGAATGCAAGCTTCGAAAAGTTTTCAGTGCCGATGTTTAATTCGGCCGCGAAGAAGGCGTCGTCACTGCTCGACAAAGCCCGGCCGCGTTGGGGCGGTGGACGCGCAGTTGAAGTTATCGATCGCATGAAGGCGACGGTGGATCGGGTGGAGGAAATCACTCACGAAACCACCGAAGCTTTCGACATCTTCCGCCCGTTCACTATCGAGAACGCTTACATGTTTCGCGCCGACAACGTGCGCGCACTTTTCGACCGCATTCGCCACGACGAACAGGGACTGCTGCGATGGCATCCCGAGAAGTTTGATTGGTACGACTACTGGCTGAACATTCACTTGCCGGGCTTGAAGAAGTGGGTGTTTCCGACGCTTGAAGAAGACATGCGCGCGCAGCCGAAGCGCATCTACACCTATCGCGATTTGCTCGAGCTCTTCGAAACCTCAACCAAGCGCCACGCCATGCGCGTCGCCATGCGCATCGAGCGCGACGGTCGCAAGGAACAATACACCTATGCTGACATGCGCGAGCTGGCAACACGCGCCGCCGGATTTCTTGCCGCTGCCGGCATCAAGCCAGGCGATCGCGTGATGCTCGTCAGTCACAACGCGCCGGAATGGGGCATGACCTACTTTGGCGTCCTGAAAACCGGCGCGAGCTGCATTCCGGTCGATCCTGAAAGTTCGGTCGAGGAGATTGTAAATTTCGCGCGCGCAGGCGAGGCGGCGGGAATCGTCGTTAGCGAGAAACTGCACGAAGAGCACGCAGACCTGGCCCAGCGATTAACGGCAGCCGGACTCTCACCGCAAATTTGGACCTTCGATCAAGTGTTCGCCTTACCGGACCAGCAAACTGAGGACGAACGGATAGCCCTATTGCCTTCGCGCGTGACGGCGCAGTCGCTGGCTTCGTTGATCTTTACCTCAGGCACCACCGGTCGTCCCAAAGGCGTCATGCTTTCGCATCGCAACTTAACCAGCATGGTGTCGATGCTTTCGTCAGTTTTCGACATGACGACGAAAGACGGCGTGCTTTCGGTGTTGCCGCTGCACCACACCTTCGAGTTCTCCACCGGATTTCTAACCCCGCTTAGCCGCGGCGCCCAGATCACGTATTTGCCGGAGCTCACCGGCGACGCCCTGGCGCGGGCTATCAAGAATGGGCACGTCACCGGCATGGTCGGCGTGCCGGCGCTTTGGGAGCTGTTGCATCGCCGCATCAAAAATAAGTTTTACGAGCGCAGCGACTGGATTGGTAAAACTGGCGACTCGCTGATCAAGGCGAACGCCTGGCTCAGAGACAACACGCCTTTCAATCTCGGGCCGATCGTGTTTTACCCGATTCACGAAGGCCTGGGTGGGCGCATTCGTTATTTCATCAGCGGCGGCTCGGCGTTGAGCGAAACAATTCAAAAAGATTTCCAGGGTCTCGGCTTTACGATTCTCGAGGGCTACGGGTTGACTGAAGCGTCGCCGGTGCTCACGGTCACGCGTCCCGAGAATCGCATGTTGACCGGAAGCGTGGGCCGGCCACTGCCGGGCGTTGAAGTGAAGATTGCGAATCCAGACGCGAGCGGTGTGGGGGAAGTGATCGCGCGCGGGCCGAACGTAATGCTCGGATACTATTCCGATGAAAGCGCCACGCGTCAGGCGTTGGTCGAACGTTGGCTTTACACCGGTGATCTCGGAAAAGTCGACGACGATGGAAATCTATTTCTGGTCGGCCGTTCCAAAGAGATCATTGTCGATACCAACGGCAAGAACGTTTACCCGGACGAACTCGAAGAGGTCTACTCAAACTCACCACACATCAAAGAACTAAGCATCGTGGGCCTGCCCGATGGCCTTGGTGAGAAAGTCGCTTGTCTCGTGGTCGCGGACGACGAATACGACATTACGCTTTCGCGAAGCGAACTGCGGCGTCGCGTCGAAGAACACTTCCGCGAAGTCTCTGCTTCACTCCCCTACTACAAGCGCGTGAAGGTGTTGCAGTTCACTGACGAAGAATTGCCGCGGACGGCGACGCGCAAAGTTAAGCGCGCTGAAATTCTTGTCATGCTTCAGGCACTCGAAGCGAGCAACAAATCTGAAGCGACAACTCGCAGCGAAACTACGGCCGACAGTGAGACGCGTTGGCTAATCGGGATCGTCTCGGGCGTCACGAATCGGGCGACAAGTGAAATCTCACTGAACTCCCGGCTTGCCGATTTGGGGTTTGATAGTTTGATGTTTGTTGAGCTGGCATCGGCGGTTGAGAACGCGGGGGGTTCGGTCACGGCGCCGGAGCGTCTGAATGAAGCGCAGGATCTGCGCGAACTAGCGAGCTTGGTCAGTCGCAAACCTGGAGCAGCGGCGGGGCGCGAGTCGAGCACGCGTTCAGAACGTCGCGAACTAGAAGACGGCGAGATACACGTTCCCTCCGTAATTGGTCGCGCCGGCACCAAGGCGGGCGACCTGCTGCAGCGGCTCTTCTACGACCGGTTTCTCGATACGCATTATGAAGGGCGCTCAAACATTCCGGCGCATACCAACTTTATTGTCGCTGCAAATCACTCGTCGCACCTCGACATGGGTCTGACGAAAATGGCGCTCGGCGAAGCCGGCAAGGACATGGTGGTGTTGGCCGCCGCCGATTATTTCTTCGATACGAAATACAAACGCGCGGTGATGGAGAACTTCACGAACCTGGTGCCGATGGAACGCACGGGCTCGTTGCGGCAATCGCTGCGGCACGCCACCTCGTTTCTCGACCGCGGTTACAACGCCCTGATTTTTCCCGAGGGCACGCGTTCACTGACCGGTGAGATGGCGGAGTTCAAGCCAATCATCGGCTACCTCTCGTTGCACACCGGCGTCGGTATTCTTCCGGTTTACCTGCAGGGCACACACGACGCGATGCCGAAGGGTTCAAACATTATCAAGAGCCGGAACGTCGGCGCGCGCATCGGGCGTTATTTGGAAATCTCAGAACTGGAGGAGTTGACTACCGGCTTGCCGCGAGCTGAGGCTTATCGCCTGATCGCCGCGAGGGTGAAGCACGAAGTCGAAAACCTTCGCGATCAAACGCGACGGAAGTTTGACGCTAAAGAACTTCGCAAACGCTGGAAGGCGGAGCGAAGAAAGGCAGTGACAGGTGAAGAGTGACAAGTGACAAGTCTGAGCAACGAACAAGCAGTTCAGAGTTCAAAGCTTTAGCTTGCCGCTTGCGTACGCAAAGACAACCTAAAGGTTGAACCCTGAACCGCGGGCTCGAACTCGTCACTTGTCACTTGTTACTCGTCACTTTCTTTTATGCCGACAAAGAAACCAACAAAGCGCACCGCGCGAATCGTACCGGCGAAGGCTGAGACCAAGCGGCGCGCCGCCATCGAAAAGCGGCCGCGCGCGGCGACGCTCGTCACCGGCGGCACCGGTTTCCTCGGTTCGCATCTCGTTCGGCAACTCATCGCCGACGGCGCCAAGGACATTCGCGTGATGGCCACCTCGATTCCCGACTGGCTGGTTGGGCTCGGCGTCGAGACGCTCGAAGGCTCAATCACGAAAGAGAGCGATGTAAAACGGGCTGTCGAAGGAATCAGCGAGGTCTACCATCTGGCCGGCAAAGTTTCGCGCGAACGAGATGATGCCCGCGAGATGTATAAGGTGCACGTCGAAGGCACGCGACTGCTGTGTGACGCGGCCAAGGGGGCCGCGGTAAAGACGATCGTGCTTGCCTCCACCAGCGGCACGCTCGCGGTGACGGAAGACGGCGAGATAATTCCCGACGAGTCCTATCCGCCGCCGCTTGATATTGTCGCGCGCTGGCCGTACTACGCCAGCAAGGCTTATCAGGAGATGGCGGCCCTTGAGCGCTTCAGCGGTAAGGGCCTGCGGCTCGTGATCATGAATCCGAGTCTGTTGCTCGGTCCCGGCGACGACCGGTTGAGTTCTACCAAACTTGTACTTGATTTCATGGCGCGGAAGATCAGCGCAGTCCCGACCGGCGGCCTGAGTTTTGTCGACGCGCGCGACGCGGCCACGGCCTTTCGCGCTGCCATGAAGAAGGGCCGTCACGGAGAACGTTATCTTCTCGGCGTGGCTAACTGGACCTTCGACCGATTTTTTGGACGCCTCGAACGACTCACGAAAGTGGCGGCGCCAAAGTTTGCCTTGCCGTCAAAGCTGATGGTGACCGGCTCGCAGATTGTCGACTCGCTTTTCCGGCAATGGAATTTTGCGTCGCCGGTCGAACCGGTCGCGATTGAGATGGCCCAGTATTTCTGGTACCTCAACTGCGCCAAGGCCTCGCGCGAGCTTGGCTTCCGCCCGCGCGATCCGGGTGAAACGCTTCACGATACGGTGACTTACCTGCGCGAGAATTTTCTCGGCGGCGATGCGTTTGGGAAGTAACTCATTTGAGCTTTGAACTTAGTGCTTTGAACTTTGTGCTTGGTACTTGAAGTGTCTGCTCAATAGCAGTACGCCGGAACCTCAGCGAAAACAAAGTTCAAAGGACAAAGCTCAAAGTTCATCTTTGATCGCTGCCGCCAACTGCTCGGCCCAGAGCTTGTAACCCAACTCGCTCGGATGGAAGCCATCGGCGCAAAACAATTCCTCACAATCCTTTTCCATTGCGAATGGCACATGCACAACTTGTCGCAGGCGCTGCGCCAGTTCGACTGACGCGTTTTCAAGAGACGCCGACCGCGCTCCCAGGACAAAACTCAGCGGCTGCGGCAACGCGGGAAAGCAATCCATCGGCGGCACGCCCGAAAGCAGCACCAACGCATCGCCCACTTGATCGTGCACGGCATTAATCAACTTCTCAATGTCGCTCGCCCAACGGCGTGCGCTATGCAGCTCGATCGTGTCATTCACGCCGAGGCCAATCACGACCACGTCCGCGCTCATCCCTTTCAACTTCGGCGCCAGCTCAAGACGGCAGTCGCGCGCATTGATTCCGGAGCGAGCCACGACGGACCAGTTTATCGGCCTCTTGGTCCCCCGGTTCAGCGCGAAAGCTAGCTGACCGGCTAATGCAGTTTGGTGAGTGCGCGCTCCCATCCCTGCAACCGTCGATTCACCCAGGGCGATGAGTCTAAGCGGTTCGCCGTCTCCACCAACAACGCCTTCGAGCGGCCCGGCCGCGTCAGGCAAGCGTGGCGTAGTTTTCCTCAACCAGTAACCCTGAGCGAGGAGAACCGGCAGCAAAGGCGGCAGAAGAATCGCAGCGACGTGTTTATTCATTGTTCCGCCAACGCCGTATCAGAACCGAGAGCGGTAGCGACCGGCCAAAGAATTAACGTGAAAGGCGATGGGCTTGCCAAGCACACATCACACCAAGCGAGAATGTCTGGCCGGTCGCTACCGCTCTCGGTTCCGATGAGGAACGCTTTTTTCAGGAGGCACGGCATGCCGCGCGCGTACCTTACGAAGGCTTAGTGGCAGAGATATAGACCCGCTTCGTCGAATACTCAAACTCGTAAGGTTCGCGCTCAACGGTAACGATATTCTGGAAGCCCGCTACTTCAAGGTAGCCGGCCATCTCGTGTGGTTGAAACAGACGGAAATCGATCGAGACCGGCTGCCCAAACCATTCGTCGCGATGAAGCTCACCGTCACCTCGATGAAAAGATACAAACACACTGCCGCCGGGGATCAGCACGCGCCTCATTTCCTGAAACGCGCGAACGACGTCTTCCCGCTTGATGTGGATGATTGAGTAGAACAAAACCAGCGCCGCAATCGAACTGTCAGTGAAGTCCAGGGCCAACATGTCGCCCTGCGAAAAAGGAATATCGGGATTCAAACGGCGCGCAATGTTCACCATCTCATCTGAAAGATCTAGTCCACGGATGTCGACGCCGCGGTCTTTTAGATATCGGGCCACCTGCCCCGGTCCGCAGCCTAACTCACAGACCGTTCCCTTGCCTTTGACACGTTCCGCTAACCGATCCAGCAGCTCACAGTCAAACGGCTTCCGCTCGAGCTCGCGAAAATACTCAGTCGCGTAATGCTCAGCAACGCGATCATAGCCGGCCTGCAAGTCTGATTCACTCATGCTGCTCTTCGCTCCGTTAGGAGCGAGATGTTTATAGAACCCGATACCTTTACAAATATTCTTCGCTCCGTTGGGACCGAGATGTATTTCGAGTTGTTGTTTCGCTCCTAACGGAGCGAAGGAACAGGTTGGAGACTATTTCTATAAACATTTGGCCCCTCCGGAGCCAGGAACACACCCAGAATCGCGACATAAACGTAACTTCTCCGCCTCGACGGAAGCTCACTCACCCAGCGCCGCATACTTGAACAATCGGAACCGGTAGCGTTGGGCCTCGCGAATCTTGCGGGCAATCGCGCCGTGAAGTTCTTCGTCCCAGGTGGCGTACTTGTCGATGAATCGATCCGCACCCGCCTTGTCGCCCTGATATTGAACTTCCAAAGTCTGGGCCAGCATCTTGCCAACCACCTCGTGATACTTGTCGTAGTGAATGCGCAGCGTCTTGCTGAAAGCATCAAACGACAGCAGTCCGTTTTGCAGAAAGAAATTCCACTGCATGAGCTGCATCGTGTTGTAAGGCTGGTCGCGCCGCGGCTTGTTGTTCTGAAGCACACGCAGTATGCCGCCGGCGTAAACGCTCTTGAGCTGCGCGTCGTTGTAATAACCCTGCTTTCTCAGTGCCTCGGCAACGAAGAGAGACACGAGGTCAGCCTTCATTTCCTCGAGCACACTCGAATCTTCCTGCAACGCCTCGTCCAGATCACGATCGTCTTTGGTTCGGTCCACCCCCAGATAGTGGCCCACCTCATGCCACAGCGTGCGATAGAAATTTCCATCCGACGTCAGCGCCCGGGCTGGTTCTTCGCCGAGCGCGGCGGCGAGGGTTGCCGAAGTTGACTGGAAGATATTTTGATCGCGCATGATGTTCGCGCGCAGGAGAATAGTTCGACCGTACCGCCGCGCCAGATAACTTTCGTTGGGAAGAATCGTGGCTGTATTGCCGCCGCGAGTTTGTCCGAAATCAGCGATCACATCGTAGACGCCAACCGGGATGTCTTCGCGCACATGTTTGTGATGATCGTAAGGAAGCGAATCTTCCAGCGTCTGCAAGCCGCGCATCGCCTGGCGCAGCGCAGTAGTCTCCTGTTGTCGCAACGATAACAGACTGAACCCGAAGAACGTCTTCACGCCGTATAGTTCGTCGTCATACGTTTCATACGAGCCGATCTGGGCGTTGAGATGTTTGAAGTGGCCGGTGACCCAGGACGCGTCTCCAGATTCGTAGTCGTCTGACAAAAGATCGCGCGCGCGATTGCGCAAATACTTCGCAAACTCCTCATCGTCTCTCTCCAAATCGCCGGCCGCCTCATTGAGCAAGCCATACGCTTTCATCAACTCCTCGGCAAAGGCCACGGAATAAGGCACGGCATAGAACGCCTGCGGCTGGGCCGATCTCATTCCAGCACGGTAGGAGCGCATGAAATCTGTAGCCTTCAAACGATTCTCCAGACCGGGGTGCAGCGTCGACAGCACGGGATATTTGCTAAGCGTCGCCAGATCCTGCTTCACGTTCTGTGCTGTTGCAGCTCTTACCACGCCACGAATATCCAGCAGTTGACTGCGTTCGTCGGCATGCGTGGCCAGAAACTTTTCAATACTTTCCTTTTGCACACCCCACGGGTAAACATTCTTGCCCGGCTGAACAGCATCGACCGGCAAAAAGGGTTCGCGCTTGTTTTCTAAAGTGGTAGCAATGGGCCCCTGGTTGAGACGATAGAGCGTGCGCAGGTTCTCGGTTGCCGCTGAAGGTCCGAGTGCGAGCAGATCCTTGTAGGCTGAAGCAGCTTGCGGATGGCGTTGTTTCTCGTACAGGCCTTGGAAGATTTGTCCTGCTTGTAAAAGCTTCGCCAGTGCCGCACGCTCACCGGCGCTGAGCTGCGACAGCTCCGGCGCGAGGCGAATCGGCTGCGTCTTGTCGACGATCGGCTGGCTCTTCTCAACCGGCCAATATCCGGCAGCCAGACTGTTACTTTGTTTCCTTCGCGAGGTTTGCGCCATAGCGTTTAGAGCAAACGCCAGCATGAGTACGAATGTCAATAAGTGTCGAAACATTTTTTCTTGCCTCTGGTTCATCGCTTTAAGACGTGAACCGCCAAGCCGCCAAGGACGCCAACTTCATAAAAAGCATGTTAACACTTGCTGAAATCTGACTTGGCGCTCTTGGCGTCTTGGCGGTTAAAACGTTGCCGCCCTCACTCCATAGTTTGGCGAAGTATACCCCAGCGTTTTTGTGCGAACTAAGTGTCCGACGATTCTTGCAGCCACTCGACGTTTTAATCCCGCGCAGTAATTATTCGACAGTCCTTTTTTCTTCGGAGTTTCCGAGAATTCATTGCGGCATTGCGGTTGCCAAAGCGAGGTCATGTTCGAGCCATCATTTTCTATCGCTGAGGCTCCACTTCCTTATTCGCCTCAGACTACGAGCGCCTCAGCCAGTTTGCCGTTTGAGCCGGCACACGCTGGACTTTCAGCGCTTATCTCGGGTGTTCAGCGCCGGTGGCGACGGGAGCGACGACGACGCAGGGTTGGACGCGCGTTTGACATGGCCTTGGAAATCGCCCGGGTACTGCCCGCTAATTCACGACTGCTTGATGTGGGATGCGGTAACGGTTACATCGCGCATCATCTCTCGGCACTTCTCGGCACGAAGGCTATCGGAATCGATCTCGCGTCCACGACCGACGCGGCAATCGAGTATCGTCAATTCGACGGCCACAGTTTTCCGGTTGCAGATAATTCGGTAGACGCAGTCTTGCTTTGTTACGTGCTTCATCACGCGCAGAAGGTTGAGACGGTGTTGACTGAGTTGCGGCGAGTCTTAAGCGAAGGCGGACTGGCCGTTGTTTACGAAGATATTCCGGCCGTTTGGTGGGATCGATTTATCTGCTGGACCCACGATCTGAAGTGGCGCAAGCACACCGGTCCCTGCAGGTTTCGCGATGAAAGAGAATGGCGGAAGGTTTTTCAGCGAGCGGGCTTTGAAATTGTCAGCGAACGCGCTCTCTCACGTGGGCGCAACCTCGCGCATCCGGTGCGTCGCCGGTTGTTTGTTTTGACTGCGTGCATTAGTGCCCCGATTCAGGGGTAGATATCGAGTATTTCGCCGGTCGGGGCTTCCGGCAGAAGCGCAAGCATTTTTGGCATCAACAGCTCGGTGTCACATAAACGATTGCTAGCTGCATGAAGGACTACGACCACGATATTAAATGAGTGAATGTCCTGCTGGAAACTAAGATTGCGATCGCCAGTGATAAATACCTGGAACTCCTGCTCAGCGCGCCTCAAGAGCGCGCCGTTGGCGAAACCGCCCCAACCCATCATTTGAACAAAAGCGCACTCATGATCACGAATCGAGCGACAAAGTCGCCAATCCAGACATTCATCAATCAAAATCCGCATGAGGCGTCAAACAGTTTCCAGCATCTTTAGCTTGCCTGCTTCGATGACTGCGATGACTTGCTGGCGATGGACCGTGGGAAAGGCCGCGAGGAAGTCTTCAACCGATTCGTTACCTTCGAGACTGTCGATTAAATTCTGAAGAGGGACGCGGGTACCGACAAAAACGGGTGTGCCTCCCATGATTTCAGGGTCGGAATGAATCACTCCCTCCAGTTCCGTCGGCTCCATTGGCACTACTATATCAGACCTGTTTGGCTGGCTGAAGATGAGTTGGTACTAAGCAAGTGCGCTGGGGACCAATTTCATTCCTCGACCAGGTCGGCAGAGATCGTCTCCGCGTCTCCACCGGCGGCCGCAATTTGCAGAAGCCACTTGAGTTTCTCCGTCTGCTCTTCGTTAAGATCTACGAATTGAACACCGAACCCTTCGGCGCTGTGATGCCTGACCTCACCTTCGAGGTATAGCCAGTCGTCGTCGGGCAGCAACACGCGAAACCCGACAATCTCTCCGCGTCGCACCTCGCCAACCGAATCCAGGTAGCAGCCACCTTCAGACAGATTGGTGACGCGCGCGCTGTGTGCCTGGGTGGAGCTGTCCCACATCGCGTCAAGCCCCACGCTCAATCTCTGTTTAGCTCTTCGGTCGTCCATAGATCGCAGAACCTCCGAACACTCAGGGCGAATGGTTTAAGACTGCCGGGAGGACAAATTCTTAAGTGAGTAAATGAAGGAGGCGGCAACGATGATCGATGAAGCTCATCTTACACCCGTCGCCGGATTATTCGACATGAAACTTATGCATGACTCGGTGAACGACGGGCGTGAGCAGTATGCCCATGATGCCGATGAATACGAGGCCACTAAACAGCGCGTAACCGGAAGCGAACAATTTTGCGCCGGTGGTTTTGATCGGATTAACCGGTCCCATGCCGCCGAGAATCATCGACGCTTCGAGCAGCGAATCCACCCAGTCGAGCTCTCCCAGCCAATGATACCCGCAGATGCCGATTAGCAGGACAACGGCAATGACCACGACTGCGAAGGCAGTAGCATGCAACATGCGCCTGGCAAATACCGAGAGCGGCGCCAGCTTCTGGTTCCTTCGTTCAAACTTGGGCCAAAACTTCATCGATTAGTCGGTGGGAAACTGCGTTATTTCACCGGGCTTGCGCAGCATCTTGTTGACTTCGCCCAGGTGCG
>Ga0070669_100002364_pt1 | contig 13636 bp, 19 predicted proteins | sample KBSS53metaG_FD_64680 | JGI IMG/M metagenome (GOLD analysis project Ga0070669, IMG submission 64680) | Switchgrass rhizosphere microbial communities from Kellogg Biological Station, Michigan, USA - KBS S5-3 metaG | ecosystem: Host-associated > Plants > Roots > Rhizosphere > Soil ... | reverse complement strand
AGCTTCCCCGGGAAGCCTCTGCCCAGCTTGGTGAACTATTTCATAAACCTCACGTTAGCGCTTGTATCAGTATCTTTTAGCTGACGCTCATAATGGCGGCAGGGGCCCCCGACGCGTCGCCTGGAGTGTCCGTTCGATGAAGAGGAAAATGCACAAAACCGCCCGATCATTAGCTTTTCTGGTGGCGTTCGGCATTTCAGGACAGGCAATGCCCGCCGAGTTCAACGAGCCGGTCATCATCAATGGCAGCCTTACCGTGACCGGCGATGTGGTCATCAACGCGCCATGGGGCAAAGTCTCGGTCAGGGCTGACAAAGAAGGGCTGATCATCCAGAACCTTACCGGCACCGATGGCGGTGCCGCGGCCCTCATCGCTCAGACGCAATGGGGCGAGGTCAAATTCGCGGGAAACGAGCTTCGAGTCACTAGCACGGTTCTCGATCCAGCCAAGGTCAGGATCGGCTCGCCGCAAAACGTCTCATCGGGGCTGTCCTTCGATCATGTGCGTCCGGATGGTGTGCGCGAGGAGGTGGTGTTGTTGCAGGCAGCTCCGGCAGAAGATGATTGGCAAAGCCTTGGCGGACAGATCAAGACGTGGGTGAGGCGCAAGGACGCAAGCGGCGATGCCGCCATGAGGCTGATGGGCCTTATATCGTCAGCCCATACGAGTGATGGCTTGCCTCGGGTTTATTGGCTTGACCCTACAAATTGTGTTGGCGTGTTCCCCCCGAACGATGCCGCAGCGGGCGGCGCTGCAGACCAAAATCCGTCGAAAACCGCTTGCCGCGTTGTCGGGCTAAAACGTGCGAAGAAACAGGCTATTGAGTAAGAGACGAGGGTGCCGCTACGGTGAAGTCGGCCAACGCGACGAAGACAGGATGGTTATTGCCGCAGGAGCCGGTACAAACGGCGGCATTCCCATTAGACGCTAGTCGCGTGATTAGCGATCTAAAATCTTCCCAGATCCGGCAAGACAAGCTTGCGATTGAAGTTCTTGACCCCGGGCTCTTTGTAGGTCGGAGGTCAGTAAGTGCGGATCAGATACAAGTGGTACTCCTCCTACAATAATGGCCGGAGGTGCGTCGATGAATGATGAGTCTGAAAACACCGGTAGACGCGCAGTGAACCCCAAGCTTCTCGAAATCCTGGTCTGTCCCCTGACCAAGGCCTCCCTCGACTACGATGCCGAGCGACAAGAGCTGATCAGCCGCGCTGCAGGCCTTGCCTATCCGATCCGCGACGGCATCCCCATCATGTTGCCTGAGGAAGCGCGCAAGCTCGGAACCGTGAGCGAATGAAGTAGCGGAGGGACCGCAATGGTCAAAGAGGAGTCGCCACAAGAGTTCACAATCGAAACCTTAGAGGCAAAAACGCAAAGGGTATGGCGAGATAGTAGGGACACCCTACAACTCGCCCGGCTCATTGCGAGGAGAGCAAAAATAATAATTGGATTGGCTGCTGTCGCAGTGATCCTTTTGGTTGTTGCGATATACATGTTGTGGCGTGTGGCAAACGACCTGCCTATCTGATCGTCCCCCTTCCACGACAGCCTCCGGCGAAAACGGCTGGGCTCGAATAGGCGCTCCAAAAAACTGCCCGCGTTGCCGGCGCCCGCATCTTAGTCAGGCTTCTCTCTGAGGCCGACCTTTTCGCGCAGAGCCTTAAGCTCCTTCGCCGATAGCTCGACGACAAAAGCGTGCTTGCTGCTCTGCCAACGATTGCATTGAAGGCAGCCGGTCAATCGCTCCCCATCACGGTCGATTTCCACTAGGTAAGAATTGCAGCGGCCCGCAATAAAACACTTCTGGGATGCGCTCAGGGTAGGCAATTTTAGCGGGATAAGGTGGCAACAAAGCCGCGCACGGGGGCTTTTCTTTTATTGTATGGGCTCTTCGGGCTTCGAGAACTCCCAGCGACAAAGCTTTAGATGTCCGACGATTGCCGCCGCGATGGCAAAGCGGTCTTCTTCTTTCAATGCCTTCCGGAAACCGGGAATGGTTACCTTCTTAAGGCCGAAGGCGATGTCGAATGCGAGCTGCTCCTCAGGAGTCCATTGGGCCATTTTCGCCTCCGCAGTCTAATTTTTATCGACGATTTGGACCGAAACCACCGAACCAGAGTTTTTCTTTTTTAATGAGGCTCAAGAAGGAGAAAAATATGCGAAAGCTAATCATTGCTGCCTTTGCGATAGCTTCCGTCGTGGGCTCGGCTTTGTCGGCCAAGGCGACTCCCCTTCTTCCGGCCGCTCCGTCAGCAGACCAATCGCAGATAGAACAGATCGGCTGTTCAAGAAGTTCAAGCAACGACACGTGCCCTTACGGCTATCAACCAAGAGGCTACGGCTGTGTGCCGTGTTGGAAAGAAAAACATGGATCTAGATATCGGGATTGGGATGAGCGGTATAATGAGCCCAGGCGATATCGCGATTACGGTTACTCTGGGCCTAGACGATATCACGACGATGAGGGGTACGAACCGAGGCGATATCCACGCGGGTACTACTGATTGCTCAATGCAGATAAGTGATCTTAGGATCGCGATAAACCCGCGCGATCTTTCCGGCTTTCAATTGTGGAAACCCAATTGGCTCGCGCTGTCGTTCTCCGGCGATAATCGGGGCCACGTGGTCGCCCGTTCGCAGGTCGTATCTGTAAATGTCGAAAGGCTCAGTTGAGCCGTCCTCATACTCGGCAAGAAATTTGATCATGTGACCTAAAATATTCCTGTATTCGGCAAGACGATCGGACGATTGAAGTTCTTCACCCCAGGCTCTTTGTAGGTCGTCACCAAAGCACCCACGAGGTCGGCGGTTCGATCCCGCCTGGCTCCACCACTCCCCTCCTCTTACCGTATGCGAGAGCTTAGACGACGGACTGTAGAATTGCCGCCGCTCGCCTCTCCGTCAATGGCGGTTGGGGCACTTGCCCTGGGCGCGCTCGCCATCGGCGCCCTTGCCATCGGAGCCCCTCGCCATCGGCCGGCTGCGGATTGTTCGCGGCGACGCCGAGGAAGTGCATCTCGGCACCGTCGAGATCGACGACCTGACGGTCCGGCGTTTGCATGTGATCGAGGAGAAGCCGTCCGCGAGCCGCGAAAGCGATGCAGGCTAATTCGCGCTAGGCGCCGACCACTCCGACGATGATGTTTGCGGCGCGTGCCGTGCTGACCCGCGCAGCGAGGTCCTGGTCGTAGGCGCCTGGCGCGATCAGGATTGTGTCTCCGGCCTTGGCGTGGTCGAGGGCTTGCTGCAGCGATGCGAAGGCCGTTTGCAGGCTTCGGCCGTCGGAGCTGCCACTGTTCAGTTTCGAATTGACGTACCAGATCATCGCTTGCACACGCGAAATTGAACCTGCGGGAAGATAGTGCAGGGCTTGGGCGAGCGGTAGGAGCGAAAGCGCGCGGGCACGCGTCCTAGCGTCTCGCTCTGCTTGAATTCGGTCGCCAATTCCCCATATGCGACGCGAATATGACACGCTCGGTGCCGCGGCGGGCCGAGCATCCTCTGTGAGGCGCCGTCAGGGCCTCGAAAACGCCACCGGCGGAGCCGCTTCTGAAAGGGCTTTCGCTCGATGTCGCGCATGACACTTCTCGAAGGCAATCTCTGGCTCTCGCTTGCGCCTCAGCGCGCCCCCGCCGGCGGCGCGAGGCCTGGGGAAGGGTATCCTCCCTACAATATCGAGCTGTTGGGGGAGGGAGAGGTATTGCGCATCACTCTCGCCGTTGCGGGTTTCAGGCTCGAGGATCTCGAGGTCGGCGTCGAGGATGGCGAGCTGACCATTCGCGGCAAGCAGCATGAAGAGCTCGCCAAGGACTACCTCCACCGCGGTATCGCGGCGCGGCAATTCAAGCGAAGCTTCGCGCTCGCCAATGGTGTCGAGGTACGGAACGCCGAGCTTCATGACGGACTTCTTGCCATAGAGCTTACGCGCCCGGCCAAGGAGAAACGTGTGTTGAAGGTTGGAATCGTGGCCGCCGATTGAAACTTTATGAGGCTCATTGACGTAGCTTCGCCAGACCACTCCAGGGAAGGAGTAGAGAGTCGATGAAAGAATTCGAAAAAGAAGATCCCCAACCGCGCAACCTGATGACCAGAAGCGAGTTCGCGCAGCTTGGAGACGGCGAAGTGGCTTACATCAAGCAGCTTGCTCCCGACGCCGCCGAGCGGCTGTTCCCGGCACTACAGACCGCGCCAAAGGGCATCGACCTTTTTGCCGTGCTGGGCGCGGACGGCACACCGATCGCGCTTACCGACAGCCGGACTGCGGCAATCGCCAACGCCATCGAAAACGATCTCGTTCCGGTCAGCGTGCACTGATATTCCGCTCGCCCGAGAAGTCGTAGTAGGCTCCCGAGCCCTGAGTGCACAGGGCGGAAGGCGTGGATGCGGGGCTGTTCACGACGGGATTTTCTTCGTCAAACCACCGTTACGCTCGCTATGGCTGCGCTTGCTTCGCGTGCAGCGCGTGCGGACGCCCTTACCAACTCCCCTGATACGGCGGCATTCATCGATGTATCCGGCGACGAGCTCATCCTCGGGGGAAGACCGCTCTCCTGGTGGATCGAGACTTTCGGCCTCCCGTTTCACGTCTCCTACGCGCCCGATATCAAGGCAAATCTTCTCGCCTACAAAGATGTATTCGAGCGGCTCTATCCCAGGGGCGAGGACCGTTACGCCGGCAAGGCATGGACGCACCCAGCGGTCTTTCGTCTTGCCGCCGAGGCGGGCGTCGGGATCGATGTCGCCTCGCCTTACGAAACGCGCTGCGCGCTCGAGGCAGGCGTTCCGCCGGAAAAACTCGACGTAAACGGCAACTCCAAGGACGACGATCTCATCAACCTCGCGATCAGCAAGAACATGCTGATCATTGCCGACAGCATTGCCGAGCTCGAACGCATCGCCCAGCTCGCCAAGAACCATCAAGAGGCGCCGCGCGTCGTGTTGCGGGTAACCGGCTTTCCGCTCGACAAAGTCACGTCTCCTTCGATTTTCACCGCGGGCGAGTGGAGCAAGTTCGGCATTTTCATTTCCGACATTCCGCCGCTCTTGTCTCGCCTCGATGGAATGCCGGTGAAGTTGCTTGGCTTCCACACCCATATCGGCAGCCAAATCACCGATCTTGCTGCCTATCAGCTCGTGCTTGGCAAGCTCATCGAGCTCGGCACTGCACTCCGAACGGCGGGACAGAAATTCGAGGTGGTTAATATGGCGGAGGCTTTCCGGTTTCTTACGTGGCGCAGGCAGAGTGGGACGAGATTCTGCGCCGCATCCGCGACGGTTTTCTCGCCGCCAAGGCCGGTGACCCGAGCAAGATATACCTCTGGGGCAACGCACTTGGCGGCTTCACCATGGGGCCTGATGGCGTGCCGACCACGACGTGGGAGGACGAGCTCTTTACTGCCCCCTACGCCAAGGAGGTCATGCTCGAGGCGATTCTCTCAAGTGACGTCTCGGTAGACGGCCGGACCATGGCGACCCAAGCGCTTGCCGAGGCGGGTTCGCCGGCCTTGATGATCGAGCCAGGGCGGTCAATCGTGAGCGATAGCGGTATCGCTCTGGCGAGGGTCGCGTTCGAGAAGCGGATCGCCGGGGTGCATAATCTCATCAGCCTCGATCTTGGCGTGGTGAACTATTGCGAGCCGATCGTGGCTTTGCCTGCAAGGCACTTGGCGCTCGCAACCGGACTGAAGCAGCGCGATGCAGAACCTTTCGAGACCTTCATCGCAGGCAATCTCTGTTTTTCCGCCGACATGCTGTCACGCCTCAAAGTCGCATTCCCACGCAAGCCCGTGCGTGGCGACGTGCTCCTGATCTCATCGACCGGCGCTTACAATCCCACCTTCTCCGCCTCTAACGCCAATTCCTTCCCGCGGCCCGCACGGCTCCTGCTCGAGGCCAATGGCGATTGGACCTATCTGAAGCGCGCCGACAGTTACCAAGAAATATTCTCCTAGCGAGCAGCAACACCGAAGGGGGCAGCATGCGAACTATGACGATTGCCGATTGGACATTGAAGACGGGAGCCATTCTCGTCATTGCCGTCTTGCTCGGAATGCCGATGGCACGTGCCGATGCCTCGCTCGACGAAGTCGTCGATTTCACCGGGCAGATCTTCTTTATCGACACCAAGGTCCCCGCCGTCGTCATCGGGGCAGTGCGCGACGGCGATACAGCTGTGGCGGGCTTCGGCGAGCGCGCAGGTCCCGGCAGTCCGGCCCCTGATGGCGACACGATCATGCGCATCGGGTCCATCACCAAGGCCTTCACCGGCGACGCTCTGGCCCACATGGACGCGCTCGGCCTCGCCTGGATCGGCATGATGGCGAAGGACGATCGTCCCTTCATCCTGCAAAAGGCGGGCGGGCTCCAAGGCACCTTCACCTATATCGCGTTTGCGCCGGCGCGAAATGCGGCGGTGTTCATCGCCCTCAACAAGTTCGATTTTGGCGCGGCTTTCGTGATGGGCCGGTTCGCCAACGAGCTCTTGGAGCAAATCGCTCCGCGCTAAAGCTCAAGCGGCGTGGGAGGACGAGGTCTCACTCTCCGTCAACACGGCGTAGAGCGCCGAAGCATCGCGCGAGGCTCTGAGCTTCTCGACCGCGCTTCCCTCGCGCAACAGCCGCGAGATGCGGGCGAGCGCCTTGAGGTGATCGGCGCCTGCCCCTTCCGGGGCGAGCAGCAGGAACACGAGATCGACTGGCTCGCCATCGACGGCCTCGAAGTCGACCGGCTCGGCGAGCCTCACAAAAATGCCGACGATGCTCTTGAGCCCCGGGATCTTGCCGTGCGGAATGGCAATGCCTTGGCCAAGTCCGGTTGAGCCGAGGCGCTCGCGCTGAAGCAGCACGTCGAAAATCACGCGCTCAGGCAATCCGGTACGCCGGGCGGCGCGAGAAGATAGCTCCTGAAGGAGCTGCTTCTTGCTCTTCACCCTGAGCGACGGAAGGACAGAATCGGGGGAGATGAAGTCGCTGAGATGCATCTTGCTTAAACCCTCACTCGAACGGCGACAGGGGCGTAAAGGTCCGCCTAGCGCCGCTTGCGCGCCTTCTTGGTTTTGCGATGTGCTGACGGTTCCGCCCTCGCCAAGCCTGCTTCGATAGGTGAAGTCTGGACGTAACTGCGCAACGTCTCACCGACGTCCAGAGTCTTTCCGCTAATTTATGTCATCTTTGCCCGTGGAAAATCTAATGGCCCTTTTCCACCGCGATTCCCGGGCGCGCGCTATTTCTCGGGGGCCGATCTCCGCCCAGGCAACTGAAGCGCTTGGGTACACCCTCACTTCGGCCTCTACCGCGGGGCGGGAAGCTAGACCCCGCATCCTGGGGTGTCAAACCATCAATTTCGCGCTCACCTCTTTACAGTATTCCGCTTGTTTATCAGCGGCTTAGGTGCATTCAAGCGCTCGCACCGGAGGCGATACGCTTGAGCCGCCGGCGCTGCACCGAGGAGGGAATGCGCAAGGCCTCACGGTACTTCGCGACCGTTCGGCGCGCGATGTCGATCCCGTCACCCCTGAGCCGCTCCACGATCTTGTCGTCTGACAACACATCGCTCGCAGGCTCTGCGTCGATCATCTCGCGGATACGATGGCGCACGGCCTCCGATGAATGTGAGTCGCCCGCGCTCGTTGCCGCAATCGCCGAGGTGAAGAAGTATTTGAGCTCGAACAGGCCGCGATTGGTCGCCATGTATTTGTTGGCGGTGACGCGGCTCACCGTCGATTCATGCATCGAAATCGCATCTGCTACGGTCTTCAGGTTCAGCGGGCGCAAGTGGCGTACGCCGTAAGTCAGAAAGGCGTCCTGCTGGCGCACGATCTCCTGCGCAACTTTGAGAATGGTGCGGGCGCGCTGGTCGAGGCTTTTGACCAGCCAGTTTGCGGTCTGCAGGCAGTCGACGAGATAGCTCCTGTCCTCTTTGCTCGTCGCGGACTTCGACACAGTCGCGTAATAGGTCTGGTTGACGAGAACGCGGGGCAGCGTGTCGCTATTGAGCTCGACCTGGAAGCTGCCGTCGGGAAGCGCGCGTACCAGCACGTCCGGCACGATAGGCTGCGTCGGGCTCGAACCGTATTTCAGCCCGGGCTTAGGGTTCAGGCGCTTGACCTCCTGGATCATGTCACAGAGGTCCTCGTCTGAGACCCGCGTCACGCGCTTCAGCGCAACGAGGTCGTGTGCAGCGAGGAGGCCGAGATTCTCGATGAGGGCCGCCATCGCCGGGTCGCAACGGTCCTGATCTTTTAACTGAAGCATCAGGCATTCGCGCAAGTCACGGGCGAAAACGCCGCACGGCTCGAAACCTTGCATGACGTGAAGCGTCTCCTCGACGAGCTCAAGCGGCGCGCCGAGAAGCTCGGCAAGAGCGGAAAGCTCGCCGCGCAGATAGCCAGCCTCGTCGGTCATGTCGATCAGATGCTGGCCAATCAGCCGCCGCGGAGGATCGGCGAAGGCGAGCATGAGCTGCTCGGCGAGATGATCGCGCAGCGTTCGCTCCTCGGCCACATAGGCTTCGAGATTGGATACCTCATCAGTGTCGGCCCGGAGGGAGGATGGAGAGAGGGCCGCCCAACCGGAATCCTTGAGCGCGCCTGGCGCAAAGTCGTCAGCATCGGGAAAGACGTCTTGCGGTTCGGCGTCGAGATCGTCGCTGCGAGCGCTTTCCGGCGCACTCAGATTGATCCATTCGACGTCGTCGCCGTCGCTTGATTCCGGTTCGCCTTCTGGCGCGGCGCCGTTGGTCGGAGACGCCGTTTCTGGTCCCTCCGCATCCTCCTTGAGCGATCCAGCCGGAAGATCGCCTGAAGGCTCGCCAGCCACCGCCGCTGTCTCCTCGGGCTCGGCGCGTTCGAGCAGCGGATTGCGCTCAAGCTCAGTCTCGACGAAGGTCGCAAGCTCGACGTTGGACAGTTGCAGCAGCTTGATTGCCTGCTGCAGCTGCGGCGTCATCACCAAATTGTGCGTCTGGCGGAGTTCGAGCTTGGTGGTAATCGCCATTATGAACGCACTCAGAAGTCGACGTCAGATCCTGAACTGGTCGCCGAGATAAACGCGCCGCACGTCCTCGTTGTTGATGATCTCGTGGGCGGTGCCGTGGGTTAGCACCATACCGTCATGAATGATATAGGCACGGCTCACGAGGTCCAGTGTCTCACGCACATTGTGATCGGTGATGAGCACGCCAATGCCGCGCTGGGTCAGGTGGCGGACCAACGCGCGGATGTCATTAACGGCGATCGGGTCGATGCCCGCAAACGGCTCGTCGAGTAGCATGAAAGAAGGACGCGTGGCGAGCGAGCGAGCGATCTCGACGCGGCGCCGCTCGCCGCCCGAGAGCCGCATGGACGGCGATGTCCTGAGCCGTGTGATGTGGAACTCTTCGAGCAGCGCATCGAGCTGGATCTGGCGCTCATGCTTGCTCGGCTCGACCGTCTCCAGGACGGCGAGGATGTTCTCCTCGACGGTGAGGCCCCTGAAGATCGAGGCCTCCTGCGGCAGGTAGCCGATACCGAGCCGCGCGCGACGATACATGGGCAGCTTGGTGACGTCCTGGCCGTCGATCTTGATCGAGCCTTCGTCCGCAGGGATCAGCCCGGTGATCATGTAGAACACGGTGGTTTTGCCGGCGCCGTTCGGCCCGAGCAGCCCCACCGCCTCGCCGCGGTTGAGCTCGAGGCTCACGCCGCGAACCACTGTGCGCTTCTTGAAGCTTTTGACGACGTTGCTGACGGTCAGCCGGCCAACTCCGGGATCGGATCTCGGCCCCGGGGCAGGGATGGGCTGCTCCGCGGGGACCACGGTCCCTTGTGCGGCAACTGCTGGGCGGCCTGGAAACGACAGCAATTTGCCCACTACCCCTTCCGCTCCTCAGAGTTGAAACGACGGCCGGTTAACATCCGACAAAATCCAAGGAAAGCTACTGCGCCACACCAGGGACGATCTGCCACGGCGAATCGGCAGGTTCGGCGCTTTTTGGGGCAGCGCTTGCGCTCGTGTCCGTGCTGTCCCCCTCACCGGCCGGCTGGCTTGTAGCGGAAGGCTCTCCAACCGGCACCTGCGCGGTTCCTTCCGCTTGGCCAGAGGCTGCGTCGCCCGATTTGGCGGTATCGGCCTTTTCCTTAGGCATGAATAGCGCACGGATTCGGCCCCCGGCGACGGCAGTATTGCCCGTGTTCTCGAACCGGCTTTCGCCGGTCTTCAAGTCGATGACGAGCCGGTCTCCCTTTAGCACATTCTTGCCTTGGGTTAACACCACATTGCCGCCTACGGTGACTTGCTGCGTCGGCACGTCATAGATGGCCCAGTCGCTCGACGTGGTCTGGTCATTCTCGCTGGTGATGACGACGTCGCCTCTGGCGATGATCTTGGTGATCTGGGTGCCGCTGTCGGAAGACTCGCCCTTGTCATCCTTTGCATCGGCGACCTTGGTTTCGGTCGCGACTTGCTCGCCGCTATCTTTCTTGTCCTGTCCGCCAATGAGCTTGTCGCCGCCGCCTGTGTAGTGGACGTTCAGCTCGCGCGCCCGAAGCGTCGTGGTGCCCTGCACGGCTTTCACGTTGCCCTTGAATGTCGCGTATTTCTGGGAGTCATGCACCACAAGCACGTCAGACTCGATATCGATCGGGTCCTTGGAACTCTTGGATAAGCCGCCGAAGCTATTGGTGAGCGTCTGGGCCGACACGGATGCCGCGAGGAGAACCCCGACGGCAAGCGCGATGAATCGCGCGCTATGACGCATGAACGAGCGGGATATGAGACGACGAGGTTCGCTCATTGTGGCACCGCCGTACGGATCGGACTCGGCATCTCTGGGAGAGGTGTCGACATGTCAGGCGCAGGTGCAGGCGCCGCAACCTGTGACGGTCCGCCTTGCGGCTTCCGCACCGCCTCCTTGGCGTCGTCCTGTGGCTTGATCAGATGGACCAGCACCTTCCCCCGGAACGTCAGCGTGTGCTTGGCGGACTCGAGCGTCATGGCATTCGCTTTAACGCTCCCGTTAGTCAAGATAAAGGTCACCGGCTGATGCGAGCGCACCGTCTGCGTCTTCATGTCAAGCGAAGCGTGCTTCAGCGTGCCGTTCACGCCTGAACTCGTCGCGACGGTGATCTTCTCCTGCATCACGAGGCGCTCGATCTTGCTGTCGAAGACGCCGCGCACCGCCTCCAGGCGTGACCAGTTGCCGTCGGTGTTCGAAAGCTCGGCCTTGATGGCGTGCAGCTTGATAATGTTCGGATTCTTGACGTCCTGATCGGCATAGTCGGCGCCGATGACATAGGCGCCGTTCTTCTTGTCGGCACCTTTCAGCTTAGGATTGATCATTCGCAGATTGCCGTCAGCGACCTCGATGCCGCTGATGCTCGCGGTCACATCGCCGACGCTGACGCTGAGGCGGGTGGTAATGAAATACGAGGCGAGCACGAGCACCGCAAAAACCGGGAGCGCCTTGCGCAGAATGCGCACGAAGCGAGTATGGCGCTTGGCGCTCGCGAAGGCGCGCGTACGTTCCTCAGCCGAGCGTATCCGATAGCGCCGGCCCGCTGGAACGAGATTGGCCTCAAGCGTCATTGTTTGGGCCGAAAACCTTCAAAGAAAGACCGGCATTTCTCGCCAGCCCAAGCCCTAGACTAGCCGCACGACCTTGGTGACATTACGACCGCCAAAATCCCCGGAAATGGCACTTTTTGCCCACTTTTCCGCCCCTAATGAGCGAACGGGTCGGTTTCTGACCAGCCCCTGAGATCGAGCTCGGAACGAGTCGGCAAGAACTCGAAACAAGCTTTCGCCAGCGGCTCGCGCCCCTCGCGAACCAACATGGCATCGAGTTTCTCCTTGATGGCGTGCAGATGCAACACGTCGCTTGCGGCATAGTTGAGCTGCTCCTGGCTGAGCTCTGGCGCGCCCCAGTCGGAGGATTGCTGCTGCTTGGAAAGCTCGATGCCAAGCAGCTCGCGGGCGAGATCCTTGAGGCTGTGGCGGTCGGTGAAGGTGCGGGCAAGGCGCGAGGCGACCTTGGTGCAATAGACGGGCTTCGCCATCACTCCGAAATAGTGCTTGAGCACAGCAATGTCGAAGCGGCCGAAATGGAAGATCTTGAGCACGCTCTCGTCGGTGAGAAGGCGTTTCAGCTCCGGGGCATCGTAGTTGCCGCTGAACTGAAGCAGCACGGCGCGGCCATCGCCCTCGGAAAGCTGCACGAGGCAAAGGCGGTCGCGATAGGGATTGAGCCCCAACGTCTCGGTATCGATGGCAATGGACCGTGCCGTGAGGCGACCTCGGGGCAGGTCACCTTTGTGGAGCTCTAAAATCGGGGGCTGGCTCAAGCTTGGCGCATCCTCAGCGGCCGCTTGCAAGAGGAATCTGGTGCCCAGGAGAAGACTCGAACTTCCACGCCCTTTCGGGCACTAGCACCTGAAGCTAGCGCGTCTACCAGTTCCGCCACCTGGGCTAAGAACCCCTGGAGGTACGATTGGCGACCAGCAAAGTCAATTGTCGCCACTTGCGCCTTCAAGGCTTTGCAGCCCTCGTGTATTGCTGCGGCTGTCAAAGCTACAGGCACATCGAGAGGCTTAAGTGGCGGTTACTCTCAACAGCAGCGCCCTGATCACCATCTATGGCGGCTCGGGCTTTATCGGCCGCCACGTGGTACGCGCCATCGCCAAGACCGGCGCGCGCATGCGGGTTGGAGTCAGGCGCCCTGAGCTTGCCGGCCATCTCCAGCCGCTCGGCGGGGTCGGCCAGATCAACGCCGTGCAAGCCAATGTGCGCTATCCGGACTCCCTGCTGGCGGCGGCGGACGGCGCCGATGCCGTGGTCAATCTCGTCGGCATTCTCTTTCCGAGCGGCAACCAGACCTTCAAGGCGGTCCAGGATGAAGGTGCGAGGCACGTCGCTGAGGCCGCGCGCAAGGCCGGGGTGCTCGCTTTCGTGCATGTCTCTGCGATAGGCGCCAATCCGGAATCGCCTTCTGTCTATGCGCATACTAAGGCTCTGGGTGAGAAGGCGGTGCAGGGGGTGTTCCCCGGCGCCGTCGTCCTAAGGCCCTCGATCGTGTTCGGACCTGAGGACGATTTCTTCAATCGCTTCGCGTCGCTTGCGCGGATCGCTCCAGCGCTACCTCTGATCGGCGGCGGCAAGACGAGATTTCAGCCGGTTTTCGCCGGCGACGTGGCGAAGGTCGTCATTGCCGGTCTGACGGGTAAGGCGACGGCTGGCGCGGCTTACGAGCTTGGCGGTCCAGAGATCCTCAGCATGAAACAAGTGATGCAGCGCGTGCTCACCTACACGATGCGTAGGCGGCCGCTCGTGCCCGAGCCATTTTGGCTCGCCAAGCTGCAAGCGGCTTTTCTGCAATTCCTACCGAAGCCGCCGCTCACCATCGACCAGGTGCGGCTGCTGGAGCTGGATAATGTGGTGAGCGAGACGGCCCGCAGTGCCGGCCGCACGCTCGAAGGGCTCGGCATCGAACCGGTGGCGATTGCAAGCGTGGTGCCGGAATATCTCGACCAGTATCGCCCGCGCGGTCAGTTCTCCGCTTTCCGGCCCTGACCTCGAGCTCGCACTCAGCCGTACAGCATGACCAGGAGGAAGCCGCCGAGCACCATACGGTAGAGCACGAAGGGCAAAAAGCTGATGCGGCGGA
>Ga0070669_100002359_pt1 | contig 13651 bp, 10 predicted proteins | sample KBSS53metaG_FD_64680 | JGI IMG/M metagenome (GOLD analysis project Ga0070669, IMG submission 64680) | Switchgrass rhizosphere microbial communities from Kellogg Biological Station, Michigan, USA - KBS S5-3 metaG | ecosystem: Host-associated > Plants > Roots > Rhizosphere > Soil ... | reverse complement strand
TTGAATACCGACCTGCTCGGCCCAGTACGGATCGCCCTCCGCTGCGAGCGCCTGCCGCAGCCTGGTGATGTGGGCGAGGTCTTCCCTCGCCTGGCCGAGATTGCCAGTGCGCGCAGCGCCCAACGATCGGCCGAACGCGACAATGGCCTCCGCCTGTTTGAACGTCGTCTGCATCGGCGGAATCGCAGCAGCCTCGGCCCAGGCGTGACGATCGAGCGCATAGCGGACCGGGATGGCGGCAAACCCGGTGTGCGCGGTGATCGAGCCGCCCGACGACGTGGCGCCGGGCGAGTTGCGCTCGTCGAGAATCGCCTTGGCGCGTCGATCCTGCGCGATCTGCAGGTACGCATTCACCAGGAAGTCGAGCGCATGGTATCGGCCTGGAACACTCGCCGGGTTGGCCTTGGCGGTGGCGCTGGTGCTGGCGGCGTAATTGCGGGCGGCTTGATCGGCCGCGAGGTTGGCAGAAATCGCGTCCTGCCACATGCCGAGCGTGGAAAAGATATGTGACGGCATGTGGAGCGCATGCGGCGCCGACGGCGCGAGCGCGGCGTAGCTCCGCGCCGCCGGTAATCCCTTGTTCGCGATGGGCGCGTAGTCGTACGCGTGAATGATGTAGTGCACGATCCCCGGATGATTGGGCTGCGATTTCTGCAGCCCTTCGAGGATCGCAGCCGCCTTCAGCTGGCTGGCGTAGGTCTTGTCGCTCAGATCCACTGCCTCGAGCAACGCCAGCGCATAGAACACGGCCGCCTCGCTGTCGGCGGGATAGCGCTCGTGAAGACGGCCCATGGCGTCGGCGTAACGCTGTGTTCGCGTCTGTTGGTCGATGGTCGCGTGCCCCTCGTAGAAGGGGGCGAGCGCCTCGATCCAGTCGCGCTCCCGCTGCGTGCGCGCGTTCGCGGCGCGGGCCCGCTGTATCGCCTCCCAACCCTGCTGCAGCAACTGCGGCGGGAAAGGCGCAGTCAGCGGATTGGGCCGCTGACTGATCGCGACACCCCAATACGCCATCGCGCACGCCGGCTCACGCTCCGCGATGGCACGAAATGCCTTCTCGGTCTCTGGATAGAAGAACGAGTGCAACATGGCGACAGCGCGATCGAACTCCGCCTGCACGCTCGCATTGCACGACGTCTCGAAGTGAACGGTGCCGAAGGTACCACCGCTGTCATGAGCATGGTCCTGCGCCGCCGCCTGCCCGTAGCCGAGCACAACGAGTATCGAGACGGCGGCGATGGCGCCGGCCCACTGAGGACGATTCGCTCGAATCATTCGGAACTCCCGCGATGCCATTGTCCATCAACTCTCGTGATGCTGACATCCTTCGCCGACCTGAACGGTTCCTTCCCGGTGACCGCTCAGGCTGAAGCCTCCGCGCTACGACGATCTGGAAAGCGCCAGGCTGGTACAAAATTGGTTTCGCGAAACCCGTGCAGATCCCGCCACGCATTCTCGCCATCGACCTCCCGCCGTTCGATCCCCTCAATACGAGGGCGGCGCAACTCCGTGCGTCGGGTCATCATGTCATCTCGCTGGGACAGGCGCTTCCGTTCTACCCACCGCCTGCCTCGGCGCTGCGCGCGGCGCATGCCGCTCTTGAACGAACCGACGTCCACGGCTACACCACCGATCCCGGAAGACCGTCACTGCGTCGCACGCTCGCCGAACGTCTTCGGGACCACGAGCGAATCGACTGCGGCCCGGACGACCTGCTGATCACAGCCGGCGCCAATCACGCGTTCACGACGGCGTTGACGACGCTCGTCAGCGCGGGCGATGAGATCGTGCTGCCGGCACCGTACTTCACGAACCATCAGATGGCGGTCCAGGCGGCAGGCGCGATCGCCATCGAAGCGCCTGTTGCCGACCACGAATCGTACAGCGTCACGTGGGACGATATCGCGCCGGCGCTGACCGATCGCACGCGCGCCGTCGTGCTGTGCAACCCGAGCAACCCGACCGGGGCTCCTGTGGATGCGATGCACGGCACGCGGATCGTATCGGAGCTCGCCAATCGAGGCATTCTTGTCATCAGCGACGAGACGTACATGCACTTCGTCTACGATGGCGCGCACTGGAGCGCCGCGTCGGTCCCCGACTGGCGCCGGAACGTCATCGTCGTCGGCACGTTTTCGAAATCGTTTGCGATGATGGGCTGGCGCGTTGGCTACATGCTCGCAGACGCCGCCGTCTGCGCGCAGGCGACCAAGGTGCAGGACGCGATGATCATCTGCGCTCCGACGATCTCACAGCTTGCCGCCGAAGCGGCCGTCCGGGAGGACTGGGACTACGCGAAGACCTTTCATCCGGATCTGCTCGAGCGGCGCCGGCGGCTGTCAGAGGGGCTGTCGCGTTGCGATGGCGTGTCGTGGGTGCCGACGCGGGGAGGCTTTTTCGCCTTCGCTCGCGTCGAGGGTTGCACCGACTCCAACTCGCTCGCACTGCGCCTCCTTGACGAGGCGCACCTCGTGACCATACCCGGATCGTCGTTCGGGCAATGCGGCGAGGGCTGCCTGCGGCTCTCGTATGGCTCGGTGGAGGCTGATGCTCTCAACGAGGCCGTCGATCGGCTCACATGGTTTTGCAGTGGGATTTAGGTAGAGACTTCGTCAGCGGCCACGGAGAATCGCAGTAAGTCTATTCGGAGAGGCACTCCTCGCGCAGGATGGCGTACATCAGCTGGTCGGTAACCTTGCCGTCTTTGATGACGCTTTGCCGCATCCGTCCCTCGAGCCGGTAGCCGGCCTTCTGCAGCACGCGCATCGAGGCATCGCTCCACGCGTAAGGCACAGCGTAAATCCGTCGGAGATCCTCGTGCCGTTCGAACGCATGGCGTGTGACTTCGACGAGGGCCGATGTCATGATGCCGCGGCCCCAGAACGCCGTTCCGAGCCAGTAGCCGATCTCGGCTGAGATGCGTTCGACGTCCCCGTGCAACGTATAGCCGATGCCTCCCACAGCTTCGTCGTCGATGACGATCGCAAAGAACGTCGCGGGCGACATTGCCGTGGCCATCGTGATGAACGCATGCGCGTCGGCCAGTGTGTAGGGATGCGGGAAGCGATCGCGCAAATTCAACCAGATGCCACGGTCGTTGGCGTGCCGCGCGAGCGATGGGGCATCGGAAGGTCGCCACGTTCTCACCACGCCGATCGGGAGACTGAGTTCCATCACGTCCTCCCATGGTAGCGTTTCCGAACTACTTGAGACTGGGCGCGCGCCGCGTCGACCCAACGCATTGACTCACGCGATCAATCGAGGTGTCGCATGAACTGCAGAAGAGTGGCATTCGTCTTCGTACCGCTCGCCCTCATCATGGGCTGCAGCCAGCAGGATGCGTCGCGCTCGCGCGACGCGTCGCCTTCACGCGCGGCAAGCAGCGCGGGCGGCCCAACTCCACGAGCGGAACGCGATTCGACGGATTTCGCGATCGTCAAGCTCGACCCCGCCTTGGACGCGATCGTGTCACCGGATGCGATGCTGGAGACGATCGGCGATCGATTCGGCCTGACCGAGGGACCTGTGTGGGTCCAGGACGATGCGAGCGGTCATCTGTTGTTCAGCGATCTGATCGCAAACGTGATCTACAGGTGGAACCCCGACGGTGAGTTGTCGGTCTTCCTCGAAAACATTTACGACGGCCCCGACATTCTGAACGTCGGGCAGCAGACACGACGCGGCCGCATGCACGTCATCATCATCGGTGCCAACGGGCTCACGCTTGATCGCGAAGGCCGGCTGATCATCGCGTCGCCGGCAAGCCGCGCCGTCTTTCGCCTCGAAAAGGACGGCAAGCGCACCGTCGTTGCCGATCGCTACGAGGGAAAACGCTTCAACGGCCCCAATGACGTCGTCGTGAAATCGAACGGATCGATCTACTTCACGGATGGAAATTCAGGGTTACGCGGTGGCGCGAACAGCCCTCAGCGCGAGCTTCCGTTCAATGGCTTCTACCTCGTGAGAGACGGCAAGGTCACGCTCGCCGGCAGCAACAAGGAATTCCCCGAAGGGTTCCCGAACGGCATCGCCTTGTCGCCAGACGAGAAGCGGCTCTACGTCACGATCGGCCGCAAAATCATGCGCTACGACGTGCAGGCCGACGACAGCGTCGCGAACGGCGTCGAGTTCCTCGACGTCGCAGGCAACGACGGCATGAAGGTGGACGCGAACGGGAATGTGTTCTCTACGACGGGGGCCGGTCCCGGTGAGGTGCGAATTACTTCACCAGACGGCAAGCGTCTCGGCACCCTGCGGCTTCCCCAGCCGCCCGGCGAACCGCGCGAACAGATCTGCGCGACCAACGTTGGATTCGGAGATGCAGACGGCAAAGGCCTGTATATCACCGCCTGCACGCATGTCTATCGCGTCAGGCTGAAATAAAGTGAGAAGTTAAAAGGTCAAAGTGTACAAGTAAGTTGGAAGTGCGCACGAGCCCATGGTGTCCCACATCGCGGGAATACTTCTCACTTACTTACCGACTTTAAACTTCAAACTTATTACTTTCATTGGGCCTGCGCACGGAACAGGCGTCTCGTCCGAATTCGCCAGCCATCCGGCGTTTTCTGATACACGTCCTCATAGTGCCCGCCGAGGAATATCGACCCCGGTATGCCTTTGGCTCTCGCCTCGGGTTCGGGCATGTCGACGACGACCAGATACTGCTTGCCGATGGCTTGCCCGGCAAACGGCTCGATGACGTGATTGGTCAGATAGTGGCGAACGTACTGCAGTCCCTGCGGCTGTTCTCTTCCGAGCGCGGCCAACTGCGCGTAGCCGGTTGACTGGCCGAACGTCGCATCCGCCGTGTACAGCCCGGCATAGGCCTCACCGTTGTCGGTAGTGCCGTAACCGCTGTCGAGTGCGTGCCCGTAGCTGGCAACCAATCGCTCGATTTCGATGTAGTCCATGGCGCTCAGGCCGCCAGGCACGGTGGGCATCGTATCGGTTGGATCGGGCCTCACTGGGTACGTCTTCAACATCGTCGCGCTGGCCGGATCGGGACCGGACTTCGACGGCACGAACCTGCGTGACCGAAAACGCCATCCCTCCGGCGTCTTCGTATACACGTCTTCGTAGTGACCTCCCACGGTGTCGAGGCTTCCGCGCTTCTGGCCGACGAGATCCCATTGGTTCGGATTGGGACCGACCGACGGAATGTTCTGATCGTGGCTGATGTTGATCAGGTACTGCCGTCCGACGGCGCCGTCGGCCGTGGGCTCGATGAGGTGATTCATGATGTAGTGGTTCACGTACAACGGGCCCTTCTTGTCGCCGCGCGCGAGCGCCGCCAGCTGGTCCCGTCCCTGAACCCGGCCACGCGTGTTGCTGTCGAAGACACCATCGCGTGAAAAGAGATCGGCGTAGTCGTAGCCATTGCGCGAGGCGGTGTCCAACGCGAAGGCGTAACGATTCACCAGTTGCTTGATCTGGATGTAGTCCATGGCCGTGAGCGCCATGACAGCGGTCGAATCGCCCGTTCTTGTTTGCCGTGCCTGCACTGCCACCAGCGCAACGAGCCCCAAGGTCACACCTGTCGCAAGAATTCTGTAACGCATAAGGGATTACCGTCGTGTGGAGGGAGGTAGTTTCGCCGTCGGCGGGGGCACGCCGATCTTGGCGGGGTAGAGCTGTCGCGATTTGAACCGCCATCCCGCGGGCGTCTTCACATAGACATCGTCGTAGCGACCGCCGTGGACGATGCTGCTGGGCTTTCCACCTTCGGACACATCGAGCGCCATCAGATACTGACTCCCCCGCGCACCCTCAGGCGTCGGGTAGATGATGACGTTCGTCAGAAAGTGACGCGTATACGCAGGTCCGCCTCTGTCTTTCTGCGTCGTGCGCGCCAGCTCCGCCAGCGCCTCGCGACCTTTGGTGTTGCCGAAGGTTCCGTCGGTCGTGAAGAGATCGGCGTACGCGTATCCATTGTCTGCGTGCGTATCGACGGCGTAGCTGTAGCGGGCGACCAGTTGCTGAATCTCGATGTAATCAGCGGCGGAGAGTGAACCGCCCGTGACCTTCTGCTGCGCCCGGACGAGTGGTGCGGCGCCGATCCCGATCAGCAGCGTTGCCACAACCGCCTTCGAGACGTTCGTTTTTGGGTTCTTCACGACGCCTCCCGTACTTGGCACCTGACTTTTGACCTTTGACCTTTGACCTTTGACCTACGTTGTTCTTTTCTTCACCGGTACAGGAACCCCCGCAATCTTGACGCCCACAGAGAACAACGTGCTTCGCGTCGTGAAGAAGAGCGTCTTCCAGTCGTCGCCGCCGAACGCGACGTTGGTCGTCGCCTGCTGGCCATGGACGATGCGCCCGAGTTTCTTACCTTTGGAGTCGATGATGTAGAGGCCGCCGCTGCCACCGCTGTACATGTTGCCGGCGGTGTCCACCTTGATGCCGTCGGGCACCCCGGGCTCGGTGCCGTTGAGATCGACGAAGACACGGCTCGTGGCCTTGGCAATCGTGCCGTTCGGCTGCATGTCGTAGGCGCGAACGTGACGCCGGCGCGAGTCGGCGACATACAGAATGCTTTCGTCCGGCGAGAACGCGAGGCCGTTGGGTCCGACCATGTCGTCGATGATGAGCGACATCGACCCGAGATCGGCCGACACGCGGTAGACACCGGAGACGGTCACGTCCCACTCCTCGGGGGCGGCGTTGCCGCCCGGATCGGTGAAGTAAATCGAGCCGTCGGACTTCACGATCACGTCGTTCGGCCGCAGCAGGCGCTTGCCCTGGAAGCCTTTGGCGATCACGGTGAGACTGCCGTCGGGCTCGTACCGTGTCACGCGCCTGGTGAGATGCTCGGCGGAGACGAGGCGACCCTGCAGATCGCGGGTCATGCCGTTGGCCTCGTTGGTCTTCTCCATCGCGACCGTCGCAGTCTGACCCGGCGTGTACTTCATCCGCCGCGCGGTGTGAATGTCGTTGAAGAGAAGATAGCGGCCTTCAGACCACCACACGGGGCCTTCGGCGGGACCGATATCGCCGCCGTAGCCGGTGGCGAGCTCGCGGATCATCTCGCTGGTGCTGATGATGCGATCGAGCTCCGGCGCCATCGACTCGATCTTCTTCGCCGACTGGGCCCAGACGACGCCGCCCACGTCCGCTACGGCAAGACCGCCGACCGCGCCGGCCATTCTAAGAAGGTCACGACGTGAAAGGACGTTGAAGTCGCGCATCGATTCCCTCCGCGGTGCTGTCGATCGGTTACTGATCGCGCGACAGGATACTGCATTGCAGCAATGTCTGCGAATGCGACGCATCGCGACCAACGGTGACGACACCAATGGCTATAAGATGACCACCATGCTGACGACGGCGGACGAACTTCGACACGCTCTCAGGTCGTTGGCGCGCAGTCACCGTATATCGCTGGTAGCGATCACTCTGTTTGCAGTAACCGTCGGCGTCACGACAGCAATCTATGCCGTGATCGACGCCGTCATGTTGCGCCCGATCGGCCTGGGCGCGCCCGACCGTACTGTGGTGATTTGGCAACGTGACGACACGCGTGGCACTCCTGTGGTCGAGGTCGCTCACGGGGAGGTCGACGCCTGGCGTCGGAATGCCAGATCGTTCGAGGCGCTCGGTCTGTTCAGTTCCGTCAACTGGTCCCTTTCGCTCGTTGACGGCGAATCCCGCTCGCGCGTCGCATACGTGGCTGTGTCGGCGCCGTTTTTCGATGTCGTTGGACTGGCACCGGCGAGCGGACGTCTTCTCGACAGCCGCGATGAGCTCGGCAACGAGCCCCGCGCGGTCGTCATCAGCGACCAGCTGTGGAGACAACGTTTCGGCGCGAGCCCGCAGATCATCGGCGCAGTCGTACGTGTGCAGGAAGACATCGAGTCACCGGTTCGCTCACTTGAAGTCGTCGGCGTCATGCCTCCAGCGTTCGACTTTCCCCGTGGCACGCAACTTTGGATTCCGGCGGCACCGAGTATGCGCGCGCTCGCGCAGAGAGCCGGCCGCGCGGACGCTGGAGAGTACCTGGCGAGCCTCCGTGTGTTTTACGCCCTGGCTCGGTTGCGTCATGATGCAAGCCCTGCCCAGGCGGTTGAGGAGCTGACCACCATCTCCACGCGACAGCAGAATCCGGCTGGCAGTGTGTCGAGTGTTGTCGCCACGCCGATCAACACGTATCTACAGGGGCCAGCGCGGCCCGTTCTGTGGACGATGCTCGCTGGAGCGCTGCTCATGTTGCTCCTCTCCTGTAGCAGTGTCGCGGGTCTGCAGGTGTTCCGCACGGCAATCAGAGATCACGCGCTTGCCGTCCACATGGCCCTCGGAGCGGAGCGGAGAGGTCTCATCGTTCGTGCCGTTTTGGAAGGCGGGCTCCTGGCGCTCGCGGGGTTTGCGGGGGCGATCGTGATCGCGTGGGTGACTACGGAGTGGCTGGTGTCGAGCGCCCCTCTGGACGTGCCTCGCCTCGACCGGGCGCGTCTGACCACGCCCTCGGTAGCGCTGTTTATGGTCGGCCTCACCGCGATTGTCGGAGCACTGACCAGTTTATGGCCAGCGTTCTTTGTCGGACGTATTGATGCCGGCCGGACGTTGACCAGCGGCGCGCGCACCGTGATGCATCCGCGCGAGCGGCGTCTCCAACGTCTTGTCGTGGGCTGGCAGGTCGCTGTCGCCGTCGTTCTGCTGGCGGGCGCAGCGCTCTTCGTGCGCAGTGTGCACACACTCGATCGCACCGATGTTGGATTTCGTGCCGAGGGACTGCTGTCCCTGGATGTCGAGCCCTCGTGGAAGGAACTCGAACGTTGGGACGCGTTCTACGATGGGCTCTTGTCGCGCACTGGAGAGTTGTCCGGTGTGGCGAACGCGGGCGCGGTGTACCTCCGACCGCTCAGCGGGCCCATTGGGAACGACACGATTCCGGTCCTTTACGGTCAGGAAGGGTTGGGCGAGAACGCGCCATGGCGAAGTAACCCCCGTGCCAATACCGAATCGGTTACGTCCGGTTACTTTCGAACACTTGGAATTCCATTGCTGAGAGGTCGGGATGTCGCGCCGACTGACGTCGCCGCTGCGCCAAACGTCGTGATCGTTAGCGCGTCGGCAGCTGCCAGGTACTGGCCCGGCCGGGATCCGATCGGCCAGCGAATCGTCGTGGCCACACAGCGCGCGCCCGGAGACCGCGAGGAGCTTCGCTGGCAAACCGTCGTCGGCGTCGTGGGTGACGTCAGATACCGCGGGCTCCTGGATCCGCGTCTCGATATTTACCTGCCTGCGGCGCAGTCGACGATGCGCGTCAAGCACTTGCTCATTCGCACCACCGGGCCTGCCGAACCGGTCATTGCCAGGGTTCGTGCGATTGCTCGCGAGCTTGATCCCGGGGTGCACGTCGGTGAGGTTGTGCTCATGAGCGACGTCCTGGCTCGCGAGAGTGCCCCTTGGCGATTCGCGATGCGCGTGCTCGTCTTCTTCGGTGGACTGGCTGCTGCGCTTGCCACCATCGGCCTCATCGGCATCGTCTGGCTGGTCGTCGCGATGCAGCGACGCGAGCTTGGTATTCGTGCCGCTCTCGGCGCGTCGCCGAAGCAATTGCGAACACATGTACTCAAGGATGCCTTGTGGACAACCAGCGCCGCGACGATCGCCGGCGTTCTTGGAGCGCTGGCTGTCGGCCGCGCCCTCACAGGGGTCCTCGTTGGTACGTCACCGCATGATCCTCTTTCTCTGGCTGGCGCGGCGGCTGTAGCAGTGTGTGCGGGAGGAATTGGTTGCGTCCTCGCGGCGCAGGGGGCGGCACGAGCCAGCCCCACGGAGGCACTCCGAGACTGAATTGACAGTCGCTGGCAGGAGGGGTCCAATACGAGCGCAGCCCGCGAGTTCGGTGACGCCGTTTCGCGGAAGGGAGTTACACATGGGTTCGCATCACTCCGATCGTCGTCAATTCCTGACGGAGAGTGCCGCGCTGGCGAGTCTGGCCGTTGGGGCGGTCCAATCGGTGGGTGCCCAGGCACCACAGGCCGACGCACGTCTGAAGGACCCTCTCGCCTACGGACAACCGTCACGGTTCGACAACACCGTACGCAAGTCCCTCGGGTCGGCCACGCCCATCACCGATACCGCTTTGACCACCCCGCTACAGGATCTCGACGGGATCATCACGCCCTCGGGTCTGCACTTTCTGATGGACCACGTCAACGGCATCCCCGATATCGATCCCAGGGAGCATCGCTTGTTGATGCATGGCATGGTCGATCGACCGCTGACGTTCACGATGGACGAGATCAAACGGTTTCCGTCGGTCTCGAAGGTGTACTTCCTCGAGTGCAATGCGAACAGCCGCCCGCTGCGCGGTCCCAATGGTGATTCGGTGCAGCTCGTACACGGACGAACGAGCTGCAGCGAATGGACCGGCGTGCTGCTGTCCGTCCTGCTCAAAGAATGCGGGGTGCAGAGCGGTGGCAACTGGATCGTCGCGGAAGGATCGGATGCGAACAAGTACACGATGAGCATTCCGATGGTGAAGGCGATGGACGACATCCTGGTCGCCTACGCGCAGAACGGCGAGCCGGTCCGTCCGCACAACGGCTATCCGCTGCGTCTCGTCGTTCCTGGCTGGGAAGCGATTCGATCCGTGAAGTGGCTGAGCCGCATCGCCGTCGTCGATCAGGTGGCCATGTCCTGGCACGAAGCCGGCAACAACGCCGACACGACACCCAACGGTAAGGCGCTGGGATTCCGATTCGAGCTCGGACCCAAATCGATCATCACGCGCCCGTCCGGCGGCCAGCGGTTGCCCGGCCGCGGGTTCTATGAGATCACGGGTCTCGCGTGGAGCGGGGGCGGCCTCGTGCGCACAGTCGACGTGTCGGTCGACGGCGGCCGCACCTACAAGGAGGCGCAGCTTCAACAGCCGGTGCTGCCCTACGCCCACACACGGTTTCGATTCGCGTGGGAGTGGAACGGCGAGGAAGCCGTGCTGCAGTCACGTTGCACCGACGAAAAGGGTGAAGTGCAGCCGACGATTGCCGAAGCGGCAAAGGTGCTCGGCGTGACGCCCGACTATTTCTTACAAGCCGATCACTTCAACGGTATTCAGCCCTGGAAGGTGAACCGGGATGGGAGCATCCAGAATGCGCTGTTCTAACCAGACGGTAGAAAACGGATCAACTCCCAACCTCCAACTCCCAACTCCCAAATGCCGGCGCACTGGACGTTGCGCGTTGGGAATTGGAATTTGGGAGTTGACATGCTGTCTGATCGCGGCGCTGGCTGCTACGCTGGTCGCGGACGCGCAGCGCGGCACGAGCACGGCGATCTGGTTCGAAGGTGCGCGGCTCATCGTCGGCGACGGCAGCGCGCCCGTTGAGAACGCCGCGTTCCTCGTGGAGGGTGACGCCTTCACGTGGGTCGGCAAGCAAGGTCAGCGTCAGCCCCCACAAGGCGCGACTCGTGTGGATCTCTCCGGCAAGACCGTGATACCGGCACTCATCGATGGCCACAACCATATCGGGCTGGTCAACGAAAAGGATGGAAGCAACAGCAAGGCGAACTACCGGCGCGAGAACCTGGTCGATGTACTGGAGCGCTACGCGTACTACGGGGTCGCCGCGACGTTGAGCATGGGACTCGAGGCCGATCAGGAATTGGCGTACCAGCTTCGTGATGAAGTCATCCCGAATGCCGCGCGTTTCCTGACGGTCGGGAAAGGTATTGCCGCCACGCCCATCGGTGGTCCGCCGGGCGAGCCCCGCCTGGGGATTCCGTACGGCGCGCGCACCGGCAAAGAGGGACGAGATCACGTCAGGGAACTGCACGCCCGCGGCGTCCGTTTCGTGAAGATCTGGGTCGACGATCGCAATGGCGATGTCCCGAAGCTGCAGCCGGGTGTCTATCGCGCCATCATCGCCGAAGCGCATGCCAACGGCATGGAGGTCCTCGCGCATCTCAGTCGAACGTCGGCGCTCGCCGATGCGAAGGACCTACTGCAGGCAGGTGTCGACGGGTTCGTGCACCTCGTTCGCGATCGCGACGTGGACGAGGAGTACCTGGCGGCCGTGAAAGCGCACCCGAAAGTCTGGTCTGGTCCCAACATCCCGGTGCCGCCAACGCGCGACACGGTCGCATCGCTGGCCGAGACGCAGCCGGCGAAACAAATCGAGGCGATCCGCGCGCAGCTTGCTCAAGCCGAGGCCAAGGGTAATCCGCCCAATGAGCTCTTCGAGCTCCATTGCCGCAACCTGCGCAAGATCCACGACGTCGGGATGGTGATCGGGATGGGAACCGACGGCACTGGCGACGGCTTCGGCTCCCACGAACAGATCGAGGCATACACACGCTGCGGCATGACGCCAATGGAAGCCATCGTCGCGGCCACGGGCACCAACGCAAGGGTTCTGCACCTGGATCGAATGGGGACCGTAGCAGCGGGAAAAGAAGCGAGCTTCAACGTGCTCGACGCGAATCCGCTGGACGGCATCACGAACACGCGGCGCATCTCGAAGGTCTACTTGAGAGGCAAGGAACTCGATCGGCAAGCTCTCAAGGGCAGATTCATGACGGAAAAGCACTAGCTATGGACGCTCCATCAATGTCAACTCCCAACCCCCAACTTCCGATTCCCAAACATCGGTGTACTACGCACTTGGGAGTTGGGATTTGGGAGCTGGGAATTAACGCCGTTATCGTGCTCTTGCTCTCCGGCATCACATTCGCGCAAGGACCGACATATCGTTTCGGCTCGACGCCGAGCGCAGAAGAGATCAAGGCGCGCGACACCGCCGTCGCGCCCACGGGAAAACAACTACCGCCCGGGAGCGGCACTGTCAAGGAAGGGGCGGCCGTCTACGCGCAGAAGTGTCAGGCGTGTCACGGGCCGAACGGCACCGGAACCAGATTGCATCGCGGCCTCATTCCGCTCGGCAACTCCAAGCCCGTCAAGATTGAGGGGAGTCTCGTTCCGTACGCGACCACGGTCTGGGATTTCATCAACCGCGCGATGCCGTCGACGAAGCCAGGCTCGCTCACGCCTAATGAGGTCTATGCGGCAACGGCCTACGTGCTGTTTCTCAACGACGTAATCCAGGAAAACACGGTTCTGGACGCGACGACGCTTCCCACGATCAAGATGCCGAACCGCGACAACTTCGTCGGCGTCGAGCTCGATTGGAAGCCCGGGCAGCATCGTCCGCTCGGCTACTATCCGCGTTAGGCGGGGCTGAAGACCCGCCTCTACTTACTACTGCGTTCATTGCCACGTCGGAATCTCGACCCACGGTGTTCGGGACGGCTGCCGCCTCTCGAACAGACGCAGGTTCGGGGTCATTTGTGACGCGAGCTCCCGTTGACCGGCGCGTTCTGCATTCGCGATCGCGTCGCGCTCGGTGGTGACCGCTTCTTCGTAGCGGCCGGCTTCCGCGAGCGCCATCGCCAACGTCTCGCGTGCAACGGCGGAGTCCTGGCGCGCGGTGAGCTCTGTTGCCAACGTCACCGCCAGATTCCCATCACGCACTTGCGCATCGGGAGCAGCGGCATAGAGGCGCGACAAGAGCACGACGAACTCCACATGGTCAGGGTGAAGACGCCTGCCCTCGACGAGTCGATCGCGCGCGTCCTTGAAACGCTCGAGACCGGCAAGAGAGACAGCATCGCCAAGGCGGGCTTCGGCGATGCGCGGGTCGACGCCGATCAC
>Ga0070669_100002358_pt1 | contig 13651 bp, 9 predicted proteins | sample KBSS53metaG_FD_64680 | JGI IMG/M metagenome (GOLD analysis project Ga0070669, IMG submission 64680) | Switchgrass rhizosphere microbial communities from Kellogg Biological Station, Michigan, USA - KBS S5-3 metaG | ecosystem: Host-associated > Plants > Roots > Rhizosphere > Soil ... | reverse complement strand
AAGGGCGCAATGTCGATGGTCACAACGCGTAAACGATAGAAAAGATCCGCGCGGAAGTTGCCATTCGTGATCTCTTGTTCCAGTGGTCGGTGAGTTGCGCTCACAATGCGGACATCTACTGGGATCGATTCATTGCCGCCCAGCCTTTCAATGCGTCTTTCTTCAAGAGCACGGAGCAGCTTCGCTTGCACGTTGGAGCTCATGTCGCCGATTTCGTCGAGAAACAGCGTTCCGCCATCGGCCTGCTCAAACTTCCCTTCTCTTTTTGCAGCCGCGCCGGTAAATGCGCCCTTTTCGTGCCCAAACAACTCGGATTCGATCAACTCTGACGGCAGCGCAGCGCAGTTCACCGCCACGAAGGAACCGTTGCGGCGCACACTGTTGCGCTCGTGAATCTCTCGCGCTACGAGTTCCTTGCCGGTTCCTGATTCTCCGCGAACCAGCACGGTCGCGTCAGTCTCAGAGACCTTTTCAATCATGGCACGCACGCGCTGCATCGCCTCTGAGTTACCAATCAAAGCCCCTCGCTGAGATCTCTCAACTTCGATTCGACGTCGAAGTGAAAAGTTCTCACGGCGGAGTTGAAGCGTCTCCGCGGCATTCTTCACTACCAGGCGGAGGTCTTCGAGTTCAAATGGTTTGGAAAGATAATCGTAGGCGCCGGTCTTAACAGCCTCGACGGCAAGTCGCTCCGATCCGTGAGCTGTAACGATGATTACGAGAGGGCCGTTTCCGTTCTCGCTTTTCAACTCGCGGAGAAACTCCAGGCCACTCATTCCCGGAAGGTTAACGTCAAGCAACAATAGGTCGGGTTGTTGCTGCTTGATTAGCGCGCGTGCCGCCTCGGCGGAGCCGGCTTCAGTGATGTTATAGCCGAAGGTAGAGAGTGCTCGCCGCATGCCGTAGCGAGCGGCTTCCTCGTCGTCGACAATCATTAATCGCAATGCGTCTTTTCTCACTTCCCGGATAGTTTAGAACCTATCCGTGAAAATTCCCTAGCGCATCGCGTGCCAAACAGCAGGGGCAGGAGGCAGCAGGCAGGAGCAGGAAATAGGAGCAGGCGCAGCAGGCAGGAGCAGGAAGTGTCGACTGCCTGCGCCTGCTCCTGTCTTCTGCCCTGCTCCTGTCTTCTGCCCTGCTCCTGATTCCTGCTCCTGCTCCTGATCTACCGGCTTGTCCGTTTGGCCGACACAACCAGAATTATCGCGTCGCCCGATGGGCCAGCGTTGAGTGTGCCCACCACCACCGGTTCACCCTCCCGCAAACTAATGTCAGTATTCAAGCCGGTGTTGTCGTAATTAATGATCGGAAACCCAGCTCCCGCTTGCGCGGGTGTTGTCCCTGTGACGATCGGAATGCGAGCTCCAAAACTGAATCTCTGCATTTGGACCATGGGCTGGCCTTCCGCGTTACGCGTAAGTTTTACGACACCGATTTTGAATTCACTAAAGCTAGGGGTTTGCGCCGAGGCCGTCCCGGATGGCGCCGCGAATGGACCACCGATCCAACGCAGATCCAAGCGGCCTTCATTGCGCACGCGGTTAACTAGAGTTGCTGCTAACCGATAGTTTTTAAAAGGCAATGAGGCGCGAAGTTGCTTGATCACTCCATCTAGCGCTGCCGGCAGTCTACTGTCATCGACATCCTGATTCGTTCCGACTAGCAGATATAACTGTGTATCCAGGTTCGCTTCCGCATCCAGGGTTTGGACCGGTTGCTGCGCCTTGGTAGTCGTCGCGCTGATTGTTAAGGCGACGACAACGAACAACGCACAACTGATCACGCCCAAAAGCTTTCGCATATTCATGCTCTTGATCTCCTTCTAATCAAAAATAGTCCTTACACTTGAGATGGAAGAGAGTAGCGCCACTTAACTTAATGGGCGGACCTCATCAGGAGCAGGAGCAGCGCGTGATGACAAACAACGAAGCACGCGTACCGCTATTGCGCGTGCACCGTCCGCTGCTCCTGCGCCTGACAACAGGCGCTTCACAGGTCAGCCTAAACACGCACGCGACTAAGAAAAGTTCCGCTGGTGCGAAAAGATAATTACCTGGCAGTTAGTTATCGGAGGGCAAACGTAGCTGAAAGATCGATCCTTTACCCGACGCTACAAGCGACGCAGTTCCGCCGACTTCCTGCATCCGCTTGCGAACGATCGACAAGCCAAGCCCGGTTCCTCTCTGACGAGTGGTGAAGAACGGCTCCCAAATGCGTTCCCTCAGATCGGCGGGTACACCTGGACCGCTGTCCTGAACAGATATCAAAAGGCCATCGTCCCCGCGGTTGACCGACACGCTAATGACTCCGCCACGCGGCGTTGCCTGGAGTGCATTCAAAAGCAGGTTTGATAAGGCGTCGCGCAAAACAGAAACATGCTTGCCTGGCAAGGAGGCGTTGATATGAATGTCGTAGCTGAGTTCGACGTTTTGCTCGCGCGCGTTCGCCTGAAATAGACCAACAACAGAAGTGAGCAGTTCATCAATGCCAAGCGCTTGTTCTGCGGGACTCTCTTTCCGTGCAAAGCTCAACAGCTGCGTCACACTCTGACTCAGTCGATCCGTCTCGCCAACAATCAAACTTAAATCCCGTGAGTATTCCGAGCTGAGATTCTGGTCTTCCTTCATAACCTGCGCGATCGACTTGATTGCGGAAAGCGGATTCTTAACCTCATGAGCGACCGTTGCTGCCATGCGTCCAAGTGAAGCGAGCCGTTCGCGCTCGGCGAGTTCCCTTTCGAGCCTCACGTTCTCTTCAATGAGACGCGAATCGTCTATAGCTATTGCCACCTGGTCGGCAAGAATCTCAATCACAGAACGCGTATCCGGCGAGAGAACTCCGGCGGCCGCATCGACAACAAGCAGTCCATTCACTTTGTCTTCACGCCGCAATGGATAGGCGAGCTTGAATCCCTTTTCCACCAGCAATGGCGAATCTTCGACCGGCACCCACCCGGCTTCGCGCGAAGTTGTGAGGACCGACTCCACCCAATCGTCGTTGTTGTGCCCATTTTGTGAGACAGATGGTTTGCCGTTGACGAATATCTTTAGTTGGCGAAGCCCCAAAGCCTCGGTGGTTCGCTGCTCGACGAATTGAAGAAGATCTGAAAGATCTCTATATTGACCTGGATAAGATCCAATACGCGCCACGATTTGTTTGTAGAGAGCGGCTTCACGTTCGAACAGCTTGTGAAACCGTTGGCCCAACCAGCGTCGGAACGGCGCAGCCAGCAACGTCAGCGCCAGAATTAGAATCGCCTCAACAAGCCCCGGCCTGACGCCGTACGTCTGAGTCAACCAATCACCGAGTGTCCGTATGCCGAAGACGTAAACTGTAAGTACGACCGTCGCGAAAGAAACAACAATCAAGCTCTCTTCGATGATGATCTCGAGATAGCGGTAGCGATAAATGTAATAAGCCAACAGCACCGAGGGCAGAAGCGAACCCAAGTTGGCGAGCGTCTTCAAATACAAACCAGCGACAGTTCCCTCACCCAGGCCAGATGCCAGCGCGGCAAATATCACTATTCCAACGCCGATAAACGAGAAAGCGAGAGTTTGCATGATGCGTCGCTCGCTGGCGTTTTCCGTTTTGCGAGCAATGAGGATCTCAGTGAGTGCAATCAAACCCAGGACGTAAGCAATCCACAGAGCGAACGGAAAAACGAAGACATGGAGCTTCGTAAACATCGGGGCGTATTCGCCAACCCACAGCCGCGGTATCGCCACCAACAGAAACACCGTTGGCAGATACGACAAGTAGACACGAATGCGCTCGGTCTTATTCAGATTCGTGCGTCCATGCGCGGCGGCCCAGAGGTGAAGATGCACGTGAAGAAGAAACGAATACGCGAAGGTAATACTGACTACCGCGACCGAATCAGCCAGTCGCAAGAGATTCGTCCACGTGTCGAAGCCGAAATCAAAAAGACCATGCAGCGTTATGAACAGATTGCTTGAATGCCAACCACCCATCGTGAGGGCGAGGGCGGCGAGCAGACGTTCGTGAGCGGTTAGTTTGGTGCGGTGTGTGACAAGCTGAAACGCCATCCACAACGGCAACACCGCGCCGATGCTGTAGCCAACAACTTGTAGGATTTCGAGAGGTGACACGTTGAAGCAGATCCACCGGTTAGATTTCGGATTTTAGATTTCGGATTTCGGATTTCATCCTACCGCCTTCTTAGTGATCTGAAGTAGAGCTAGATAAGCGCGTACTTCCCTAACACAAAATCCGAAATCCGCATTCCGAAATCCGAAATCGCCAGATAGGGACCGGCCTTCAATTTACGGCTGTACGGCTCGCGGCAGCAGTGAACGTGATCTCGACCCGTCGGTTCTTCGATCTTCCCGCCACTGTTGTGTTTGGAGCGAGCGGATTTGAAGTCCCCATACCGTTCGCCTGGATTCGCACCGGGTCAACACCGGCAGTCTGAAAGCGTTCTGATAATGCGCGCGCTCGTTCCTGAGTAAGCTGTTGCAGCGACACTTCGTCACCTTTGTTGTCGGTGTAAGCCTCGATCAGTATCTGATAATCGGGATTACTCGCCACTAACGCCGCCAACGGTTCAAGTTTCGCGGTTGACGCCGGTGCGAGATCCGCGGTGCGAGCGCTACTCCAAATAGCTTCGGGTAACACGAGCCGGAAACCGGTGGCTGTTTCTTTGACCGTGCCGTACTTCGCTAAGGTTTGCTTCAGCGTAGCTTCCGTCGCTTTGCGTTCCTGTGCGCGGCGTTCGGCTTCGACGCGAGCGGTCTCAGCCTGCTTCTCACCCTCCAGTCGAGCCAATTTGATCTTGGCCGCCTCGCTTTCTGTTCGAAGCTGCTGAACTTCATCTCTTAAACGCCCGATCTCCGCACGCTGTTCGCGCAGATGGTCGTTCGCCATGTCTCGATCACGTTCGGCAAGTTCTCGAGCGCGTGTTTCTTTGTCAAGAGCTGTTTGAAGCTGATTAAGTTCACGTTGCAGAGTGGCTGAAGTTTTCTCCGCTGCTCGGACGGCATCGTCACGACGCTGAATCTCCTGACGGTTCAATCTCGCAGTACGATGCGCGACAGCCACTTCTTCCGCGTGGGCTCCGGAGGAAGTCGCCTTGCGAGCGCGCACGTCAATCTCAGCAACCGGTTGGTCCATACGCCAGGCCTCTTCTGCGCTCTGCAACTCTTCCTCAGCGAGGCGTAACTCTTCGGGAGCGTCCTGGCTGGCACCCGCAAACTTAGCAAGTTTGATGGCCTGTCGCGCGCCGAGAAGCGAGACCGGTGTCTCGCGATAGTCGCGATCGGCAATCTCAGGAACCTGCACGTTCTTGAAGTAGTCGCTCGAATTCCCGATGTATTGAACGTTGACCGTTTCGATCTGCGATCCTGACACACGCTGAGGAGGCAGGTTCTCCATAACGACCGCCCGACTCGGTACCTTCATCCGAAAATGAGGTTCAGCAGTCAGGATCAGCGCGAAAGATTGCAGCGGCGTTGTGACATCAAGCTTCGAATTTACAAACGAGCTGCCACTCCTCTTGATCTCACCGAGATTGTCAACGTGACCGTCAGGAGTGATGGCCCAAAGTATGTAAGTCGTGTAAATCCCACCGAGCTCGGAAGCACGCGGCAAGTCGTCGATACTCAGCTCGACACGAGTTCCGCGTCTTGCCGCGCGTCTGACTTTCGCTTCACCTTTGAGTCGAGGGAGCAGTGTGGTGCCACGAAACTTTACCGTGAGAGTCTCCTCGAGCGGATAAGTTATTGCTACCGTCTGCCGTGGTGTGTCTGACTGCGCATTAACAGTTGGGGCCACGCAAGCCAGCGTGATTAATAGAAGAGTGGATAGAAGAGCGCATCGCTTCAAAGCAGTTGTTGATGTCATCGCAGGCAACTCCTGTTCAACTTGGGATTGGCCGGGAGAGCATCTCAGGCTCAACGGATCACAATGTTGTTGATGCCGCAAACAAACGCATTGTTGCCGAAGGATATGAGGAGGTCAAGAAGAAGTGTTTTGAAATGAACCACTAGCCGCGCTGTCTGGTTTGATACCTCGTCTTACGATATGCGACAAATTGGACGACGAGTACTGAAATTCCGGAGAGCAGAAGGATATGCACCCAACCGCGCTTATGCAGAATGAACGTAAGCAAAAACCAAACGAACAGAAGACCTGAGCCAATCCACCACAACATTCAAGATTACTCCCTTACCCGTTTCCTCTGGTCTTTTCTACTTCCAGCGCCCGCAGGCCCATAGCGATCTGATCATTTCCGGCAATAATCAGTCGCCCGTTCTGTGATTTTGTTACGGCAAGCAGGCGCGACTCATAATGCGGGTTGTCGGGGCTGATGCCCTTGAGCGTAGCGAGGCAGCGAGGGCGATGATCATCAAACTCAAGGTGTTTCGTTTAGTTTGTAACCAACTCCACGGACCGTTAGGACGTACCTTGGATTCTTTGGATCTGTTTCTAGTTTCTTTCTTAACCGGTTGATGTGCGGATCAATGTTCCGCTGATATCCTTCGTAGTCAGTACTCCAAACGCGATCGAGTAAAGCATTTCTTGACCACGCGCGTCCTGGTTCGGATGCCAGTAGTTCGAGAATCTGAAATTCGAGAGGCGTTAGATCGATCCGCGAACCATCTCTGAGAACTTCGTGACGTCGCTTGTCGATTATCAAGTCGCCAACTTCAATTCGTTCGTCATCGTCTTTAGGCTCGGCAGTGATCCCACTTCGCCTGAGAAGTGCTTCGACGCGATATTCCAGCTCCCTCGGGCTGAACGGCTTCGCTAAATAGTCGTCGGCGCCTGCTTCGAAGCCGGCTACCTTGTCAGACAATGCATCGTGCGCGGTTAGAAAGAGGGCGGGTGTTTGGATGCCGCGATCTCTGACTCGCTTGAGGAGCTCAATGCCAGACATCCCAGGCATTGAGACGTCGAAAATGAAACAATCAAACCTGCCGGCCATCGCTGCTTCCAATGCGGCGTGTCCGCTCTCGCGTTCATCGACTTGAAAACCTAGCCTGCGGAAGTATTCTGCAAGCAGGACGCGCATGTCGCTGTCGTCGTCTGCGATCAGCAGACGTTTGCCGGAGTATTTGCTAGTAACTTGTGGTTGTTGCGCCACGTCGTCTGATCCTGTCAGGAGGGATCGAATTTAACTACCATGCTTGCGAAAAAATTATAACCTAATTTGTCACAGACTCATCCGAAACTCTTAGACAAGTCGATCCTAACACAATTAGAGCAGGGGAATTGTCTGCCTTGACGCAAATTAGTGGGGATAAGTATAGTTAATTTTCGAAACCTTGGGCCGTCTCTTCCTCTCTTATAGCAACTGGGCAGAGAATTTCGCAACCAGCGATGCATGATCTTCTTCGACTGTTAAGGTATCTCAAACCTCACTGGCCCATCTTTACATTAGCAACTTTCGCGATGCTGGTCGTGGGATTGTTGGAGAGTGCGATCGGTGCCCTCATTGTGCCGATCTTCGACCAGGCGTTTGTCCAGGGAACCGGGACGCGCACCGCAACTCTCTTTGGCCTGCAAAACTTGATACCCCAAGATCCCCTCGGGGCCTGGAAGACTATCTCGGTTCTACTCATTACCTTTACTGTAGCGAAAGGTGTTGCCGAGTGGGTTTCAACGTACCTGATGGCGCGAATCGGCCAAGGCGCAGTTCTCAAACTTCGCCAGGATCTCTACAGTCACCTGCTGGCCCAATCGGCAACCTTCTTTGAAAAGCATCGAACTAATTATCTTGTTTCCCGACTGGTCTCAAGCGCGGCAGCAATCGAGACTGCCGTTACCTCGACCATCCGCGACATGCTGCGCGAGAGTTTTACACTCATCGCCTTTCTTGCAGCTTCGTTTTATTACAGTTGGCGACTGACGCTTGGCTCTTTATTGATAGCGCCAATCATTGCATTACTGACTGCGAAGTTTGGGACGGCGCTGCGCAACCTCGCGCGTGAGAGTTTTGAAGGAAGCAAGCAGCTAACTGACACCGCTCAAGAGGCACTTGCAAACCAGGGCATTGTTAAGGCATATCGTGCCGAGAAGCGAGAGTCGGCTCGATTCACTGAAGTTGCGAAGAAGATCGTTCGCGCAAACCTTCGCAGTGCGAGCGTCGCGGGCGCTTCGCCTCCAACAATCGAACTCATCGGCATGTTCTTCGTTGTCTTGCTTCTCTTCTTCGGTCAGCAGGAGATCATTGCCGGTCGCTTGAACGCTGCACAATTCGTTACATTCCTGATCTTTCTATTTCGCAGCTACGATCCCATGCGCAAACTTTCGCGCTTGCAGAACAGCATGGAACAAGCCTTAGCGGCCGCGCATCATGTTTGGGAAGTCATGGACGAAGAAGCGATCATCGAAGAAAAGCCCCACGCGAGCGCGTTGCCGCCGTTGAAATCTGGAATTGAGTTGCGCAACGTTTCATTCGGCTATGCGAACGAATCACGGGCGGTCTTACGTGATGTCAGTTTACAAATTCCAAAAGGAGCGATGGTGGCGTTGGTGGGCGAGTCGGGTGGTGGCAAATCCACGCTAACGAAACTGCTTCCGAGATTTCATGATCCAAGCTCAGGGCAGGTACTGTGGGATGGATTGAACGTGAAAGACGCAACGATCGCGAGTTTGAGGTCACAAATCGCGCTCGTAACACAGGAGACAGTGCTTTTCAACGACACCGTCCGTCATAACATCGCCTATGGACGTCCCGAAGCGACTACCACTGAAATCGAGGATGCGGCCCGCATCGCATTCGCGCACGACTTCATTCAGGAACTGCCGCAGGGTTACGATACGGTGGTCGGCGAACGGGGAATCTTTCTATCAGGCGGTCAGCGGCAACGACTCGCCATCGCCCGTGCCGTTCTGGTTAATGCTCCAGTCCTGATTCTCGATGAAGCTACTTCGGCACTCGACGCGGAATCAGAGCGGTTAGTGCAGAGGGCGATTGGGAATCTGGTTCGCGACCGAACAACCCTGGTGATCGCTCACAGGCTCTCAACCGTGCGTCGTGCCGACGCCATCGTGGTGATGGAAGCGGGTCGCATTATTGAAATGGGAACGCATTCAGAACTGCTGGCGAAAGGCGGTCAGTATCGCAAACTCTATGAATTGCAGTTTGCAGATGAAGAAGAAGTATTAGTGGGTGCGGATGTGTAAATCTTGATCTTGGCCTTTGGCCTTGGGTCTTGGCTCTGATTTCGGAGCACCACATCACTAACAGCAAATCGTTACTACAAACGAAAATCAAAGGGCAAAGGCCAAAAAACAAAGGCCACGCGAAGCGCTATGAAATCAATGACGGGATATGGACGAGGAACAGTTGGCGGCGACGACTTCTCAGTGTCTGTCGATCTCAAGACTGTTAACAACCGCTTTCTCGATGTCCATCTGCGGATTGGTTCCGAGCTCGCTTCGGTTGAGCCTGCTATCAAACGTCGCATTGCGTCGCGTTTGGCTCGGGGCAGAGTAGATGTCACAGTGAGTTTTGAAAGAACTGCGCAAGTTGCCTACGAGTTGAACCGACCGCTCATCGCCGGCTACGTCCAAGCCTTGCGGCAGCTGCAAGAGGAATTCGGCATTGAGGGCATACTCGACATCAATGTTCTTGCACGTATCCCCGGTGCCCTGGTCCCGGGCCGCAACGGCATTGACGAAAGAATGATCGCTGCCCTTGAACAGGCGATAGATCAAGCACTTGATGATCTCGAACGAATGCGACAACAGGAAGGTGAGGCGCTTCGCGTGGAACTCGCCGAACGCGTCGCCAAGATTGAAGCATTAGTGCCCACCATCGAAGCATCGGCCGCAGGCCTCGCGGATGCATACCGGCAGCGGCTGCAAAAACGAATCGGAGAACTACTCAGTCGCGGCGGCCAACCAGTCGAAGTTGATCCTGGCCGGCTTGCGCAGGAAGTTGCCTACCTGGCTGATCGAAGCGACGTGAGTGAAGAGATGGTTCGTCTTCGGAGTCATCTCGCACAGTTTCAGGATGCCCTTAAGTCAACCGGCGAAACCGGAAAGATGCTTGACTTCCTTCTCCAGGAACTCAATCGCGAAGCCAACACCACGCTTTCGAAGTCCACCGATCTCACGATTAAGGAGGCAGCGCTCTCGATCAAAGCAGAGGTAGAGAAACTTCGAGAGCAGGTTCAGAATGTCGAGTAAGGTGACGGACGCACCGGCTCAACCTCAGGTGACGAAGACCAGCGTCACTCCCGGAACATTGTTCGTGGTCAGTTCACCGTCAGGTGGCGGCAAGGGCACATTGATCCGCCGGGTGCTGGACAGTGTGCCAAATCTGAGTTACTCGGTTTCATACACCACGCGTCCGCCACGCAACGGCGAGATCCATGGTCGCGAGTATTTCTTCGTTAATCGCGAGACTTTTGAAGCGATGGTACGCGCCAACGAGTTTCTCGAATGGGCCTCGGTGCATGGAAATCTCTACGGCACAGCCAAACAACAGGTTGCCCTGGAGACGGCCGCGGGCACAGACATCGTGTTGGAAGTGGACGTTCAAGGTGCCGCGAGCATTCGCAATCTGACCCTGGACACCGTGAGCATTTTCATTTTACCCCCATCTTATGAGACCCTGAGGGATCGTCTGATAGCCAGGGGCACAGACAGTGCGGAACAATTAGCCCTGAGGCTGAAGAACGCGCCCGAGGAATTGCGACAGTTCTCTTGTTTTGATTACGTCATCATCAACGACGACGTCGAGCGCGCTGCCAATCAACTGGCGTCGATTATCTACGGGGAAAGAGCCCGTTGTGAGCGTCAGGACTCCGTAGTCAATGAAGTAATTCAGAATTTCAAATCCGTTTGAAGTATTAACCACGCTATTAAATGAGGATGAATAGGACACATTATGCCTAATACAGTCACGTCTGAAATTGAAAGCACGTTGGAGCCGGCCGATGCGCCGGAGGTTGATTCTAAGTATCGACTGATAATTCTGGCAGCGAAGCGAAGCAAACAGTTGCAGCGTGGAGCGCAACCGCGCATTGAGATCGACCCGCAGAAACATAAGCCGACACGGATCGCGTTAGAAGAAGTGATCCGCGGTCGCGTTCATTTCAGTATTAAAGAGAGCGAAAACCCAGCGGCTTAGTTGATTTGAGATACGGGGCGTTTCACATTCCCTTGTAGTCTGGTCCCCCGCCACCTTCCGGTGTCACCCAGTTTATGATCTGGTAGGGGTCCATGATGTCGCACGTCTTGCAGTGGACGCAGTTTGAGAAATTGATCTGCAAACGACGGCGACCGTTCCCACCATCGTCCACCATTTCGTAAACAGCTGCGGGACAGAACCTCTGGCAGGGATTGCCAAACTCCTCCGCGCAGCGTGTGGAACAGATGTTCAAGTCCAATACGTGAAGATGCGCAGGCTGGTCTTCGTCGTGTCCGACAGCCGCATGGTAGACGTCAGTCACCTTATTGAAGGTAGTCTTTCCATCAAACTTCAAACCATCATATCGTTGGGCCAGATCGTCTCCACGATAACCATACGCCGATAGCTTCTTCATCTCTCGATGACCGGCTTGTCCTTTGTCGCGATTGAGAATTCCCCATGCCCTACCGCCGGTAACAAACTGCAAGCCTGTATTGAACAAGCCAAGCCAGCGTCCGTGGCGAAAGCCGGCGTGGAAGTTGCGAACCTTTTTGAGCTCGGGAATGATCCAGCTGTCGTTGACGAGTTGTTCATAGCGCTGCAACTGCTTCGCCGAGAAATCACCAGCAAGCGCTGCCTCGAAAATCGCTTCAGCAGCGAGCATCCCGCTTTTGATCGCGGAATGGATACCTTTCAACCGTTGTGAATTCAGAAAGCCTGCGCAGTCTCCAACCAGCAAGACTCCATCGGCATAGGTTTGCGGAATCGCGTAATAACCACCGGCTGCAATCGTCTTCGCCCCGTAACGAATCATCTTTCCGCCATCCAGCAATTGTGTGATGAACGGATGTGTCTTGTAGCGCTGAAATTCCGCGTGCGGATCAAGCAAGGGATCCTTGTAGTCGAGTCCTGTTACGTAACCGATGTTGAGGATGCGATTCTGCATACCGTAGATCCAACCGCCACCGTACGTGTGTGCGTCTGAAGGAAAGCCGAGAGTATGAGTCACGCGACCGGCGGGATAGCGATCGTCAGGCAACTCCCAGAGTTCTTTCACGCCAATGCTGTAAACCTGCGGCTCTCTTCCATCATCAAGTCCCAGCCGTTGGACCAGTTGTTTTGTTAGCGAGCCGCGTGGTCCTTCGCCCAGAACTGTAACCTTCGCCAGCAAATCGACTCCTGGTTCATAGTTAGCTTTCTGCTTCCCTTCCTTGTTAATGCCCTTATCACCCGTGCGAACGCCAATCACACGATCTGCATCATCGTAGAGCAAATCGGCACCAGGGAATTCCGGAAAGACGTTCACACCTGCTTCTTCACATTTTTCACCCAGCCAGGCAGTGAGGCGATTAAGCGAAACGATGTAGTAACCGTGGTTCTTCAGCGGTGGCGGTGTTATAGGCGATTTGATTGAATGCTTCGCAGTTAAGTAAAGAAAATAATCTTCTTTAACTGGTGACTCCAGAGGCGCGCCTTGTTCGACGAAGTCGGGAATTAACTCGGCCAGCGCTCTCGGATCCATGACTGCCCCCGAAAGAATGTGAGCGCCGATGGTCGCGCCTTTTTCTATCACTGCGATTTCAATATCTCCCAGTGCTTCGCCTTTCTTCTCACCTTTCGCCACTGCCTCATTGTGCTGTTTGACCAATCGTGAAAGGTGAAGAGCACCGCTCAGATTTGCCGGCCCACCACCGACAAAAACCACATCAAACTCTAACGTTTCGCGTTCCATCAGATCCTTTCCAACTACCTGCAGACTATAGAAATGAATGGTGATTCAGTTGGGGCAGTATAACAAACCGCGATGACGGATGCAGTCGAGGTATAGGTAGAATGGGGTCGTATTGGCCCTATAACTTTTCTTCCATCGGTGGTGTACACTCTCGTCGTTTACGAATGACAGGTATACCCAACAAGCGACTAAGCTCAGTCGTCCTGATCACCCTTGGGATAATTGCCTCATTTGGTTTGTGGCTGCGGCAAATCTCTCGCCCGGTCACGTCCGCCTCGATTTCCGAGTCTCGAATCTCGCTCGATTCCCTCCCCGACACAATTCTGTGGGCGTGGGAGCGACCAGAACAACTCGACTTCATCGACACCGAAAACATTGGCGTGGCCTATCTGGCCAAGACCATCCAACTTCAAGACGAAGATCTGTTTGTTAGGCCGCGTCTACAGCCCTTGGTGTTGCGGCCGGCCACGCGAGTCGTAGCAGTTGTGCGGATCGAGACTCGGCGCTTTCAAACCGGCTTGTTATCAGAATCGCAGATTGAAAGAACCGCAAAAGAAATTGCCGAAGTGGCAACAAGGCCTCGTGTCTCAGCCGTTCAAATTGATTTTGATGCGAAGGCGTCCGAGCGAACGTCCTACCGCAAACTGTTGTTCCGCGTTCGTGAACTGCTTCCGAGTTCTTTTCCGTTGTCTATGACCGCCCTGGCTTCGTGGTGCGCTGGAGACAATTGGCTTTCAGATCTACCAGTGGACGAGGTCGTACCAATGTTATTCCGCCTTGGTGTGAATCGTGATCAGTTCACGTCGCGCCTGCAA
>Ga0070669_100002356_pt1 | contig 13655 bp, 10 predicted proteins | sample KBSS53metaG_FD_64680 | JGI IMG/M metagenome (GOLD analysis project Ga0070669, IMG submission 64680) | Switchgrass rhizosphere microbial communities from Kellogg Biological Station, Michigan, USA - KBS S5-3 metaG | ecosystem: Host-associated > Plants > Roots > Rhizosphere > Soil ... | reverse complement strand
CCGTCGTTGTCGTAGTCCGCGGCGCACGCGCCCATCCCGTACTCGTGATGTTCGATGCCCGAGGCTCCAGTCACATCCTCGAACCGACCGTTGGCCTGGTTCCGGTAGAGGCGATGCCGCGCACGCGCGGCAACAGCGGGCTCGCTGACCGATCCCCCGTCCACCAGAAACACGTCCACCCAGCCATCGTCATCGAAGTCGAAGAACAGCGCGCCGGATCCCATGGTCTCGACGATGTGCTTCTGCGGGCTCGCGCCGTTCACAGGATGAAACTCGAGACCGGCCTCGCGCGTCATGTCTGTGAACGTCACTGCGGTGGCCTGTGACTGTATCGTCGGCGCCCCGCGAAGCGTCGATGTCGCACACACGCAGGCGAGCGCTCCGCAGGATGCGACCGTTCGAGCCGCTACGCCCATCACTGAATTGGCGCACCCTGTCGCACGCGGGAATCAGTGACGGCCTTATACGCCTCGCGATGCGCACGACTCTCCTCGTGTTGCCCCAACGCCTCGTACGCGTCCGCGAGATAGCGATGCGCCTCGATTGCGTCGCGTGCCAATGCCTCCTTCAATAGTGGGATGGCCTCCTCGTACTTCCCGGCCCTGACGAGAAACGCGCCAGCTGCCAGACGTATCGATCCTTCTGCGGGCGCATAGGCCATCGCGCGGCGCAGCACGTCCGCTGCCGCTGAATACTCCTGCCGCGCTGCATGCTCGCGTGCCTGCTCCGTCAGGAGCTTGATTTGCCAGGCTGCGTCGTTGCGCGCGCGCGTTGCAGTCTGCAGTCGCTCGAACTCTTTCAGGACAGACAGCCCTTCTTCGGTGCGCTCAGTGCGCATCAACGCTGTGCCCAGCGCGTACTGAGCAGCTTCATGATCCGGCTTCAGCGCGACAGCAGTTCGTGCGGCGGCTTCGGCATCGGCAAACCGCGAGAGGCGAAGCAGGGTTTGAGCCCGCGAGGCGTGGGCGTCGGCGTCTGCAGGGTCGATCGACAGCGACGCAGCGTACTCGGCCAGTGATTCGCCCAGCCGTCCGTCCTGCGCGTACAGATCGCCCAGCCGTCTGTGCGCCGCGGCGTTGTTGGGATTCACGTCGAGTTCGAGTCGATACGCCGCGATTGCTCCGGTGAACTCGCCCTCACCAACGCGGAGCGCGGCAATTGTCTCGTAGAGCGAGTCGCGGCCCACGATCACGGCGCACTCGGCACTCGCTGCGAAAGCCGCCAAGGCCTCTGACTTGCGCGACTGCGATTGATAGAAGCGGCCGAGACGATAGCGGGCCTGACCCGACTCGGGCAGCTCGACGACCATCTCTTTCAGTGCTTGCTCCGCGTCATCAAGTTGTCCCGACGCGACGAAGCTCTCGGCCGACGCCAGGCGAGTACGTTCATCGCGCGCCTCGTTCTGGCTTTCGAGCGCACGCTGGAACGCCGCCACAGCCTCGACGTAACGCCGGCCGTCCAGCAGACGAAATGCTTTCGCGTAGCGCACAGGCGCGAACACGGGCGCGGCGCCAGGGCTCTCGCGCAGAAGGCCCAGTCGCACGAATGGAGCCGCGCGAGCGCTGGCGTTCGATGGGCGCACGACGCCATCGTGCCGATCCCTGAACTCGAGCAGCGCGCGCGAGATCTCCTCTTCGTCACCGCCGTCGACGACGTGCTGCACTCGTGCGTAGCCAATGGCAACGCTACCGGGACTGGCTCGGGCAGCCGTCGCGAACGCTCGCGCCGCATCCTCGCGTTTCCCCTGCGCGTCGTACGCGAGACCCAGAAGCAGTGATGCTTCAGCCCATTTAGGAGAGAGCGCCGTCGCGCGACGAAACTGATCGACGGCATCCGCCATCAACCCGCGATCGAGGTCTATCGCCCCGAGCGCTACGTGGCCTTCTGCGCTGTCGCCGACCGCGTTCAGCGCGGCGCGATAGCTGCGAATCGCGCCGTCCCATCGCGCGAGCGCGGCGTTCATGTCGCCGACGGCTGCACGAACACGCGGACCGTCATCGTCGTAGCCGCCAGGCAGTCCCTCGACAAACCGGCGAAGTGCCGCGACGAAATCAGATTTAGCCTCGCTCGCTCGCGCGGCCGCCCCGGCGACCTCGTGAACGTGTTGCTGTGGAGAATCCGGTTCGCGATGATCGTCGTTCTCCTGACCCGGCACGGGCGCCGGAATCAGGAGCACGCACGCGATCGCCACGAGCAGTCGCACTAGAAATCCATTTGCAGACTGAGTTTGATGAAGCGCGGCGGCATGATGCTGGTCGGGATGCGCCATCCGTTCAGCGATGCATCACGATACGTCGCGCTCTCGGTGAGCACCGTGTTCGCGTTGAACGTGTTGTACAGCTCGAAGCTGGCGCCAAGCCGCACTCGATCCACGGTGAACGGCTTGGTGAATCGCAGGTCGAGCTGATTGCGCCGCTCACCGAATATCGACCCCGGTTGCACGAGGTTGACGGTGACGTTCTGCGCATTGGCCGACAGATCGCGCCCCAGTGATTCCTTCACGACCGAATTCGGGATGACCTGGTTGGCGGCGAGTTGCGGCCCGGGCCGGCTGAAGAACAAACCACTCACCGTGACGTCCACCTTCGGAATCGTGTAGCTCCAGATCAACTTTCCGTCGGTCAGGAAGTTCTCACTCTGATGGCAATACGGTGCCGTCAGCACCGCAGCTTCTGGCAGTTCATCGATCACGTCGCATGTGTCGAGCACGCGCTGTCCCGTGCTCACGCCGCCCTGGAACGTCATGCCTCTCGCAAGACGCCAGTTCACCGTCAGATCGACGCCGTTCCAGTGCTCCGTCTGGACGCCGTGATCCTTGGCGAACGTGAAGTAGTTGTTGGGGACGACCGCGACCTTGTCGGGATTCAGATTGTAGAAACCGTTGACGGTGTAGCCACCGCCGTCTGGCAATCGTGCATCCACCGGCGCCGTCACGCTGAACACACCAAAATCGCCCGGGCCCAGATTGAGATTGTCGGTCACGCCGAAGTTACCGAACCAGCGACGGAAGTAGCCGACGTCCATCGAGAGCCCGCGCCGCAATTCGTGCTGCACGCTGGTGGAGAACTCCCACTGATACGGCCGCGAGCCCCACCCGTTGAGCACCTTCGGGTTGTAGTTCAGGCTCAAAGTCGGTTTGCCGAAGTTTGTGTCTGACACGGTGCCGCACAGATCGCCGCCGCCCGGCCTGAAGTCCTGCACGAAGACATTGGTGAGATCGCAGTCCGGAACGAAGTTCCTGTTCCCGTCCACCCACGAGCGCGTCACGATGTTCGCGAGGCGATTCACCGGGTTGGCCGTGTCGCCGTACGTGCCCTGCAGGCCTTGCGCGGTGACGTACTTATTGAGCGAGACCTTCAGCGCGGTCCTGCCATTGCCGCTGAGGTCGTACACCGAGCCGAGCCTCGGCACGATGTCTTTCCAGTTCGCCATGTCCGTCTTCGGGAACGTGAGATTGCGATTCGGCACCAACGCCCCGGGCACCAGCGTCTGCTCGGGGAAGTAGCTCTGGAACGTGTCGAAGCGCAGACCACCACTCAGCGTCAGCCGCTTTACAGTCCACTTGTCCTGGACGTAGATGCCGAGATCGAGCTTCTGACGCTCGGCTCGATACAGCGGCGTTGCGCGCTGTGTCAGCTGATTCGGCACGCCGTTGTTGAACTGGTACGTCAGGTGCGACGCGTTGTCAGGCACATCCGAGGTCCGCTGCGCCGTCACGTTGTAGAAACCCACCTTGGCCGAATGGCTTCCGGTGACATACGACATTGCCGCAGACGACGGTATGCTGACGCCAAGGGTGCGCTGATAGGGTTGCGTCGCGCTCTGCAGCCCGTTGCCTCGATACAGCAGACCCGGGATGAGACCGCCCTGCTCGATGACAGGGATCAGCAGTCGCTGCGGATCCTGAAGGTTGTTGGGCGTGTAGGCGTACTCTTCGCGGCGCGCGCCGAAGCGCGCTTCGACGAGAAGCTTGTTCGATGGCGTAGCCGTCCACGAGACCGAGGTCAGATCGCTGATCGGGTACTCGAGCTCGTTGGCCGCTTCCTGCGCCACGAGGGCAGCCGTCGTGCGGCACTGACAGCGCCAGTGCTGATCGTAGAAGAAACTGATCTTGTTGGTCGCGTTGGCCTGCCACGTGAGTCGCAGGTTGATGCTCTGTTCGGCCGCATTCGAGAAGGCGCGATTATTGGTATCCGGCACGTACAGCCACTGGGTGATGTCGTTGGCGTTCAGGTTCTGGAACAGACCGCCGATGTAGTTGGCTGACCGCGTGAAGCGCCCTGACGTATAGAACCAGAGCTTGTCTCTTCGCAGTGGCCCGCCGAGTCCCGGGTTGATGTCGTACTGCAGCTTCAGTGAGTTCGGCGTGCGCAGTCCGCGCGCCACGAGATCGTCGTCGTTGTTCGAACCCTCGAAGGCCGAGTTCACGGCGGTCGCGAAGAGCGTGCCCGAATACGAATTGCCGCCGGTCTTCGGGATCATGTTGATCTGAAGACCACCTGTGATGCTCTCCGCGGTAACCGACGAGTAGTCCACTGAGACTTCCTGCGTGCTGCCCATGTTCGGCAGCACGTTGGCCGACCATCCAGTGCCTTCGGTGTTGGCGATGGTGATCCCGTCGATGAGAAGACGAGTGTCGTCAACGCGTCCGCCATGGATCGACAACGATCCGCCAGTGGTGTTGATGATGTTCGTGCCACCCACGTCCACGTTGCTCAGGTTGACGCCCGGAATCATGAACGCGGCAACCTGCGGCGTGCGGCCGGTCGGAATCGCATTCAGCAACTCCTGGTCGATCACTCGTTGCCGCTGCGTGCTTTGGATATCGACGATCGGCGTATCACCCGTGACGGTGATCGTTTCTTCGACCGAGCCCAGCTTCAGCTCGGCGTTGATCGTGGCCGCGAACGATCCCGTGAGCTCGACGCCTTCGCGGCGAACGGTCGAGAATCCCGGCAGCGTGAACACGACGGTATACGTGCCGCCACGCAGTTGTTCGATGCGGAACTGGCCGGTGCCGTCGGTCACGACCGATCGTGTTTTTTCGATGAGCGCCGGACTCGAAGCCTCGACCGTGACACCAGGAAGCACGGCGCCTGAAGCGTCGACGACCGTACCCGCAATCGATGCGGTCGCTTGAGCGAAGACGTTGTGGGGAAACAGCAGGACTGCGGCGAGAACGAGCAGAGCCGCGATCGACTTCAGCATCTGACCTCCTGCGCGGCGCGACGGGGGGACGCTGCGTTTGGCGACGCCGCGTGTGGTGGCCGGAATGATAGGCGAAGTTACTGAGCCGTCAATCTACCCATTTAGGGGGATGTGCGCGAGTCGAGTGCATCCCATCGCGTGTACGCAGTGAGCAGCAGCGTCTCCAGCTCTTCGAGCCGCGCGAGCACTTCATGAATTTCAGGGGCGGGCCGTTTGTAAAAGTCATCAGACGTCACGTCCGACTGAAGCTGTTGCTGCTCGGCTTCGAGCGCGTCGATGCGCGACGGTAGCTGGTCGAGCTCGAGCTGCTCTTTGTAGGACGGCTTGCGAGCATTGCGCGACGAGTCCCTGGCGCCGGACGCCGCTGCATCAGCGTTGCTTGCTGCCACCGCCTTGCGAGCCCGGTCGGGCTCTGCGTGTCTGCGCTGCCTCAGCCAGTCCTCGTATCCTCCAACGTATTCCTGCACACGACCATCGCCTTCGAAGACGAGCGTACTGGTCACGACGTGATCGATGAATGCGCGATCGTGAGACACGAGCAGCAGCGTGCCCCGCCAGTTCACCAGACGCTCCTCGAGCAACTCGAGTGTCTCGATATCCAGGTCGTTCGTCGGTTCGTCCATCACGAGGACATTGAACGCCCGCGCAAAGAGCCGCGCCAGCAGAAGACGATTCCGCTCACCACCCGAAAGCGCCTTTACGGGCGATTGCGCCCGTTCAGGTGGAAACAGAAAGTCGCGGAGATACCCGTGCACGTGCTGGGTGCCATCGTTCAAGGTCACCGTATCGAGTCCATCAGCGACGGTCTCCCACACGGTGCGGTCGGGATCGAGTTGCTCGCGTTGCTGGTCGTAGTAGGCGATCTGCACGTTTGCGCCGCGGCGTACCTCGCCCGCATCGGACCGCAGCTCACCCAGCATCATCTTGAGGAGTGTGGTCTTACCGGAGCCGTTCGCGCCGATCAGGCCGATGCGATCGCCGCGCATGACTCGCGTCGTGAAATCGCGCACGACGGGGCGTCCGTCGAACGCCTTCGAGATCCCCTCGGCCTCGAACACGACCTGACCGCTCCGATCCCCCATCTCTGTTTGAAGGCGCACGGACCCGATCTGCGCTCGTCGTGCTGCACGCTCCTCGCGCATCGCCAGCAGCGCACGCACGCGCCCCTCGTTTCGGGTGCGCCGCGCCTTGATCCCCTGTCGCAGCCACGCCTCTTCTTCCGCCAGCTTCTTGTCGAACTTCGCGTCGTGGGCGGCTTCAACGGCGAGCGCTTCCTCCTTGCGTCGAAGAAACGTGGCGTAGTCGCCCGGCCACGACGTCAGTTGGCCGCGGTCCAGCTCGACGATCCTCGTTGCCAGTGCCTGCAAGAACACGCGGTCGTGCGTCACGAACACGACGGTGCCCGCGTAGTCGGCCAACCACCCTTCGAGCCATCGCATCGTTTCGATGTCCAGGTGATTGGTCGGTTCGTCGAGCACGAGGAGGTCTGGTTCTCCCGCGAGTGCTCGCGCCAGAAGCACCCGACGCTTCCACCCACCCGACAATGTCTGCATGCTGGCGTCGGCGGGGATCTGCAACCGTGAAAGCACCTTCGCGACTTTCTGGTCGGACTGCCAACTCTCGCTCTCGGAATGAACCAACCCCTCTGCGACAATGTCGAAGACGCGGCGATCGTCCGCGACCAGGGCATCCTGGGCCAGTCGGCCGATGCGGAGTCCGGGCTCGCGCCAGACGACGCCCTGCTCCGGTGAGAGATCGCCGCTCACGATCTGCAGAAGAGTCGACTTACCTGTGCCGTTGCGGCCAATCACGCAGACACGCTCCCGCGGTTCTATGCGGAAACTAGCCTGATCCAGAAGGGGAAGATGGCCAAAAGCCATCGAGATACGGTCGAGCGTCACGAGGGGCATCCGAAATCTATCGTACCATCGGGTGTACGCGCTCCCGGTAGGCGCGCCGTTTTGCTTACGAACACATGCCACAGACCGTCGAAATCAGCCTGAGAATTCCGTCCCTGCGCGTCCGCAAGGAAGAGACGGACACCCTCGAAACCATCAACAACAGCGACATTCGATTCAGCAAGCAGATCGAGGTGGACTCCATTCCCAAACCCGGCGTGGTGCTGACGATGGCGATCAGCTCCGGAGAGACTTTCCAGTGCGACGTCGTCCGAAGCGACTGGCACCACACCAAAAACATGTTCGTCATCGCCTGCCGGTATTCCAAGCGATCCGTGTCGCAGGCCGAATACCATGCCCTCATGAACGCCACCGACTGGCAGGTCAGGGCACTGATGTAATAGGTGCTGCCGTGCAGCCTTGTCGTTCAGCTTCGTGAATTAGTGCAATGGCCCCGCTCACGGCTGAGTGAGCGGACACGACCTATTGCCTTCGAACGCAACTCGACCGGCGATGGGCACACCAGTTGCAGCTTCCCAGTCATGGCTCACTGGGATGCTACCAACGTCATGCGGATTGCGCGGGAAGCTACACTCGAGCATTCTTTGCCCGTGAAGGTGGCTGGTGTCGTGTTTGCCGGCGGAAGCGACTATGTCGAGATCCTCATCAATATCGACGGGTGCCCGTGCGAACCTTGTCAGTTCGCGATCGGCGCGTTCCGCGATGGATCAGAGGTCGCGCTCCGTGATGAAATCGGCGAGCGTCTGCGCCAGTACCTTGACGACCACCACTCCATCCTCATGCGTCGCACTGCCTGAGGGTCTCTCGCACGAGGACGCGGCCAGATCGTGGGAGCCATGACCACGATCGATCGCACGCGGCGCGCATTCTCGATCGACGAAGCGGTCGCGCTTCTGGCGCACACTCCCCCGACACTCGATGCCATGCTGCGTGGTCTGCCAGATACGTGGCTCGGGGCGAATGAAGGGGACAAGACGTGGAGCCCCTTCGATGTCGTCGGGCATCTGATTCACGGCGAGCGCACGGACTGGATTCCGCGGGCGCGAATCATCCTTGAGCATGGCGAGGCACGCGCCTTCGACAAATTCGACCGTTTCGCGCAATTCGCCGCCTCGAAGGCCCGCCCGTTGTCCGATCTGCTCGATGAGTTCGCGTCGCTACGACGTCAGAACCTCGAGGACCTGAAGGCCATGAAACTGACTGCGGGCGATCTCGATCGCCGGGGCCGGCATCCGGAGCTCGGCGTCGTCACGCTTCGGCAGTTGCTTTCAACGTGGGTGGCGCACGATCTCGATCACATCGCGCAGACCTCGCGAGTGCTGGCCAGGCAGTACGCGGACGAGGTCGGTCCCTGGCGCGCCTACTTGAGAATCATCAGCGGACAGCAAGGCTGAATCAGCCCTACTGCGCCTGGGACTTGACCTCGCTCTTCGCTTTCGCTCGAGCCGTTTGACGCTCCATCGACAACTTATAAGCGACGTAGTACTTGTAGATGTTGCTGACGTACTGGACCGTCTCGCGTCCTACTCGTTCGGAGACCACGCGCTCTACGTTCCCGAACCAGACATTCGGATTGAGGCCACGCTTCTCGGTCTCACGCCGGAGCTGTCGTATCCGTCCCGGACCCGCGTTGTAGGACGCGAGCGTCATCAGCCCCTTGTCGAGCTCGGTCATCGGTTCGTCCTTGTAGAACTCGTCCATCATGAAGCGGAAGTACTTCACGCCGGCATGAATGTTCGGCTCGACCTTCGTGATATCGCCGACGTTCAGGTCCTTGCCGGTCGCTGGCATCACCTGCATGACGCCAATCGCACCCACGTGGCTCTTTGCCGACTGATCCAGCTGAGACTCCTGGTACCCCTGCGCCGCCATCAACAGGTAGTCGACGTCGTACTTGGCGCCGTAGGTCTCGAAGAACTTCACCATCTGCCGCAACTTCTGGCGCTCGCGCTCAACGCCGGCGCCCTTCACGTATTTGGTGCTCTCCAGATACCTTTTTTCCATCATGTTGCCGAACGCAGTGTTCGGCCCGTATTCCTTGACGAAGACGTTCACTGCCCGGAGCATCCTCGGGTTGTTCTTGCGGACCCCGACAGCGATTTCTCCCCCGGTCCGAACTGCGAGCTCTTTGTGAGCCTTGAAATCCGGGAAGACCTTCTGCCAGAACTCGGTCACGAAATCATCGACGACGGTGATGTCCACAAGTCCCGCGTTGACCATTTCGAGAATGTCGTCGTCTTCGAGCGCCTCCGGCGCTTCGACGATCTCGACCGGTGGCTTGCCGCGGGATGCAAGCGACTTGTTCAGCGTCTGCAAGCTCTCGTAGTAGCTGCTGCTCTTCCGCACGAAGACTTCCCGGCCGGACAGGTCGTCAACTGTTGCGGGCGCCATCACGTCTGGCGCGGTCACGACAATCTCTGAGACTCCCATTCGAGTGGGCGTGCTGAACTCGGCGACTTTCCTGCGCTCGGGTGTAATGGTCAGCGCGGCGGCGACGAAATCCACCTTGCCCGCTTCGAGCGCTGGAAACAGCTGATCGCGAGCGAGCGGCACGATGGCTACCTGCACCTTGAGGAGTCCCGTCTTGAGTCGCTTGTTCAGCTGCTCTTCGAACAGGTTGACCGACTCGTAACTGATGCCGCGCTGGACGCCCCGATCGATGAAGTACTGGGTGCGGTTGTAGACGACGCCGGCTCGAATGATGCGGCGCTTCACCATCTCGTCAAAGTCGCCGGTAAACGTCTGGTCGAGGAGCGGACGCACTTCTGGTGGCAGCGCATCGTAGGGCGATGTCGCCGGTGGCAGCGGATCATCGTCGTCCTGCGCCTTTGTCACGATCTGCGGTTTGCCGGACGACTCCGAACCAGTTGCCGATTGATTTGACGGGGACGAGGATGAGCAGCCCGAGAACAGCAGTACCAGACAGATGACGGAGCCGATCCCGATCGCGCGCCGGGTATTCCGGACGTTCACCATGTAACTTACCTCCTCAACCCGCGATATATCGCGGGGCCCATTCCACACTCTCACTGAGTTCGAGGCGAAAGCGCGTCAACCTCGACAGTGGGAGCACGCTCTGTGCCACGTCGGGCCATGGTACTGCTTTCGTTCGCGGGTTTGTTGAAAGGTGAGCGAAGGGCGTCTCAGGCGCGATCGACTCGCGCCAGGTCGGCAACGGCTGCGACGAAGGCCGCTGGATCCATCGGCTTCGAGATATGGAGTTGGAACCCCGCGGTCAACGCCCGTTGGACGTCGTCCGCGGTGGCATACCCGGTGACGGCGACCGCGGGGATACGACCGAGTTCGCTGTCGATGGCCCGAATCTGGCGGATCAATTGATACCCGTCCTGAGCGGGCATGCCGAGATCGGACACGATCACGTGCGGCATCAACGCCCGCGGGGTGTCGAGCAGGCTGCTAATCGCCTCGGCGCTCGACGACACCGCCTTCACGCGCGCGCCGCACTGTTCGAGCACGGCCTGTGACAGTTCGCGCGCATCCGTGTCGTCGTCGATGAGCAGCACGCGCACGCGATCGAGGGAAGTCATGGCACGCGACTGAAGACCGTTGCCCTCGATACTCGCATCGATTTCCTGCGCGGCGACCGTCGGGAGATCGATCGTGAACATCGCCCCCTTGCCTTCGCCCTCGCTCTGGGCCAGCACCGACCCGCCGTGCAGAACGATCAAGTCGTGCACGAGTGCGAGGCCGACACCGAGCCCACCGTGACGCCGTGAGCTCGAGGCATCCGCCTGGCGGAATCGCTCGAACACGTGCGGCAGGAACTCGGGACTGATCCCGTGGCCGGTGTCGGCGACGACAATCCGCGTGAACCGGCCGTTGAGGGACAGGCGCACGTCGATCGAGCCACCAGCCTCGGTGAATTTCAGCGCGTTCGCCAGCAGATTCCAGATCACCTGCTGCAGCCGATCCTGATCGCCCATGACGTTCGGCGTCCGTGGATCCAGGTTCGTACGAAGGGCCACGCGCTTGGCGTGCGCAGCCGGCATCACCACGTCCACGGCTGCCAGCACCACCTTGACGACATCGACGTGCCGCATCTCGAGCCGGAGTTTTCCCGCCGCAATGCGCGCCATGTCGAGCATGTCGTCGATCATCCGGGCTTGCGCGGTCGCGTTGCGCTCGATCACGTGCACCGCGCGGTCGAGCAGCGTCCGATCGATCTCCCCGCGGGAAATCAGGATGCGTGCCCAGCCGAGGACCGCGTTGAGCGGTGTGCGAATCTCATGCGAGAGCGTCGAGAGGAATTCGTCTTTGGCGCGGAGCGCGTTCTCGGCCATCCCGCGCGCCAGCTGCTGCGCCTCGATCTGTCTGCGCAGCACGCTCTCACTCGCCAGACGATCGCTCACGTCTTCGACGATGGTGACAGTCCCAACGAGGACGCCGGCATCGTCGAGCGGGCCGATGCGACCGCTCTGCGGCATGTGAGCAAAACCGAGATCCGAATTCGTGGGAGGCAACGCGATGATGTAGCGATGGAGCGCGTGAGCGAGGATAGTGACACGGCCTTCGAGGGCGCTCTGGTAGTACTCCTTGATTTCGCGATCGCCGACATCGGGATATAGCTCGAGGAGCGATCGGCCAAGCACCTCTGAGGCGCTACGACCCGAGTGCAGCTCCATCCACCGATTCCACAGCACAACCCGAAGCTGCACGTCGGTGACAAAGCAACCCTGGTGAGTGTCCTCCGTGACCCAGTGCACGACCGACGCGTGCAGTTTGGCGAGATCGAACGATGTATCGACGCCCATCGGTCAGTGCTGCTCTTCTTCCCAGCTTTCGAGCGCGCGGATAAGCCGCTCGATAGAGGCGACGCCTAGTACGATCACCAGATAACCCGTCAGACTGCTATCGCGCAGACGGAACGCCGCATGGACGATGAGGGCATAGCGAAGCCCCTGGCGGCCGACAGCGATCGAGCCCACGATCCCTTCGAGCGTCTCGAGCGCCAGATGCGGAACCGAGAACGAGACCTGGACCTTGAGAAGGTTGCCGAACGTCCCCAGGCATGCGTTCAGCAGGATGTTGCCAATCTCCGTCAATACCTCACGCGCCGAGCGATCGATCTCCAGCGGCAGCGCGGGTTCATTCGTGAGGAGTTCCTTGAGGATGGCGGCGCTGCTCTGATCGAGCACGAGGAGCGCATCGCCCTCGACCGGACCAGAGAAGATCTGATGAACGCTGGCCACTTCTTCGTTCTGAAGGAGTGGACGCAAATGGGTCGCCATCTGCTCAATCGGGCACATGGTGATCTCCGGGACCTGCAACTGCACGCGGTGCCCCGTCAGCTTCGAGAGCGAAGCGGCGGCGCGGCCGAACCCGATGTTGATGAGCTCGACGAGCGCGTCCTGCTGGACAGAGGTGAGATCCACTAGCTTGTCCCCCCGAGAACGGCCTTGAGCGTACCGATGATTTCTTCGCGATCGAACGGCTTGGTGATGAACGCCTTGGCGCCAGCCTGGTCCACGAGCTGCTGAGACGAGGTCTGCACATCGGCCGAGACCACCACGACCTTGGCCAGCGGATCGAGCTGTCGAAGCTTCTCGAGCACGTCGAGTCCGTACATGCCGCGCATCACGAGATCGAGCAGCACCACATCCGGCCTCTCGAGGAAGTAGCGCTCGAGCGCAGCGAGCCCGTCCTCCGCTTCGTCGACTTCACAGTTCGCGGATTCGAGGATTTGCCGCAAGTTCCGTCTTGCGAGCGCCGAGTCGTCGACGATGAGCACTCGTGCTTTCATACGCGTTGCATGATGGCCGCCGTCAGTCGATCGAGCGGCACCGCCTCATCGCTCAGTCCTGCTTCCACAACCGAACGCGGCATCCCGTACACGACACATGTCTCTTCGGCCTCGGTCAACACTGCACCTCCGCGCGCTTTGATCCATGCAGCACCATCTCGTCCGTCGGCGCCCATGCCCGTCATCACCACACCAAGCACACGAGCACCGTAGACATCGGCGGCGGACTGGAACAGTACATCCACAGATGGACGGTGAGGGGTATCGAGAGGCCTGACGTCAAGTCGCACGCTCGTTCTGCCTTCACCATCGCGGTGCAGCGTGAGGTGACGACCTGCGGGAGCTACCAGCACGAGGCCCGGCCGCAGCACTTCTCCATCGCGGGCCTCGACCACATTCAACTCGGAAAGTTCGTCGAGACGCTTGGCGTAGGCTTCTGTATACCCGATCGGCATGTGGAGAACAATCACGAGCGGAACGGGAAATTCGGCGGGTAGTCGCGGAATGACGGATTTGAGGCCCTGCGGGCCACCGGTCGACACGCCAAGCACGACCACATCGTACTTGCCGCTCGAGGTCGTCTGCGGAAGAGGCTCGGTAGGCACGACGCCCCGCCAACGCCCAAGCGGCGCCTCAGCCGCAGCGACGATTTTCGACGCCAGCTCTTCGGCGAGATCGAATACCTTTTCAGTCGCGAGCGCCGTCGGCTTCTGAATGAAGTCGAACGCGCCGGCATCGAGACCACTCAGCACGCGCTCGCTCGACTC
>Ga0070669_100002353_pt1 | contig 13674 bp, 18 predicted proteins | sample KBSS53metaG_FD_64680 | JGI IMG/M metagenome (GOLD analysis project Ga0070669, IMG submission 64680) | Switchgrass rhizosphere microbial communities from Kellogg Biological Station, Michigan, USA - KBS S5-3 metaG | ecosystem: Host-associated > Plants > Roots > Rhizosphere > Soil ... | reverse complement strand
GGAAATTGTTAAGACTGATAAGAGTCGATTATATGTTTGTGGTCCCGGAGGATTCATAAATTGGGTACTTACAACTGCTGAAACATGCATGCCAAACGATCGCATCCATCGGGAATCTTTCACCGCTGCTCCAATCGAGGCGCCTACGGACGAAGGATTTGAGGTGGAGATTGCCAGCACTGGGCAGAAGTTTTTTATTCCAGCTGATAAGTCTGTTTCCGCCGTTTTGGAAGAAGCTGGTGTCGAGGTTTTGGTATCATGTCAGCAAGGAATATGTGGTTCTTGTATTACCAATATTCTTGAGGGTGAGCCAGACCATAAGGATTCCGTACTGAGTGAAGGCGAGCGAAAGTCAGGGAGGCTATTTACACCATGTTGCTCTCGTGCGAAATCGGCCAAATTAGTTTTAGATCTATAAGGATATTTTAGCGTTTGGTTTTCTCGAACTGCCGGGCTTTGTTCCGGTAGTTCAGAAAAAAACGATGTACTTTTGTATCTGCTGTAACTCTTTGGTTTAAATTTTCGAATCCTTACCACAACAATAAGCCGGCATGGGAACTTCGCGCCCTTACCTTCGCAATCTTGGGAGAACACGATGTTTGTTTCCAAACTATCTATCCAATGGAAGATTGTTTTTCTTTCCGGGCTTAGCCTTGCCGGAGTTATTGCGCTTTTAATGGCGGTATCATTATTTCGAATGGAGTACAACTCTGATCTTGTAGGGGATAGCAGCGCACGTATGCTTACAGAGGCTGCTCAGGCACGAATCGAATCACAAGGCCAAATGCGAACGTTGATGATAAGCAAGGTTTTTACAGATGCCTATCAATATGGGAACGGATTCAGCCGCCACTTGCAACAGTTCTTGCAGGAGCATTCGGAGGCTCGGTTAAATGACGCTACTTTCCTGCGTAAAAATTTAATTGTTCAAACTAGAACCGTTCTTCAGGGTAATCCTGGTTTGCTAGGGATTTCCTTAGTATTTAAGAATAATTCAATCGATAAGAAAGATGCTTCGTTTGTAGGTGATTCTCAGCTTGGCAGCAATGAAGTTGGTAGGTATGCCTTTTCATGGTCTCAGTCAGCGACAGGGCAGTTATTATTTAAATCCATCTCTGAGAGCCAGATATCTGGCGATAATTCGGAGTCAAAGGTCTTTGGGGGGGGGGATTCTAATATTTGCTCGCGCGAAAGTGTTAAGCCCTGTGTTAAGGAGCCTTATTTTTCGGTCATTAATGGGCAGAAAATTCTGATAGCGAGTATTCGTTTTCCATTGGTTGAAAATGGTGAGTTAATAGCTACACTGTCTGTTGATATTGGTCTGGATAGTTTGCAGGACCTAAGCCGATCAACCAGTCGTGATCTCTATAACGGACAAAGCATAATTAGCATTTTGAGCGCTACTGGGAAGTTGGCCGGTTATAGCTTGGACGTTTCGAGGCTGGGAGAGTCATTTCAACAGGTTGACGCTATCGACGGAGCATCGCTTGTTACTGCTCTGGGACGAGAGAAAGGTATCACTGCACTTCAACGTCAGTCGCGATTAAAAATTCTTGTACCGTTCACGCCGATTCCTGATGGAGCACCTTGGGGGATTCTCCTGGATGTTCCTGAAAAAGTTCTCCTGGAGCCGGCTGAGATACTCAAAAATGAGCTTCTGAAGATCAACGAAGCTGGCAGTCTGGTCGAGCTAGGTGCCGGAATAGTGGTGGCATTTATTGGCCTGGGTTTGATATGGCTGATGGCTCTAAAAGTGACTCGTCCAATACTCAACATTTCTGAGATGTTGAGGGGGATCGCCAGCGGGCAGGGTGACCTTACTTCACGCCTGCGGTACAGCCAGGAGGATGAGCTGGGGCAGTTGGCCACGTGGTTCAACCGGTTTCTAGACAAGCTCCAACCGACTATTGCGGACGTGAAGCTGCAAGTTGCCGATGCTAGGGTGACGGCGACCCAATGTGCTTCCATCGCCAGCCAGGCCAGCGCTGGTATGGAACGGCAGTACCGCCAGATTGATCAAGTTGCCACTGCCTCTCAAGAAATGAGCGCAACAGCTCATGACGTCGCGCGAAGCGCTGCCCTCGCTGCGCAAGCAGCCCGAGATGCTGACCAAGCCACGCGTGTGGGTTTAGAAGTCATTGATAGAGCTACAGCCGGTATTGAACAGTTGGCAAAGGAAATGGGGAACTCAATGGGCCAAGTTGAAAGCTTGGCGGTCAGCAGCGAGAAAATTGGTTCCGTGCTGGAAGTCATCCGCTCAATTGCAGAGCAGACAAACCTCCTTGCCCTCAATGCGGCTATTGAGGCTGCTCGTGCGGGAGATGCCGGCCGCGGGTTTGCTGTGGTTGCGGATGAAGTGCGTAGCCTTGCACGCCGTACCCAAGAGTCAGTTGAAATCACCCGAAATGTTATCGTGCACCTCCAGCAAGGAACAGAGACTGTAGTCAGCGCAATGGGGCATACTCAAATACTCGCTAATGTCAGTGTCGAACAGGTTAGTCAGGCTGTGGTTTCTCTGCGTCAGATCGAAGATGCAGTAACTGTTATTTCTGACATGAATCTGCAAATTGCCAGTTCTGCTGAGGAGCAAACTGCTGTGGCCGAGGAGGTCAACCGCAGCGTGAATAGTATTCGCGACTTGACCAGTTTGTTATCGGATCAGGCCAAAGACTCAGCACGTATTAGTCACTCGTTGGACAGCTTGGCGAACCATCAGCAAAATCTGATGGATCAGTTCCGAGTCTGAAGGTTGACGGAGTGCCGAGTTTTTCAAAGCTCTCAGATAATACTAATACACCGAGCTTTTGGTGAAAGCCGCTCCCTCCCTTTCCGCCCTGAGTGTGTAAAAACGTCGAGCCAAATCATTGCTATGATTTCTGAGAGTTTCATCGCAAGCAATTATAAGAAGCTGTTGCGGTTTGCGTGGTTGCAGATGGCGTGGAACCACACCTCAATGACGATATGGCGATAGGAGAAGAGACAGCCGGTAGCATCGTTGTGCGTTGCCATTGTGTGCATCCTTTTACGTTAGTGCTAATTTGAGTTTTATTATGTAATCACCCAGTTTTGCCTGCTGAATACGCTCGGTTTTCGATGCACTCTCTAATCTCTTTCAGTCACATAGCGACAGTATGCGCGCCTAGCCGACCTAGCTCTGCCTCAATATAAAAATATCATCAATTGCTCCTTTACATTGTCTGCATTGGGTCGATTCTGTTCAGAAAGTCTTCTTCGAATTCTGCGGAAGAAAAGTTTGCGTCTGAGATTGAAATCTGAGTTTTGCGCAGATGGTTCAGGAGTTGGATTTCACGTAGCAGCGTGCAAACAAGATGTTTTCAACCATCAATATTCGAATTCCGCGCCAGAAAAGTACGCACCTGAGATTGAAATCTGAATTTTTGGCAGAAGGCTCAGGACTCGGATTTCGCATAGCAGCGTGTAACTAAGGTGTTTTCATCCCTAAATATTCGAGTGTTTCGGGAAAGCCGACTTTTTCAACACAATCGGCCAAGAGCAGACCTTCCTTAAATCTCAAAATAGGTTTACAAGCCAGATACGTTCACAAGTTTAGGCAAGACGGTATGACACTGAGTCCAGCCGATGGCAGCAAGGACGTTATCATCGATCTCCCTCCGGATGTCCTAGCAGCAATGAGCGTCGGTCTTGGTGATTATCTGAGCATCGAGTTGGTCGACGGATCGATAGTGCGAAAGCTAATTCATGACACTGACACGCAATCCTGAGACTGCTTTAGCCGACTTTGCTGAACAATTCGGTTTGCCCATGTGAATTCACTGACGATTTCTTTGCACACACGCATACACCCATTAATGCGCAACTATCGAACTCCATCCCTAGTACCAGACCAAAAGCGCTAGGCAAGCTAGAGCCATACTAGTGTCTTTTAACTCATTGTTTTATAGCCGCTTAATTCCTAACGTTTGGTAGGCCCCTGACCACATCTAAAATCTTGCTGATGTCTTTGGATTGCACCGCTAATCTTTGCACATCTGTGCTAGTTCGCTGTACTGTCTGATTAAGCTTATCAATAGCTATAACCGTGCTGGTAACGCTTTCGGCTCCGGTGCGTGTTGACTCATCCGAAGCCTCGGCTACGATAGACGCGGAAGCTGCGCTACGGGCCACCTCATCAACCGCTGCGGTCATCTCGTTGACCGCAGTAGCCGCCTGATCAATTTCGGAGTTCTGGCGAAGTATTGCTCTACTGGATTCTTCAGTTACAGTACTCATTTCTTCAGCCGAGTATAACTGCATAGAAGAGTCACCTATCAAGCGTATACTTTCTCTGAGTGTCAATCAGGCAACAACAGCACTGGCGCGTGAGTGGTCGAAGCTATGCAATTAGTTGCCCCAAAGCCCCGAAGTGACAGGCCGTGGTCAGTCGTCAGCATCTGATTCACGGGCCTTGGTTTCTGCATCCTCCGGCAGCGTATCGATGACGGTTACGCTCGCGCATACTTTTAATAAGCGCTCCACATCCTTCGCATTGTATCCATTGGCTTCAATAACAACCGAGCCATCTTTCACTTGGACCATTACGCGTCGGCTTTTCCGAGCCTCGACCCAAGAGATGATCACTTTAGCAATGCCGTTCCAAGGCATAGCATCGCTCAGCGCTGAGATGATTTCGGTAAAACCCGAAGCCTGCGGCCGCCCTGAAAACTGCATAACGCTGGAATGGCGAATGGAGGCATCGTCTAGGGCTGCAAGAAAAGAATTCCTACTGTGCTTGAAGAGGGTGAAGCGGATCGCGACTACAGCCTGTTCATTCATAGGTACCGCCCCTTCAGACATAATTTAAAAGCTGCATTCCGCGTCCATAGCAATGGTACTCGGGCACTGAATCTCTAACAGTACTCAATCGCCTCTATACGCTCACTCTGGGTTTAGGCCATAGTATTGGGTATTTATCATCGGCGGCAGCGGTAGTTACTGTAAATTTCAGCCAGTTGGTGCCTGGCTTCGGCTTCACGAAAATCCCGGCTAAATGCACCAACTAAGCTACGCTTTATCGCTATATTGGTTTCGCAAGACAGGGATCGTCAAAGCATGAAGCGACTACTTCTCCTAAGTGGCCCGATGGCCAGTGGCAAGACGTCGGTTTCCGCCGCCCTCCAAAAACTCCCTGGATTTGTTCCGATCAGCAGCGGCTCCTTTCTGCGTGCGCACCTGGCTACCCGGAGTGAGCCACTTGATCGTCATAACCTCCAAGAACTCGGCGGCTCTCTCGACAAGGCCACCGACTTCTCTTGGCTCATAGACTCTGTAGCAAACCCAGCCATCCAAGCTCGCCCAGACGTCGAAAACTGGCTCTTGGATGCTGTCCGCAAGCCCCGGCAGGTTGAATTGTTCAGACTCTGTTTCGGCAATGCGGTGAGGCACCTGCACATCATTGCGCCCGAATCCGTCCTGCAACAGAGGTACGCAGCACGAGGCGGTTCCGATCTCGACGAATATAACGCCAGCGTGTTGCATCCTAACGAGCAGAGTGCCCGTTCGCTCTCAGGTTTTGCGGACGAAGTTTTCGATACATATACGTGCACCCCGTTTCAAATTGCGGATCAAATATTAGGAATCTGGGAGATGTAGCTAATGGAAACTCGTCAGATCGTAGTGATCAGTGGCAAGACCTGTTGAACTGGCCTAATGACTTTGGACACCTCAATCGGGCGCTATGATTGCGCCCAAATCTGAGGTGTTGGGATATGCGTAAATCTTATTCCAGTGAGCTCAAACTCAAGGCTGCCAGCATGGTGCTGGACGAGGGGCAGTCCGTTCCCGAGGTCTGTACCAGTTTGGATATTGGTCCTACGGCCTTGCGCCGCTGGGTCGATCAGGTTCGTAAGGAACGCTTGGGCTCGACTCCGGTGGGAGCCAAGGCGATTACCGCGGATCAGCGAGAGATCCAGGAACTTAAAGCCTTGCTCAGGCAAAGAGAGCTGGATATCGAAATCCTAAAAAAAGCCAGTGCTCTCCTGCTTTTGGACGCCAAAGATCACTCTCGTTGATCTGTGAGCAGGGCGAAGGGATGGGACGGGATGGGATGGGCGTGCCTCGGTACGTGTCACCGCTCTTGGCGCTCATGCGGGACAATGTCCAAATGCCGAGTACAGCCAGCTACGCGATCACAGATGATCAGGCTCTGGCGGTGGATTCGGCCATGGCAAAACTGACGCGCCGTAACGAGCAGATGGGTTTGTTCCTCTGGTTCTATTTCGGCGCCAAATGGACGATGGTACGAATAGGGGAGTCGGGCAAAATGTCAGAGCGTTCTGCAAGAGAGGTAATCAAGTCCGGTGTTGGCTGGATTGACGGCGTCCTGCACGGGATGAGCAATGCCGCATAGATAGTCCTTTCATGCCGGATGCCGACCTGTTTTCATGGCATGGTGTTCAGCTGTTCCAGCACGACACCATGGAAAAGCCCGACAAACGAATCGGGTTTTTCCAGTGGTTTAATATGAAGCCACCTTTGTGGAGTATTATGGCTCTGGTTTGGAGCTTAACTGCATGCACTCAAGATACTTTACTTTATCTGATATTACATCTGCATATAGTTTGGATAAGCCCGAATCGTCCCCTGCGTCAGACATGAAGTTAGTGCTTTGAAAAGCGGTGTTGTAGATCACCTTGATGCTTTCTTCAGTTTTGAATGAATTCTTCTCCACTTCGGTGCGAGCATTTTTTTGAAGGTTTAGAGCGTCTGCTGAAGCGTCTCTGTTGATCGTGGCGATGATGTTTTCCGCCATAGCTTTATTTTCTAATGCTCTGTAATTTGAAATACCTTTAGCGATAGCTTGTGGAAGGTTCTCATTCGTTAAGCTTTCAGCTTCGGGTACGACTTTGAGTGATTTTACATATAAGGCTCCAGCTTCGGACGTTGAGATTTTCTGAAGGTCATCACCTTTTTTGTTAATGCTCTCTACATATGGGATTGCACATCCAAGTTTATAGTAGGCGGAAGAGTAAATTTTTGATTGTTCTTCAAAGTTTCCCCATGACTTGAATCCTAGCGAGGTTAAAATAATAGCTCCAGCTGATTTGTATAGGTCAGAATGTGAATCTGTTGCTAGCCCTATTGCGCCAACTCCTGCACCGCCTAGGGCTACTAAGTTTAAGGTGGAGCTGTTCAAACTTGCCCCGTTCGCATATTCGGCCATTTCATTTTGTATGGACGTCATCCGACAAATGCTTGGAATTGTAGAGGTGCATTTTGTGGTGGATAGATCCATTGGGCGAAGATTTTTCCCACTGCATCCAAGAAGCATAGATAGCGACATAAGTAAGACTATTAGTTTGCTCATGTTTATCCCTATTTTTAGAGTGAAGGCAAACTGATATTAGCAGCGTTTTTTAAGGGTGCTTTTCTATTTGAATGCCTTGGATACGCCACACTTTGACGTTTTATCACAACCCTGGCCTTGCTATTAAGCAGGGCCTTTTCATTTCTGGAGGCCCCTATGGCAGCCCCAGGCAGGAGAAGAGAGATGGCCAACCCGACGCCCGAGAGCATCGTTGAGGTGGTGGTGGCATCAGTGGCCAACAAGGGCATGATCGTCGGCGGTGCTGCTGGCATGGTCGGCTGGTTATCCCAGATGAACTGGATCGGTATCGCTGGTGTGGCGGTGGCGGTGCTGGGCCTGCTGATCAATTTGTACTTCCAGGTGCGCAAAGATCGCCGGGAGCACGCCGAACCGTACGTACGGTGGTGTGAGAGGACGGCGGATGTAAATCCGCCTCCTACTCGATCCTGAAAAATACTCCCACATTTACTCCCATGGATATCTTTGATCTAAATAGCTTTGCCATTTGAGAGGCGTGGTTGTGTTTGGGTCTCGTCCGCTGCGCCATATTTGCTTTCACTAAGCCCCACTGAACGCCTGGGAATCACGGAAATAGAGGCCTCTAGCCATTTTTCTCGTTTTCTGAATTTCACTGGAATCCATCTCCAGCCACGGTTTTTAAGTAAACATTTAAGTACTCCGCTGGCACATGGGTGACTGCGAATTTGAAGGAAGCCCGAGTTAAAATGCTGGCCTGACGAACAGGAAGCGGATAGAGGCGGCACAGCGGAGTAAGGTGGCCATGATCACTAAAGCCCAATACTTGCACGAACGCTGTGACGTAGAGGCGAGCGAACACGATTGGCGAATAAACCCAATGGGCAATGTTGATGATTGGGAGGTCGCCAGATGGCTCGAGCGGATTCCGGTGATTCGCGAAGTGGCCAAGTATCACTCGGAGTGGAAAGAGCCCACGTAGCGATTTGAGATTTGGAGCAGTGATCGATTCACACCCGAGGCGCTGCTGACGATCTCGGAGAAAAACCTTCAAACTCAAAAGTACGAGATCGTTGCCAAGGGCTCAGATCATGTTTTCGAGCAAGTTTTGGGTTGTAACGATGCAGGGCTGATCCGCACCTACGAACAGCACTTCATCAACCATCCATTGAAAGAAATTGAGATGAGCCACGAGAGAGCGGCTAGAAAAAGGAGCGGGATAAAAAGCGAGCCGCGGTTGAGAACACTTCAGTGCCAACTTCCCCTACACCACTCACATCAGTATCTACTTCCGGGGCAGCGTAGTGCTGCTGGTATGGTAACAGCACCTTCTTTTTTTTCTGTAATCCCAATATGCAATTACTGGGTTAATATACAGCTCTATCCCTGGTGTACGCTTAAGAGGACTGAATGGCTTCTACTCATGACATCATCGAAATCAGATCGCTTATCGATCTCCTCTCCCTGTTCAATATCTGCGCTGACATAACCTTGACCAAGGAACATTACTGAACTGGCCTAATGATTTTGGACACTTCAATCGGGCGTTATGATGGCGCCCAAATCTGAGGTGTTTGGATATGCGTAAATCTTATTCGAGTGAGTTCAAGCTCAAGGCGGCCTGGACTGCCCCCGGCATCGTAGACATCTCCAGCCTATGCTCTCGCTGCACTAGATAGCCAAGCGTACCGCCTTGGCCTTGGCCGTGTCCGGGATCACGACACATCACAAACGCGTACGCTTCTACTCCACGGTGGATCTGGTCAATCTGCTGGAGCGCGAAAAGTTCGACGGCAACACTGGCCGCATCGCTCAAGGGCTGTTACGCACAGATCTGGTGATACTCGATGAACTGGGGTATTTGCCTTTCAGTCAGAGCGGCGGTGCCCTGTTATTTCACTTGCTGTCCAAGCTGTACGAGTACACCAGCGTGGTGATCACCCCAACCTCAGCTTCTCGGAATGGTCGAGTGTGTTTGGTGACGCCAAGATGACCACGGCGTTGCTGGATCGGCTGACACACCACTGCCAAATTGTCGAAACGGGCAAGGAGTCCTACCGCCTGCAACACAGCAGCTTGGTCGCCCAGACGAAGATCAAATCACGTGAACGAACGCGCAAAGACGAGGATGGTATCGAAGACTATGAGTTGTTTTGATCTGCACCGAAAATACCCAGCCGCATGCCCACATGCGGTGGGGCTTAATGCCTTTTCCACCGGGACAAGCTTATCCACAATTGCTGATGCCGAATCAGCAATCCACCCTGGGTCAATTTTCAATCGGCAGGGTGGGTCAGTTTTCAATCAGCGCCGACAGCCCCGAGCTCACAATGCCTTGTTTTCATCGCTGAGTCTTACTGCTTCGGCGACTTTTCCGGGGTCGAAACCCATCCACTCGATAAGTCGGCGGAGCAAGCCTGGCGCTTTCGCTACCAGCCCCTGGCTGCGTGGCACAGTCATCAGGTCACGCCTCTGCTCGATGCACTCCACGAGGCCGGAGACCACCCTCTCTAGCGCCACGAACTGCCAGATCCCCTGATGGTTATTCCAGACTAGAGTGGAAGACGGCCCAGTGATGACTGCCTCCATCATCGGCGTCTGGAAGAAGGTCGGGTGGAGCGATCCGACACCCACGCCGTGCTGACGTAGCTCCAGGCGCAAGCTGTTACATAGGGCCCAGACTCCAGCCTTGCTCGCGGTGTAGGCCGTATTCAATGGCGAATGGACGAAAGCGGCCATGGACGAGACGGCCAGTAGATAGCCCTGGCGCGCCTTCATATAGGGAATCGCCGCGCGGAAGGTGCGCGCCACGCCGTTAAGATTGATATCAATGACTCGCTCAAACGTGGCGAGGTCTATGTGTTCCAGGGCGACCACCGAGCTGACGCCAGCGCCGGCGACCACGACATCAATTGCACCGAAGTGATGTGCTGCCTCCTTCAGAGCCGTCTCCAGGCTCTCAATTGAGCGCACGTTGGCCGCCCAACCGGCGGCGACATCAGGCCCACCCAATGCCGCAGCCATAACGCTTAGGCTATCCAGATCAAGATCCAGCAAGACCAGCTTCGCGCCCTTGTCGCGCAGTGCCTGCGCGGCGGCCCTGCCGAGGCCTCCTGTGGCACCGGTAATGGCGATGATGCGGCCGTTCAGCGGGTAGCTTTTCATGTGTGAACCTTATGCAAGTAGTGGGGCATCAATCTGAGGTTTGGGTACGAACGGATTCTTCCAACTCGTGGAGCAATCTTTGCAGGCGAGCGTGGCGTGCCAGATGCCAGTCGGTGAAAACGTTGAACAGGCCGCGCATCAGGGAGACGGGCGCCCAGCGAGCCGGTACCACGATGCGCGGCTGGCGCTTTTGCAGACCGCGCACCACGCCACGTGCCACCTTTTCCGGTGCAATCGCCCGATGCAGAAAGGCTGGCAATAGGGCCTCGTTCATCTGGGTGGCGATGGCGTTGCCACCGAAGGCAACCTTGGCAATAGCGGTCGCCGTCCAGCCGGGATAGAGCACGCTGGCGCTGGCCCCGGTCGCACTCAACTTAGCACGCAGCGAGCGGGTCAGCGACTCCACCGACGCCTTGCTCGCGGCATAAGGCGCGTTGGCCACGCCGTTCAAATAGGCATAAGTTGACGACGCGACCAGCACCTGACCCCGGTTGCGCACGACTTCCGGCAGTGCAGCGCGCATCGTGTACCACACCCCAAACAGATTCACTTCAATGATGCGGCGGAACTCCACTTCGTCGCAGGTGCGTAGGGTCGCCGGTACACCTCGCCAGGAGATGCCGGCATTGGCGAAGGCCACATCGAGACGACCGAAGTGTTCGACTGCCCGCCGTACGACTGTCTTTGCCGCCTCGGCGTCGGTAACGTCGAACGCCAGCGGCAACACGCGTTGGCTATTGAACTCTTGAGCCAGTTGGTCTACCGCCTCCTGCGAGGTATCGGTTAGCACCAGACTGGCGCCATGCGCATAGAGTTCGCGTGCACTAGCGGCACCGATGCCGCCAGCCGCGCCGGTGATTAGAACCACTTTGCCTTGAAGGTGGTACATATTCTTATCTCTTAGTTGGAATACTTGGCACGTTGCGCTTGAGGAAGTCGAGTTGATCACCCACCACCTGCTCGAAGGCTTCGCCCACATAAATATCGAAATGCCCATGGGCATAGCGCTTGATCTCATGATGCGGAGCGCGCCGGGCGTGACGCAGCGTCTGCTTCGCCGGTGCCACGCTGTCTTGATCACACACGCAAAACAGCACGGGGACCTGGATACGTGGCGTGCTGCGCCCTGGGTAGTAGCGAATGATGTCCAAGGTAAAGCGCGCGGCGGCCTCTGTGCGGATATGCGCACCCGACGGGATCAGCCCGTTATAGCCACTCCAGGCATCCGGCGAAGTCATGAATGCCGTATCGCCAGGTTGACCGGCAAGCGGCACCAGAATGGGCTTGGCGCCGAACCACGAACCGATGCGGTCGGCCAAGGCCAGCACGGTGAGGCGAAGTGACACCAGAGGGGCGGTGGCAAGGCAGGAGCTCAGGCCGTCGGTGAAGGGGCATTGGGAGATGACTGCGGTCACCCTGGCATCATCGGCGGCGGTGGCTAGAGCATGGCCGCCACCGAACGAGGTGCCCCAGATAACCACCCGCTGCGGGTCCACATCCTTGAGGTGGCGAGCGTGATCTATCGCGGCTTTCCAGTCCTCGAGCTGGCGGTTGATATCCAGCAGTTGGCGCGGCTCGCCTTCGCTGTCGCCGAAGTGGCGATAGTCGAACACCAGGCACGCGTAGCCGGCGGCGGCGAAGCGTTCGGCAAAGGCAGGCAGACGCATCTTGCGCGTCCCGCCAAGCCCATGCGCCATTACCACTATCGGAAAAGGGCCGGCACCCAGTGGGAGGTAAAAGTCGGCAACACAGCGCGAACCGTTGGAGAAGAACTGGATTGTCGCGGTTGCCAAAAGATCGGTGATCGTGCTCATGAACGGCATCTGCTGGAATGGCTGGAGTGCCTTCATTCTCGAACGCTGCTGTAAGGAAGGCTTGACGATATCCGACGCCCTGCTTGACACTTTGCGCCAAACAACAAAAGGCCAAGCAGCCTAAAGAGGCCCGATGAGCCAGCCTTTGTATCGGCGCGTGGTGCCAGAGACCTACGTGCAACTGCTTTATGAATACTTGGAGGCGCTCGGTCATGAGCCCGAGTCGGTACTTGGCCAGTCCTGGCCCACACCTGCCCAAGAGGGTACCGGCGGCGTTAACGTGGAATGCTGGAATCGCCTGCTAGTAACAGCAGCGCAAGTGTTGGGCGATCCACTGTTAGGACTGCACCTCGGTCAAACCATAAGCGCCCGGCATATCGGTGTGCTCGGATCGGTGCTGCTGGCCAGCGGTAATCTCGGTACAGCTCTGCAACGCTTGGGGCGCTACATCCGCCTAGTGTACGACGTCATTCCCATGACTCGCCGCGACGGCGACGGTTGGTTCGAGCTGGTCTGGGATGTCAGCCAGTACCAGCCCGGCTCCTTGGTGAACGAAACCGGTATGGTTGCCATCGTGCAGTTCTGCCGTGCCTTAGTGCGCGGCACCGCCAATCCGTTGCGGATCGATTTCAATCATCCCGGCCCTCTCGACTCAAGCCCGTACGAAGCCTTCTTCGGCTGCCAGGTACGCTTCGGTCAGGTCGAGGCGGTCCTGCGTTTCTCCGCGCAACTGCTCGAGCTGCCCTTTAAAAGCCCCGATCCGGCGCTGGTCTCCCTGTTGGAACAACATGCGGATCGCCTGCTGGCCCAGTTGCCACAGCAGGATGAATTCGTGGAACAGCTGCGCAAGGCCATCATCCATGCCCTGCGCGACGGTGAGCCGAGCATAGAGCGGATAAGCCGCCAACTGGGTACCTCGTCTCGCACGCTACAGCGCCGTCTACAGGAGGCCGGTACCAACTTTCGCCATGAACTGAGCCTGGTCCGCCAGGAACTGGCGCTGTCGTACCTGCGGGATCCACGTCTGCAAATCGTGGACATCGCCATGCTGCTGGGCTATTCGGAGCACAGCGCCTTCACTCGCGCGTTCAAGGAGTGGAGCGGAAGATCGCCGCATGAGGCCAGGCAACTGAATTCGGAGCCTCACTGAGCAGAAGTGGAGTTAAGGACGCTATAGGGAGCGGGCCTGAACTGGTCAAGTAATCTTGGACACCGATTAAGGTTTCACGCCGCCAACTTCTCTCTGGCGACTGGTGACCGATAGTCGTTGTAGCTATGGGGTCTGGTGACGTTGTAGCGCGATACATAGCGCTGCACATCCGCTCGGGCCTCATGTTCCGATCCGTAGCCTGCTTCTGGCACCCACTCTGATTTCAAACTTCCAAAGAAACGCTC
>Ga0070669_100002343_pt1 | contig 13689 bp, 8 predicted proteins | sample KBSS53metaG_FD_64680 | JGI IMG/M metagenome (GOLD analysis project Ga0070669, IMG submission 64680) | Switchgrass rhizosphere microbial communities from Kellogg Biological Station, Michigan, USA - KBS S5-3 metaG | ecosystem: Host-associated > Plants > Roots > Rhizosphere > Soil ... | reverse complement strand
GAATGATGGCGAGTTGAAACCCTTTCGCCGGATGAGGGTTCTGTTCGTCGCCGAAATATTTCCCCCATCCGCCGCGGACAACGGTTCGATCGCTCACTTTGTACGCGAAGCCGAGACGCGGACCGACATTGTTCCAATCGTCCGGCCGGTTGGCGGGATAGAAGGGACCCAAGCCGACGTCATTGGCGAACGCTCCCGGCTCCGCATCGTAGCGAACGCCTAGATTCAGCGTCAGCCGCGGCGTAAGAGTCCAGTCCTCCTGCGCCCACGCACCGAAGATGTTCCGCGCGAGCGTGAAGTCGAACTGTCCCACCCCCTGGCGCCAGAATCGAGAGATGGGAGAGAGCGGCGCCAGGTTCCATGTCGAGCTGTCGAACTGATTGGGAAACAGGGATTCGATGTTCGCTGGAATCGGGCCGCCCTGGGCGTCCAGAACCCCGATGCTCGTCCGACTGATGTACGAGTACACGGACTGGTGAAAATATTCGCCGCCGACTTTTAACGTGTGCCGGCCCGCCTTATTGAATGAATAGGTGAAATCGTCGCGAATCGACGTGACCCTCTGATCGAAATTCTGCGGTGTCGACTGCCCAGTGCCGAGCGACAGGCCGACGAGCAGCACGCCAACCGATCCCAGTCCCGATCCGCACGGTCCTCCCGCTGGCGATTTGGGATTCTTGACGTCGGGGCACTGATCCCAGTGGAACCGCGCGAAGCCCGCTTTGACTTCGTTGACCGTGCTACTGCTCATCACCTTCGTGTAGGTGCCCAGTACCTGGTCCTGATACCGATTGATGCTCTGAGCGGTCGATGGGGTGCTCGTCGCGCCGCCGGCGCCGTCGTGCGGCGACAGATTGCTCCACTTCGTATAGCGCGTCGTCAGACGGCTCTGAGACGGCATCTGGAAGTCCACTCGCCCGAGAAACTTGTTCTCGCGCCTGGTGCTCGCGAGATCCTGGTTGAAACTTGCGTACGGCGTGTTGTAAACGGCCGTCCTCGGCTCGCGTTCGTATTCGTAATTCGCGAAGAAGTGGATCTTGTCTTTCTGAATCGGACCGCCGAAGGTCGTGCTGATTTGCTGGTCCGAGTAGGGAACGACGCGGTGCGCCACCAAATCTTCCGCATTGAATCTGTCGCTCCGGAAATACCCCGAGAACGTGCCCGCCGGGGTATTCGTCCCCGACTTCGTAATCGCGTTCACTTGCACTCCGGTGGAGCGCCCTTGCGTCGCGTCAAATCGGTTTGTAATGAGCTCGAATTCGGCGATTGCATCGCGGCTGTAGCGCGGGTTGCCGTTGCCGTTCAATACGTTGTTGGTCACTTGCTGACCATCGAGGTTCAGCTGGTAACTCCCGACTTGTGTATTCGAATTGCTGCCGATCACGGTGGGCGAGTCGGCAGTGACGGCGTTGGTGCGGCTGCCGGGCGACAGGATGGCGAGATCCTGCCAGTTGCGGCCGTTGACCGGGAGTTCCTGCATCTGTCGCGGATCGATATTGCCCCCCAGCTTCGATTGATTGAAATCGACAAGCGGCGAATCGCCGGTCACCGTCACAGATTCCTGCAACGTTGAAGGTGCCATCACGAGATTGACGGTGGCTTCCTGTCCCAACAGCAACTCGAATGTGCGAGCGGGAGCCGCGAACCCTTGTAGCGCAGCGGTCAGATGGAACGCTCCTGTGCGAACCGGTAACCGATACTGGCCACGACTATCGGTCACCGTCTCGAAGCTGTTTCCGGTCGCGTCGTGCACCGCCTTGATCGTCACGCCGGGCAGCACGCCACCAGTGGAGTCGCTCACGCTGCCGACGATGGTCGCCTCCTGTGCGAACGCGGTAACCGGCAGCATCATCAACACCGCGACGACGAACGTCCGTGACATATGCGAGAACGTAGTCATAGGAATCATCTGCCTGCGATTGCGATCGATCAGCAATCACGCCGTTGTTACCGCAGCAAATCAGTTATTTCGAAACGATGCGTAGAGCGACCGGAGTATACTCGCGCGCGAAAACGTGTCAACGCGAAAGCAGACGCAGATCGCATGTGAGACGCACATGTATTGCCGTAATCGCGCGTCGGTACTTGGTATGTGTATAAGGTGTGTGGCCGGAGTTTCGATCCTCGCGTCATCCATCTTGATCGCAGCGTTGCAAGCGGCGATGCCGCAGGGTCGCGGTGGACAGAACGAGCCGCCTCAACCCGCGCCAAAGGAGATGATTGCTCCGGACATCCCAGGAGTGATCCGAGGCGGTACAAAGGTCACCCTGATCCGTGACGGATTCAAAGGCACCGAAGGCGTGATCAGCATGCCCGATGGCAGCATGCTGTTTACTGAGCAGGACGTCGACAAGATCATCAAAATCGATAACAACGGCAACATTTCGACCTATCTCGAACATACGAATCGGACGATTGGGCTGGCCTACGATCACAAAGGCCGGTTGATTGCCACGCAGTCGCGGGAGCCGCGCATCGCGGTCATGGCGCCCACGACTGCCGTGCTCGCCGACGCGTTCGAAGGACAACCGTTGGTTCGTCCCAACGATCTGGTGATCGATCGGAACAACGGCATCTACTTCACCGATCCGATTCCGAATCCGGAGGTGGCATTCAGGCCGCCGCCTCCTGGCCGCAAGCCGCTGCTCTTCTACATCACGCCCGCTGGAAAGCTCACAAAGGCGAGCGAGGACTTGCAGACCGTCAATGGTGTGCAGCTCAGTCCCGATGAGAAGACCCTCTACGCAACCAATGCAGGCACCATCACGGCCTTCGACGTTCAGGCGGATGGAAGTCTCGAGAACCCACGCGTCTTTGCGATGAGTGGCGGCGACGGACTCGCTGTCGACAACGCGGGCCGGCTGTATTCAGCCGTTGCAGCCGCGGTTGGCATCAGAGTCTTCAGTCCACAGGGGGAACTGCTCGGGACGATCCCGGCCGGTGTGCCGCCTCAAAGCGTGGGCTTCGCCGGACGAGACAAGAAGACGCTGTTCATCGTCGGCCGCGGCGCTGTGTATAAGACGCAGATGATCGCAGAGGGCATCAAGAGCCGCGCAAAGTAGCGGAGTCTCGCGACCGAGACTGAGTACCTTCACGGCCTTCAGATCGAGCGCCTGATCTAGTTCAAAGGAGTGTGTCAATCCGTGCTTGATACTCGTGTCACGCCCGCTGCCACGACCGCCAGAGCCGCGCGACGCGCAATGGTCAGCGCGTGGGTCGGCTGGATGTTCGATGGCTACGAGAACTATGCGTTCGTCCTGGTGATGCCGATCGCCATGCGGCAGCTCGTGCCGCCAGATCAGCTCGACCGTGTCGCTCTGTATTCCGGGGCAATCCTCGCGGCGACGCTCGTCGGCTGGGCAACAGGAGGTGTGATCTTCGGCATCGTCTCCGACTACCTGGGACGCAAGCGCGTCCTCATGTTGTCCATCCTCTGGTATTCGATCTTTTCGGGTCTCACGTTTTTTGCGCCGTCGTACCAAATATTGATGTTGTGCCGTTTCCTTACTGGCTTGGGACTTGGAGCAGAGTGGGGAGCAGGCACCGCCATCGTCGCCGAACTCTGGCCCTCAACTCATCGAGGCAGGGCCGCTGGAATTCTTCAATCAGCATTTGGCGCCGGATTCTTCGTGGCATCGGTCGCCTGGTTCTTCGTCGGACAGTCGGGACCTGAATCGTGGCGCTATATGTTCCTGATCGGAGCGCTCCCGGCGCTCATGCTCCTCTACATTCAGCGAGAGGTTGAAGAATCGCCGATGTGGCTCGAGGCGAGGGAGCGGCGCCGTCGGGTCAAGGCGCGCGCGGCGATCGGCGGAACGCCGAGCATTGAAGACAGGCAAGTGGTGCAGTTCACGCTTGCCTATGTGCTCTCGGATCCACAGCTCCGACGCCGTAGTACCCTGCTTCTCCTGATGTCGTTGAGCACCGTTGTCGGGTGGTGGTCCATTTCCACCTGGATTCCGTTGTACGCCGGTCAGCTCGCAGCAGCGGTCGGCCAGGAGGCGCAGCGAACGGCATCGTTGACCGGCGTGACCTACAACATCGGCACGGTCGCCGGGTACATCGTGTTCGGGGCACTCGCGGATCAGTGGGGACGTAAACCGACGATTCAACTGTATTACGTGGGCGCCTTCGTGATGACGATCGGTTTATTTCTGTTTGTAAAATCTCCGAGCGTCATGCTTCTCGTCGCAGGTATCAACGGCTTCTTCACACTCGGCCAGTTCTCGTGGATGTCGGTCTATCTTCCCGAACTGTTTCCGACAGCCGTCCGCGGAACTGCGATTTCGTTGGTCTTCAATGCCTCTCGGTTCGTCGCCGCGCTGGGGCCGCTCTTTGCCGGATATCTGATTGCGACGACGGGAAGCATTCCTGCGACCGCCGTAGCGATGTCGTTCGTATACGTCGTCGGCTTGACGGCGGCACGGATAGCCGGTCCCGAGACGCGGGGACAGCCTTTACCGGCCTGAGTCCTCCGCATTCGAACGCGGGCGCACTAGGTGGTAGCATCACGCGAACCACCTACCGACTACCGCTTAAGACTTGGAGGAGACCCCAATGAGGCTGAAGGCCGTCCTGTTGGTGTCACTCGGATGCGTCGCCGCCGCGATGCTTTCAGCGGCGCCTCGGCACACGATGCTCATGAATCGCCTCGGGCCGTCGGCGATGACGCTCTATCTCGCCAATGCGGACGGCTCGGACGAACGACCGTTGTTTCAGTCGTCGGGCTTCGACTACAACGCGTCGTTTTCGCCCGATGGCCGGTGGATCGTCTTCACGTCCGAGCGCGGCGGCTCCGGCCAGGCCGATCTCTACCGTGTGCACCCGGACGGCTCCGGCCTCGAGCGGCTGACCGACGATCCCGATCTCGATGATCAGGGGGTCCTCTCGCCCGACGGCCGGCAGCTCGCCTTCGTCTCGACGCGCGGCGCGCACACGGCGGACGTCTGGACGCTCGACCTGACCACCAAGAAGTTGCGCAACCTGACCGGCGGGCAGACGCTCCCGGCCGCGCCCGGCAATCTCAAGGGCGCATTCCGCCCCTCGTGGTCGCCAGACGGCAAGTCGATCGCATTCACGTCGGACCGCCACTACGCGTTTCGGCCGCACAAGCTGCCGGCGCCCGGCTGGGAGCATCTGCAGGAGCTGAGCATCTATGTGATGCAGGCCGATGGGACCGGACTGAAACGCGTGACCGCCGCCGGCGTGACGACCGGATCGCCGCGATGGTCGCCCGACGGCCGCAGCCTCGTGTTCTACGAGGTCGACACAGCGCTCACCTTTGCCGCGCGCATCGTTGCGCAGCCGATGGTCACCTCGCAGATCGTTTCGGTGGACGTGGCGACCGGGGCGCGCACGTCTCACACTTCGGGTCCGGGTCTCAAAGTGTCGCCGCAGTATCTGAGCGCCACTCGCATCGGCTATCTGATGAAGGCGGCGCCGCGCGGGATGCAGACCGGCCTGGCATTCACGACGGGCGGCATCGCGACCGGCGGCACGTTCCGCAATCCTGCGTGGTCGCCGGACGGTACGCGCGTCGTTTACCACCGGCCCGATTTCTCGGCGCGACCGCAGAACCAGCCGCTCTACAGCTGGGACCCGGATACCGATTACCACTACACCGACGTCTTCCCGCAGTTCTCGAAGGACCGGCGGCTCGCAATCAGTCAGCTGAACAACCTGGCTACGCCGGAGGCGGCGATCGCGGTGATGAACGCGGACGGTTCGAACCGGCGCGTCGTCTTTTCCGACAAAGCGGCGCCTGCGTTCGTGCCGACCTGGTCGCCTGACGGCCAGTGGATCGCGTTCGGCGTGGGCGGCTTCTTCGGCGCGCGTGACAACCGGCCGGCCAAGGTGATGATGGTGCGCGCCGACGGATCGCAGCCGAAGGACGTGACGAAGGGACCGCTCAACAGCGGTTTCCCAACCTTCTCCCCAGACGGCAGGCGGATCGCGTATCGCGTTTGGGGCGAGTATGAACGGCCCGACGATTTCGGCATTCGCGTCATGACGCTCGCCGACGGCTCGGTGACAACGCTGACGACAGAGCTGGACAACTTTCCGGCATGGTCGCCGAGGGGCGATCTGATCTCGTTCACGCGGCGCTCGCACGACGAGGATTACGACTACGACATCTATACGATGCGGCCCGACGGGACGACTGTGAAACGGCTCACGGACGCGGCGGGCAACGACAGCCATCAGTCGTGGTCGCCAGACGGCCGGTCCATCCTCTGGACGAGCGGACGCTACGGCTTCAAGGACGAAGCGGCGCTCTACGACAACGCCTTCCAGCCGTTCGGCCAGATCTTCATCATGAACGCCGACGGCACCAATCAGCGGGTCCTGACCCGGAGCAAGTGGGAGGACTCGATGCCGGCGATCGTTCCGTGAACTGACACGCTGAACCTCGACGGAGCGCAGATGGAGACATCCAATCCGTACGCACCACCGAAGGCGGCCGTTGCTGATCTCCCGACCGGTCTCAAGCAACGCAGAGTGTGGGTGATGATCGTCTTCACGATCGTCTCGAGCGGGCTTTACTACCTGATCTGGTTCTTCCGGCGCCGGAAGGCGCTGAATGCGTTGAACTCCCAGCGGAAGGTCCCCCTTTGGCCGCTGCTGCTCTTCAGCGCCGATCTGGTGGTCGAGGTCGTAGTGAGCATCATGGCCGGCGAGCGGCGGGTCGACGAGGTGATCGGCACGATGCCGGCGCTGTTCTTCAGCGCCGCGCGACTCATCACCGGCCTCGTGATGGTCTGGCAGTGCTTCGTCATCAAGGACATCATCGAGGACCATCTCACCCGGCCAGACGACGGGGCGATGCCGAGTATATTCGTCGAGCGCGTTCAGCTGTCCGGGCTGGCGACCTTCTTCTTATCGATCTTCTACCTGCAGTACGTGATCAACCGGCATCTCGCGCGTTTGCAGTCCGCTACGGCGGTCAAATTAGATACCGTTTGAAAAAGGCCATGGCCCTGGTCCACGAATCCAGGGTCGCGACCGCATTCTCACCGAGCGTCTGCTGGTGCAGGTAGGCGTGTGTCACGTTGGGATAGATCTTGAATTCGAACGTCTTCCCCAATCGCTGCATGTCCGGCGCGGCGCCAGACACTCTCGGCGCGAGCCCGGGGTCGTCATCGCCGGCGAAGGCCATGACCGGCGCCTGGATCTTGCCCATCGTCGCGGCGTCGGGAGGCGCTCCATAGAAGCTGACAGCGGCATTGAAGCCGGCGATCGCGGCTGTGCTCTCCCATGCCATGCCGCCGCCGTTGCAGAAGCCGGTGACGCCGCTCTTGCCATTGGCTCGTGGCAGTTTGAGCCCGTAGTCACGAGCCGTTCTGACCAACTGCATCTTGTCAGCGGCCGACCGGCTTCCAAGCGCCTTGGCGAGATCGTCTGAGTACTGAAACGAATCGAAATTTCCTCCGCCCGGTCCTGTACCCGAAGCCAGATCGGGCATGACGACGATGAAGCCTTGAAGGGCGACTTTGTCGGCGAGTGCACGCATCCAGTCTGCGCCTCCGCCTTTCTTCGGCGTGCCACCGATGTCCATCCCGGGGCCTGGATGAATGACCACCACGACGCCGGCCCTGTCGGTGCCGAGCGGTTCGACGACCCAGGTTCGCATCATCACACCGCCGGTCGAGAGAGTCGCGGGAATGTCGATCCAGCGGCCACGTCGGGGCGATTGGTCGGCAACTTTCCCGGGCCCGTTCAGATTGCCCGGCGGGATGTCGTCTCGCTTCGCGATTTCCTGTTGCGCCGCACGTTGGCGCGCCGCCGACGCCGTCAACGCCGCATCGTCTTTGGGCTTGGGCATTCCCGATGTGTCGGCCTGAAGTGATGCTGACGGCGGGGCCATGTTCGTGAGCAGCGCAAGCGTGTTGTGCCAGGCATGCTCAGTCATGTCGAATCGGACCACGCGGTGCTGTGTCGGCGTGCTGATCGATGTCTCGATGCGGCCCTCTCCCCAATTGAAGGAGATGGCGACGCTGTCACCATTCGAACCCGGCTGACCGGCGAAATAGTCGCGCACGGCCCTCGTGCGGCGATCGATTTCAATTGCTCCCAGTCGGCTCAGCGTCTGCGCGACTGCTTCGCGACTGGCAAAGGAATCAGTGCCTCCTCCGTTTGGTCCGAGGCCGGACAACAAATCAGGAACAACGGTGATGAAGCCTTCTTTGACGACCTCCGTCCCCACGGCGCGTGCCCAGTCGCTCATCGCCTGGTTCTGGTCCGTCACCACCGCGACCGGCAGCGTGCCGGAGAGGTCGGGATAGATGACGAACGTGCGGATCATGGACGTCCCCATCGGCACGTCGATCCACTGCGGGTGATGATGGATGAGCGAAGCGCTGAGGACGGCCTTGGCCTCCTTGGCGTGAGGCAATCCCATCGGCATGACGCCCGGGGCCGCCACCAACGCCTTCGCCGCGACGGTCGTCGCGCCTCCCGGCGCGAGCGCCGCCAGGACCTGACTGCTGACGATACCCAGACGACCAAGAGCGAACGCACCGACGCTCACGGCCACTGCGCTGAACAGAACTTGCCTGCAGGCCTTCGGCATCACGTCCTCCTTTGAAGGAAGTGTTGTTTCTGGTGCCGATAGAGTATCGGAATATTGCCCTCTTAACAGGCCAGGGGCCGTACGATCTGCCTAAGACCCGATCGAGCGCGCTCGGATTGGAGCGCGAGGGCTACCTGCAGCCGACAGTGAAGATTGAATCCGCACCCTCAATCATCAAACCTTCCACTGTCAGTCCAGTGAGCGAAGCGGAGGTATCGCCGCACCTGATGCCGGTTTCGAGCACCATGAAGTGCAGGACCAGGTCGAGCCTGTTGTCCCCGTTGACATCCTCAACGTGGTCGCGGCTATGAGCTTCCGTGGCCCGTTGTGGTCCGAACCTAACGCTCAACGCGTCTACCTTTGTAGCGTCAAAGGCATCCGTCGTCAGGATGGCTACGGGGATGACTCCGTTACTCTGCACATTGATGCTGTTCGGCAGGACGCCGGGCTTGATATCCAGTGTTACAACGTTCGGCCCACCCGTGGGCGCGAGCTCGTCGGCTCCCATGTCAACAACAAGGAGTCCATCGCCGTTGCCATCCAGGAGACGCGAATCGCCCTCAAGATCAGTCGCTGGTAACGCGGGAGCAGCGTTATCTCCAACATCGATGCTTGGCGAACTCTGAGCCAGGTGATAGTCGCCCGCGGCAGGATTGACAAATTGGGGATCGGCCGAGATGTTGCCGTTTAGACCGGTCTGGTCCGTGCAGATGCCACCGAAGGCCGTTCCAGAGACGCTGACCACATTGTTGAACCGGAACTGTGGCGGATTAACGTCGTTGAAGTTGCCGCAGAACACCGCCGTCTGTCCCGCTGGAGCCGCGATGATGTTGTTAATCAGAACAGTGTTGGCATCGAAGCCGTCGGCCAGAATCGCCGAACCTGAAAAAGCGTCATTGTCGGCCAGCGTGTTATTCACCATTAACGGCCCGCGCCCACCAGACGGCACGAGCCAGTAGATCCCTCCGCCGCACCCGGCATGATTGCCCACGATCAGATTTCCAAGAATCGTCGCGTCGGAGGCATTGACGATCCATATCGCACCTCCCTGAGCGCACGGAATGATGCCGCTGACGCTATTGCCAGAAATTATGTTGAGTTCGATGGTCGGCGTTCCTGCCCCAAACAATGAGATGCCACCGCCGTCGGCTGCCGTCAGCGTGTTGTCCCTAATGATGTTGCGGCGGATCAGAGCGTTGGAACTGCCGCGAATTCCGATTCCGCCTCCTCCGGTACCTCCCGCGCAGCCGGCCTGAACGTTTTCAGCAATCGTGTTGCCTTCGATCACGGGTGAGCCGGAGGCGATGAAAATGCCGGCCCCGGCACACGCCCGATTGCCGATGACGGCGTTGGCGTAGATACGCGGTGATGCGTTGCTTATCCGAATGCCTCCACCGTCGCCAAAGCCCGGGGTGTCGAAACCTGAACGCCCGTTGCGAACCGTAAATCCTTCGAGCACCGAGTTCGAGCTCTCGCCAGATGCAAACGTCACAACCGAATCGGCAGCGCCGCCGTCGAGGACAGTGAGTGTGTGTCCAGCAACACTTCGGACTGCGATGGCTTTGCCACTGAAGTTGATGTTCTCCAGATAGGTGCCGGGACACACTCGTACCGTATCGCCAGATGCTGCCGCCGCGATGGCGGCACCAACCGTGGCGAAGGCCGGCGTCGTGCCCTCACAATCCACTGCGCTGCCTTGCCCATCGTCGTCGACTATCCAGGTGGCCTGTGCAAGGGCTGGGGAGGCGGTCACGAGGTACACGCAAGCGACAAGGGAAGCGGTTTTCATAGCTTCAACCTGCTCAATCCAACGCGCAGATCCAGTCGGCTCTCACACAACAAACGTCGAGTGGCAGCAGTCCTAACGGAATTACAATTCCGCGGCGAGGACGCATTATGGATTCAACCAGACGCACCGTACTGAAAGCGGGTGTTGCGGCAGCGGCAGCGGCCGCCGTGCCGCGCTTGTTTGCTCAGCAGACGGGAAACGCGGGCAAGTTTTACGAGAAAGGGCCGGTTCGTATCTACTACGAGGAAGCCGGTTCGGGCTTCCCTCTATTGCTGCTTCCGGGCGGCGGACTGAACGCGACCATCGGCTTCTTCAAGGGCAATCCGCCTTTCAACGCGATCGAGGAGTTCAAGGGGGAATACCGCTGTATCACGGCGGACCTGCGCAACGCCCCCAGCGGCCAGTCAACTGGTCCTGTCGAAGTCGATCGGCCGTGGGAGTCCCACGCCGACGATCAGCTGGGGTTGATGGATCATCTGGGCATCGATAGGTTCATGGTGATGGGATTCTGCATCGGCGGTCCCTTCATCTGGAATCTTCTGAAGCGCGCACCAAATCGGATTGCCGCAGCCGTGGTGGCGCAGCCCGTGGGCTGGCGTCCGGAGATGCGCGACCGGAAGTACCAGGGCGCGTTCTGGGCGAACTGGGGTGCGACGCTGATCGCGAAACGTCCCGAGATCTCGCTGCAGACGACTGACCAGTTCGTCACCAGGATGTTCGAGACCGACCCTGACTTCGTGTTCACGGTGACACGCGATTTCGTGCGAGGTTGCCAGAATCCGGTACTGATCCTGCCTGACGAAGTCCCGGCACACCCGTACGCCGTCGCTATGGAATGCGCGATGCTGGCGCCCAAAGCCGAAGTGAGCATCTTTCCGTGGAAAGAACCGAAGGAGCGGATTCCGTTAGCGGTGCGTCAGATTCATTCGTTCATGCGCGCGCATCGGCCGGCGTAGGAATCAACGTTCAGGCTGCGCGCCTTTTGCGCTCATGTTGCGAACGACCTTCTGATACGCCCAGAACGGACGCATCAGTACGACGAAGTCCCGCGATATGAGCGCAACTGCGACGACCGTGGCCGACGTCACGAACCAGTCCAGCTGTGTATTCCCGTACAACATCAGGGAGACGTGCGCGCTCAACAATGGGGGCACGGAGGGGAAGCCGAAAACGAGCGCCGCGGCGACGGCGCTCCCTGGCAGAAAATGCACGAGCGCTGTCAGCTGCATCTGCGCTCCCGCAGTTCCGGCGTTCCGGCCGAAGATCGAGCCTGCATGAACGCGGGTCACGGCGCGATGTCCGGCGTCGTACAGCGCAATCATCAGGAAGTATGCGGCCCCTACTATGATCGCGGTAAGCACCGACGGCGGCAGCATCTCGATGATTTCGAGAAACCACGGCAGCTCCTGCACGCGAAGCTTTGAAGCCGCCACTCCCCTCGCGGTCCACGAACCCACGAGCGTATGAACGGCGGGACTGAACGCGAGGGTCAACGCCGAGAAGAAGAGTAGCCTCCGCCCCCACCGGCTGACCCCAATGCGGCCGCGGCGGAGCGTCGACGCCGCCTGGAGGACCGTATCGTCGAGCGGTGTGAGCTCGTGGAGCGGCACGCGCTTGCTCGCCCACCTCGAGATGCCCGTCACGACTCGGCTGACAAACTCTTCATCGTTTTCGTGGTAATGCGTGTGATCGCGGAAAACGGACAAGTAGTTGCAGACCTCGATCGATTCCACTCCAGCCGCGTCCTCCGCCGCGAACATCGGTCCATTCGGAACGGGATCGTGCGTGGCGTAAAGATCCATCCAGTGAATCTTTCGCTCAGCAAGCAGTCTGGCGAATCGGGATCTGAACGAGTCCACCGTGCGTTTACGCGGGCTCGCCGCGATGGCCAGCCCCGCGGTCATGAAGACGTACAGCACCAGGTAGATCCACCACGGCATTGGCGCGGTTCCCACCAGAAAACCCGCCCACTCCGGCACCCACCGGAGCAGCCACGTGTCGGCCAAAGGCGTTCGTGCGAACGGTATCGACCAGCCGTACCACCCGAGGACGGCCCAGACGAGTGAAACGAAGGCCGCTCCGCTGAGGAGCATTGCTGCAATGATCGGACGCTCGAGAAAGTCGGTCGTCGCCTCGTCTTCGTCGGGAGTCAATTCTTCGAGCCGCTGCAGGCCCGAGCCATATGTGACGAATAGGCGCAACTGCTCTGGGAGCTCTTGGGACACGGCTGCCGCAGCCACGGCTGCGCCCTGCGAGTGCGCGAGCACGACCAGGTGACCGCAGCGTGTCGCGAGATTCCGCATCTGACGGAGGACGCTCCCAACGATTGCCTCACGGCGGAACGGGCTCTCGTTGAACACATACGAATCGCCCAGCACTTCCGCAATCTGGAGGAACGCCCACTGGAAGTAGCCGCGCAGCGCGGGAATCGGGATCCGCCAGAGCAGCGCGAGAAGCGCAAGGATGATCTCCACGGTAAAGACGATTGGCGGCGAGATGAACCAGAGGAAGATCCAGGGCACGCATGCGAGAGCTCGCTTGATCCAGTTGTTAGGATGTGCGCGCCAGGCCAAACGGACGCGGCGTGCGATGGAACTGACCGCTGCGTACGGCAGCACCTTCATGCTCCAACCGGCGACGGTCGTGAAATCGGGCAGCACGAAGCTGTCGGCCCAGTGCGCCTCGACCATGAGCCAGCGCACCGGTCCCGCATTCGTCTCGAACCGCAGACACGCCTCGTTCGATCCACTTTCGGCCGGGCGGTCCAGTACCACCGATTCGACGACGCACCGGGTGGCGGAGGGTTGATGCTCGGCGACGCTCGTCGAATGGAGCCACGACCGAGTCCACCGGAAGATCGCTTCGCCGACCTCGACGAGACTCGCGCCGCGGCCCTGACGGCCGATCCCGTGGACGAGGAGGACGCCTACCTCGTGGTCTGGCTGTATGGGAGGCTCGGCATCATAACCACTCATCACACGCTCCGGCCGCGGATTCTATCCTCATTTGCGCACGTCATCGTTGTCGTGAGCGCGTCTACCAGGGGCGATAATGCGCTGGCGTGGATCCGCTTTTGCGCTTCATCGTTTCGCTGCTTGTGGCGCAGGTCGCGTTTGCGGCGGCCGCGGCGCAAGCGAATGCGCGCGGCGCGTGGCGCGCGACGAACGACTGCTTCATCCAGGCGTTTGTGCTTGGCGATCGAGGGCTGGCCTCGATCAGCTACAGCAACGGCGTGGGCGAACAGGGCGCGCGGTGGACGTGGAGGGCGGAGGGGCTGAACATCGTCTCCGAGCGGCGTGGAGTTCTCCTCATGGAGGGGCACTATGAAGAC
>Ga0070669_100002341_pt1 | contig 13694 bp, 14 predicted proteins | sample KBSS53metaG_FD_64680 | JGI IMG/M metagenome (GOLD analysis project Ga0070669, IMG submission 64680) | Switchgrass rhizosphere microbial communities from Kellogg Biological Station, Michigan, USA - KBS S5-3 metaG | ecosystem: Host-associated > Plants > Roots > Rhizosphere > Soil ... | reverse complement strand
GCGACGAGTTGCGTTCCGCAGCGATTGCAGTAGCGCATCTGCTGTGACAGCGCCATTCCGCAGGACTGGCAATACATGGCAGATTCTCCAAAACATTTACTACGAGGTTAACAGCCCTGAAGTTTTGACAGGATTACAGAATTACTCGATGACGATACAACGAAAGGGTGCTATCCCTTTCTTCTTGCTAATCCTGTAATCCTGTAATCTTGTCCAAGATCTGCGGCTCCGCTTCGACTCAACAGCCAGATGTAAATCAAATCGAAAACTGAACAAAAACCGCCTGCAACCACCACCAACACACTACCGTGCTGAAATCCCAGGTCACCGATAACCCCAAATTGAATCGTGGGCGCCAGGGTCCCAAGCCACTTACTGACCGCCAGCAGCAGGCTTTGACCTTCCCGACTCCCCCGCGACACCAGCATCTCGATGAACAAGATCGACATCACGAGGTTTTGCAAAAAGGCTGCATAAGCGCCGCCGCGAAAAACACCAAGCTCGCGCGTGAAAGCATACTCAACGGCAAATGCTGTCGTTAACACAACCACGCTCCAGATTATGAAGTGTGGGCCAGGCAAGCTGCGTGAGAAGTACTTCCGTCCAAACTTGAAATAGGTGTAGAGGATCCCGAGATCGAAGAGGAACCATATCGCGTTAATCGTAGCCTGCAGGCCACCGCCTTCTCGAAATCCAAAGAACGTGTGCAATAGTTCCCACGCGAGATTCAGTGCCAGGGCGAAGAACGGAATTGCATATGACCGGTGTCTAAGTCCGAGTCGAATTCCTTCGACGTAAACAATGGTCCAACAGAGCCCACTGATCACGGTGAGGATGATTTTGATCGACTGGAAGTCGGCCATTCTTTTATCGCTCGCGAACTTTAGATAAGTCGTCTTGGCGTGAGAGTGATCTCAACGGTTGAGTTGGCGCGACGAATAGTCAGTTTCCGGCGGACCGGTTGCTCGAACAAATCATTCAAGTGCGAAAGCGTCAGATTGCTGCTGGTACGATCGTCCACACCGATGATTACGTCGTCCTTTTGCAGTCCTGCTTCCTGCGCCGGCGAGTTTTCCAAAACGCCTGTGATTTTGAACGTACGGTAGTCGTTTCCTTCCGCTATTACGCTAATACCGGCGGATGAATTATTAAACGGGTCACTAAACGTCGAGTTTGGTTCGAAGATTATTCGTTTGCGGCCGTAATCGAGGAACACCCTGAATTTACTTGCGACGCGAGTGCCGATATTGCCGCTGAGAGCAGAACTAGCCAGCGCTCCAGCCTTGTCTTCGGAGAAAAATGTGATTGGCTCTTTGATGACAAATCGCCCCATCTTCAACGACGTAATTCGACCTACGCGCCCGGTCGTCTCACCGCCCGCTCCTGCCGCTCCGAGCGATCGGATTGTTTTTGTTTCGTACAGGAGACCGTGTTGTCTTACGAAGGGGCTATATAACGCGAGCGCGTGACCGGCGCCGATGTCCAGCACAAAATCGCCCTTGATTGGCGTCCCTCCTTGTGGCGTAACTTCCGCCTCAAGAATCGGATGACTATATCTAAACTTAATCGGTACCGGTTCACCTGGTCCGGTGTAATTGAAGTGGTCCTTGTTGTGTAGTCGCAACACTCGAGCCTGGTAATCAATTTCTACTACAAACTGCGAAATAAACTCGCTACCGAGTATTCCGTCGAAGTCTTGGCCCAATCTTGGTGCCAGATGTCCGATCGGCAAAGCAAGAGTCACAGGTTGGATAAACCCTTTAAGCCCCTGAAGCACAAACTTCGCGTCGTCAACGAACGCACCGGTCAAAGTTTGAGATCCGGCTCCGCCAACTCTAACTTGACCGCGAAGCTTCAAGCCCAGCGAATTCGCGGTGTCCGAATTGATAACTGCATACTGATCGCCGGTATCTAACACAAACCACAACGGTCGTGAATCATTAACGCGGACCGGAATGAAGATGTGTTTGTTGATGAATTCGAATGGAATAACTTGAGGCGCCGGACGCGTTTCAGTTTGGCTGTTGCTGCTGATTATTGGCGCAGTAGGCTCAGGCCCATGCGCGCCGCTCACAGGTAACAGCCACAAGATAAGCAAGCTTAAGAAGGAACGAATCATGATTTTTACAACATCCATTGCCATGCATTGGCGTAATAGCGAGGAGACCGATTGGGAAATCGCTTCTTGTACCGGTGATAACGCGCGAGCAGCTTCTTGTATCGCTCGTCAGACGACTTCAGTTTCTTATGCTTCATTTCCCTCAGATGATTCTCAATCTTTATCATGCGACGCGAAGAGAAGCGCCAGTCGTAATCACCGAGGTCATACAGACTTGTCAGGCCGTATCCCTTGATGCGTCCAGTGAAGTCGACGTATGGATCAAAATAACTCCATACCAGTTCGCGAAGTGAACGAAACAAGGGTTTGCGCCCGTGCAGCCCAATATCGCGTGACCGGCCGATGGATCCCCAAAGACCGTCTTGTTGGTAGACGAATATCACGTGATCCAGGAGATCCCAGGATTCGATATCAAGCAGGAGAGGCGGATAGCCGTGTTGTTCCATTATTACCGCTGCGCCGACAGCGGCCTCAAGGCAGTGGGCTTCTTTGCGTTGGAGGACTTCGCGGAACGACCGCAGCGTGCCCCCTTTCTTTTCCCAGTTATAGGGCATGCGCGTGAAAAAACGCTGCACCTTGGCGGGGGTGTCGAGTCTTTCGATGAGACGCCATTCCGCGTTGGTGAAGTCCTGTCGTTTTGGTAGTCGGCGCATCCTTCGGTCCACTTGCCTGAATGACCCGCAAAGTGTAAGACTTACCAATCTGAACCAAATACCCCAAGACCGTCAGGCCCTGCCGCGACGATAATCAAGGAAATTTTTTTCTTCGAACCAAGGAATCCCGGAATGGACAATAGAAGTGCCGCTCGCTCAATGACCCTCTCCGAAAAGGAAACTGAAAATGAAGCAAGCCGCCTGATCGAGCAAGTGGAAGCTGCTCTTGCGACCGTGGCGCTTCGCTCACCTGACTCCGACGAGGCGCTGGAGGCGGGCGCTGATCGTATAGAACGTGCAGCACGTGACCTGGGAAACGTCTTACGGCAACTCGCGAAGGAAAGGAAATCAGTTGAAGAGACCTGAGTCTCTTCCTGCCTATTAATAGCGAATATTTTATTGATTGGAGACAATATGGCCTCAATCCGCTCTGAACGAGTTACTGATCATCTTGGCAGAAAGAACACCAAATACGACTTAGAGAATTACGGCATAAAAGAACCAGCGCGAGTTTATTGGAACCTCAATACCCCTGAATTGTACGAAGAGATTTCCCGCCGCAATGAAGGCATTCTATCCGATCACGGCGCACTAATCGTCGACACTGGCGAACACACAGGCCGCGCTGCAAAAGACAAAGCGATTGTCCGGGAGCCGGGAAGTGAAGACAAAGTTTTTTGGGGCGACGTTAACAAGGATTTTCCCCAGGCGAAGTTCAATGCCTTGAAAGACCGCATGATGGCCCATGCGACTGGACGCGATCTTTTTGTCCAGGACACGTTCGTCGGCGCCGATAGAACTTTTCGACAGCCAGTCCGAATTATTACAGAACTTGCCTGGCACTCGCTTTTTGCCCGGACGATGTTCATCAACAACTCTGAACAAGGCGATTTTCCTCAGCCCGAATTCACAGTAATTAACTTCCCTAGTTTCCAGGCCGATCCACAGCGTGATGGGACGCGCTCCGCAACTTTTATTCTGATGGACTTTAGTCAGAAGCTCGTATTGATCGGCGGCACGTCGTACGCAGGCGAAACAAAGAAGAGCGTCTTTACCCTGATGAACTATCTGTTGCCCCAGCGTGGCGTGATGAGCATGCACTGCTCAGCCAATGTCGGCTCTGAAGGTGACGTTGCAATCTTCTTTGGCTTGTCAGGAACGGGCAAAACAACTTTGTCGGCGGATCCTGAACGGCGCTTAGTCGGCGACGACGAACACGGCTGGTCAGACGATGGCGTCTTCAATTTTGAAGGCGGCTGCTACGCGAAGGTGATCAAGCTTTCTCAGGAAGCAGAGCCTGATATTTATCGGACGACCAGGATGTTTGGAACGATTCTCGAGAATGTCGTTTACGATTCCATGAACCGCAGTATCAATCTCGACGATGGATCGAAGACAGAAAACACTCGTGCGTCTTATCCGCTCACGAGCATCAGCAACATCGTTCCGGAAGGACATGCCGGCCATCCCCGCAACGTGATCATGTTGACGGCTGACGCGTTTGGAGTCTTGCCACCGGTGTCGCGTCTGACTCCGGCGCAGGCGATGTATCACTTCCTTTCCGGTTACACAGCAAAGGTCGCTGGCACGGAGCGCGGAGTTAAAGAACCGGAAGCGACGTTCTCGACCTGTTTCGGGGCGCCGTTCATGGTGCTGCATCCGGGAGTTTATGCGGATTTGCTGGGCAGGAAGATTTCGGAACACATGTCAGCGTGTTGGCTGGTGAACACGGGCTGGAGTGGTGGTCCATACGGTGTGGGCCAGCGAATGAAGATCAGTTACACGCGTGCGATGATTCGCGCAATTTTGAACGGACGGCTCGCGCTGGTTGATACGAAGCCCGATCCGATCTTTGGTTTGAATATCCCTGAATCATGTCCGGATGTGCCGACGGAAGTGCTCCAGCCGCGATCAACGTGGAGTGATCCGGAAGCCTATGACAAGCAGGCACACGATCTTGCTCGAAGGTTTAATGAGAATTTTAAGAAGTATGAAGCGGGTGTCTCAGATGCGGTGAGAGCAGTCGCGCCGAAAGCCGAGTAGGAAAAGACAGGAGCAGGGCACCACGCAGGAGCAGGAGCGAATCTGAATAATTTCATTCTGCTCCTGCCTGCTGCTCCTGCTCCTATCGTTACCCAGGAGGCCACGTGAGTCCACGCCCGCCGAGAACGTGCACGTGGATGTGAAAGACCGATTGACCGGCGCCTGCGCCGGTGTTGATAACCGTCCGGTATCCGCTCTCTCCCAGTCCTTCCTGATTGGCAATCCGAGCTCCGACGCGCAACAAGTGGCCTAGCAACTGTTCGTCGCCTGCTGATGCTTCGTCAAGTGATTCCATGTGTTCGCGCGGGATGACGAGTACGTGCGTTGGCGCCTGCGGATTGATATCCCGAATGACAACACACTTATCGTCGCGATGGATGAAATCGCCCGGAATATCGCCGGTGATAATCTTACAAAAAAGACAATTACTCTCTGACATTCGTCCTGCTCCTGACTGCTGCTCCTGGCTGTTTATGCTGGCTGCGGTTCTTCTCTCAACGCGGCTGTTACTGAGGCTCGGATACGCTCGATATCTGCACCTACGGCCCTTAGCTTGGCTTCAATTCGTTCGTAACCGCGATCGATGTGGTACACGCGATCGATCACGGTTTCGCCCTGTGCGACCAGCCCCGCTAGCACCAACGACGCCGAGGCACGTAAATCGGATGCAATCACACGAGCACCGGTCAGCGCAGCAGGACCATCTACCACAGCCTCGCTGCCGTGTATAGCGATGTGTGCGCCCATTCGCTGTAACTCTGACGCGTGCATGAAGCGATTCTCAAATACCGTTTCCACGATCGACGTTCGACCTTCAGCCTGCGTCATCAGGACCATGTATTGAGCTTGCATGTCTGTCGGGAACTCCGGATACGGAGCAGTCGAGACATCTTTTGCACGCAACCCCTTCGACTTGGCTAACAACGTAGTCGGGTTTAGTTCCTGAAGTTCCACGCCGGCGGCCGTCAACTGCTCAATGACTGCGGTCAGGTGATCGGGGCGGCAGTCTTTGATTTCGAGTTCACCTCCAGTTAGCGCGGCCGCCACAATGAACGTTCCTGTTTCGATTCGATCAGGAATGATGGTGTGTTCAGCGCCCGTGAGCGACGTTACTCCCTCGATGTGGATCGTGTCTTCGCCTGCGCCATTCACTCGCGCGCCCATCTTGTTGAGCAGATCTGCCAAATCCACAATCTCTGGCTCACGCGCAGCGTTCTTGAGAGTTGTGGTGCCGTTCGCGAGTGCCGCCGCCATCATCAGATTCTCTGTTCCCGTAACAGTGACTTTTTCGAATTCGATATCAGCCGCGCGTAAGCCTCCTTCAGGCGCTCGCGCAACGACGTTTCCGCCCTCGAGCTTGACCTCCGCGCCAAATTTCTCAAATCCTGCGAGATGAAGATCGATGGGTCGAGTCCCGATGGCACATCCACCTGGCAACGACACTTTTGCTTTACCGAACCGAGCAAGCAGTGGTCCAAGCACAAGCACAGAGGCGCGCATCGTTCTCACGAGCTCGTATGGCGCCTCAAACAGTTCGACGTGGGATGCGGTGATTTTATGTGTGCGTAGTTCTGGTGTCAGTACGGTCGCGCCCACATCTTCGAGAAGGCGACGTTGAGTGATGATGTCGCGCACGTACGGGAGGTTATGAAGAATTACCGTTTCTGCCGTAAGCAATGCCGCAGCCATACAAGGCAGCGCCGAATTCTTGGCGCCACTGATAGACACTCGGCCCTTAAGAGCGCGGCCGCCGGTAATCCTAAACTTGTCCACGGTAGCGACAGATTAAAGGAAATCGCGGAAAGGATAAAGAGGAAAGGGGAAGAGGGGAAAAAGGGGAAAGGGAAAGAGGTGAAAAGGTGCGACTGCCTCCCTCTTTCCCTTTTCCCCTCTTCCCCTTTTTCCCTGTCGTAAAAATGAGCCGCAGAGTCTGCAGATTTACACTGATCAGAACGTCCCAGCGATGAGCCCAATCGGTTCCGTTCTGATCCGCCTTATCCGTTCGATCTGCGGCTCAAACTTAATTGCGGCTGCTGCGTTGAATGCGCACGCCACCATTGGTGGTCCTGGCTCTTACGGATGCGCCTCCTGAGCCGAGATTAAACGAGAGCTGCTTTGTGATGTTGCCCTGGACCGTCACGGGAAAATCGACATCTACCCGACCATTAACGGTCCCCGTTTGAATGTTTGCCGAGTAGTTGTCTGGCACTGACATAACCACACCACCGTTTGTTGTGCTTACATCCATCGACTCACCGTCCCAACGATCACCGGTCAGATCAACAACGAGCCCGCCATTGGTGGTTGATCCGCGAACGGTGCCACCGACGCGTCGTAGAACAACGCCGCCGTTGAGTGCAGTGAAATCAATTCGTCCGTTGACATCAGCAATCGAGACGCCTCCGTTATGAGTTTCAACGCTCACGTCAGATTTGCGCGGAACGAATACCTCAAAACTCACGTTCCAGTGCGAATCCCTTCGACTCTCCGGACCGCTGGCGAAGATCTTGTTGCCGCCGGTTTCTATCTGAATCTGCGACGCCAACTGTTCTGCTTCCGGAAGCGAAAGCGCGGCCGTTTGCACTCGCGCGCGGACGAGAATTTGGTTCTGGTCCCAGCCCTTAACCGAAACACCACCATTCTGCCGACCGTCAATTGACAATTGGCCGCTGGTAGCAGGAAGCGTCTGTTCGCGAACCTGGCACGACGAAACCAGCCGATCGTTGTACCAGTCGCCTTCGCGGCAAGCCAGCGAGCTGCTTTTTTCCCGAGTGGTTTGCGCAAACGCGTTAACGCACAAAACAGCAACGAAGGCGGTAAGCACACTTCCTCGTAATAGTTTGTTCATTTCGGTGGTCTCCTTTTGACGCGGTTTGCTTGATTTGCCTGGTGAATTTGCTCTGAAGACTAAACACCGTGGGCAAGAGGCTTGTGGCAGGAATATTGGCTAATCCGTCGTGCGTCCCAGCCTCCTCAAAACAACTATCCGGGGTATCTGCTGCAAATCAGGCGCGATTTCCAGCAATTCCCACACTTCCGGATCGAGTAATCCGGCTATTTTTTCTGATTGGTCAAACCCGATTTCAATCACGAGATGGCCGCCGGGTTTGAGGAACGGCGGCGCTTCGTTTATCAACCGTCGAATGATCGCCAGTCCATCGTCTCCGGGACTGAGAGCCACTCTTGGTTCGTGGTCGCGCACCTCTCGTTGTAGCCCTTGTAAGACGTTTGCGGAAACGTAGGGCGGGTTCGACACGATCAAATCAAATGTGTTGTCGCGAGTCATCGCGTCGAAGCAATCTGATTGGATGAACGAAACTCTGTTCGCTACGTTGTGAGCTTTTGCATTCCGCTTTGCTACCTCGAGAGCGGCTTCTGAGATATCGACGCCGACAACGTGTGCAAAACGCTTCTCGCAAAGAAGGGTAATGGCAATACAACCGGACCCGGTGCCAACATCGCAGATCCAAAACGGCGAATTGTCTGGCGACACGAACGGAACTACCGTCTCGATCAAGCCCTCTGTTTCAGGGCGCGGTATCAACACGTCAGGATTTACTTCGAATCGACGACCGTAGAAATCCTGGGTGCCGGTGATGTACTGCGCCGGTTCACCTGTCATTCTTCGACTCACCAGTTCTTGAAACCGACTGAGCGGCGCATCGGCAACAGGTTTGCCCGGGTCAGTAATCAAGACAGCCCAGTCCACTTCCAGGACGTGTGCGAGCAGAGATCGCGCCTCTTTCCGTGCCTCCGGAACGCCCGCCCAGCTAAGCCTTTCCGAGGCCTTTTGGAGTGCTTCACCGATTGAGACTGCCATAGCGCTTTGAAAGCCTCTCGCCGCCTTTCAGCATTCGAATTCGAGGCTTATAATGCCACCAAAATCAATTTCTGAAACAAGGCCGGATCACTTCCAGTTTTTTGGGAAGAGGGCTTTATTAGCTCTTTCTTTTAGTTACTAGGCACGAGTCTCGTTCCTCCCGTGACGTCATGGACCCCCAACGCTTCTGCTTTGGGGGTTCTGGCGTAATAGGAGCAAGTTCAACAACGTTGGCCAGGGGTGTATCTTGGGTCCACTGACGAAAAGTCTACTGCTATTCTCAATGAATTGGCTCGATGCGCAGCTCACGCTCGTTTGGATCCGGCTTAACGTCGCGACCGAGGGAAATGGCTTGATGGCTCGCGTCTTGAACCACAGTGAAACCTCATTCCTGGGACTCAAACTCGTCATCGGCGCGTTTGCGGCTTACGTTCTTTACCGATGCGCCCACATTCCACTGGCCCGGCGCGGCATGACGTTCGTGTTGGCAATCTACGTCGCGCTCATGCTCGTGCACACAGCCACCGGTTGCTACGCTTTCGGCTGGCACGGTCCAATCGTGTTGCTTGGCTATTTTGGCACGATTCAGCGCGCTTTTCTGGGGCTTCTCTCCTGAAATTCGGACGTTCAAGCGACTGAAAAAACGAAACCGCAACGGGTGCCCGGGCGTTCTAACGTCACTGCTTTCGCGCTCGAGAGGGTTGCGCTCGTCTGTTTTTTGAACCAGCGTTTATGTTCTTGCCGGATAGGGGCCGACGATCTAAATTGGTCAGCCTTTAGACCAGCGCTATTATGTCTGAGCACAACCGCCGATTGTCGCGTGAGCATCTTAACGACAGAACTATGAATTCTGATTTCAGAGAGGAAAGAGATCTTATGTATAGGCTTTCCGCCCGCCAAATTTTACTAATCGCACTAATTTCAGCACTCTTTGCCGCAGGCATGGTCGCGGTTGTCGACCGCATCTCGAATCGATTCCAACCTTCGACTGCCGCATTCACTGAGGCGCCGGCAGCAGGAATCAGTGATCCTTCGACGTCAACCGACGAACAGAACAACATCGAGGTTTACCGAACTCTATCGCCCGGAGTCGTGTTTATTCACTCGACGTCTTACGCGCGCGACTTCCTGGGTTTCGTAGAGCCGCAGGAGGGTTCAGGCTCGGGCTCAATCATCGATCAGCAAGGAAATATTCTGACCAACTATCACGTGATTGAAGGCGCACAGAAACTTTCTGTCAGTTTGGGTGGACAGAAAGACTATGCCGCTACTGTTGTCGGTGGCGATCCGGATACAGACCTTGCTGTGATTCGCTTGATTGAGAAACCGGCTGGTCCATTAACCGTCGTACCGCTCGGAGATTCTGACAAGCTGGTTGTAGGTCAGAAGGTTTTGGCGATTGGAAACCCGTTTGGTCTAGATCGAACTTTGACGACTGGCGTTATCAGCGGCTTACAGCGTCCGATTCGTGCCCAGAATGATCGATTGATCGAAGGGGCGATTCAAACAGATGCTTCCATCAATCCCGGGAACTCCGGTGGTCCATTGCTCGATTCGCATGGCCGCATGATCGGAATCAACTCTCAGATACTCTCGCGGTCAGGCACTTCAGCCGGTGTTGGATTCGCTATTCCCGTGAGCATCGCAAAACGAGTTGTGCCGCAAATCCTGCAAAATGGAAAAGTCAGACGGCCGAAATTGGGAATCAGCACACGCGATGTGAGCACATTCCGCAATCAGGTTGAACTGCCGGTGAGCGAAGGCGTTTTGATCGTGCAAGTTGCGCGAAACGGTGCGGCGGCAGCCGCTGGTTTGCGTGGACTACAGCCCACTGATGATGGCGATGTCGCACTCGGCGATATCATCGTCGGTATCGACAACGATCAGATCCGCAACACTGACGACTTATTCAGAGTGTTAGACAAACATCGTGTCGGCGACAGCGTGAACGTTCGAATCTGGCGTGCCGGAAGAAACATGACAGTGGCGGTGCGCTTAATGGAATCGCCCGATTCAAGACGGTAGTTGCTCTTTTTGAGATCTGGGATTTGCGATCTGGGATCTTCAAGGTGCATCAAACCACACACTTCTTCAACCTTGGCTACGGCTGGCTCTGCAAACATTGCAGCGCGGAGAATGCCGAACGCCAGCACCATCAACGGTCAAATAACAATGGCGAGCGCAAGATGCCAAATCTCGCGCTCGCCAGGTGGATTGATGATGAACACCACGGACTCTTGTGTCCGAGGTGTGGGATGCAGGAACTAGTCAGGCGAAGATAGAAAAAATCATTGGTCAATTATTATTTGATACTTATCAATTGAGAACTAACCAATGATTGCTTTTAGCCACCAAACTCTGTCCCGTAATCCAAAACGCTTCTCTTAATCACCTCCAGCGCTTCTTCACGATCGTAGACATCCACAATCTCAACTTTCTTCGGCGCATCTTCCGGCAGTTGTTTGTAGCTGAGAAAGTAGTGTTTCAAACGATCGATGAGTCCACGGGGCACATCAGCAACCGCATCAATCGCGCCGTACGCCAGATCCGACTCCAGTACGGCGATGATCTTGTCGTCAGCCTGGGCGGCATCGATCATACGCAAACCACCAATCGGCTTCGCGAGCAGGAAGAAGCTGCCGTGCGCAAACGCCTTCTCCGTGAGCACGCAGATGTCCATCGGATCCTTGTCACCATAGATGTTTGAACGCCCTGTTCGTTCAGCGCAAAGCTCGCCCACAAGTTGCCCGCAGAAGGTTTGCGGAATGAAGCCGTAGAGCGTGGGGCACATTGAGGAAAAGCGTTGCGGTCGATCGACGCGTAGGTGGCCCGACGATTTATCGAGTTCATACTTAACAGCATCAGTCGGCACGATCTCTATGTAGGCGTTGACGATACCCGGACTTTCGTCACCAGCAGACACGCCGTGCCATGGATGCGCTTGAAAGAGATGTTTGGGTGGTTGAGACATGGGTGTGATTCTGGATCCTTTCGTTGGAGCGAGTTTACATTCGTTCTAAGCGCTGATTGAAGCGAAGAGCTACGCATTACTGTACGAAGCCTTCTATCTTCACTCCGCCAGGAGTGTCATGTTTATAGCTCGCCGACCCCACATCGATGCTTCGCGGTTCGGACGAGCGGAACTGATCTTGAGTTGGAACTTCGCAAGTTGATTGTCCGCTCGTCTGAACCGCGACATAGGGTTGCGCGGCTCATATCTATAAACATCTCACTCCTAACGGAGTGACCGACTTGTTTTGTCTTTGTGGCTATCTTGAAGTTAAATTGTCCTCGCAAAGCTAAAGACAATGGCTGTTAATGCCCAAACAATTGCCGGGACGCAGGCCAAAGCGATATCACTTCGCTGGATTATCAGTGGTCGCGACGATCTCGTCTGGTTTATCGGGTCGGTCTTAACAAGCTACGCGCTGTTGGTTCTTTACGTCAGCGGCATTCTCCCGCTGGTTCCAATGGCTGCGCTGTGGGCCATCTTCATTGACGCGCCGCACGTCTTCGGAACCTTCTCGCGAACATACTTTGATCGAACTGAGCGTCAGTCGCGTGGGCGACTTCTCTGGGGATCGCTATTGTTCTTTGCCGTCGGTCCGTTGATGGTGTTTGCCGGCGCAGGTTTTCTGTTCTTTTTCGTCGCGGCACTCTGGGCTTATTACCACCTGGTCAAGCAGCACTATGGCTTCATGGTGCTGTACAAGAAAAAGAACAACGACCTCGCGCGCATCGATAACGCGCTGGATCGACTACTACTTCTATTTGCCTTCAATTATCCGTTTGTTGCTTTCATCGCGCAGGATCCGGAAGCGATGGCGCGTGTACCTGCTGCGCTCCGCGGTGGCGTGAATAGCGTTGCGTTGCTGTTGCTGGTTGGCACGATTGCGTTAACTGTTATCTGGCTGGCGCGCCAAATTCAGCGCGCAGTGGTTGGCGAGCCCTTGAATGTACCGAAGTACTTGCTGCTGGCGGCCGCGATTCCGATGCATTGGATCGTCTTGCTAACCCCAATGCCTCACAAGCCGATTGCCATCGTCGCGATTCTAACGATCTATCACAACTTTCAGTATCACCGGTTGATCTGGTTTCACAATAAGAAATACAAATCAGCGGGTGACGTAGAAACTTCCCGATCAAAATACGGTGCCGCAGAACTGATCAGTCGCCGGCTATTCTTCTACATCGGTTTTGGCATTCTGTTTGGCCTGATTTATCAAGGACCGCGGCAGTTTCTTGGATACCTCAGCTATAAAAATGGCGCAGCCAGTCTTACTGACATTTCGTTCGCAACGCAGCTGGCGATTTCATTCCTCTGGGGCTACGCCTTCATCCATTACTACCTCGATTCAAAGATCTGGCGTGTTCGACGGGATCCCAGTGTTGGCAAAGCGCTCAACATGGCTTAGCTAGTTAACAATAGGTCCTATAGGTCGAATAGGTCCTATCATGGCCCAATATGAATTCACCACAATCTGGCGTGTTCGCGCTCCGCAAGACAAAGTCTGGGATCTGATCTTTAATTCCGATCGCTGGCCCAACTGGTGGCGTGGTGTCGAGAAGGTTGAAAAGGTGCACGACGGCGACGCCAATCACGTTGGCGCCGTTTATCGCTACACGTGGAAGAGCAAACTACCTTATCGGTTGATCTTTGATATGCAGACGATGCGCGTCGAACCAAGGTCGATCATTGAAGGACGTGCAATCGGTGAGCTTCAGGGCACTGGCCTTTGGACACTAACGCACGACCACGGCATAACGACTGTGCGCTACGATTGGAAAGTTGAAACAACCAAAGCGTGGATGAACCTTCTCGCACCAATAGCCGGCCCGTTCTTCAGTTGGAACCACGATGTCGTAATGGGCTGGGGCGGCGAGGGACTGGCGCGAGAGCTTGGGACTCAGTTAGACCCTACCGGACCTAGTAAAGCTCAAGAGTGAGTTCTGCAGTCGGGAAAGGGGCAAGCGGTCGCTACTTTCAACTTGCAGGAACGAGCGCGCCCCCGCTTCTTCTATTTTCTACAATGTTGGCGATCGCGTGAATTGAGCGGGG
>Ga0070669_100002331_pt1 | contig 13726 bp, 18 predicted proteins | sample KBSS53metaG_FD_64680 | JGI IMG/M metagenome (GOLD analysis project Ga0070669, IMG submission 64680) | Switchgrass rhizosphere microbial communities from Kellogg Biological Station, Michigan, USA - KBS S5-3 metaG | ecosystem: Host-associated > Plants > Roots > Rhizosphere > Soil ... | reverse complement strand
AGCGATCCTCGACGCCGCGCTGGCAGGTGTGGCCGAAGTGGGTTATGACCGGTTGAGCATGGACGACGTCGCGTCGCGCGCCGGCGTCGGGAAGGCGGCGATTTATCGTCGCTGGCCATCGAAGGCCGTGGTGGTCGCCGATGCCATCGCCCATTGGAGACGACGACTGGGACCCGTCGAGCCGCCAAACACCGGCAGCCTTCGCGGTGACATAGACGCGCTGGTTGCCGCCACACCTGACCTGGATGATACCGATACGAACATGATTCGGGTCGTTGTCGGCGTGGCGACGGCAGCCATGCACAATCCCGTCCTGGCGGCTGCGCTGGACGACCTTGTGCTGTCCACTCCGCGGCAGGTGCTCCGAGCGGTGCTCGACCATGCAGTGGCCCGCGGGGAGATTCCGGGCGGCCGCGACCTGAGCCTGATCCCCGACGTCGCATTGGGCCTCAACGTACTGCGGGTGATCGCGGGCCGGCCGATCGACCGGGTCTATGTCCGGCGCGTCCTCGAAGACGTGATCTTGCCGCTTGCCGGCGCCCCGCCAGCGTAGTTCTTGCGCATTCCACCGCGGCATGCCAAATTGGAGGTTAGGCGGAACACTTTAGTTCCGTCTGGATCGGAGAGGCGATGAACGTCAAGCATGTCCCGGTGCTGATCGTCGGCGCCGGCGCCGCCGGCCTGGCGACCTCTGCGCTACTCGCCAAACGTGGTGTTCAGTCGCTGCTGGTGGAAAAGCGCAGTGAGGTCTTCATTTATCCAAAAGCGCGCAACCTGAGCTTCCGCAGCCTGGAGATCCTGCGTGGTCTGGGACTGGCCGACGAGGTCCACGCGATCGCCCAGGGCATTTCGGGCATGATCACCAAGCCCACACTCAACAGCGTCGAAGAGCCTCAGACATACGACGTCGACGCGATCTTCTCGCCCTTCAAGGATCTGAGCCCCGAGCCCGGCGGGCAGTACTGTCCACAGAGCGCGTTCGAGCCGATTCTGCTGTCCGTTATCCGTCGGTCCGGCAACCAAGCGCGCTACAACACGGAGTTGGACTCGTTCGACCAGGACGAAAGCGGCGTCACCGCGGTCGTATGCGATCGGGAGTCAGGTGCAACGGAGGCGATACGGGCCGACTATCTCGTCGCCGCCGACGGTGTACATAGCCCGATCCGCGACGCACTTGGCGTAACCACCTCTGGCTACGGGGCATTGCCCATCTATGTCGTCTTCATCTACTTCCGGGCGCCATGGCGAAAATTCGTCCCCCAGCTCGGCGACGGCGACGCCGTGCAAGTCAAGAACGCAGATGTGGACGGCATCTTCCTCCCCGTACGCGACGACTTCGGCATGTTCATCACCACGTACTTCCCCGACGACGGGGAAACGGCCGATCAGTTCACCGCACAGCGTTGCCGGGAGATGCTGACGAAGGCTGTTGGTGAGCCGATCGACGTGGAGGTCATCGACGTGGCGCCGTGGCAGCCCTACGAGCGAGTGGCTGACCAATACCAGCGCGGCCGAGTCTTTCTCGTCGGCGACTCGGCACACACCATGCCTCCGTTCAAGGCCGGCGGCGCCAACACCGCCATCCAAAGTGCGCACAACCTGGCGTGGAAGCTGGCTGCCGTCTTGAACGGGACCGCCGACCCGGCGTTGCTGAGCACCTATCACGCCGAGCGACGCCCGGTCGGGCGCTTCAACGCGCGCCAGTCGCTTACCGGGCCACCTGCGGCTTTCCTACGCTTGGGCGACAACCGGCCGCAATTGCCGGCCGACGAAGAGACGCCGATGTTCCCCTTGCTGATCGGCTACCAATACCGGTCGGCCGCTGTGGTTTCCGATGATCCTGGTCCGGCAGGTCCCGAAGCCGTGTCTCTGGTGGAGGAATTGCGTGGGCAACCGGGTACCCGGGTCCCGCACGCCTGGGTGGTTGACGGCGAGAAGCGGATCTCCACCCTCGATCTACTGGGTCCTGGCTTCACGCTATTCACCGGAGACGACGATGCCGCATGGTCTGAGGCCGCAGCCTCCGCGTCGAAGGCCATCGGCGTCCCAATCAGATTGCAGCGCGTCGGAACTGCGCTCGACGTCGACCGTTCCTGGGCTGCCGCCACGGAAGTCGCATCGGATGGGGCGTTGTTGGTGCGCCCCGACGACTTCGTCGCCTGGCGCGCTGACAAGCTTTCGCACTCGCCAAAAACTGATCTCGGCCGGGTGCTGGGTCAGATCCTCGGCCGTACGCCATGACCGATCCGCGCGGAGGACCGAAATTGTGGACTGTCTTGGCTCGAGCACCACGGCATCGAGGGGAACTTACAAGTGGATCAACGAGCTGGTAAAGCGGCGCCAAAACGGCCGATTTCGATTCGAGATCAGAATCCGTGCTGGAGGTACCCAACGTGAGGCGGGGGTGACTTCCTGCGCGTACTCCCGGCCGTCGAAATCTGTCCATGGTGCGACCAGCACCGGATTCCAATAGCCCAGCGGCCCAAGGCAATTCGTCACTGTGACGTATCAACGGTGGTGCGGCCGGAGGGAGGAGCGGTCGTAGAAAGCGGTTCTCAAGGCGATCGGACAGCGGCACGCTCAAGGATTCACCCAACTGCCGAATCATTCGTTAAGTGATTGAAATGTACGACAGCCTCGCCGTACAAACAACCCAGGCGACGGATATCGGATGCGATCCGAACGTCGGCATGGCCCGCCACCCAATCATCAAGGGGTGCGGCCACTTTCACGAAGTGCAACTCGCATTGGTTTACTGGTAACGGTGCGTGTTCAACAGGTGCGAGTTGCTGCTGTGCTCGGCGGGGGATAGCTCTGCGAGGCGCGACTGGTTAATCGCATCTGAGGCTTGTAAGGACGCGTTTTATGGCGGTCTGGAGATCGCTACGGATGCGTTTGCGGTGGCGGGATGGCGCCTCAGCGAGTGCGATACCCGCGTGGGTGATCATCCCGGAGATGACCTGAGTCATCGCCTCGATTGGAATGTCATCCGGATAGATCCCAGCGTGGATGCTGCCTAGCAGCAGCTGGCGTACGTTGCGGTGTGTGTATTGTCGTTCGGATTCTCGCCAGCGCCTCCAGCCCAGGCCGACGGGGCCCTCGAGATAGATCAGCCGACCTGCGACCGGGTCTGAGCAGATGTCTAGCGTTGCTTCCAGGCCGGCCATCGCCGCTTCCCAGATGTCCGCTGGGTGTTCGGCGATAGCTTCGTGAACCTTCTGCTGGGCCTCCTCATTGTGGTAGTCGATTACCGCTTCGAAGAGGCTCTGCTTGTCTGGGAAGTGGTGGTAGACAGCGCCTTTAGTGACGCGCACCGCTGCGGCAATCTGAGTGATCGACGTGGCCGTGAAACCGTGCTCAGCAAACGCCTCGGCGGCTGCGAGAACTAGCGCTGCTCGCGTCTGCTCCGCGTATTCGGTACGGCGACTCTTGACATCCTCCACACCCAAGAGAATAGTCGCTCGGATACCCGGAGTAGGTGACATTACCGAAGTACTTCAATGCTGAAAGGCGCCTGCCTGTGGACATCGCCGTGTTAGAAACGCACCGCCACCAAGCGACTACCGGATCCGGCCCGGTTAGTTATCTCGACGTCGGCCAAGGCCGGCCAGCGGTGTTCATCCACGGCATTCTCACGAACAGCCTGCTGTGGCGTCATGTGATCTCGCGAGTTGCTAGCGAGCACCGGCGCTGCATCGCCATAGATTTGCCTGGGCATGGACACACTCCGCCGGCTTCCTCGGACGCGGACGTTTCGCTGACAGGTATGGCGCAACGCGTCATCGAGTTATGTGATCACCTCGGGCTGGACCACTTCGATCTGGTGGCCAACGACACCGGCATCGCGGTCGCGCAAGTCGTCGCCGCGCACCTCAGTGACCGGTTGACCACGTTCACCTTGACCAACGGCGACACCGAAGGAAACACCCCACCGGCGCTGTTCAAGCCGGTGTCGATTGCAGCGCGCACGGGGCTTCTGGCCAGACTCGGCCCGCGTATCGTAGCTAGTCGCCAGCTCAAGCTAGGCGGCCTGACGGCCGGGTATCCGCATCCGGGTCGGCTTCCAGCGGAGGTGGTCGATGCCTACTACCGCCCCGTCTTCGGAACACTGCAATCCTCGCGCGCTTTTGCGCGCCTGACCGCAGCCATATCGAATCAGGACCTGGCCGCCGTACGACCCCAACTAGCCCAGCTGAAGGTCCCCACACTCATTGTGTGGGGTACCGGCGACCTCTTTTTTCCGCTGAAATGGGCGCAACGCCTAGCTGAGCTGATCCCCGGCACCACCAAGATCGCCACCCTCGATGGCGCTCGAATGCACTTCCCGGACTACCGCGTTGACGAATTCCTTCCCCACCTGCAGCAACATTGGGCGGACTGCAGTGAATGACAAAGTGTTCCAATAACTCTGAATCCCGCTGTGTCACAATCGTATTCAGCTCTAAGTTTGCCGGTAACGGTGCGCGCCCAACCATACGAGTGATGCCATGGATCGGCCGCTGTCAATAGGCCATTCCCATTGGTGTCTAGTGGTCTGATGACCAAGGTCGCTGTTGTGGGTGCTGGTCTGGCCGGTCTGTGTGCTGCAGTCCGCCTTGCCGACGCTGGATGCGAAGTTGAGGTATTGGAAGGGCGTGACGAGATCGGTGGACGGTCGCGTTCACGTTTGGTTGATGGAGCGGTCATCGAGCTCGGGGCCAGTTTCTCTCGCGGCCACACAGTCGAATGCGCGAGCTGGTTGCGGATGCAGGGTTGCACCTTCGTCGAGCGCGGCTGTCGGCCGGAATCGTGCGGTTGAGGCGCGATAACGCCGTAAACGGGCGATTGGTTTCTCTCAGTGCTCTGCATGGCATTCGTGCGTTTCTCCGCGTGGCAGCGGGGTCCAGTAGCCTTGCCGCAATTCGCGCTGCAGCCAACGGCGATCAAGAAGCTGGCGTGCAGGATGCACGATCCGTGCGTGATTGGCTGGACGATATTGGCTTGCATGGGCCACTGCGCCCAGCGGCGGAGACCTTGATCGGCCAGGGCTTCGGTGGCGCCGATCCTGGGGAGATGTCCCTTCTGGCACTCGCCGAACTCATCGGGGGTCAGGGCAATGGCCTTTTGTTCCTGCTCGATGGATTCGGCCGTACGGACTACGTGGTCGAAGGTGTGGGTGCGGTGTGTGCTCATCTCGCCGAACTGCTTCCCACAGTGCGCGTGAACACGGTGGTCACGGCAGTAGAGCAGGACACGTCCGGCGTAGCGGTGCGGACGGCCGACGGCGAGGTTGTCGAAGGCGATTACGCAGTGGTGGCCGTCCCGGTACCGGTCGTCGACATGATCGAATTCGCGCCAGTGGGGCGCAGATCGAAATGGTCCACCTACGACTGCTGACGGAGAATCGCCCGGCCGGACCGGACACTGTTGCTGCGTCTTCGACCGAAAGTTGTTGGCACACAGGCTAAGAAATCCGTTGCGCGCAAGGCAGTCACCTCACTCACTACCGTCGACGAGGTACGCCCACCGTTCTGCCAGTGCGGTGTAGGGCTGCGACCGTGGGCGCGATGCTCGTCGGGTCTCGTTATACAGATACACGGGCGGGAAGACGTCAAACGAGTCGCTAGCGACGCCCGCGCGGTGTGGTCGCTATCGACTAGCAACGCGGGGTCAGACCTTCACTTCATTGGCTCGGGCGTGAAGGTGACGTCGACACCTCCCACGGTCATCGTCACCTCACCTTCCATCACCATCACCTGCGCCGAGACCCGTCGATCGACAGTCTGGGCCAGTTGTTGCACCGGCGCGTGCGGTATCTGCACCACGGACAGGTTCGGCAGCCCCGCCACTTTGGGTCCCACCGTGCGCCACCAGGTGGCCACGCCGGCGGCGAACGGGAACAGCAGCACCTGGTCCGCCTGGCTGACCGCCTTGCCCAAGACGCGTTCATCGGGCTGGCCGACATTGATCCACTCCAGGATCCGACCCGTGTAGTCCGCGAGCCGCAAGTCCGGTACGCCAGGGGTGGACAGGCCCGCTCCGAACGCCAACTCACCGTCGACGTCGCTGAGCCGGTGTGCGCGCAGCCCAAACGCCAACAACCGCACCACCATCCGCTCATCGGTCTCACTGGGATGACGGGCCACGGTCAGCGTGTGATCAGCGTAGTAACCGTGATCGACATCTGAGACGCGAAGTTCAACTTTGAACACCGTTGCAGAAAGGGCCACGCCATAGTGTCCACCCTTTGGTGGCCTTCCCCTAGTAGTCACGGTCCTGGCCGACACCGTCGAGCCCTTCCGAGTGATGGCACGGCAGGTCGTCACCCGCTGGCACACGGATACCGTGCCGATCGATCCCGCGGCCGCCCACGATCAGGCGGTCACCCTGCTGTCGTTCATCGACGGGGTAATGGCGGCGCTAGTCGCTGGCCGCCCACTGGTCGAGGACGCCCCCATCTCGACCGGCAGGTGAAGGGCATCCTGGCTGGCGTCGCTGAATCCCATTGATTGCGAAAACCTAACTACCTCTCCAACAACGACAACACCCAAATCCGTTGGAGGGCAGTACCTTGATGGCAATAAGCCGTATTCGAGTTCGCCGAAATCCACGGGAACGGGTTCCCATCGACGGGCTCTACTGCACGCGGACGATCGGCGGTCGGCCATAACGTCGCTCGCTGCGGTTGACGGCACACACACCTCCTGATTCATAATGAATCAGGAGGTGTGATGATGTCTACCGAATCCGCCAGTCATACCATCGCCGAGCAGGCTAAGCACCGACTGGCAGCCATTGCGGCCCGACGTCGCGTGGCCGATCGCGAACTCGAACGCGAAATCTACGAAGCCGCCACCATCAAGGGCCTCAGCCAACGCGAGATCAGCGATTTGGTCGGCAACCAGTCCCAGGCCACGATCCAGCGCATCCTGCGTCGTGTCTCCGACGACCCCAGCCAGCTCGACCCCAAACCGCCCGAGATCATCGACCGGCGCACTGCCGGACTCATCACCACCGAGCAGATGATGAAGCTGCTCATGGACTGGCGTTACTGCTTAGGGGGAGTGGTGCGTATCGGAGGTGTCGTCACCGACGCTTACACGACCGGCGACTGGGACGCCATCGAGATGGCCTTCTACCGGGGCCAACTCAGCGACGACGAATTCCAACGGCTAGCCGATCGACAATGCGGTGAACCCCCGCCTTGACCTGCGCGCCGAAGTCGCCGCGCAGCTCGCGGCTGTCGGCTCCCGGGGAATGCCTCGGGATGGCTAAAGCTCCGACCGGGGGTCTTACGCGACGTCTCTGATGGATTCGAGAAGCGAGATGAAGGCAGCTGCTCGTGCCCGGTGTCCGGGTGCGTCATCTCCATGAGCCGGATAGCGGCCTGAATGCCGTCGCGCGTCAACGCGGGTTCTTTGAGGTACGGCCACACGAGGTAACTGCCATTCGTCTTCCGCCACACGAACTGCGGTGACACGCGAACGTCGAGACCTTCGCTGTGCCAGTCGCGCCGCTGAGAGAAGATCACCAGGTCCTTGCCGCGACGCCAGCGGCTCCAGCCAGCAGCCAGGGCCTCGTAGTGGCTACGGCGCCTAGGAGTACATCGGTCAACGGCCGTCCGGATCCGGAGTTCGTCGTCGCGGTTGGCGATGCCTTCGGCGATGGCGATTCGAAACTGGCGGTAGAAGTCATGGCTCGGTTCGTATTCGCCTATTCCATTGGCAATAACGTTCTGCACCGCCGTGATTCGGCCGCTGGACATCGCTGAGGAGAACTCGGCGAAGCCGCCGAGGCCGATGCGCGGGAAGGATGCGTCAGCCACCGTTCAGCCCCTCGGCGGGTACGGATCGTTGCCGCGCGGCACGGTGTTCGAATCGCGGATGCGGCCAGCGCGGCCATGGATGCGCACCTCGCCGCCGCCGTCGTTGGAGACGATCTGCTTGGCGCGATCGGCTGCCTGCTGCTGGGTATCGGTATGGGCGCTGGCGCGTTTCGCGCCTGGTGCCTTGACGTCCCACCCTTGCCGCCATGGTCGGGACATAACAGAAATCGACGAGTGGTGGCCGCGAGGTCGGGAAGGGAGACCGTAGCTCGCGAGCTCAGCGAAGGAGACCGTCGATGCAGGACAGCCTCGCCGACCGCGTATGTCTTCGAGGGACGTGTATTGGGGCCGCGCGAGCATAAACGAAAGTCGTGGGCTTCCCAAGATTTTGGTGCGAAGAGCCGCCCACGACCTGGCATCTGCTTGTCGGCGAGCGGACCAAGGGCTCGATGCTGGGCATGGGGAGGTGTTAGGTGGCTGATCCGTTGCAGGTGGATACCCCTGATCTGTTTGGGAAGGCACAGGCCATCGGCAATCATGCCGAAGAGCTGCGCGATGAGCTGCTGCGGCTGGTCAACGGGTGGGAGGACTTGTCGCACACCTGGCAGGGCAATGCGGCGGGAGCCTATGGTCCGATCTTCGAGCGGTGGCACGAGAATGCGGCGAAGGTGGTGGACAATCTGGCTGTCACGTCCAAGCAGCTGATGATGGCCGCGGTCGCCTACGACGGTCAGGATGCCGGCAGCGCCGAGGCGCTCGGGTCGGCCGGTGGTGCGTTCTAGTGGACCGCTACCGCGTCGACTTGGCCGAGTTGCTCGTGTTCATCGATCGTTTGGAGGCGTTCGATCGCCGTGCCGACGAAATCGGTTCGGCTGTCGATGATTTGGTGGCGCAATTGCATGGCCGTTGGCTGGGCGAGAGTGCTGAGGCCCACCGGGCACGGCACGTGGAGTGGATGGCCGAGTCAGCGGCGATGCGTGAGGCGGTCATGCAGTTGCACGGCACCGCGATGAGGGCGCACGACAATTACTCCTCCGCGATTGACGCCAACACCGCGATGTGGCGCTGACCGGACTGGGAGAAGACTGTGACGGTTGACGTCGATCCCGAGGCGTACTTTCGGTCGTCGACCTCGGCGCGATTCAGCGGACAGACCGCTGACGGCGCGCTCGACATCCTCAAAACCAGTCTCGCCGGCTCAGCCGGGATGGCCGGCTCCGATGACACCGGCAAGGAGTTCGGCGGGGGCTACGACCCATCGGCTGCCAACCTGCTTGCCAGCATGGCGGGACTGGTCGACATGTCGATCAACGCCGCCGACCTCATCAGGGTCAGCGGCCTCAATCACCAGAACGCCGAGCGCGCGTCGGCCATTGGCGGTCCGCCGCCCGAGTCGGTGCCGATACCGGACGAGCCGACCACCGTGGTGCCGACCATTCCCTCGGCCTACGGGTACGGGGGCAATGAACCCACGGGGGCGATCGCGACGGCGTGGCAGTACATCCAGCAGTGGGTGGGCTACCTCTGGCCCGACGGCGACCCGGGGGAATTGGAAGCGGCCGCGAGAGCATGGAACACCGCGGCGACCACCGTCAGAAACGCAGGCACCTCCCTTGATTGGGCCAAGGATGGCCTGGCCGGGCAGCAGTCCCCGGAGATTCCGGCCGCCACGACGTATCTGGCTGATTTGAAGAGCAAGTACGAGAGCGTGGCCGGGGCGTGCAACAACATCGAATCGTCCTGTAACAACCTCGCCCAGTCGATCAAGGATGCCCACAACCAACTGATCGCCGAGTTGGAGGAATTCGCTGCCGAGTTCGTGGTCGGGGAAATCGTCTTCGGCGTCCTATTCGAGGTTGGCGGCGAACTGTGGGGCAACGCCGCCATGGTCGCCAGGGCAACGGCCATCGCGCAACGATGCGCCCGCATCATCGAAAAGCTCATCGAACTCGCCCGCGGCGCCGCACGAATCGCCAAGGCCGCCGCCGAGGCCATCGCCAACGTCGTCAAGAGCATCAAGAGCGCAGTCGGAGCGTTGGTCACGCGGTCCAACCTGGACCGCAACGTCGATGCACTCCTGAAATACACTCGACAGGCTTTAGACGAGTGGGACAAGGGAACCATTGGGTTCACCCCCAATCAGCTCGCGAGGGCGACCCAGAATCCAAATCTCTACAATACCTACAAGGGGAATGTGTTGGACGAACGTGTGAAATACCTGGTGGATCACGATCCGACATTGGAAGACCTCAGGACAACGGGGTTATTCAAGTATGGCCCAGACTTTCCGAACGTCGCCGCGAATCCGAAGGTGCCGTGGTACGATTTGACCACCGAGGGGGGCTGGGAAAAGAAGCTTCTCGAAGCCAAGTATGAGAGCTCGCATGGCGGTCCCGGTGGTGGAATAATTTGGGATGCACCTGAAGGTCCGAGATATGTCCCGCCACGATAAGGAATTGCAGACTCGGTGGGACGCCGATACGACAGCGTCGGTCGTTGACGCATTGTTGAGCGCCCGCCCGACGTCGCCGTACGGAACTCATGAGGGAAGGGTCGACCTGCGCGGCCTGACGATAGAAGAGCCCGCGCGAGTGCGCGTCGACGACGCCTTTTCGCGGATCACGAAACTCTATAAGTTTGGTCGTGTCACCGTGCGCGGCATCGACTTCAGCCACGCTCGGCTGCCGGAATGGCGGCTCCACGAAACAACTTTCGAGGACTGCCTGTTCGACCATGCCACGCTGAGTTCGTTTCGTGCCTACTCGGCCACGTTCACGAGGTGCTCGTTCGGATCGGCCGACTTGAAGGATGCGAGTCTGGGTGCTCGCGTGAAGGACCGCAAGCCGGGCGGTCTCTATCAAGACTGCGACTTCAGCGGGGCGGATCTTCGTCGCGCCAACACCGATCCTGGGCATTTCTTGCGCTGTAATTTTCAGCGGACGAAATGGGCCAAGACCAGATTCTTGTCTACCGTGCTGGAGGCATGCGACTTCCGCGACGCAACCATAGATTCAGCCTTCTTCGATGGTCGCGCATTCCGAGACAATGCACCGATCGGCCTTGGTGAAAACAAACTAAACGAATGTAATTTTTCGACGGCGAAACTTCGCGATACCAGCTTCCTGGCGATCGACTTCAGAAATTGCATTCCACCCGCTGGCGATGATGTTGCTTTGGTCGAGCAATATCCGCGTCGGCTGGAGGATGCGCTGAGCTATTTGAAGACACTTTCCAGCCCGGATGCACGGGTCGCCCTCGCGGTACTCGAACAGAGTGCGAAATCGGATCGATTCTTGCCAGCTGATGCCCTTGGCCTTCTCCAATTGAGCCACTATCCCGGCGACGCTCGCGCATTGATAGCGAAGGCATTCGGTCTTCCGAACAACTAGATGTTGCCGTCTCGTGAGGACAGGTCTTGCCAAGTTCGCGTGGCTGTCGATGCAACACGCGCCAAGGTCAGAGTCCTTGCACGCCAAGATAACTCGCGTTAGTTACTGGTAACGGTGCGTGCTCGACAGGTGCGAGTTGCGCGTCACCTATCCGGCTACCGCTCACGGCAACATGGCGACACTTACTCGGCTGTCGTATGCAATTCACCGCCTCCAGCGGAGTTTTGACACTCCACCGGTCACGACGTGCCACGATATGAAGGGCATCGAGCCGAAGCTGCTGGCGGTGATAGTCCGTAGCGTTGTCGTAAGCGGTCGAAAGGGTTGCCATGACAGTGCCTGCGTTGGTGCTTGTGCACGGTGGTCAACACGCCGCTGACTGCTGGGACTTCGCCGTCGACGAGATCGCACGGCGTCCCGGTGGAACCGCGTCATCCGTAGTGTGCTGCGGCGTGTTCCATTCAAAGACGACCTGCGACGGAACGTCACGGAATTGCTTCTCGCAGAAATCAACCCATCCATATCGACTGTCACTGACATAACTACAGAACATCGATATGGCGTTACTGTACGAGCGCAGCGTCGACAGAGCGATCGGTGTCGCCTGCGACCGTAGTTCAGCGAGGAATTGATCCACGTCGTTCGCTCGCCAGCGCCATGGGTACTCGTTGGTGAACTCGACGAATCGGGCGATCACACGGCACCGTGCTTTGATCGTGTCGATCTCGAGGCCACGAGCCAGCATCTGAGCTCGGCAGCCATCAAGCATTGCGTCGAAGACGGTCTCGTCTGCTCGCAGCGCGAAACATCGTCGGCACGCAGAATCCGAGGGACGAAGCCCGGAAGCTCCTCAGCGTCCATCGCCGACTCCACGTGACAGCCGGCTCGACGACGTGGATGCCGCCCGAGACTTTGACCGGTGAGTCGGACGGAGAATGTGCAATGTCCCAGCGAGACATAGCAATTCGTCACTGTGACGTTTTGGCGGGTTGTCGGCGCTCGAGGGGCGGCCCGGCGCGGACTTGCCAGGCGGGCTTGAGTGAACCGGCATGGACATCTCGTCACCTAACAATGAAATCGTTCGTTAAGTGATTGAAATCTACGTCGAACTGGAGCAACGGTCAACAGGTGATACCGGGTGCTGTTGGACAGAACGGGAAGGGTCAAGCGTGTCAGCTGCGCCGACGTAGTCATCGCGCAGAGGTGCGAGTCCTTGCACCTAATGCAACTCGCATTGGTTATTTGCCGATAACCTACATTATGTCAGTAAGTAAATTGGTTATTCGCATGCTATGCGAATACGTCGACTTTGGATATCGGTCTCCTGCGAGGCCTTCGACGTTGTGGCGGAGGATGTTTCGGCTCGGCGAGTGCATCGGTAGTTGACGGGCCCGGAGGCACTGCGGTGACCGATCCGGGTCGTTCATCGGCCGTCTGAGCTGGGAACTTTGTGCGTTCTTCTGCATGATCTGCATACCGAGTGCAGAATATGCATTCGGTGGAGGGGTTGAGATGGACGATTCGATGGGTCGGCTGGTGTACCTGCCGGCGGGTGCGTCGGGCCCGGATCCCGAGGCGTTCCTGGCCGACGTGCTGACCGGCTGGCGGCGTGCGCAGCTGGCGCAGGGCACCTCCGCCGAGACGATCCGCCGGCGCCAGGCTCAGGTGTTGCGCATGACCGACTTCGTGGGGTCCGCCCCGTGGCAGTGGACGCCCGCCGACGCCGACGACTTCTTCGGTGGGCATCTTCGCGGTGTGCTCAACCGCGCTCACAGCACCGTGCGGGCCTATCAGACGGACGTGAAGCTGTTCTTGGACTTCGCCACCAACCCCGCTTACGACTGGAATGAGCACTGCGGGAGGCTGTTTGGCACGGTGTTCTGTCAGGTGATCACCGAGTTCAACCGGGCCAAGCACGTGCAGGCCGATGACTCGCGGGCGGTGAAGCGGCCCTTCACGCTCGAGGAGCTGCAACAGTTCTTCGACCTGGCCGATCTGGAGCCCGAACGGATCTTGCACGCCAAGCGCAAGGGCGCCTTGGCGGCGTGGCGGGACGCGGTGGCATTCAAGGCCCTCTACGGATGGGGCTTACGGCGCAACGAGGTCCGGCATCTGCAGTTGGTCGACTTCTCCCGCAATGCCCGAGCTCCCTTCTTCGGCGAATGGGGTCTGGTGCGGATCCGCAAGGGCAAGGCGATGCGCAACTCGCCGCCCAAGCAGCGCACCGTGTTGACCGTCTTCGACTGGGCCGCTGAGGCGGTGGAGGACTGGGTCGAGCGCGGACTTCCCCGTTACGGGCACCCGGTCACCGACCTGTTCCCCACCGAGAAGGGCGGCCTGGTGCCCGAACGCAATCTGTGGCAGCGGATGCGCGACCTCGTCGACGAACTCGGGTTTCCGCCGGGGTTGGATCTACACTCGTTTCGCCGCTCGTATGCGACCAACTTGCAGACCGTGTACGGCTACGACGTGAGCTTCGTGCAGCTGCAGCTGGGCCACGAGCACGCCGCTACGACCTCCCTCTACACGCTGG
>Ga0070669_100002319_pt1 | contig 13766 bp, 10 predicted proteins | sample KBSS53metaG_FD_64680 | JGI IMG/M metagenome (GOLD analysis project Ga0070669, IMG submission 64680) | Switchgrass rhizosphere microbial communities from Kellogg Biological Station, Michigan, USA - KBS S5-3 metaG | ecosystem: Host-associated > Plants > Roots > Rhizosphere > Soil ... | reverse complement strand
CAGAGCGCCATCGTCCCATTCGTGCCACCGGGCCGGCGGAGGAGTCACGACGACTCGTCGCAATCCGTTCTCGAACAGCAGCCATCCGCTCGCGGCACGCGCCAGCGTTTTCGACGCGAGGTGATCGGCCGTCCAGGCGCGGGTGAGCCCCTTCTCTCGCAGCGTCCAGAGATGACCGCGCCGGTCCCGGATCTCACGCGCGAGCGCACGAGCGTCGATGCCTCGGTCCAGACTGGGTCGAGAGACGACGAGCTCGTCGAAGGGTGCGGCGTCCGAGGCTGAACGCAGTCTGTGGTGCCGGTGAGCGGACGACACGAATGGCTGGCGAGTGGGCCAGCCCACAGTTGCGACGCACCTCGCGATTGTCTCGCTGGATTCGGACTTCGTTAGTGACCGGAGTGAGGCGATCTCATCGCGTCACTCGCTCCGGCGAATCGGGATGGTGTACATGAGGCTCGGCTCGGGCGGCACCTCTGCGCCCGCCGACGCGTACAGCCGGTTGGCCGCCGCGTTGCCGGAGTCGGTCAACACCCACGCCTCGGTGCACCCCAGCTCCGTCGCCAGCTGCACGAGGCGCTCGACGAGCCGGCGACCGATGCCCTGGCGGCGATACGCCGGCGAGACGCCGACCTCGTTGATCCAGAGCTGAGGAGCCTTGTCCGGGTGCAGATAGTCGACCGCCGATGCCATCCCGACGACGACGCCGTCGGATACGGCGACGACGAGATGGTGGCGAGCATCGGCGAGGAAATCCGTGCACCAGTCGGGCTGGACGTCGTGATCGAACACGTCCGGCGCGAGCCGATCGAGCACTTCGGCGTCGGATGGACCGAGCAGCAGGATGTCGATCCGGCTCATCGCAAATCTCGGCGAGGGCGACGTGGGACTCTACTTCTTCGCCTTCCTCTTCGCCATCACAGCACCGTTGTAGGCGACCGCCTCGCGCACGAGCGCCTTGAACGCGGTGGCGTCCACCTCCTCTCCTTCGGCGATGTCGATCGCGCGCCGCACGTTCCCGTCGAGGCTCGAGTTGAACAGGCGCGCCGGATCCTTCAGCGACGCGCCCTTGGCGAAGGTGAGCTTCACGACCTTCTTGTACGACTCGCCCGTGCAGATGATGCCGTCGTGCGACCAGATCGGCGTGCCCATCCACTTCCACTCCTCGACGACGTCGGGGTCGGCCTGCTTGATCAGCTTGCGCATCCTGGCGAGGGTGTCCCCGCGCCAGTCTCCGAGCTCGGCGATCCTGTTCGAGATGAGCTCCGATGCCGACGGCCCTTCACTCGCGCCCGACTTTTTCATGTTTCTCATCCTTTGGAGAGATCAAGGGGTCAGAGTCGTTTGAAACGGCCTGTGGGAGTAAGCGTTTTTCAAGGAGTCTGACCCCTTGAAACTGACCCCTTGAAAGATCAACGACTCTGACCCCTCGAACGAGTCCTGATGCGGTATGGCAGAACGAACAGGTACAGTCCAGTGAACAGGAGCAGGAACAGCGGGGGCAGCGGCGAGTACGTCACCCAGGGCGGCGGGGCGCCGCCGCCGAGTGCCATGGCGACGAAGTTGGCGATGACGGTGACCGTGAAGACGATGGACGTCCAGCGATGGATCTGACGGGTTCGCATGCTCACGCTCCCGGCTGCGGCGACCAGCGCGGGGGCTCGACACCGAGCAGCTTCGCGTACTCGCCCAGCAGACGCTGCCACCCGTCGACTCTCATCGCATCGGGGCCGACGGTGCGGCCGATGGGATGGCCGGCGAGGGCGCGATCCAGCACGTCGAGGCAGAGGTGCCAGCCCGCGGCGCCCATCGCGATCCAGTTGCGGTCGATGTTGTGCCAGAGGGTGAGCCTCGTGCCGTCGTTCGCCGTCGGCTCCAGCTCCCAGCGGATGTCCTGACCACCCCAACTGAACTCGAGCAGCTTCGGCGGGTCGGCCCGCTTCACCCTGGTCTCGGTGACGTGCGGCTGCGGCGCGCCGACCGTCGTGAGCGTCGCGGTCGCCCCGGTGGCGCCGAGGTTCCGGTCGGAATCGAACGGCGCCCATTCGCGGATATGCTTGGGGTCCGTGAGCGCCGTCCACACCTTGGCCGGAGGATGCGCCAGCTCGCGCACGAGCACGAGCGTCCACTTCTCTCCCTCCTTCTTGACACTCGCGCCCGAAGCGGCACCCGGCGCGTATTGCTGGCTGCTCATGTCTTCTTTCTCCGTTTGACAGGGGGAGCCTTCTCGACGTCGTCCATCCTGTCCAGATGTCGCTCCAGGGCGTCGACGTGCTTCGACCAGAAGCGCCGGAAGGGTTCGAGCCATTCGTCGAGCTCCATGAGCGGCTCCGGTCTCAGCCGATAGAGGCGCTGCTGCGCCTCGATGCGCGATTCCACGAACCCCGCCTCGCGCAGCACGCGCAGGTGCTTGGAGACGGAGGGTTGCGACAACCGCAGCTTGCGCTCGATCTCGCCCACGGACCGCTCGGACGAGAGCAGCAGGCTGAGGATGGCCCGTCGATTGGGCTCGGCGACGATGGCGAAGGACGATTCCACGTCCGATATATACGTCGAGGGTTATATTCCTGTCAAGGCATATTGAGCTCGGTCACTCCGCGCACCCGCTCCCCGTCGTCGTGCGCGAGCCGCCAGACGTCGTCGAAGTACGCGGTCTCGGCGACGACGCTCGCCGTCGCGATCCCCAGTCCATCCATCAGGTTCGCCAGCCAGCTCGCGATCGCGATGCCGCTCGGCACGCTCGGCGCGATCACGAGATGGACCGTCGAGAGCAGCGCGATGAGCTCCAGTGCCGTCGGTCCGTCGTAGTCGGATATCAGCAGCACCACAACGGCACCGCATCCGGCGCGCAGATAGCTCGTCGCCTGCCCGCCCGCCCAGACGACGGCGCGCGCCGGAGTGCCGGCGCGCGCGTTCGCTTCATTTGGAGATTGGCCGCTCACCAGCGGGTCACCCACGCCGGCGACACACCTCCACCCCATGAGACGTTGGCGGTGCGGAGGCGCAGCCCCGATCCGTCCGGGCGCATCGTGTAGAGGTTCTCAGGCCCGAGTCCGGCGACGTCGGTTCCCTGCAGGGCGATGTACTGTCCGTCGGGCGACCACGCGGGCTGGTGCTGGTCGCCCAGGAGCTCGCGCATCACCGCCGCACCGCCGGAGGCCGGGACGATCGCGATGTCCCACCCGTAGACGGGTGCGGCGCCGTTGTAGCGCGAGAAGGCGATGCTCGCGCCGTCGGGCGACCAGGTCGGGCTCACGTCGAAGCCGGCGTCGGTCGTGAGCTGCACGGCGTTGGAGCCGTCCGCGTTCATCGTCCACACCTTGTGCTGCTGGTTGCGCGCCGCGATGAACGCGATGCGACTCCCGTCGGGAGACCAGGCGGGATCTCTCACCCCCGACACGCCCGCGGGCAGCGCCGTCGTGAGCTTCTTCAGACCGGTGCCGTCCGCGTTCACCACCCAGAGCGCGTGATTCTCCAGCGCGGAGTCGGAGGCACTGAAGAGGATCTTCGTTCCGTCTGGGCTCCACGTCGGCTGGTACTCGATACCCGGACCGCTCGTGAGACGGCGCATGTTCATACCGTTGCGGTTCACGACGTAGAGGTCGTTCTGATCGCGGCCGAGCGGATCGATCTGGGACACGGCGAAGACGAGCTGGGTGCCGTCGGGCGACGGCGACGGATCGCGCGAGACGGATCCGGCGTTCAGGCGCTGCGGCGTCGCACCCGAGCCGGCGAGCGAGAGCACGAAGATCTCGGAAGCGTTCTGCGCATTCCAGCGATTGTAGATCAGGTCGTGCGTCGGCCTCGGTGTGATGCGAAGGGTAACCGACGCGCTCTTGCCCTCCACCGAACCGGTGAGCGTCACCTCACCCGCACCCAGCGCCGCGACGGACGCGACATCCTGTGCCGAGCTGGCCGCCGTGGCGAGGGCGGGGTTGGTGGACGTCCAGCTGAGCGCGCGCTCCACGATCTCACCCGACGCGAGCCTGACGCGCGTGCCGACGAGGACGACCTCCCCCACCTCGAGCCCCGCGGCGGATGCGGGGGTCTGCAGCAGGACGTCGGCGACGGGAGGGCTCTTCACGCGCACGCCGACGGTCGCGGGAGCACCCTCGACGAGCGCGGTGACGTTGGCGATACCCGGCCCGACCGCCGTGATGGTGCCGCTGGCGGTCACCGTGACCACGGACGGTTTGCTCGACGACCACAGGACCGTGCGTCCGGACAGCACGTTTCCCTGCGCATCGAGCGCGACGGCGCTGAGCTGCGCGGTGCCGTTCCACTCGAGCTGCACCTCGTCGTCCACGCTGAGCCGCACCTCGGCCACCGGGACCGGCGGCTTGGATCCGGGCTTCGGTTCCTGCTGCGGCGACTGCAGATCGGACGCGCTGCACGCCACGGCAACCGCCATGGCCAGGAGCGCCGGCACGACCCTGATTCCGTTCATGGTATTCTCCCTTTATGAGTGCCGAAGGTGCCGGCGCATCCGCGCGGCCTTCACTTCGGGGGAGAATCTCGGCGGGGGCGCTTAAGCCAGCGCTTAACGCGCTCGAAGCGGGGGGCTTACACCCGTTCGGCGCGCCGCAGGCGGTCGAACAGCGCGGTGGTCTCGGACTCCGGCTCGGCATTCAGCTCCCTGCGCAGCACTCCACGCAGCCGATCGTACTGCCGGAGCGCCTCGGTGCGGTCGCCGGAGCGGGCCAGGCAGAGCATGCGCCGACGATGGGCCTCTTCGCTCAGCTCGTCCGTCGCGATGACCCGGCCGTACACCTCCGCCGCCGCCGCGTAGTCCTCGGCGCGCATGAGATGCTCGCCGAGCAGGAGGAGGCCGTCGGAGTGGAGCCGCTGCAGATGATCGCGCGTCTCCAGGTGCCAGTCGCCGGAATCTTCCTCCTGCAGGAAATCGCCGCGATAGGATTCGACGGCGCGCCAGATCCGGCCCAGCGGCTCGGAGAGGTCGGCGCCGGCGCGCGCGGCCTTCACCTGCTTGATCGCGCCCTGCACGGCCTCGGCGAAGTCGCGCGCGTCGAACCGGACGCCGAGCTCCCAGCGGACGCGGTAGCGATCGTCGGCGAAGGCGATGAGATCGGCGCGACCGAGCGCCTTGCGCATGTGGTGCAGCGTGACGTGGAAGCTGTTCTTGACCTGCGCCGCCGAGGAGTCGGGCCAGAAGACGAGCCCGATCTGCTCGCGGGTGCGTCCGCCCGGATGCGCGAGCAGGTAGAGGAGAAGCTCGCGCGGGCGTACGTAGCGCCAGGCGTCGCCGCCGAGCAGCACGCCGTCGCGCCGGATCTCCAGCGGCCCGAGCGCGCGGACGTCGAGCACGGGTGCCGCCTCTTGCTCCGACTCCGGTGCGCCCGCTTCCACGTCGATCGTCATCTCCGGGAGCGGCTCGACCGCCGCCGCGAGGACGTCGACGAGCGGTGACGAGCGGCCTTCCGTCCAGGTGCGCCGGTAGCCGTCGTCGCCGAGCGATGCGCGAGCGGCGAGTATGATCGGTTCCAGACGCTTGCGGTCGTGGTCGAACTGCGCGGCGCCGATGGAGGCCCGACATGCATCCGCGGCGCCCAGGAAGAGCACGCCGCGATGCGGATCGCCCAGGCGGCAGCAAACGATGCCGAGCAGCTCGAGCGCGCGCGCGATCCAGAAGGTAGACGGATCGCGCTGCAGCGCGGCGAGCGTCTCGCGGAACAGCGTGCCGGCCGATGGGAGATCTCCGACGGTGAGGACGACGAGCCCGTGCACCTGGAGCGCGATCGCCAGCTCCCGATCGAGCCCGAATGCGCGCGCGATCCGTGTTCCCGACTCGGCGTGCCGGCGCGCTGCGGCGAGGTCGCCGCGCAGGAGGAGGTGCGTGGACAGCACCACGTGCGCGAGCCGCAGCCCGTACAGATCGCCTGCGCCCTCGAACCAGGCGAGCGCGCGCTCGGTGGGCTCCCGTGCGTCGCCTCCGCTCACCGCGGTCGCGACGCCGATGTAGGCGAGCGCGTACGACTCCGTGCTCCGGTCGCCGGCCTCGGCGGAGATGGCGGCGCACTCGCGAAGCCATGTGATGGCTGCCTGGGCGTCCGCCTGCAGGCTCGCGATCACTCCGGCGCCGAGCAGCACCGCCGCACGCCCGGTGCTTCCGCCGATGGCGATCGCGCCCTCCGACCAGCGCCGGCCTTCCGTCCAGAGCCCACTCGAGTACCAGAACCAGCCGAGCTGCCCGGCAAGACGCACATGCTCGTTGGGCGAGTGCTCGCGAGTATGGGCGAGTGCCACGCGCACGTCGTCGAGCTCGCGCTGGATGTGCGCCGCCCAGATTGGGCGGTCGCGCGTGATGAAGTGCGGCGCGGCGTTGCTCACCAGCCTCGCGTACGCGAGCGCATGACGACCGGCGTACTCCGCGGCGCCGCCCGACTCGCTCAGCTTCTCGTGGGCGAACTGCCGGATCGTCTCGAGCAGGCGATAGCGCGCCGTCTCGCCCAGCTCGAGCACGACGACGAGCGACTTGTCGACGAGCTGGGCGAGGACGTCGAGCACGTCCGAAGCGTCGAGGTCGCCCCCGGCGCAGACCGCCTCGATCTGATCGATGGCGACGTCGCCGGCGAACACGGAGAAGCGCTGGAGCAGCAGGCGCTCGCGCGCGTCGAGCAGCTGGTAGCTCCAGTCGATCGCAGCGCGCAGGGTGCGGTGGCGCGCGACGGCGGTGCGCGCGCTCGACGTGAGCAGCCGGAAGCCGTCGTCGAGCCGGTCGGCGAGCTGGTCGGGGGTAAGCGTCCGGACGCGCGCCGCCGCGAGCTCGATGGCCAGCGGGAGTCCGTCCAGCCTTCGGGCGATCCGCGCGATCGCCGGCGCGTTGGCGGGGGTGAGCCGGAAGCTGGCGAGCGCGGATTGCGCGCGGTCGACGAACAGCCGAACCGATTCCGATGCGCTGATCGCGTCGGGCGCGGCGCCGACGTCGGGGAGCGAGAGGCCGGGGACGAGCCAGGCGTGCTCGCCGCTGATACCGAGCGCCTCGCGGCTGGTGGCGAGCACGCGCAGGCCCGGAGTCGCGAGCAGCAGCGTCTCCGCGAACTCCGCCGCGGCGCTCACGAGATGCTCGCAGTTGTCCAGGACGAGGAGGACGCGACGGTCGCGCAGCACGTCGAGCAGCACGGCGAGCGCGGGGCGCGACCCCTGCTCCGCGCCGATCGCGGCGAGGACCGTTTCTGGGAGGCGTTCCGCCTCCCGCACCGAGGCGAGCTCCACCCAGGTCACGCCATCCGGATAGGCGCCGGCGGCTCGGTGGGCGACGTGCGACGCGAGGCGCGTCTTGCCGCTGCCCCCCGCGCCGGTGAGGGTGAGCAGCCGAGCGCTCCCCAGCAGCCGCTCGACGGCGGCGACGGCGTCGTCGCGGCCGATGAAGCGCGAAAGGGATTCCGGTACCGTTGCGAGCGTTCGCATTCCGTAGAGTATCGTCGGCAGTCGTGAACGAGAAAACTACCAGTCGGGCTCGCGATCGTCCTGAGGGGGGCTCCCTGTTCGATGGCTCGCGCGCCCTTGCACCGCGCTGCATCTTCCCGCCATGAAGGACTCCGATCTGGCGACGGCGCTGTCGGACCGATACGTGGTCCAGCGCGAGCTGGGCGCCGGCGGCATGGCCACGGTGTACCTCGCGCGCGACCTGAAGCACGAGCGGTCGGTCGCGATCAAGCTGCTGCACCCGGACCTGGCGGAATCGCTGGGCAGCGAGCGCTTCCTGCGCGAGATACGGCTGGCCGCCGCGCTGACGCACCCGCACATCCTCCCTCTGTTCGACTCGGGCGAGGCCCTCGGGCGGATGTTCTACGTCATGCCCAACGCCGACGGGCAGTCGCTGCGCGACCGGCTCGATGCGGTGAAGCAGCTCCCGATCGACGAGGCGGTGCGGATCGCGATCGAGGTGGCCGACGCCCTCGACTACGCGCACCGCCGCGGCGTGGTGCACCGCGACATCAAGCCCGAGAACATCATGCTCCACGACGGGCACGCACTCGTCGCCGACTTCGGGATCGGCAAGGCGGTGCTCGCGGCGGCGACGGAGGGCGCCGAGGGTCTCACGCAGGTCGGCGTGACGGTCGGCACTCCGGCGTACATGAGTCCCGAGCAGGCGGCGGGCGACACGGTCGACGGGCGGAGCGATCTGTTCGCGCTCGGGTGCATGCTGTACGAGATGCTCACCGGCGAGCAGCCGTTCACGGCGGCGACCCTCCAGGCGACGATCGCCAAGCGGTTCCACCACACCCCGCCGACGGTGGGAACGCTGCGAGCGGGCACGCCTGCCGCGATCAGCGACGCGGTGGAGCGACTGCTGGAGAAGGATCCCGACGCGCGGTTCGCGACCGGCGCAATGGTGGTGGCGGCGCTGCGTTCGGCGAGCTCCGGCGCGCACGCGGTCGCGCAGCCGAGCAGCACGGGCCAGCCGAGCGGCGCGGCGAGGTCGAACGCCGAGGCCAGGCCGGGTGGGCGGGCGCAGCAGTCGGTGGCGGTGCTCCCCTTCACGAACCTCAGCGCCGCCGCGGGCGACGACTACTTCGCCGACGGCATCACGGAGGAGATCATCAACGTGCTCGCGCGCGTGCCCGGGCTTCACGTCGCGGCGCGCACGTCGTGCTTCGCGCTGAAGGGGAAGCGCGAGGACCTGCGGGTGATCGGCGAGCGACTCGGCGTGCGCCACGTGCTCGAGGGGAGCGTGCGCAAGGCGGGGCCGCGGCTCCGCATCACGGCGCAGCTCACCGGCGCGCGCGACGGCTACACGATGTGGTCGGAGCGGTACGACCGCGAGCTGGTGGACGTGTTCGCGCTGCAGGACGAGCTGGCGGAGGCGATCTGCAGCAAGCTGCAGATCACGCTGCTCCCGCCCCCCGCGAACGAGGTGACGCGCGGTGCGCTGCGCAGCGTCGAGGGGTACGAGGCGCTGCTCAAGGGACGCGTCCTGCTCGGCCAGCGCGGCCGCGCGATCGTCGACGCGATCCCTTGTCTGGAGCGCGCGGTGGCGCTCGATCCCGAGCTCGTGGAGGGATGGGCGCTGGTCGGCGACGCGTACCGGTTGGTGTGGATCTACGGCATGGCCCCGGCGAGCGCGACGATCCCGCTCGCACGCCGCGCGATCGACCGTGCACTCGCGCTCGAGCCCGACCACGTGCAGGCACTGTCCACGCTGGCCAACATCGCGTCGACGTACGATCTCGACATCGCGCGGGCGGTGGAGCTCGCGGACCGCGCGCTGGCGCGCGACCCATCACACGTGCAGGCGATGGTCGAGCGGTCGCTCGTGCTGGCACTCCGCACCTCGACGTCGGCCGAACGGAAGGCCGAGCTGCTGCGCCACCTCGAGCTGGCGCGGCGCCTCGATCCGCTCAACGCCTGGGCCGCCGCGCTGCATTCGATGTCGCTCACGTCGTTCGGCCGGCACGACGACGCGCTGCGAATCGCGCGGGAGGCCGTGGAGCTGGACCACAACGCGTTCACGGGTCGATGGATGCTCGTGTGGACGCTCGCGATGCTCGGGCGCGACGAGGAAGCACTCGCCGCCGCCGAGGAGACGCTGCCGATGTCGGGACGCAATCCGCGCGTGCTGGCCGAGATGGCGGCCATCCACGCGCGACGCGGGGAGCGGGCGGCAGCGAAGCGGATCCTCGCCGAGCTGGAGGAGCGCGCGAAATCGGGTTACGTCGAGCTGTCGGTACTCGGCGCGGTGCATGCCACGCTCGGCGACATGGACGAGGCACGCGCGCTGGTGGCGCGTGGCATCGCCGAGCACGAGGTGGGATGGCAGTTCGCGTCGTCGCCGGGGTGGGCAGCGTTCCGCGCCGACCCGGAAGGACTGGCGATGCTGCGGAAGCTCGACTTCGCCTGAGCGCGCCGCGGCGCGCTACCAGTCCGTCTCGCGGTAGTCCTTGAGGAACTTCCCCCACATGTGCTGGCCGGTGTTGAAGCCGGCAATGATGGGATCGACGATGCGCGCCGCGCCGTCCACGATGTCGAGCGGTGGATGGAAGCGGTGCTCCTTCGTCTTCCGCGCCGCGATCTCCGCCGGATCCTCGTCGGTGACCCAGCCGGTGTCGACGCTGTTCATGTGGATGCCCTGGTGCCAGCACTCGGTGGCGGAGGTGCGCGTCATCATGTTGAGCGCGGCCTTGGCCATGTTCGTGTGCGGGTGGCGCGTCGTCTTCTGATTGCGGTAGAACTGCCCCTCCATCGCCGACACGTTGACGATGTGCTTGTCGCGCTCGGGGGTGCGCAGCATGAGCGGCTTGAGCCGCGCGTTGAGCACGAACGGCGCGATCGCGTTCACGAGCTGGACCTCGAGCAGCTCGACGGTGGGGACGTCGGAGAGCAGCATGCGCCACGAGTTGCGCTCGCGCAGATCGATCTGCTGGAGATCCTGGTCGAGCATTCCCTGCGGGAAGAGATGCGGCTCTGTGTCCACGTCCTCGGCGAGCAGCGCGACCTGTGAGAGAGCCGCGGCGTGCACGAGCCCCATCGTCTCCGAGCTCGACGACGACGCGGCGGGCGCCATGAGCGCGCCCGCGCTCTCGCCGCCGGCGTAGCCGTCGCCGCGCAGTCCCTCGTAGCGGCCGAGCAGCCGGCGCGCCGGCTCGGCGAGCGTGTGCACGGAAGCGCGCTCCCCTTCCATCATGTGCTCGTAGAACGCCGGCGGGCGGCGCACCGTCTGGCAGGCGTTGTTGACGATGAAGTCGAGGCGGTCGTGCGACGCGAGGAGCTCGTGGCAGAACGCGTCGACGCTCGGCGTGTGGCGCAGGTCGAGGCCGAAGATCTCCAGCCGGTGCGCCCACTGCTCGAAGTCCGGCTCGCGCGAGTAGCGCGCGGCCGAGTCGCGCGGGAAGCGCGTCGTGACGATCAGCCGCGCGCCCGCACGGAGGAGCTTGAGGCCCGCCTGGTAGCCGATCTTGACGCGGCCGCCGGTGAGGAGCGCGGTGCGCCCGCTCAGGTCGGCGAGCTCGGTGCGCTTCGCGAAGTTGAAGTCGCCGCAGGCGGGACAGAGCTGGTCGTAGAAGTGATGGAGCGTGGTATAGTGCTGCTTGCAGACGTAGCAGTGCCGCTCCTCGACCTCCTCGCGAAATTCGGGATCGTCCACGTTCTGCTGCTCGAAGTTCTCCGGCGGGAAGATGTTCGGCGTGTTGAACACGGACTGGCGACGCAACGAGCGGATCCCGCGCCCGTCGAGCACTTCCTCTTCCTGTCTGGTGGCGGCCGCCTTGCGCTGGCGCGTCGTGGCCTTGACCATCTTCCGCCGCGCTTTGGCGTCGGGATGGTAGACGAGCGCCGCTGCAGCGACGAGCCGCCTGCGCTCCTCGGGCGGCAGCGCGGCGAGGAGGCCGCGGTCGGCGACGATGCGCTCGAGGAGCTCGGTCGCGGAGCGGACCTCGTCGCGGAGCGTGTCGTCGGCGTTGGGCGGGGACTGTGGATTCGACATCCCTGAAAGATAGCGGCGTGGGCCTGGTGCCGAGCCGCGAGCAGGTCGCGGTGCGGCGCGGGGGAATGCAGATTGGACCTCTCTCGCCCGAGCTCCGCCAGGATCCGTCGACCGACGCAGGCTCACGCGCCTTGAGCGATCTCGCCACCACTCTGCAGCAGACCCTCGGCGACGCCTTCCGCGTCGACCGGGAGCTCGGCGGTGGCGGCATGTCGCGCGTCTTCGTCGCCCACGATCTCTCGCTCGACCGCGACGTCGTCATCAAGGTCCTCTCCGCGGAATCGACCGAGGGGGTCTCGGCCGACCGGTTCCGGCGCGAGATCCAGCTCATCGCGCGGCTGCAGCATCCACACGTCGTCTCGATCCTCTCGGCCGGCGCGGCGGGCGGGTCGCTCTACTATATGATGCCGTTCGTCACCGGCGAGACGCTCCGCGCGCGGATCGCGCGCGAGGGGCCGCTGCCGGTGCAGGCGGTCGTGCGCGTCCTGCTCGAGGTGCTCGACGCGCTCGAGTTCGCGCACGAGCACGGCGTGGTGCACCGCGACATCAAGCCGGAGAACATCCTCCTCTCGAGCCGGCACGCGGTGGTCGCGGACTTCGGGATCGCCAAGGCGCTCACCGAGTCGGGGACGCTGACGTCGGCCGGGTTCGCGCTCGGCACGCCGACCTACATGGCACCCGAGCAGGCGACGGCCGATCCGTCGACCGATCACCGCGCCGACCTCTACTCTGTGGGCGTGCTCGGCTACGAGCTGCTGACCGGCGCGCCGCCGTTCGGGGGTAATCCGCAGCAGTTGATCACGGCGCATCTGACCCAGCCGCCAGTGTCGATCCAGGCGCGTCGAGCGGACGTGCCGGACGCGCTGGCCGAGGTGATCATGCACGCGCTGGCGAAGGACCCGAACGATCGTCCACAGAGCGCGCGGGAGATGGCGGCGGCGGTGCAGTCCGTCACCACGCCGCTGGCGATGGCGGGTCGGACGACGCCGCCGGTGAAGAGATGGCGCACTCCACTCATCGCCGTCGCGGCGGCGCTCGTCGTCGCGGCGGGGGTGTACGTGGCGAAGGCGCGTTCGAAGTCGGAGTCGACGCCGGGGGCTGTCGCCGCGGGAGCGGACGTGATCGCGGTAATGCCGCTCGGCGCGGTGTCCGACTCGTCGCTCGCGCGGTTGGGGCAGGATCTCGTCGTCACGCTGAGCGCGAATCTCGACGGCGTCGGCTCGCTGCATACCGTCGACGCGGCGACGCTGCTGATGCGCGCTCGGAAGCTGCCGTCGCCGCTGCCGATCGCCGACGCGCGCACTGCGGCGCGCGAGCTGGGTGCGAGCAGCGTGCTCACCGGCACGCTGCTCAGGCAGGGCGATCGCGTGCGCGCCTCCGTGACGCTCCATCCCGTGGGCAGCGACTCGGCGATCGCCTCGGCGAGCGCAGTCGCTGCGGCTGGAGACATCGCGACGATCACGGACTCCCTCACCTGGCGGATTCTCCAGCAGGTCTGGCGTCGCGGGAAGGCGCCGTCGCCGTCGCTGTCGGCGGTGACCACGAGGTCGGTGGACGCGCTACGCGCATTCCTCGACGGCGAGCGGCACTTCCAGCGGCTCGAGATCGATGCGGCACTGGCCGACTACCGCCGTGCGTTCGAGATCGATTCGAACTTCGTGCAGGCGTACCTGCGGTACAACGGCGCGAACTCATGGCGGATCTCGCCGCCGGACACGGCGGTGGACGCGCGGCTGATGGCGCTGAAGGACAGGCTCCCCGAGCGCGAGCGACTCTACCTCGAGATGAGCCGGCGCCCCGCACCCCTTCCGGAGCGAGTCGCCGGGTGGAAGGCGCTCACGGCGCGCTACCCGGATTATCCGCCAATCCTGAAAGCGGCGGCCGATCCGATCATCCACAACGGCCCCTACTTCGGAATCCCGATCACGGACGCTCGACAGTACCTCGACCGAGTCGAGGAGCTGGGGGCGGAGGACGCGGACACGCGATTCCATCGGGTAATGGTCGTCGCGCCAACCGGCTCTCCCGACTCCATCATGGCAGTCATGGCGAACGGAGCACGCTCGATGGGGCCGCCGTGGGGACTGGTGCTCGGACTCACGCAGCGACTGTACAACGCGCAGCTGAACGGCGCGCCGCCACCGCCGCTCGACGCCGCATTCCCAGCGGCGCGCGCGCTCGCGGAAGAGAGTCGCGGGCAGAATCCGTTCTACACGCTGCTCGGAACGTTCGGCGCGGCCGAGCCCGACTTCGCGGACTACCGGCTGCGCGCACTGGCGAGCGTCCGGGCGGCGGGAATCTACTCGGGCGACCTCGCGACTTCGTC
>Ga0070669_100002315_pt1 | contig 13787 bp, 12 predicted proteins | sample KBSS53metaG_FD_64680 | JGI IMG/M metagenome (GOLD analysis project Ga0070669, IMG submission 64680) | Switchgrass rhizosphere microbial communities from Kellogg Biological Station, Michigan, USA - KBS S5-3 metaG | ecosystem: Host-associated > Plants > Roots > Rhizosphere > Soil ... | reverse complement strand
GCCGCCGAGACGGTGACGAGCACCGCGTCGACGAGCAACGCCAGCGGCGCGCCGACGAGCTTGATCAGCGCGCCGGCCAGGCCCGGGCCCGCCACCTCGGCCCCCGAGGAGGCGAGCGCGTTCTTGGCGTGCGCCTCGACCAGCCGGTCGCGAGCGACCACCTGGGTGAGAACGATCTGCGCGGCGCTGCCGGCGATCGTGTAGACCGTGCCGATGACGAAGCCGCAGACGTAGAGCCACTCGATCGACAGCCAACCCGCCCACCAGGCGAGGGGGACGCTGGCGACGACGGCGCCGATCGTCAGCTCGCCGGCGATGTAGACGGGCAGCTTCCTGACGCGGTCGAGCCAGACGCCGATGGGCAGCGAGAACAGCACGAACGGCAGCAGCTCCATGGCCGTCAGCAGGCCCATCTGCGTCGGGCTGGCGTGCAGCAGCAGCACGGCCGTCAGCGGCAGCGCGAGCATCGTCACCTGCCCGCCGAACGAGCTGATCAGGATCGACGTCCAGAGGCGCCGGTAGGCGGCGTCGCGCAGCAGGTCGTGCGCGGGCAGCGTCGGCAGCAGGCGCCGCGCAGAAGCCATCCAGCTTGTCGGTATCGGCAACCACGTGTTCATGGTTCACCCAACTCTTTCTTCCTTCGCGGCGCCCTCTCGTGGAGGGTACCTGGGCGGGCCGGAAGGCCCGAGAAGCGAAAAAACTGAAAGTCGATCGGTTTCTCCGCTGATCCCTCAGCGGCCTTCGATCGAAGAGCTGAGAGAGGCTAGATCGGCGCCGGGCCGTTGCCCGCTTGGCGCTCGCCCGCGACGCCGACCATGCCGAGCGCCAGCGACCAGGCGGCGCCGAAGGCGCTGCGGGCGATGGAGTGGCGGGGCGTGTTCATGGGTTGCGGCTTTCGAGGAGCGCGCATCGTAGCAGCGGGGTTGCGACGCCGACAAGTGAATAAGTCACTCGCGTTGCGGCGCGCCCACGCCGAGCGACGGCCGCGCCGCGCGCCGCTCACGACCGGTAGTCGGCGTTGATCTTGACGTAGTCGTAGCTCAGGTCGCACGTCCACACCGTGGTCGCGGCGGCGCCGCGGTGCAGGTCGACGCGGACCGTGATCTCGCTCTGCTTCATGACGCGCTGGCCGTCCTCCTCGCGGTAGCTCGGCCGGCGCCCGCCGCCCTCGACGACGTGCACGTCGTCGAGAAAGAGATCGATTCGCGTCTGGTCGAGGTCGGCGATGCCGGCATAGCCGACGGCGGCGAGGATGCGTCCGAGGTTGGGATCGCTGGCGAAGAACGCGGTCTTGACGAGCGGCGAGTGGCTGATCGCGAACGCGACCTGGCGGCACTCGCCGACGTCGGCGCCGCCTTCGACGCGCACGGTGATGAACTTGGTCGCGCCTTCGCCGTCGCGGACGATCGCCTGTGCGAGCCGGCGCGAGACCTCGACGACGGCATCGCGAAGGAGCCGGCCGTCGCCGCTTTCGAGGTCGCGCACCGGCGCATTGCCCGCGCGGTGGGTGGCGATGAGAACGAACGAATCGTTGGTCGACGTGTCGCCGTCGATGGTGATCGCGTTGAACGACTCGTCGGCGGCGTCCTGGACGAGGCGCTGCATCAGGGCGGGCTCGACGGCAGCGTCGGTGGCGACGAAGCCGAGCATGGTCGCCATGTTGGGGTGGATCATGCCGGCGCCCTTGCTGATGCCGGTCACGGTCACCGTCCGGCCGCCGAGCTGAAGACGCAGGGAGGCGGCCTTCGGCACGGTGTCGGTCGTCATGATCGCCTCGGCGGCGTGCGCCCAGCCGTCCGGCCGCGCATCGGCGAGCGCGGCCGGCAAGCCGGCCTCGATTCGCTCGTGCGGCAGCGTTTCCATGATCACGCCAGTGGAAAACGGCAGCACCTGGTCCGGACGGCACCCGATCAGGCTGGCGAGCGCAGCACACGTCGAGCGCGCACGCTCCAGGCCGTCGGCACCGGTGCCGGCGTTGGCGTTGCCGGTGTTGACCAGGATCGCTCGCACCTCGCCGCCCGCCGCCAGATGCTCGCGGCAGAGTTGCACGGGCGCGGCGCAGAAGCGATTCGCGGTGAAGACGCCGGCGACCGAAGCCCCCGGATCGATCGCCACCACGGTGAGATCGCGCCGGTTGGCCTTGCGGACGCCGGCCATGGCGGTGCCGAGGGAGAGGCCGGCGACGGGGTGCAGGTCGGCGGGTGGAAGTGCTGACAGGTTGACGGACATGAGAATTCCAACTTACAAGTTTCGGGCGCTTCGCGGACTTTGAAGCGCCGTTGAACGCCATCCGGCAGTCGCTGCAGAAGGCGACCACCCCGTGCTTCCAGCGATTGCGCGTTGGCGACGACAATGCATCATCCAACGATTTTGCGATCAGACGTGACACAGCCCTTCTTTATTGAACTGATCTCGCGCACTGACGAATCCCGCCGAGCCTTCGAAACGAACCCTCGCGTGCTTCAGATCGTCGCCAACGGGCTCTCGGTCGAGCGCTATCGACAACTTCTGCTAGAGCTCTATCACGTGGTGTGGCACTTCAACCCCACTTGCGCGGCCGCGGCCAGCCGCCTGGGCGACCAGCACTCCGAGATTCGCTACTTTCTCTACGACCACATGATGGAGGAAAAGGGCCATGAGGAGTGGGTCGTGAACGACCTCGAGGTCGTCGGTATTGGACGTCAGGATCTCCGTCGGCATCGTCCAAGCAATGCCCTGCTCGCACTGAACGGATACAACTACTGGTCCGCCGACCGCCGCAATCCTTGCTCCGTGCTGGGCATGGTGTATGCATTGGAGGTGATCGCGTCAGTCTACGGAGGTCCCATTGCGGCTGCGATCAAGGAATCACTGCTGCTCGACGGTGATCGCGGCATTTCGTTCATTTCTTCTCACGTCACCATGGATGCCGAGCACATGGCCGAACTCAGGCTCGCATTGAACAAGATCCAGGACAGTGACTCGAAGGACGCCATCGTGGAGTCGACGATCTTCAATTTCGAGCACTTCACGCGGTTGCTCGAAGCGATATGAGCACCGGTCGTAGCCTGCCCCCGGCCGTCGATCGGCCTTACAAGTATCTATGGCTGGAATGGGAGCCTGAGTTCTCGGTGCTGACGGCCCGTATTTGCGTCAAGCCGATCCAGTGCTACAGCCTCGCCGCCATGGCTGAGCTACAGCAGGTATTCAACGACATCACCGCCAATCCGGGACTGGTCAGGCACTTCGTGATGGCATCGGGCGTCCGCGATGTGTTCAATTTCGGCGGCGATTTGTCCTTGTTCGTCCTGCTCGTCCGCGCGCGCGACCTGGATTCGCTAAAGCTGTATGCGCGTCGTTGCGTCGACCTCGTCTGGTGGCTCGAGAACGCTGCGCAGGTCGGCGTGCACACAACTGCGCTGGTTCAGGGCGATACCCTGGGCGGAGGTCTCGAATCGGCGCTTCTTCACCACAACGTCATCTTCGAACGCCGCGCACAGGCCGGATATCCGGAAGTCCTCTTCAACCTGTTCCCGGGCATGGGTGCGTGGCATCTCACGGTCCGAAAGGGAGGCTTCGCGATCGCCAATGACATGATCCTGTCTGGCCAGATATACACCGCAGACCAGTTGCACCGTGCAGGGCTGGTCGATCTCGTCGTCGAGGATGGCGGGGGTGAAGCGGCCTTGGAGAAGGTGGTGCGATCCGCACACCCGAAGTTGCGGGGAATCCTCGCGGCGCTTCAGGCGCGCCGCATCGCCGCGCCGATTGCGTATGAGTCGCTCCAGACCGTCGTCGAGCATTGGGCCGTCAGCGCTCTCAGGTTGAAGGATCGAGACTTGCGCCTCATGGAGCGGCTTGCGCGCGCTCAGGTCCGCAAGGTCGGTGGGGCGGGCGAAGGCGCAGTCGAGGAAATCAAGAAGATCGAGCTGGACACCGCGTGGGGGTTCGAGCGCACCGGCCTCAGCGAATGGAGCACGCTCACCTAGGCTGGCTGAGCCTTGCCTCTGTTCATAGCCAGGTCTTTAGGAGATCGCGCAACTGAGCGCGCGTGTACGGCTTGGCCAGATGCGCATCCATGCCAGCGGCATGGGCCTGCTCCGCGTCTTCTTCGAAGGCGTTGGCAGTCACGGCGATGATCGGCATTCGTCCTCGCGATTCTGCAACCTCTCTGCGCCGGATTTCGCGCGCCGTCGCGTATCCATCGAGGACCGGCATGAAGCAATCCATCAAGACGATGTCGAACGTCCTGGCGTCCATCGCATCGAGCGCTTCAACTCCGTTTGACGCTTCATGCACCCTCATGCCCAGAGATTGAAGCACCTCCCTCGCGATCATGCGATTGACGTCGTTGTCTTCGACGACGAGTGCCGTACCTTCGATCGTCACTTCGCCATCGAGTCCACCCATCGACGAGTCGAGCGGGACGGGATGCGTTTCAGACGGATCGACTTCGAATGTGGCGGAGAACCAGAATCTCGAACCATGCCCTGGGGAACTCTCGATCTCGATCCGCGAGCCCATCGCCTCAACGATGCGCTGGCTGATCGCCAAGCCCAACCCGGTGCCTCCAGCGCGCCGCTTGTCTGGAGCGAGGACTTGGTGAAAGGGCTGAAAGAGCCGCCCGATAGCGTCCGGCGGGATGCCGACACCGGAATCGCGAACCTCGAAGCGAACCCTCGCCTTGCCGAACGGTGCATCTTCGGGGCTGAGTCGCAGACTCACGCGGCCGCGCTCGGTGAACTTGATGGCATTGCCGAGTAGATTCAGCAAGACCTGTTTGAGACGTTGTGAATCTCCGATGACCCAATTCGCAACTCTCCGGTCCAGTTCGAGTTCCAGCGACAGGCCCTTACCTTCGGCGTTCGCTCGAAACAAGGCGATGACCGACGTCGCCAGCCCGTGCAACGACATGGACCCGTGAGCAAGGTTGAGTTTTCCCGCTTCTATCTTGGAATGGTCCAGAACGTCGTTCAGGATTTCCATCAACGAGCTTCCGGACACGACGGCCGTATTGACCAGATGCCGTTGCCGTGCGTCGAGCTCGGAGTGGCGAAGGAGATCGAGCGAGCCGAGGACTCCGTTCATCGGCGTTCTGATCTCATGGCTCATCGTCGCCAGAAACTGTGACTTCGCCATGTTGGCGGCCTCGGCAGCTTCCTTCGCCTGAAGCAACGATGCGTTCGCGAGATCTTCCTCAAGGCCGTGACGGATGGCGCGTGAAGTGGTGTTGCTCACCTCTCGAGACGCCCGAACCATGGTCAGACCGAATATTGCGATCAGGATGGCCAGCGGCCACGAGCGCACGTTGTCGATCAGAAGACTGGCGGCGACCACTGAACCCATCGAAAGACCGACCAGCCAGTTGAACGATCGGCCGACAAGCGACATGAACAGGGCCGCCGTGGCAACGGAGCCAATTGCGATGACAACGTACGTGGTCGCGCGCGTGCCGTTGAGCAACGGGTAAATCCCCAGTGAGCAGACGACCCACAGCAAGCCAGCAAGGATTGAGTTCCCCTCGAGTTCCCAGGTCGCCTGAGCCACCCGCTCTTCGGCCAGCATGCCCTCGGTCCCATAACGCCGTGACAGCGAATAACGCCATGCGGCGACGACCAGCCCCATCACGGCCGTGGCGACGGGAGCCCAGACCGTCCCGGCTTCGATGCCAAAGGCAACGACTACCGCAACCGCAATCAACTGAAGCGGAACGCTGCGGGTCGAGTTCTTCAGCGCGAGATGAAGAAGCTCACGGCGAACCGCAACCTCGGTGTCAAGCCTTGAAGTCATCAACCCAAAGCATATCGCGGCTTCGGCTTGCCTCTTCGGCGCCGCAACGGGCCAGAAACGTGCGCGCGATTGCAGTCGCACTGGCGTGAGAATGCGGTTCTCCAACGTGGGTTCTCGATGAATCTGACGTCGCATCTCGATATCAAGTCGATCCCGGAATTGGGGTTGCACGAGCGCGACCGTGCATGGCAGCGCGTTGTCGTCTGCCTGATTGCGACAGCCGTCTGGACTTTTGAATTGTGGACCGGTCGCTTCGATCCGCTTCCATACCGAATCGGCCTCGTGTTGAGCATGAGCTACCTCGTGGCCACCCTCGCGTACCTGCGATTCGGAAACTGGGCGCAGCCCGCCGAAGGAAGGTTCCTCTACTTCTTCCTGTTCAGTGATCCGCTTTTCTTTATCAGCATGCTGGTGCTCGATCCGCACACCTTCGCCTTCTTGCATCCGCTTCTGCTCGTGATCGTCGTCAGAAGCGGAATTCGATACGGGTTGAGAACGATGTACCTTTCGTGGAGCTCGGCCATAGCGGGTTCCCTGCTTCTCTTGACAAACGACTTTTGGCGAAGTGAAACGTCGCTGACATCGGCATATGTACTCATGCTTGTCTGTGTTCCGCTGTTTTTCGCTTCTCTCATTCGCCGAATCCACAATATTCGCGAGATCGAGCACGAACACGCTCGCTTCGCGGCCCTGAACGAAAGCACCCTCGCCCGCAGCGCCTTCCTCGCCAAAGTCAGCCACGAGCTGCGCTCCCCCTGCAAGGGATCGTCTCCGCGCTCGACGTCCTGGCGATGCGGCGTGGCCCCGGCGCCGACGCCGACGACGCGCTGATCGGTCGCATCCGCCGCTCGTCGCTCCTGCTCAACACCCACCTCCGCGACATGCTCACGCTCGCCAAGGGCGAGGCCGGCCGCCTCGAGCTGCGCCCGGAGCCTTTCGACGCCTGCGCCCTGGTCGAGAGCGTCGCCGCTTCGGCGGCCGACCTCGCGAGCGACAAGAAGCTCGAGCTGATCGTCGATGTGCCGGGCACCCCGACGTTCGTCGTGCCGATGGTGCGCGCATCGACCAGATCCTCACCAACCTGGTGATCAACTCGATCCGCTGCACGGAGACGGGCCAGGTCCGGCTCGGCCTTGCACGCTACGACCCGGCGGAACACTTGCTTCGGTTCACCGTCTCCGACACCGGGCCTGGGATTCCGGCGGCGATGCTGCCGACGCTGCTGACGCCCGACCGCGTCGTCACCGGCTCCGAGCGACGCGGCGAAGGGTCGGGGATCGGCCTGGCGATCGTCCGCACGCTGGTCGACCACCTCGGCGGCCACGTGGCGGTGCAGAGCCAGGTCGGCAACGGCACGACGTTCACGATCGACATTCCCGCCGAGCCCGTCGAAAGCGACGACAGCGACGAGGCGCGCGACGCCCCGACCGGCCGCGTCCTCATCGTCGACGACCGCGACGACGTGCTCGATGCCCTCGCCAGCGTCCTCGACGAGCTCGGCTTCGAATGCGATCGCGCCACCTCCGCCGCCGTCGCCGCGAACCTGCTCGCTTCGCGCCCCTACGATGCCGCGCTGGTCGACATCGAGATGCCGGTCAGGGGCGGCGCCGAGCTCGCCGACGAGACGCGCCGCGGCAAGGGGCCGAACGCGGCCACGCGCTTCATCGGAATGAGCGCCGGCGAGGTGAGCGACGCCGTCCTGCTTCGCTTCGACGCGTGCCTGGCCAAGCCGATCGATCACGGCGCGCTGCGCCGCGCCTTGCTCGGCTCGGGCTACGGCGCGCGCCCGAGCCAGCCCGGACTGTGGACCGAGGCGGGCTGATCGTGCCGGCGGCGACTCCGCCGGAGCGCGCCGCCCGGCCGGAGACAATCGGCCGATCGCTCCAGGAGACGCCGTGCCCGCCACTCGCATTGCCGTGAACCGACTCGCCGCCGAGATCGACGCCGCCGTGGCGGCGGTCGAACCGCAGCTGATCGCCTGGCGGCGCGACCTGCATGCGCACCCGGAGCTCGGCAACCGCGAGGTCCGCACCGCCGCGATCGTCGCCGCCCACCTGAAGGAGCTCGGCTTCGACGACGTCCGCACGCAGGTCGCGGTCACCGGCGTCGTCGGCGTGCTGCGCGGCAGGCTGCCGGGGCCAGTGGTCGCCCTGCGCGCCGACATGGACGGGCTGCCGGTCGAGGAGCGCGCCGACGTGGCGTTCGCGTCGAAGGAGCGGACGACATGGAACGGCGAGAACGTGGGCGTCATGCACGCCTGCGGCCACGACGCCCACGTCGCCATCCTGATGACCGTCGCGACCGTCCTCGCCGGCCTGCGCGATCGTCTCGCCGGCTCGGTCAAGTTCATCTTCCAGCCCGCCGAGGAGCTGCCGCCCGCGGGCGAGGAAGGCGGCGCCAAGCTGATGATCAAGGAGGGCGCGCTCGAGAACCCGGCGCCCGATGCCATCTTCGGCCTGCACGTCACGTCGATGCTCGCGACCGGCACGATCGGCTACCGCGCCGGCCCGGCGATGGCAAGCGCCGACACCTTTCGCATCACCATCGCGGGCCGGCAGACGCACGGCGCGCTGCCGTGGCGCGGCGTCGACCCGATCGTCACCGCGGCGCAGGTCGTGCTCGGCCTGCAGACGATCGTCAGCCGCCAGGTCGACATCGCGCGCGAGCCGGCCGTTGTCACCGTCGGCGCGATCAAGGGCGGCGTGCGCGAGAACATCATTCCCGACTCGGTCGAGCTGCGTGGCACGGTCCGCACCTTCGACGAAGCGATGCGCGACGACGTGCACGTTCGCATCAAGGACACGGCCGAGCACATCTCGCGCGCGTCGCGCGCCGGCTGCGAGGTGTGCATCACGAAGAACTATCCGGTCACCGTCAACGATGCCGAGCTCACCGAGGCGATGCTGCCGACGCTCGAGCGCGTCGCCGGCGCCGCCCAGGTGACGCTGATGCCCAAGGTCACCGGGTCGGAGGACTTCTCGTTCTACCAGCACGTCGTTCCCGGCCTGTTCTTCTTCGTCGGCGTCACGCCGCAGGCGAACGACCTGGCGACGGCGCCGCCCAACCATTCGCCGCTCTTCTACATCGACGAAGCCGCCTTGCCGCTCGGCGTTCGCGCCCTCGCGCACGCGGCGGTCGACTGGCTCGAGGCGAATCCGGGTCCGGCGAACCGGTAGGCCGGCGGCTCATGGTGTCGGCATTCGGCCGCCGAGCCGGCGGCGTCCTCGCGATCGTCGTCCTCGTCGTGGCGCCTCGCCTTGTGCACGCCCAGGACAGCGCCACCGCGAGGGTGGCAATCCCCTCGTCGCATGCGCGCATCGGCTTCGAGCAGATCCGCTTCCCCGGCGACGGCCCGCGCGTCGGCGTCGTCGGCACGAGCTACCTGATCGACGTCGGCGGGGTTCCCGGCCTGGCGCTCGGCCCCGCCGTATACGGCGCCATCAGCGGCGATCACGGCGGCTTCTTCAGTCTCGGCGGCGAGGTGGCATGGCGGCACCGGCTGGTCGGTCCGGTCGGCGTCGAGCTCGGGCTCTATGCGGGCGGCGGGGGCGGGGGCGGCGCGCCGACGGGCAGCGGCCTCACGCTGAGGCCGCACGTCGACCTGGTCTGGGACCTCGGTGCCGTCGCCGTCGGCGCGTCGTTCTCGAAGGTGCGCTTCTCCGGCGGGCAGATCGACAGCAACCAGGTGGGCCTCGTCGTCAACGTCAACAGCGACTTCCGCTTCATTCCCGCCGAACGGCTCGGTGAGCCGACGCCCGGCGGCGGCCGGTCGGGTCTCGGCTTCGACCGTGTCCAGTTCATCGGCGCCGCCTACCGGACGCCCGAAGGCAAGACGCTCAACGACGGCACGCCGTTACCGCGAACGATCAGCACCGTCGGCGTTCGCGCCGAGCGTTCCTTCGCCGGCAACGCCTTCTGGGGCCTGGAAGCGAACCGGGCCGCGCACGGCGGCGTCGGCGGCTATGCCGAATACCTCGGCACCGCCGGCTTCGAAGGCGAAGCGGTCCGCGACCTGCTCACCGTCGGCGCGCGAGCGGGCGTCGGCATGGCCGGCGGCGGCGGCGTCTCGACCGGGGGCGGGCTGCTCGTCAAGGGCGGCGTCTACGGCATCGTCCGGCTCGGCAACGACTTCGGCCTCTCGCTCGAGGGCGGCTACGCGCGCGCCCCCGACGGCAACTTCCGCGCGGCGCAGGCATCGATCGGCGTCGTCTGGGCGCTCGACGGGCCGTCGACCAGCGGGCCGGCGGCCCGGCCGGCGCGCACCGACTTCAGCGCCGGCGGCGAACGCTACGACGCGCCGCGCAGCGACGGCAGCGAGCGCGCGCTCGGCATGGTCGCGCTCAAGCTCGATCGCTACCTGACGCCGAACTTCTACATCACCGGCAAGGTGCTGAGCGCGACCAGCGGCGGCGCGAGCGGCTACACCTCGGCGCTCGTCGGGGCGGGCTGGATGCAGCCGCTCGGGTTGCGCCTGCACGTCGGCGCCGAGCTGCTCGCCGGAGCGGCCGGCGGCGGCGGTGTCGTCGGCGACGGCGCGCTGGTCGAGCCGCGCGTCTTCGTCGGCGTGCAGATCACGCCGACGCTCGCGCTGCGTGCCGGCGCCGGGCGCATCAAGGCGATCGACGGCCAGCTGAACAGCAACGTCTTCGACCTCTCGATCAGCCTGGCCTACGGCGTCTCGTCGGGGCACTAGCCGCCGGCCTCGGCGAAGGGGCGGCGCGATTCGTGTACCGTGCGCGACTTTCAGGAGCAGACGATGGCCGACAACAAGAGCAGCGGCGACAAGCCGCGCGCATTGAGCCCGACGACAAAACGAACCGGACAGAAGCGCAGCCTCGAGCGCGGCAAGTCGACGCGCAAGAAGAATCCGGGGAAGCGCGCTCACAAGGGCGGCTGAGGCCCTTCCCGGCCGCAACGCCGCCGGTCGGCGCGGGGTCGAACTCGGCGACCCGCCGGAGGCGAGGGCCGCTTCAGTCGCGCTGGCGGAACGGCGCCCGGTAGAGCCAGACGCGGCGACCGTCGCCGCTGTCGAGGACGAGTTGCGGCTGCAGGGTCGCGATCTCGAACTCGAGGCTCGCCAGCCACGCGCCGGGATGCAGCTCGTGCGCCGCCTTGGCGGCAGCGCGCGCCATGCTTTCCGGGCGCTGGAAGAGATAGACGAGGGCGAAGCGCGACCAGTCCACGGTCCACAGGTCGCCGCGCCGGATGCGCGCGAAGCGGCAGCGTACCGCCGCTGCGAGCCAGAGCGGCCAGCTGCATTCGATCCCTTCGAGCGCCGCCTCGGGGTATTCGCGGCGCAGCTCGACCAGGCCGGCACCGAGGCCGCAGCCGGCGTCGAGCACGGCGGCCCGCGCCGCGAGGGGAACGCCTTGCGCAAGGCCGCGCAGCGCGCCCGCCGGGGTCGGGAAGATCGGCGCGTCGTGCCACGCGCGCAGCGGATAGACGACCGCGAGCAGCGCCAGCGCGAGCAGCCAGGTCCACGCCGGCAGCACGACGCCGCTGCCGAACAGCACCGCGAACGACACCGGAAAGCCGCAGCCGACGAAGACCCGTCGCCACGGCGTGGCGCCGATCAGCGAAAGCGCCGCGCCGACGAGGCCGGCAGCGACAAAAGCGGCGGCGGCCGATGCACCGAGCTGCGCCACCGACGCGAAGACGATCCAGCACGCCGCCCACGCAGCAAAGGCCGGCACCGGCCAGCTGCGGTTGATGAAGCGGCGACGCTCCGGACCGGTGTACGCCATCGCCGCGGTCGTCGCCGCATCGAGGCGCCGCGGGTGGCGGTCGGGCATCAGTATTCGCGCAGCTTGACGCGCAGGCGCGCGATCGACTGGCTGTGCAGCTGGCAGACGCGCGATTCGGTGACCTTGAGCACCGCTGCGATCTCCTTCAGGTTCATGTCGTGCTCGTAGTACATGCTCATCACGTACTGCTCGCGCTCGGGCAGGACCTTGATCGCCTCGATCAGCGCGCCGCGCATGCGCTGGTCCTGGAGCTGCGCGAGCGGATTGGATTCGCTGTCGGCGACGTGGCGGTCGAGGAAATCGCTGTCGCCTTCGGCGCCCGACATGTCCTCGAGGTAGACGAGCTGGGTGCCGCGCACCTTGCCGAGCAGCTCCTGGTATTCGGTCAGGCTGATGCCCATCTCCTTGGCGATCTCGCTTTCCTGCGGCGCGCGGCCGAGCTGCTGCTCGAGCCTGGACACCGCCGATTCGATCGAGCGCTGGTGCTTGCGCGTGCCGCGCGAGAGATAGTCGTTGCCGCGCAGCTCGTCGAGCATCGCGCCGCGGATGCGCTGCGTCGCGAAGGTCTCGAACTGCACCCCCTGGGCGGCGTCGAAGCGCGACAGCGCGTCGGTCAGGCCGATCATGCCGACCTGGATCAGGTCGTCGATCTCGACGTTGGCCGGCAGCTTGGCGATCATCTGGTGCGCCAGGCGGCGGACCAGCCCGCTGTACTGCTTCAGCGTCGAGTTCAGGTCCAGCTGACCTTTGGCGGTGTACATGGTGGCTCCGGATTTCATTGAACCGCCCATGCGACGGCTTGGCTTGCCACCGGTCGGGCGCTCGCCCCGATCGCGGCATGGTTCTCGAAGCGCGCGGCGACCAGGCGTCGCAGGTCGCTGCCCGGGGCGTCGCAGGGGTCGCCGGCCGGGTCGATCCAGGCCCAGTCGCGCAGGACGCCGGCGAAGAAGGTGTCGGCGCAGCCGGCCAGCTTGGCGGCGATCCGCTCGGCGCGCGGCGAGTGCGGCGCCGCGCCGAGCAGCAGCTCGCTGACGACGAGGCCGGCGCGCTGCGCGAGCAGCTTCATCGACGCGTACGCGTGGGTCACGCTCGGCGGACGGTCGTCGGCGACGACGATCGGGCACGGCAGGTCGGCGCCGGCGAGCGCCGATTCGATGCGCCGGCCGTGCGCGAACATGCGGCACAGCTCGCCGGCCGGCGCATGGACGATGACGACGTCGCAGCCGGGCGCGGCTTCGGCGGCACGCTCGAGGAACGCGCGCGTCGATCCGCCCGCATCGACGAAGCGGATCGCCAGCCCGCGCGCGGCGAGGTATGCGACCCGGGGAGACAGTCGCTCGACGCAGGCGCCGAGATCGACCATCGCCATCTCGCCGGCCGAGCCGGCGCTCTCGCCGGCGTCGACGACGAGGACGCGCGCGCCGCGCTCGGCGAACGCCGTGCTCAGGCGCTCGAGCAGGACGCCGCCGCAGACGACGTGCGGATTGGAGACGACGGGAACGAAGCGGGCGCAGGCGCCGGCGAACATCTGGCGCAGGCCGGCGGCCTGGTCGTGACGCGAAGGGGTCGGCATGGGGTCGAGTAAGGCGAAAGTGAAAGGCAGCGCGATCAGGCGGTGAGCGTGCCGCCGGAGGCGGGCGCGGTCGCGAACACGAGGTTCATCTCGGCCGCGTCGAGGCGCCAGGCGGCGCTGCCACCGCCGCGCATCGCCCGCTGCACCAGCGCGTTGGCCGACAGGCGATGCCAGTCCTCGGGAACGCGCTGGCCGTTGGCGACGCCGACGACGGTGAGCTTGTGGCGGATCGCGGCGTCGAGCGCCGGGCCGAGCTTGATCGCCTCGTCGAGCTTGCTGAGGACGACGCCGGCGCAGCTCGTCGCGCGATACGCGACCAGCACGTCCTCGATCGTCTCGCCCTGCGACGCCGCGTTGACGACGAGCAGGCGCTGCACGCTTCGGTGCGAGATCATGTCGAGCAGCTCCTTGGTCCGCGTGTCGCGCTGCGCCATGCCGGCCGTGTCGATCAGGACCATCTTCTTGGCGGTCAGCAGGTCGAGCAGGTCTTCGAGCGACGCGCGGTCGTGCGCGGTGTGCACCGGCACGCCGAGGATGCGGCCATAGGCGCGCAACTGCTCGTGCGCGCCGACGCGGTAGGCGTCGAGGGTGATCAGGCCGAGGTTGGCGGCGCCGTGGCGGGCGGCGAAGGCGGCGGCGATCTTGGCCGTCGTCGTCGTCTTGCCGACGCCGGTGGCGCCGATCAGCGCGAACACGCCGCC
>Ga0070669_100002314_pt1 | contig 13789 bp, 9 predicted proteins | sample KBSS53metaG_FD_64680 | JGI IMG/M metagenome (GOLD analysis project Ga0070669, IMG submission 64680) | Switchgrass rhizosphere microbial communities from Kellogg Biological Station, Michigan, USA - KBS S5-3 metaG | ecosystem: Host-associated > Plants > Roots > Rhizosphere > Soil ... | reverse complement strand
CGGATGGTGCGCGCCTACGTCGAAGGGTTCCAGCACGGCAGCAAGGGCGTCGACACCGGTGGCGTGCTCACCGTGGTGAAGCACTGGGTAGGCTACGGCGCGGCGAAGGAAGGGTTCGACTCGCACAACCGCTACGGTAGGCTCGCGTCGTACTCGGGTGCGACGCTGGACTATCACGTGAAGCCGTTTCTCGGCGCGTTCGCGGCCGGCGTCGGCGGCGTGATGCCGACGTACTCGATCCTCGAGGGTGCGACGTGGCGCGGCCGGCCGCTCGAGCAGGTCGGCGCCGGCTACAACCGCCAGCTGCTCGCCGAGATGCTGCGCGGGCAGTACGGCTTCCGCGGGATCATCCTCACCGACTGGGCGATCACGAACGACTGCAGTGAGAAGTGTCGGGCCGGCTCGCCCGCGGGTGAGCGGCCGTCGTTCGCCGACGTCGCCATGCCCTGGGGGGTCGAGGACCTGCCGAAGCGCGGTCGGTTCGTGAAGGCGGTGAAGGCCGGCGTCGACCAGTTCGGCGGCACCGAGGACGCGGCGATGCTCGTCGAGGCGGTGAAGGCAGGCGAGCTCACCGAGGCGCGCCTCGACGAATCGGTGCGGCGGATCATGGAGCAGAAGTTCGCCCTCGGCCTGTTCGAGCGTCCGTTCGTCGGCGCGGACGCGGCGACGGCGACGGTGGGCTCGAGCGCGTTTCGCGCCGCGGGGCTCGACGCGCAGAAGCGCTCGCTCGTGCTGCTCGAGAACGACGGCGCGCTGCTGCCGCTCAAGGCGACGGGCGCGAGCGGTGCGCTGCGCGTCTACGCGGTGGGGATCGACACGGGCGCCGTGCGGCGCGCGGGCTGGACGGTCGCGACCGATCCGGCGCAGGCGGACGTCGCGATCGTGCGACTCGAGGCGCCGTTCGAGACGCTGCACCCGACCTACATGTTCGGCTCGATGCAGCACGAGGGCAGCCTGACGTTCCGCGAGGGAACGAAGGCGTACGACGAAGCGATGCGTCTGAGCGCACAGCTGCCGACGGTCGTCACCGTGTACCTCGACCGGCCGGCGATCCTCACCCCGCTCAAGGGGAAGGCGCGCGCGCTGCTGGCGAACTTCGGCGTGAGCGACGAAGCGCTGCTCGACGTGCTCGCCGGCCGCGCCAAGCCGCAGGGGAAGCTGCCGTTCGATCTCCCCGCGTCGATGGACGCCGTCGCCGCGCAGAAGCCGGACGTCGCGCACGACATCCAGCGCCCCCTGTACCCATTCGGATTCGGCAAGAGCTACTGACGAACGCATACCCACACACTCGAGTGAACCGATGAGAACACGTCTCACGATCGCGCTGCTCGCGGCGACGCCATTCGCCGCGACGCTGGCGCAGGCCACCTCGGCCAGCGCGCCTCGCGCGCAGACCGTCAACGGCGCCGTCGTCGGCGTCACGCTGCCGAGCGGCGTGAAGGCCTTCCGCGGCGTCCCCTTCGCCGCGGCGCCGGTGCGCGAGAACCGCTGGCGCCCGCCGCAGCCCGTGAGGAACTGGACGGGAGCGCGCCTCGCCGATCGCTTCGCCGACCAGTGCATGCAGGCGCGCGTGTTCGGCGACATGATGTTCCGCAACTCCGGCGTGAGCGAGGACTGCCTCTACCTCAACGTCTGGATGCCGGCGAACGCCAGCGCGGGCTCGGCGCTGCCCGTGCTCGTGTACTACTACGGCGGCGGCTTCGTCGCCGGCGACGGCTCCGAGCCGCGCTACGACGGCGAGAGCATGGCGAAGCGGGGGATCGTCGTCGTCACGACGAGCTACCGGCTCGGCGTGTTCGGCTTCTTCTCGCACCCCGAGCTCACGGCGGAATCGCCGCATCACGCCTCGGGCAACTACTCGCTGATGGACCAGGGCGCGGCGCTGCAGTGGGTGCGCGACAACATCGCGCGCTTCGGCGGCGATCCGAAGCGCGTGACCATCGCCGGCGAGTCGGCGGGCTCGTTCGCCGTGAGCGCGCAGATGGCGTCGCCGATGGCGCGCGACCTCATCGCCGGCGCGATCGGCGAGAGCGGCGCCTTCTTCTCGACGACGATCTCCACGCCGACGCGCGACTCGACCGAGAAGATCGGCACCGCGTTCGCCCAGAAGGTCGGTGCGCCGACCCTCGCGGCGCTGCGTGCGCTGTCGGCCACCGAGTTGCTCGACTGGTCCGGCCGCCCGGGCACGCCACGCTTCGGCCCGAACGTCGACGGCTGGTTCTTCCCCGAGGTGCCGGCCAACATCTTCCTCGCCGGCAAGCAGGCGAAGGTGCCGCTCCTCGCCGGCTGGAACAGCGAGGAGATGAACGCGCGCGCCGTGCTGCAGGAGACGCCGACGCCCGAGAACATGAAGGTGCTGTTCGCGAAGCTCTACCCGAACCGCGCCGACGAAGCGGCCAAGGTGTTCCCGGCGAGCACGCCGGAGGAGGCGCAGCAGTCGGCGACGGACATCGCGAGCGACCGGTTCATCGGCTTCTCGACCTGGAAGTGGCTCGACGTGCACGCCAAGACGAGCGGCAAGCCGGTGTATCGCTACCTCTACGCCCGCCCGCGTCCGCCCACGGTGGAAGCTGGCGTCACGCCGAACCTCGCCGGCGGCGTGACGCGCGGTGGCAACACGCCGCCGCCGCCCCCCGCCAGGGGCGCCGTGCACTCGGCCGAGATCGAGTACGCGATGGGCAACCTGGCGACGAACAAGGTGTTCGCGTGGACCGACGACGACCGCAAGGTCTCGCAGACGATGCAAGGCTACTTCGAGAACTTCATCAAGACCGGCAACCCGAACGGGCAGGGGCTTCCGAACTGGCCGATGGGCGCGGTCGACGCGAGCGGCAACGCACAGCGCATCCGCATCGACGTCGAGACGAAGGCGGAGCCGGAGCCGCGCGCGCGGTATCTGTTCCAGGATCAGACGGCGTCGGCGCCGCGGCCGTGAGCTGACGTCGTTGCCCGGACGACGAACGCCCTTGCGCCGATCGGCGCGAGGGCGTTCGTCATTCAGCTCTCACCGAAGGTCGGCCGGATCGGGACCGAGCAGTGCGCGGAAGCGTGGATCCGCACGCAACGGGAGCAACATCGGATCGACGGCGAGGTTGACCGCGCGTCCCTGCGTCAGTGGAGACCACCACACTCCACCCGCGGCCAGGCCACGCGTCAGCAGATCGATCGCCCGGTCGGAGTCGCCGAGGTGGGCCGCGATCTCGGCGCGCGACACCGCGCTGTGCCCGCGGTCCCAGCGCGTCCCATCCCGGCGCGCGAGCTCGGCGTCGATCGCGAGCGCCTCCGCTCGTCTCCCGAGATGCACCAGCGCGACCGCGCGTCGCCTCGTCAGCTCGTCGCGAAACATCGGAAACTCGAGCGGACGTCCGATGCCGCGCGCGGAGTCGGCCGCCCCTTTCGCCACGCCGACGTCGAGCACGGCTGGGATCTCACTCCACCGATCGGTGGCGGCGAACAGGTCGGCGACGATCGGCGCCATCAACGTGGGCAGTGTGTCCGGCTTCACGGTCTTCAGGAACCGGGCGCCCCACGCGGTGGCGAGCGCGCGTCCCTCCGCATCGCGACCACCGAGGGTTCGAAGCAGGGTGGTCGTCCGGACGGCCTGCGTCATCTGCAGGCGACCGGGCTCGGTGTGCGCCTCGAGCGCCGCTCGCACGGGGGCGACGTCGCCCCGCTCGGCGGCGAGGTCGACCTCCAGCTGGAGATCGCGCAAGCGCGGCACGCGCCGCGTCCCCTCGCGGACCGCATCGATCGCGCGGTCGTACGCGCCGATGCGGGCGTAGGCCTCCGCGAGCGTGGGCCAGTAGAACTGGCCGATCTGGAGGTTCAGGCCACGGTCCGGATCGGTGGAGGTGAGCGCCGAGATGACGAGCCGCGGCCGCCTGCCGAGCACCGCGAGCTGCGCGATGAGCTGCGGGATCCGCGTCCGGCGCGACGCATCGATCGCGGCGGAGAAGTCGCCCCGTGCGAGGGCTTCGGTCATGTCGAGCGACGCGAGCTCGGTGGGAAGCAGGCGATCGCGCATCGTGCGCGCGTACGCCAGCGCGGAGTCCGCGAGTGCGTAGTAGTACCGGTCCGACGCGAAGTACGCGAGCGCCACCGCGGCGGCGCCGTAGCTGCTGTCGAGCGCCATCGCTCGGCGCAACGGAAGGAAGATCGCCGAGTCGTGTTCCGAGTGCAGGTAGGCCTGATAGCCCTGTTGGAACGCCCTGTACGCCTCCAGCGACGGTGGCGGCGAGAGCCCGCCGAGCTCCGTGGCATCCTCGTCGGACGCGGCGCGCAGGGCCGCGACGAGCCTCGCGCTGAGCGCGGTGATCCCCGCCGACGGAGCCGATGCGAGCGCGGACACCGGCGTCAGCGGCGTGCGGATCGTGCCGGTCTCGGCGTCGACGACGCGGGCGCGAAAGAAGATGGAATCGCCCTCGAGGTAGTAGCTGCCGGCGACGATGACTCGTGCCCCCGTCTCCTCGGCGAGCGCTCGCTCTTCGCCCGAACGAAGGAACCGCGGGATGTGGCGCACCACCTCGCGCGTCGCGGTGGCCGTTCCGGCGTCGACGACCTGCAGGCTGCCGAGTCGCGCGAGCCCCTCGCTCAGGTAATCGGCGACGAGCGCACCGAGTGTCGCGAGCTTCGGATCGCCCGTCTCGTTGCGGAACGGCGACACGACGACTCGGTTGACGCGAAGCGTCGCCGGCGCGCGGGTGAACAGCGTGTGAACGGTGGCGCGGAGGTCTGCCGGGAGCAGGAGCCATCCCGAGACCGCCAGTGCGCCGAGCACGATGACGACGGACGTGCCGATCCGCGTCCAGCGCCGCCGCCACGGCGACGGACGCGCCAGCTGCGCCGACGCCGAACCGGTCGTTGCGCGGCGAAGCAGCGCGACGACGTCGTTCGCCGAGCGCGGCCGATCGTTCGGATCCTTGGCGAGGCAGCGCATCACCACCTCGACGATCGCGGGCGAGAGCGCCGGCGCGACACGCTCGAGCGCTACGGGCGCCCTGCCGATGTGTGCCGCCACGAGCTGCATCGCCGTCTCGCACGACGCGAATGGGTGCGCACCGGCGAGCACCTCGTACGCCATCACGCCCCACGCGTACAGGTCCGTGCGTGCGTCGACGGCGCCGCCGGTGGCCTGCTCCGGCGCCATGTAGCCCGGCGTGCCGATCACCGTCCCGAGTCGCGTGAGCGCGGTGGCCTCGCTCGTCGCGGACGAATCGTCACCCGGAGTCCGGGTCGCGGACGCGCTCTGCAGCGCCTTCGCGATCCCGAAGTCGGTCACGACGGCCGTGTCGCCGGCGAGCAGGACGTTCTCGGGCTTGATGTCGCGGTGGACGATGCCGCGCGCGTGGGCGTAGGCGAGCGCACGCGCGACGTCGAGGAGGATCGCGACGGCGTCGTCGGCGGGGATCGTCCCGCTGCTCGACTTGTGCCGCTCCTCCAGACGCGCGCGCAGCGACGCCCCCTCCACGTACGGCATCGTGTAGTAGGGCAGGCCGTCCAGCTCGCCCGCGCTGAGCACGGGGACGATGTGCGGATCCTGGAGGCCGGCGGCAAGCTGCACCTCGCGCTCGAACCGCTCGAGGAGGAGCCCCGCCGCCAGCTCGGGAGCGAGCACCTTGATCACCACGCGCCGCCGGAAGCGAAGCTCCGTGGCGAGGAAGACGCGGCTCATTCCACCGGCGCGCAGCTCTCCGTCGATGCGGTACGACGCCGACACCGCGGAGGCGAGGCGCGTCGAGAGATCGGGTGCGGCAGGATCGACGGCCATCGGCTTCGGCGAGCCCGTGGGTGCGGCCGGCGGCGCCTTGGCGTCGCCGGCCGATGGGGAGGGGTGCTCGGGCAATCATACGGCGCGGTCGGCGCCGCCGCGAGCCACGCGCACACCGACGACGAGGGGGACGCCCCCTCAGGCGTCCCCCTCGTCGTCCGGTCACGTTCCCTCTAGCTCACATCGCGGCCGTGGCCGGCTCGAACCCCTCGCACCCACTGATCGGCGTCACGACGAGATGCAGCGGTGCGTGCTTCGGATGCCCGCACTCGTCGACGAACGTCTCGGGCGCTTCGTGGGTCATGCGGATCCGCACGAGCTTCTCCGCCTGCGGATGCGACTCCCCGAAGTGCGTGCACAACCCACACTGGCCATCGTCGACGTGTTGCATCTCGTGCCTCCCGTAGAGATCGGTGTGATCAACGAGAGCCAGTGATGCAAGACACGGGCACACCGTGTCATCGGCGCGATGGACTTCTTCCCGCCGTGTCGGGCGTTCGCGACGTCATCCCCGTGTCGATCGGGTTGGCGTTGGCGCCGCCGACGGCCGGTGGTGAGGCGGCGGTATCGCGACGCTGGACATCGTCACTTCCCCGCGCGCAGACGATCACCAGCAGCGCGATCGGAAGCAGGGCGAGCCAGAGGGATTCTCGACGAGACATCGGCGGTGTCCTTCGTGCAGCGGTGACGGAATGGGACGCCGCGGCCGCCCTTCGGGCGAGCGAGGCAATAGCCGACGCCTCAATTACTGCGCCCGCGTGGCGAACTCCTCATCGACCTCGTTGCGCGGAGCACAGTCACGCACGTCTCTTGCTCGTGCCGTGGTCCTGTTCGCCACTCCAACTACGGAACGTGCACCATGTTTTCCGGCGTCCACCTGCATCTCCTCGTCAATCACGCGCCGCTGTTCGGCGCGCTGTTCGCGCTCGCGGTCGTCGCGGCGTCGTTCTTGTGGGCGCCCGACGTGCTGCGGCGCACCGCACTCGTCATCCTCGTCTTCACGGCGTTCGCCGGCGCCGCGGCCGATCTGACCGGCGAGCCGGCCGAGGACGCGATCCGCGGCTACCCAGGTGTGAAGCGCGACGTGATCCACGAGCACGAGGAGATGGGAGAGAAGTCGTACATCGCCGCGATCGTCGTCGGCGCGCTGGCGCTCGGCGCGCTGGTGCGGTGGCGGCGCGCGCCGATTCCGCGCGGGGTCGGACTGGGATCACTCGCCGGCGCCGCGGTGGTGAGCGGGATGATGGCCTACACCGCGCTGCTGGGTGGCCGCGTCCGTCATACGGAGGTGCGTCCGGGCGCCACGGACGCCGACGCGACGACGATCGAGCCGCGGCGCGTTCGACCGGGAGCGCCGCGGCCCGAGTAGCCCGAAGCCTTTTCGCGTTCGCCTACTCCATCGCGAACGCACCGCCGGTCACGCGTTGCCCTCGCGGCGTCTCGTCTCCCAACCTTTCTTCGCCGCGCGGCTGCGCTCCGCACCCGACATGCTGCCGCTGCTCGAGTCGCGCTTGCCGCGCCCCGATCCGCCCGGCTTGTTGCCGCCGCCCGTCTGCGCGTTCACGGTGGCCCACGCGCGCCGCTCCGCCTCGTCCTTGCCCACGCCGGATTCCTCGTATCCCTGTTCGATGTGGCGCTCCATCCGCTTCTGCTTGTCCGTGTACTTGCTCTTGTCCCCCTGTGGCATGGCGCTCCTCCAGTGATGGCGAACTGCTTCGTGCCTGCAAGCGATGCTCCACCGATGTGGCCAATCGCCGCTCGCGCGCAGCGTGCTCGTGCGGTAGCGTAGCCTCCCGCCGGCGGCACACTGTACTCACTCGCTCAGCTCGCTCGTGCTCGAACTTCGTTTCGGCAGACTCGTCGTCTTCGGCGCGCTCGGGCTCGTGCTGCCACGCATCGCGTCGGCGCAGAGCGCGCGGGACAGCTCGGCGTTCGTGCGCATCAACCAGATCGGCTACCTCCCCGACGGTCCGAAGGTGGCGGTCGTCTGCGCACTCCGGCCCGTCGCGCTCGAACGCTTCACGGTGGAGGACGAACGCGGCCGCATCGTGCTCGGCCCGCTGCCGGCGCGCCGCGACGGCGCGCTCGGCGCGTGCGTCGAGACCTGGCGGCTCGACTTCGGTGCGGTGCGGCGAGCGGGGCGCTACGTCGTGCGCGCGGGCCCGTATGCGTCGCCCGCGGTGCGCGTCGGACGCGACGTGTACCGCGGACTCGCCGACACACTCATGGTGTTCATGCGCCAGCAGCGCTCGGGCTACAACCCGTTCCTGCGCGACTCGGCGCACAGGCGCGACGGGATCATCGTCGACCATCCGACGCGCTCGGGTGAGTTCGTACCGGTGAGCGGCGGCTGGGCCGACGCCGCCGACTACCTCCAGTACGTCGCGACGTCGGCCACCGCGACGTATCACCTCCTCGCGGCGTGGCGGGACGCACCCGCCGCATTCGCCGACGCGAACGACGCGTTCGGGCTTCCCGGTGCCAACGAGATTCCCGACGTGCTCGACGAGGCGCGTCACGGGCTCGAGTGGCTGTCGCGGATGTATCCCGACGACAGCACGATGTTCAACCAGCTCGGCGACGACCGCGATCACAGCTATCTCGACCTGATCACCACGGACAGCTCGGACTACGGGTGGGGCAAGGGACGCGAGCGGCCGGTGTATCCGTGCACCGGCAAGCCGCAGGGGCTGTTCACGGCGAAGAACCGCGCCACGGGCCATGCATCCACGGCGGGGAAGATGGCCGCGGCGTTCGCGCTGGGCGCGCGAATCTTCGCGACGCGCGATGCCGCGTTCGCGCGCACGCTTCGCCACAAGGCCGTCGCCGCGTACGCGCTCGGCGAGCGACATCCGGGCGTCTGTCAGACGGCTCCGGGCCGCGCGCCGTACTTCTACGAAGAGGACAACTGGGTCGACGACATGGAGCTCGGCGCGGCGCTGCTGCACCAGCTCACCGGCGACGCGCGCTACCGAACGGCGGCGCTCGCGTTCGCGGCACGCGAACCCGTCGTCCCATGGCAGGGGGCGGATACCGCGCGCCACTACCAGTGGTATCCGTGGCACAACGCGGGACACTACGAGGCGTGGTCGCGCGCCGGCGCCGCCGAGCGTGCGCGGCTCGCGCGCTACTATCGCGACGGCCTCGAACGCATCGCGCGCCGTGCGACGAACGGCTTTCGCGCCGGCATCCCGTTCATCTGGTGCTCGAACGATCTCATGGTCTCCGTCGCGACGCAGGCCGGCCTCTACCGGCGCATGACGGGCGACCGACGCTTCGTCGACCTGGAGCTGGGCGCGATCGACTGGCTGTTCGGCGCGAACCCATGGGGCACGTCGATGGTGGTCGGTGTGCCGCGGAACGGCGTGACGCCGCGCGATCCGCACACGCAGCTTCCCGACTCTCTCATGCACGGGCTCACCGGCGGGCTCGTCGACGGGCCGGTGTACTCGTCGATCTTCCGGAGCCTTCTCGGCATTCGCCTGCTCCAGCCCGACGAGTACGCGGCGTTCAACACCGGACGTCTCGTCTACCACGACGACAAGGGCGACTACTCGACGAACGAGTACATCATGGACGGCACGGCGAGCCTCGCGTATCTGCTCGCGACGCTGGATCCGTCGTTCGCCACGAGGCGGGCACGACGTTAGTCGCGCACGAGCAGCGTGTGTTCCGAGGTCGAGCTCGCCGTAGCCTGGCTGGGCCGAAGGGCCAATTGCACCCGACTTCATCCCGGCTTCGATTGGCCTGTGACCCCACACCCTGTGCCGTGACCCACCCACTGATCGGCTCTCCGGAACGCGCTGCGCCGCCGCGAGCCCCAACGATCGCCTCGGCGAGCTTCGCGCTGGGAGAGCTCCTGTTCCTGAGCGCCGGCGCGGCCGTGGCGATCGTCGACCGCGACCTGCACTACGTGCGAGTGAACGACACGATGGCGGCGATGAACGGTCGACCGGCGGCGGCACACGTCGGTCTCTCGATCCACGACGTCATCCCGGACGCGGCAGCCGAGCTCGAGCCCGTGCTCAGGCGCGTCATCGACAGCGGCGAGGCTCTCGTGGACGTGCCCGTCACCGTCGAGCACCCTGCCGGCGTGCAACGGCAGTTGACCATGAGCTACTACCCGGTGCGAGACGCGTCGGGGGTGGTGACGGGGATCGCGAACGTCACGCTCGAGCATGCCGGTGGCGAGGAGTCGGAGCGACGTGCGGTCGCCTTGGCGGCGCGCGAAGCCGACCGTGCGCGCGTGCTTCGCGGCGTGATGACACGCCTCAGCGAGGCGACGACGATTCCGCAGGTGGCCTCGGCGGTGGTGGAAGACGTGCTGGCCGCGCTCGGCGGCGACGGAGGATTCCTCGGATTCATCGAGCACGATGCGGACGGACGTCCGACCGCGTACGAGGCCGTGCGCATGACGGGCTACGACGAGTCGACGATCGCCCGGTTTTCGCGTGCGCCGATCGTCACCGGACGACCGATATACGACGTGACGCGCACCGGTGCCGGCGTCTTCGTCGAGAGTCTGGAGGAGTGTGGGGCCAGGTATCCGGCGGTAGTCGAAGACGTCGCGAGATTCGGATTCCGCTCGTTCGCCGCGTTGCCGGCGAAGACCGGCGATCGGGTCGCTGCCGTGATCTCGTTCAGCTTTCGCGAGGAGCACCAGTTCGACAGCGCGACGCGCGACTTCCTCGCCACGCTCGCCGAGCAGTGCGCGCTCGCGCTCGAGCGCGTGCGCCTCCACGAGGCGGAGGTGCACGCGACCGAGCTGCAGGCCGCGATCCTCTCCACGGTGCAGGACGCGTTCGCGGTGCTCGATCGCGATCTTCGCTTCACCTACGTGAACGCGTACGCGGAAAAGCTGCTGCGCAAGAGCGCCGACGAGCTGATCGGGCGCCTGCTCGCCGACCTATTCCCGGAGGCCGTCGGTCGGCCGATCGAGCAGGCGATGCGCGGCGTGCTGGCGACGGGGGAGCGGCAGCAGGTCGAGGCGTACAGTCCGGCCGTCAAGGCCTGGGTCGAGGCGCGGATCTATCCCGCCCCCGATGGGCTGTCCATCGTCTTTCAGGACGTGGGCGCACGGCGCAAGCGGCAGGAGGCCAACATCTTCCTCGCCGACGCCAGCCGTCAGCTCGCGGCGTCACTCGACTATGCGCAGACGATCCGCGCCGTCGCCGAGGCAGCGGTTCCAATGCTCGGCGACTGGTGTGTCGTGAGCCTCATCGAGGAGCCGGAGCTGCACGAGTGGCCGCCCCGGCTCGAGCGAGTCGCGGTCGTGCACCACGATCCCGAGATGCTCACGCTCGCCCAGCGTCTGGTGGAGCGCTATCCGATCGACTGGTCGGCGACGTCGGGCATGCCGTCGGTGCTGCGCTCCGGGCAGCCGGTGTTCGTGCCGAAAGCCACCGACGCGATGCTCTCGACGCTCGCACGGGACGACGAGCATCTCGCGCTGATGCGCGCGTTGAAGCTCAGCGCCCTGATCATCGTGCCGCTCGTCGCGCGCGGGGTGACACTCGGCGCGCTCACGCTCTGCATGGCGGCGTCGGGACGAAGCTACGACGCCGACGATCTCGCGCTGGCGCAGGATCTCGCGCAGCGCCAGGCGCTCGCGGTCGACACCGCGCGCAGCTTCCTCCAGGCGCAGCGCGCGCGCGCCGAGGCGGAGGCGGCGAACCGCGCCAAGACGGAGTTCCTCGCCGTGATGTCGTACGAGCTGCGCGCGCCGCTCGACGCGATCGGCGGCTACGTCCGCATCCTCGACCTGGAGCTCCATGGACCCGTCACCGACGAGCAGCGCGCGGCGCTCGAGCGCATCCGCCGCAGTCAGGTGCACCTGGCGGAGATCATCGGCGACGTGCTGAGCTTCGCGCGTCTCGAGAGCGGCACCGTGTCGTACGATCCCCGCCCCCTTCGGCTGGGCGAGTTCGTGTCCGACGTCGTGCCGCGCGTCGCGCCGCAGCGTGCGGCCAAGCGGCTCGGATTGCAGGTACGCATGCCCGCAGCATCGGCCGAGCGCGACCCGTGCGTGCTCGCCGACGGCGAGAAGCTCCAGCAGGTGCTCGTCAACCTGCTGTCGAACGCGGTGAAGTTCACACCGGCCGGCGGGCAGGTCACCGTCGACGTGCTGCCCGAGCCGGACGAGGGCGGGATGCGGGTGGTGCGCGTCACCGACACCGGCATCGGGATCCCGAAGTCCAAGCTGGAGTCGATCTTCGAGCCGTTCGTGCAGGTGGAACGGTCGCTGGACAGACCGGGGGAGGGAACCGGACTCGGTCTCGCGATCAGCCGCGTACTGGTGCGCGGCATGGGCGGCGACCTCACGGCGACGAGCGCGGTCGGCGTCGGAACCACGTTCACGCTGCGACTGCCGCGCGCGTAGTCGCCGAACGCCGGCGCGTCAGCTCGTCGGCGTCTCGCGCATTCGACGGAACCAGATCGCCAGCGCCCACGTCGCGCCGGGGAACGTCACTGCCCACAGCGCCGCGATCCAGATGAGCGCATGCACGTACATCTGGAACACGAGAAAGGGGACGAGCAGGCCGTTCGCCGTGAGGAGCAGGCGCGCCGTACGCTCCACGCCATCGCCGCGCAGCGTGCGCGCGGCGAGGAGCGTCGCGACGCTCATGAACGTGTAGCCGAGAATGTCCATCGCGTAGAGGTACGAGTCGAACGGCACGAACACGAACGGCTCGATCCCCGCCACGCGGCCGCTCGCGAGCCGCGGTGCGACGAGCGTGAGCTGCACGAAGTACACGCCGCTGATCAGCACCGCATACGCCGTCGCGAACGCCACCGCGCCGTGACTCCAGATGCGCCGTTCGGGCGGCGTCACCTGATGCACGCTCACCATCAGCATCAGGAACGCGGAGCCGAGGAGCAGCGACGGCACGAGCAGCACGCCGAGGCCGAGCGGCGTGCTGCCGCTCTCGGGTCCGCCCGCCGAGCCGAGCCAGCCGAGCCACTCCGCGATCTGGGCCACGTCGTAGGCCAGAGCGAACGCCGTGGCCAGGACGGCCGACCAGAAGCCGACGGTGCGCGTCGACGCATACGCCGTGGTCGGAAGCGTGCGACCGGCTGCGATGGCGGTCATGGGTGCGCTCCTCCGGGTGTCGCCTCGAATGGACGAAATGCAAACACGTGCGGTCGATGAGCAATGAATGGCTCAGGATCCAGTGCCGAGCCATCAGGAGAACGGCCCCGAGCGGTCGGCGAATGCCGTACGGGGCAGGCCCTCTCACCGCCCGCCAACTTCGGCCCTAGCTTCATGCGCCATGCCCCCACGCCTTCGCGCGCTCGCCCCTGCGCTCGCCGTCATCGCACTGGTCGCGTGCGCGCGCGCGAGCACGGTCGCTCCCACCGGAGCGACGTCCGCCGACATCACGGAGACGGATCTTCGGCACCGGCTCTTCCTCATCGCCGACGACTCGATGCTGGGGCGGCTGACTGGAAGCGAGGGCGCGCACAAGACGACTGAGTACATCGCGGCGGAGTTCCGACGGCTCGGGCTCGAGCCGGCGGGGGAGAACGGCACTTACTTCCAGACGATGCCCGCCTGGCGCGTGGGTGTGGACTCGCAGTCGCGACTGGAGTTCGATGGGGACACGCTGAGAGTGGGGCGAGACTTCTTTCCCTCGTGGGTGACGGCGCCGCCGAGAACGCTGCACGCGGTGTCGGTGATACTCGGCGGCGTGGTCACCGACAGCACGTGGATATCCGACGCGCAGGCGAGAGGGAAGCTCGTGCTGATCGACTTTCCCGCCGGCGCGGGAACGGTCACGTTCAATCCGCAGCGTTGGCCGAGTGCGGCTGCAGTAGGGCTCGTGCGATACGAGCGGATCACTTCGGCCTCGATGGGACGCCTGCGCAACGCTTTCGTCGTGAACATGATGCTCGATCCAGCCGCGGTGCCCGTCGTCCAGATCACGCGCGACGCGGCCACGCGACTCCTCGGCGGGGCGCCTCAGTCGCTCCGGCCCGGCGCAGTGGGTCGCACTACTCGCGGATTCATCGCGCTCGCGCGTA